>Ga0075026_100000937_pt1 | contig 12283 bp, 8 predicted proteins | sample Str012_2_FD_71392 | JGI IMG/M metagenome (GOLD analysis project Ga0075026, IMG submission 71392) | Freshwater sediment microbial communities in response to fracking from Pennsylvania, USA - Straight Creek_MetaG_SC_2012 | ecosystem: Environmental > Aquatic > Freshwater > Creek > Sediment...
AGTCCGTAGGGAGTGTGACGATGTCCTACGCCCCCACGGAAAAAGGCCTGCCGGTGGGCAAGGTGGATGTTTACCTCGACCCCGAAAACGACCGCATGAAGCAGGTCTATGTCGAGACCAGCGGCTCCTGGGGGAAGGACAGCACCGTGGCCCGCAAGATGCTTTGGGCACCCGGGCGATATTTCCAGGTCACCACCCTGATCTCGGCCGGGGATACCTCCAACCGTTGGTTCCAGGACAAATACTCCTGGGAATCCCCCAATTGATCCCCCGCAACACCTGCCATGAGGTCTGAAGAATTCCAGGACATACAACCCACCATCCCCCACGAGCCGGGCATCTACAAGTATTTCGCCCCGGACGGCGAGCTATTGTATGTGGGCAAGGCCAAGGACCTGCGCAAGCGGGTGAGCTCCTATTTCACGAAGACATGGACCAGCTACAAGACCCATGAGCTCGTGCTGCGCATACATCGGATCGAGTTCACGATCGTGGGCTCAGAGCACGATGCGTTCCTCCTGGAGAACACGCTGATCAAGGAGTTCCAGCCCCGCTACAACATCAACCTCAAGGACGACAAGACCTACCCCTACATCGTCATCAAGAAAGAGCCCTTTCCACGGGTGTTCTTCACCCGCAAGAACATTCCCGACGGTTCGGAATACCTCGGACCGTTCACCTCCGTCGGACGTGTACGCGAGTTGCTCGGCTTCATCAAGCAGAACATTCCTTTGCGTACCTGCAAGCTTGACCTCAGTGAGCGCAGTATCGCCCGGGGCAAGTACAAAGTCTGCCTGGAATATCACCTGGGCAATTGCGGCGGCCCCTGTGAAGGCTTGCAGACACCCGCTGCCTACCATGAAGGCATTGTACAGCTGCGCGAGTTGCTGCGCGGAAACCTGGCTCCTGTGATGCAGCATTTGAAACTGGAGATGAAGGAGCATGCCGCCGGCATGCGCTTTGAAAAAGCGGAGGCCACGCGTCGTAAGATCGAATCTCTGCAACAATACCAGGCACGCTCCGCGGTGGTCAGTAGCCGGCTCGGCGATATGGACGTTTTCTCCATCGCTACGGAAGGCGAAGAGGCCTATGTCAACTTTCTCATGGTGCGTAACGGCTCTGTCGTGGATACACAGACCGTCACCCTGGTGAAGAAGTTGGAGGAGACGCCTGAAGAAGTGCTTGGATTCGCGATCCTTCATTTCCGGGAGCAGTTCCGAAGCCACGCACCCGAGATCGTGGTGCCCATCTCCGTGGAATATCCCGAGGAGGATGTGAAGGTGACCGTGCCTGGCGGAGGGGACCGCAAGAAACTGGTCGACATGTCCCTCAAGAATGCGGATTTCTTCATCCACGAAAGTCGCCGCAAGAAGATGTTGCACCTGGGCGAGGGTCAACCGGAGGAAGAGGTGCTCCTGCAATTGCAGGATGATCTTTCGCTCCAGGAGACGCCCCGCCACATCGAATGTTTCGACAACTCCAACTTCCAGGGCAGCTTTCCCGTCTCCGCGATGGTCTGCTTCCGCGATGGAAAACCCAGCAAGAAGGACTACCGCCATTTCAACGTCAAGACGGTGAAGGGCATCGATGACTTCGCAACGATGAAAGAAGTCGTAGGCAGGCGCTACAAGCGCCTCATGGATGAGGGCGTGGAATTGCCCCAGCTGGTGATCATCGACGGCGGAAAGGGACAGCTGGGCGCGGCCATGGAGAGCATTGAGGATCTGGGCCTCCGCGGCCGTATGACCCTGGTGGGCCTGGCCAAGCAGGAGGAGGAGATCTTCTTCGCCGGTGATCGGGAATCGTTGAAGCTACCGTACGATGGCGCCAGCCTCAAACTCATCCGAAGGATCCGCGACGAGGTGCATCGGTTCGGCATCACGTTCCATCGCCAGAAGCGCAGCAAGGCCGCCCTGACGGACGGACTGGATGGCATCAAGGGCATCGGCAGGGGAACGGCCGACCAATTGCTGAAGACCTTTCGTTCCGTGACGAAGGTCGCTACGGCAGACCTGGCGCAATTGGAAGAAGCGGTGGGAAAAGCGAAAGGCCTCATCGGGTGGAAGCATTTCCATTCAGCGGAAGGAGAAGCCGGAACAAAAGGGTCGTTGCAAGATGGCGAAGGCTGAAAAAGAAAAGGGGCTGGATGGAAATCCTGCCCCGTTTTTAAAATCCAATATCCTATGAAAAACCGAAGTAAAGATAAGTGGGGCGAACAATATGGTACTATGGATCGGTCACTTTTTCTGGGTAATTTATGCACCATCTCATCAACTTCCCGTCGGCCATTCTAAAGCCTTTGTTTTTGAACACATTAGTGTAGGAATTCAACCGATGTTGCAACACGGTAACCGATCCACAGACCGTAAATAACAAAAGGGCCCCGAAATCGGGGCCCTTTTGCTTGCATTGAATTCCCTTATGATCAGTACGACCAGAGGTCCTGTTCGAAGTTGAAGATCTTGTCCTTCACATTCTCGCCTTCGAGCAGGCGCAGGATGTCGTCCTTGATATAGCTCTTGATGAAGTAGTCGTTCGGGTTCTCGATCGTCGATTTCACGATGTAGCTCGAGAAGAAGCGGCTTTCGAAGAGTTCTTCCCAGCTCATGCGGGCACCGAAGTTCTTGCCGTTGTACACTTCGTACTTGGCGAGGATCGGGCGCAGGTCTGGATAGTAGACCCAGAAGATCGGAGACTCTCCCATGACGGCGCCAGTGGCGTCATCGATGTAGGTCTTCATCGGGGCGATGCCGAGGATCCTGGCATACATGCGGGAGGATTCCTTGTCGAACACCCATTCTTCCTTGAGCCTGAACTTGATGATGTCATCAGGGTTGAATTCGCGGCAGACCACGGAATCCTTCATGATGCCTTTGGAACCGGTGGGGTCCTTGACCCAATCAGGGGTCTGCGTGGTATCGCATTTGCCTGCGATCAACTCACCGATCTTGGCGGCCGTCATCGGGGTGGTGAACCGGTCGTCGACGGAGGGGTCGAAGGCGGTCACTTCGCCTGTGCGGATCGCATTCAGCAGGATGATGATGAAGCGCTGGTTTCCGTTGTCTTCGCTCGCCTTGTAGCTGAACGGTTGGTTCATCTTCTCGCGGATGTCGAGTTCGCGCCATACACGCTCGCGATACCAGGCATCGTCCTCACGGATGTTCTCGTAGGCCAGCGGCGTGCGGTCCTTGACCAGATTGCGCTCCACGGCGGCGTCATTGCGCAGCGACTTGCGGGGCGTATCGATCAGCAGGGGATCCCTGCGCTGGGTCAACACGACGGGTACGGTATCCTTGGGGGCGACATTCAAGCTGGCATCTGCCCCCTTGGTGTTCGTCTTCTTCGTCGATTTCTTGGCCGTGGAGGTCGACTTGCGGGTCGTCTTGGCGCGGGTTTGCGCCTCGGCCGCGGAGACCGTCAGCCCGAAGGCGGCGACCAGCAATGCGACTTTAGCCAATTGGAATTTCATGGTGGAAGGTTTTCAGTGCAAATAAAACGATGTCTCTTCAGTACTTATTGTTAAATAACTACTTAAGGTTATAGGACAGGGAGCCGTTCAGGGTGCGCACGCGACCATCGGGACCCTTGACCTGGATCTGGGTGATGGCGACGAGAGCTCCTGGCTTCAGCTTACTGACCAATGTGGCAGCGGAACCGTTCCAACGAGGACCGGTGACGACGTTGTCATTGAAGTCGGGGATGTCCGCGCTGATCGCACCGAGGTGGTAGCTGACCACTTCGAACGGAGCGTCGAACTCGGAGTCTTCCAGCTTGGCGATCACACCGCCCATCGCCTTGAAGGTTGCGGAGGGTACAGCGCCTGGCTTGAGGTTACCGACATAGGCGGCGGGGTTCGGCAGTTGCTTCACACGATAGGTGACCTTGCCTGCGGCTTTGCCTTCCACCAGTACGGTGACAGTTTGTTCGCCCTGGGCACCACTGGTCGGAACGGCTACATATTTGTTGCCGCCCAGCTTCTTGATGGTACCACCGGTGAAGGCGGCATTCACTTTCTCCGCACCAGCACCGGCCGTGATCGTCAGCGGGTTTTCCACGCCGATGTACAGCACATTCATCTTGTCGGCCATGACAGATACGCCGGAAGGCATGCCCACAGTGTACTCGACATCTTTGGTGATGGTCTTCTTCTCACCGGTGTTGGGATCGGTGTAGTTGACCACGACGTTCATTTTGTGTGCGCCGGAGCCGCCAACGTTGAACTTGGTCTCGGCCACGCCATTGGCGTTGGTCGTGACGGGGCGGCCGTCGATGGTGACGACGGGCTTGGCGTTCGAGTTGTAGGCACCCAGGCCGGCGGTGACTTCCATCTGGTCGCCGGGCATGAGGTAGGTCGCGTTGGTACCGATCAGGGGCTCGAATTTGTCCATGATCAGTTTCACGGAGCCCACCTGGTTGGCGCAGTAGGTGGCCACCTGGCTTTCCGTGTTCTTAACGTCGTTCTCGAACTTCGAGAGGATGGTGAGGGCGGCCACGGTCGGCGTCATGTGGAAGTAGCTGATGGTCCAGTCCTTGATCGCGTCACCGGTCTTGGAGTTACCGGCAGCGGATTTGGGAAGCTCGAGGCTCAGGGGGATCTTGGATCCGAGCGCCTTGGCGATCTCGGGATCGGCCATGATGCCCTTCTTGAAATTCTCCAGTGCGGCGTACAGGTTCTTGCCTTCACCCTTCGTGTCGAAGAGTCGGGTGGCAGCGTCGATCTGCTCCACTTTGTAGGTGGAGTCGCCGGTTTCGGGAGAATAGCCGGACTCGCGTTTCAGCATGTCCTTGTATTTTTCCAATTGGCCGTAGGTCTGATCGGCAAGTGTCTTCGCAGCCATTGCCTTGGGCTGCCAGATGCCGGCCTTCTCAGCCGTCTTGGGATCCTTGAGCATGTCGCTCAGGGTGGAATAGACATTATTGGTGGAGGTGGTCAGCACACTGTTCGATTCGAGCAGGCTGTTGTCCACGACCTTGAAGGCATTGATGATCTCGGCGGAGACGTTAAGCGCGAGGAGCGCCGTCAACACCAGGTACATCATATTGATCATCTTTTGCCGTGGTTCTTTGGGTAGTGACATGACTAGCGGGATTTAAATTTTCGATCAGGGTTTTTCAAGTGTCATGCACATCCATTACGCACGTCCCTGCATGGCGGCGAGCATGTTGCCGTAGACGGAGTTCAGGTTGCCCAGGTTCTTGGCCAGGAGGGCGATCTGTTCTTGCGTCTTCTTCGCATCATCAGCGCTGTTCTGCATAGTCTGGGAAGCGTTCACCAGGTTGCTGTAGAAAGCGTTCATGGCCTTGAGATGGCTGTTCGTATCCTGCAGTTCCAGTTCATAGATGGTGTTCAGGGAGCCCAGGTTCTTGGTGAGGGTCTGCACCTGCTCGTGGAAGGCACGGGTGCCTTCAGCAGCTTCGTTGAAGTGCTTCACCGTCGCGGCGGACTGGGTGTAGGCATCCTTCATCTGGCCGAGGGCGGTAGTTGCTTCCGCGGTCTTCTTCGTGTAGTCGGCGGTCACTTTGGACACGTCGGCGATGTCTGACATCTTCTCGACCGTCGAACCGAAGCGCTGGAAGTTGTCGGACAGACGCTTCATGTTGGCCGGGTTGATCTCGGCTTCCTGGAGCATCTTGTCCATGGAGGCGAGGGCGGGGTTACCAGCACCTGCACCGGACTTGGTCAGGGCATCAGCGATACCCTTCATCTCAGAGCCGGGAGGCGGAAGGAATGCATATACGAGGAAGATGGTGGCCTCGGTCAAGAGACCGACGGTCAGCATGAAGTCAGCGAACGGCTTGTGCAGGATCTTTGCCCAAGCACCGAAGATTACAACCGCTGCACCTACGCAAACGATGATGTTAGTGAGTTTTTCCGTGGATTTCGATGTACCTGCCATAACAAATGATTTTAAAAGGAATAAAGGGTTTACGTTAGGATAATAGCATGCCAGGTAAAGCCGTACACTTTACGCAGCATGTTGATTATTAAGAGTTGTTAAATAGGCTTGTGGTTTGTAGTCAGAGGTCTCAGAAAGTGGATCAACGCTTGCCCGAAGTCGGGGGAAGGTCGATCACGCAGCGGAACCCGATATAGGATTTGGCCGTATCCTGGTACTCATAGTTCCGGGCGCTGGTCTGCAGGAAATAACCCACATCCTTCCAGCTGCCACCACGGATCACCTTGCGCTTCATGCGGGGGGGATCGCTTTCCTTGGCATTCCAACGGATGTCGGGGTTCATGTCGTGCTGGAAATTGTATGCGCCTTCGTAATACAGGGAGGAGGTCCACTCAGACACGTTACCGGCCATATTATAGAGGCCGAAGTCGTTGGGCCAGTAGGCATCCGCGCGTACAGTGTAGAAACCTCCATCTTCGGGGTAATTGCCGCGGCCGGGCTTGAAGTTGGCCAGCAGGCAACCCTTCTTGTTCCTAAGGTAGTAACCACCCCAGGGATAGGGGGCCTGGGAGCGACCGCCACGGGCGGCATATTCCCATTCCGCCTCGGTCGGGAGGCGGAAGTCAGATTCGGTGACCCTCTTCTTGGACTCCAGGAAGGAGTTCAGGTACTGAGTCCTCCATTCGCAGAAGGCAGAGGCCTGCTTCCAATTCACACCTACAACGGGATAGTTACCGAAAGCGGGGTGGGAATAATACCTCTTGGCCATCGGCTCATTATAAGAATAGGAGAAGTCACGGATCCACACCAGCGTGTCGGGGTAGATCTTGATGTCCTTCTTGACGATGAACATCGCGCGGGGCTTACCGGCGTTCTCGCGCTTGGCGGCTTCCTTATAATCAAAGGTCTCGGAACGATAGATCAGCTTGTCGGCGTCCAGCTCCTTCTTTCCGAAGATGCGGTTGTCCGGGGTCACGATCATGGCATTCAGTTGCTCGATGGTCTTGTTGTCGCCCCATTTGATGGTGGAAGCTTTCTTCCAATCGATGATCTCCACGCCGTCGCCACCCTGTTTCTTGAAGTTCAAGATGCTCGCTGCAATGGAGTCGCGTACCCAGTTCGTGAACTGGCGATACTCGTTATTGGTGATCTCGGTGGCATCCATCCAGAAGCCGTTGATCGAGATCTGCTTGTTCCGGGCCGTGAAGGCATAGCTCAGGTCCTCGTCGCTGGGACCCATGTGGAAGGTTCCCTGGGGGACATAAACCATACCGGGAGGTTTCGGCAGATTGTACTTTCCGCCGGGGGCGGCTCCGTGTAGCTGGCCGTCGCTCGTTACACCCTTGGATTTGGATTTACCCAACTTCCCACAGCTCGCCACCAAAACGGTGAGCAAGATCAGGGAAACCAAGTTGAGCAGGAGGCTTTTCATTTTCATAACGATGATTGAGGGTATGTGGACAAATATAGACTAAAAACGAAATGATTTTTATAACGGTTTGAACCTTAATGTTATTTTTAACAACCGGACAAGGCTCTCCCGCAGCTTTACTAAAACGTACTTGATTTCTGGATATTGTGCCTGTCCGGATCTATCTTTGATATTCCAATTCAATCAGTTGAGTGAATTCCACGAGGCTGTTGACAGGCTTTCGGCACTGGTTCTCACGGCATAGCCAGAACGCATTCTCACCCTCCCTCACCCGTCCTTCCAGCAAGGGGAAACCTGTCTCCTTTCGTAGCGCCATCAGCAACACGCTGTTGGGTGAAAACATCCTCAGGATCGCACGTCCATTCTCCAGGGCCCCGGGACCCGTCACCACCAACTCCAGCGTGCCCACCGCCAATTCCTGGAGCAACGAAGCCCAGATTCCGAAAGAGGAAGGATGTCGGGTGATGGCTTCATGCAACCTGTCCACCATTCCGGCTGCCGAAGCCTTCCAGTCCTGCCGGTCCAGAAGGACCCCGAGCACATGAAGATTTCGGGCCATCATGGCGTTGCCTGAGGGTACCGCACCGTCGTACACTTCTTTTTTACGCAGGATGACATCCTCCTGTTGGGCGGGTGTATAAAAAAAGAACGGCCCATCCCCGTCCCCGTGGTCGCGGATCACCCCTTCCATCACGTCTCCGGCCAGCCGAAGCAGGCTCAGATCGCCTGTGACCTCTTGCAGAGCCACCAACGCCCCGACCAAAGCAGCCTTGTCATCAAGAAAAGCCGGGAAACGCCCCTCCCCTTTCCAGGCATGATGAAACCCTTGCCCATCGCGAAAAGCCGACAGCAGGAAATCCATGTTCCGGCGGGCGATCACCAGGTATCGCTCCTCCCCCGTCACCGCATACGCACGGCTGAAGGCCTGGTTCATCAAAGCATTCCATCCCAGCAACACCTTGTCGTCCAGCAAGGGCCTGACGCGCTCCGCCCTTCTGGCCAGCAGGGCCGCACGGTCCCGGGCCATCAGGCGCTCCAGCTCAGCGGGATCCATCCCCCGCTCCCGGGCCAACTCGGGAAGGTCCCGAAGCAACCTTGGAATGTTCACATGCTCCCAGTTTCCCGGCCCCGTGATGTCGTAGGCAGCTTCGAACAAGCCTGAGGCCTTGCCCAGGACTTCGCGCACCTCATATAGTGTCCATGTATAATATTTACCTTCCACCCCCTCGCTGTCCGCATCCAGGGCGGACCAAAAACCTCCTTCGGGCGACAGCAACTCCCTTTCGACGAATCCAAGGGTACGATGGATGACCTCCCGGTAGCGTTCCTGTCCCGTCACCTGCCAGGCATCACAAAACGCAAGCACCAGCAGAGCGTTGTCATAGGTCATCTTTTCGAAATGGGGAGCCAGCCAGTCCCGATCCGTCGAATAGCGGGCGAAGCCGCCTCCGATATGGTCATGGATCCCGCCGCGGATCATCCCATCCAGTGAGAGCAGGGCATGTCGCAGGGCCTCTTCATCGCCGGTGTGACGATGGTATTCCAGCAGGTAACGGATCGAAAAGGTCTGTGGGAATTTGGGCGCCCTGCCGAATCCACCCGCTTCGCGATCCGCGTTCTTCAGCAGGTTCTCCGCGATCATTGCCGCATGACGTCTGGTGAACATCTCCTGCACCGGGATCGAGAAATTCCGGGGCACCCCCATACCGAACTCATTCGACTTCCTCATGTGTTCAAGAAGCTGTTCGGCCTGTTGTTCCAGATCGGTTCTCCGCTCCTTCCATGCATGATCCACACTCATCAGCACCTGCTCCCAGGAAGGCCTGTTGTGCGCGGGCCGCGGGGGAAAATAGGTTCCTCCGTAAAATGGCCTGCCATCGGGCGTCAGGAACATGTTCAAGGGCCAACCGCCATTCCCTTCAAGGGTCTGAAGGGCATCCATGTAGATATGGTCCAGGTCGGGTCTTTCTTCGCGGTCGATCTTGATGTTCACGAAAGCGTCGTTCATGATCCCCGCGATGCGTTCATCCTCAAAACTCTCCCGCTCCATCACATGGCACCAATGGCATGCGGAATAACCGATGCTGACCAGGATGGGTTTGTCTTCCGACCTGGCACGAGCCAATGCCTCTTCTCCCCAGGGATACCAATCCACGGGGTTGCGTGCGTGCTGAAGCAGGTAGGGGCTGGTCTCGCCGGCCAGCCTGTTCGAATGGGTGCTCATGTCATAAAGAACAAGGACAACCGATAAGGGTTGTCCTGGGTGATATCTTGGTCGGGGACTGGGATCATTTTCCTTTGCGGGTCTCGCCGAGGTAACGGTCCAGGGCGGCGATCATCGAGGGTACCTGAGGTTCGGGAGCCTTGATATGCAGTTTGAGCCCGGCATCGATGATGGCGCGGGAGGTATTGCTGCCGAAGGCGCCGATGAGGGTGCCATTCTGCTCATATGCGGGCAAGTTGTCGAAGAGGCTTCGGACGCCGCTGGGCGTGAAGAAGCAGATGACATCATATTCCTTCCTCGTCAGCTCGGCCTTCACATCACAGCTCAGCGTGCGGTACATGAACGGCGTGGAGAATTCACACTTGTTGGTCTTGAGCCAGCCCACGATCTCGTTGTCCTGCTGGTTCTCGGAGCAGGGATACATGAATTTCTCGTTCTCCTTGTGCTTGTTGATGACCTCGAAGAGACTCTTATTGGTGCCATCGGCGCCGTAGAAAACCTTGCGCTTGCGGTATAGTATGAATTTCTGGAGATACAAGGCGACGGCCTCGGTGATGCAAAAGTACTTCGTGTCCTGACTGATCGCTATCTTCATCTCCTCACAGGTGCGGAAGAAGTGGTCGATGGCGTGCCGGCTGGTGAAGATCACGGCACTGAAATGCGTGATTTCGATCTTTTGCTTGCGGAACTCCTTGGAAGGAATGGCCTCCAGCTTGATGAGAGGCATGAAATCCATCTCCAAACTGTACTTCCTCGCCAGTTCGAAGTAAGGGGATTTGTCGGATTCCGGCCGGGGCTGCGTGATCAGGATCTTTTTGACAGGTTTGGCGGTTTGCTCACCCTTCATATTCCCTCTTTTTTACGTTGCTAACTGCCTTACGATGTGCAAAGGTAAGAACTTCCTAAAAAAATCGCAGCAAGACCTTGTATAACAGCAATACGGGCACCACTTCGAAGGCGCCCACGAACACGAAATATTGTAACTGATTTATTTTCAATGTATTACGAAGAGCCTGCCAACCGCGGTTCAAACGGTAGATCAACAGGGCCGCCAGTCCGCCCACAGCAAAGACCATGACGGTGTGTTGTGTGGAGGTCGGCGAGAAGGCCAGCATGAGACCGGCAGGCAAAAGCCAAAGTCCCACCACCTTGTTCACCATGAACACGACGAAACTATAGATCTCTGCTGCCTGCCTTCGGTCGAAAATGAGGCCGGCCAATTCGGTGAAGACATATTTACCGGCATACAGCAGGCTGATGGCGGCGACGCAAGAGCCCAGCTGGAACCAATTCCCCTGTTCGCTGAAATACCCGAAGTATCTCAACAGGAAATACAGGAAGACGCCCGAACTGAGACAGAAGAAAATGTTCAGCAACAGAGAGGGCAACCGGTCCATCAACAATTGCTCACGGATCTGTTTACCCCGCAGCGATGTGTTGAAAAACACCCGGAACAGGTCGCTCAGGTATTTGGGGAATGCGAGCCGGATGAAGCCCAGATAGAGGCATAGTCCGGCAAAGAGGTAGAATATCCAATCCGTGGGCACCCGCCGCCGCTCCAATACGCGTATCTGCACTGTCGGGACAAGCACCTTGCACCATGGATGCGCGGCGAACACCCCCATCATACGGTCGCCGTACGCAATATGAGCGCCCCGGGTTGACGGGTAAGCCTCCAGGCGCATTGCCGGTGAAGCATGCACAGGTGCCTTGCCGGAACTGTCGATCGGCGCCGGACTTTCCTGTGCCTGCAAGGCCAGGCCGAAGAGGCAGCAGTAGAGAAAAAAGACGATGGACCGTGCAGGCATGGGCACAAAAGTATGGCTACGGCTCAAGAATAGGAAATGATCGCTCATCAGAACAAGCTTATGAAGCCGATATGGATCTTGGATTGACGGAAACTGAATGGAAGGTCATTCCGCTTGCCCACGGCATAGGACAGGTTGATGATGCCTGCCTTGGTCTCGAAGGCGATGCCGCCCCCCAGCCCCAGATAGGTATGGCTGTTCCCGTCCCCATAGGCCTTGTTCTTCGCCCACCCGTAGTCGCCGAAAGCGAAGAGGTATGAATTGAGGCCAATGAGGTAGCGGTATTCCGCCGTACCCACGGCATATCCCGTGGCGAAGATGCTCTCCTCGTCGAAACCGCGCATCAGCTTGTGGCCACCGATCTGGAACACTTCATTGTTGAAGGCCTGCTGCGTCTGCATCCACCCTCCCTGGACGGCGGCCCGGAGTGTGGACTGACGGGTCAACTGGAAATGATGGGCCCCGGTCAGACGCAGGCGGATGATATAGCTTCGTTGCTTGACGGTATCATATAGGCTCCCGAAATCGTAAGGTTTTCCGGTCGCATCCTCCGTGAGCGATGTGATGTTCGAATTCCTGCGCACCGTGCGCAGCCCCCCGCTGACCACCACGCTGAACTCATTGCCCCGTCGCGGGTTGAAGCGATAGTCGGTGCTGTTGTACTGGTAGTCCACCCCCAGGTTCGAAGATCCCAGGTCTAGGTAAGACGGCAGTTGCTTCGACGCCTTGATGTAATTGGTGTCGACCGTGAGCAGGTTGGTGCGGAACAGCTGGTAGAATATGCGCCCGCTCTGCTGTGCGGAGACAAGGTATTGGAGACCCACCTGGAGGTTGATGTTGAGGTAGGAGCTGTCGCGCTTGTAGAGGTTGAAATGGAAGTCCAGTCCGAAGGCGCTGTGGAACATGTAGGGCTGGCTGAAGG
>Ga0075026_100000939_pt1 | contig 12263 bp, 8 predicted proteins | sample Str012_2_FD_71392 | JGI IMG/M metagenome (GOLD analysis project Ga0075026, IMG submission 71392) | Freshwater sediment microbial communities in response to fracking from Pennsylvania, USA - Straight Creek_MetaG_SC_2012 | ecosystem: Environmental > Aquatic > Freshwater > Creek > Sediment...
GCCTTCGCGCCGGTGTCCTGGTGCTGGCCCTTGCCCGCGACGGCCACGCTGATGATGTCCGCCGTGGCGCCCTCGCCACGCAGGTAGATGGCCGGGAACTTGACCGTCTTGCGCGACCCGGTATTGGCGTCGATCCACTCGACCGTCGAGTCCTCGTATGCGTGGGCGCGCTTGGTCACGAGGTTGTAGACGTCGTTGCTCCAGTTCTGGATTGTCGTGTAGCGGACCTTGGTGCGGGCGAGCGCCACGACCTCCACGACCGCGACGTGGAGCGATTCGGTCGCGTAGATCGGCGCCGTGCAGCCCTCGATGTAGTGGACCTTGGCGCCCTCTTCGACGACGATCAGCGTGCGCTCGAACTGGCCGGTGTTCTCGCCGTTGATCCGGAAGTAGGCCTGCAGCGGCAGCGGGACCTCGACGCCCTTGGGGACGTACACGAACGAGCCGCCGGACCAGACCGCCGCGTTGAGGGCGGCGAACTTGTTGTCCTCGGGCGGGACGATCGTGCCGAAGTACTGCTTGAAGATGTCCGGGTATTCCTTGAGCGCCTGGTCCGTGCCCATGAACACGACGCCGATGTTGGTCAGCTCCTCGCGGACGGAGTGGTAGACCACTTCCGAGTCGTACTGGGCGCCGACGCCCGCCAGGAACTTGCGCTCCGCCTCCGGGATGCCGAGCTTCTCGAAGGTCGCCTTGATCTGGTCCGGCACGTCGTCCCACGACTTCTCTTCGCGCTCGGACGGCTTGCGGTAGTAGACGATATTGGCGAAGTCGATCTTGTCGAGGCCCTCGGCCCAACTCGGCATCGCGCGCTTCATGAAGTGGTCGTACGCCCGGAGGCGGTACTGGAGCATCCAGTCCGGCTCTTCCTTGAAGGCGCTGATCTCCTCGACCGTGGCTCGCGTCAGGCCTCGCTTGGTCTCCTTGAGATAGGCGATGTCATCGTGGAACGCGAACTGGTCGCGCTGGTCGGTGACGATCTCGCGGGTGGCGGCCATCGGGTCTCCGGTGCGGTGGGATGGGAGCGCCTGGGCGCTTCCGGATGCCAATCTCATGGCTCACATCAATTCCGAGTCAGATTATCGGGATTAGGACCCAAAGCGTCAACGACAATGGCTGAGTCACGGGTCGATCGGGGTCGCGCCGCCGGACTGGCCGGTGACCGCATCGAGGAACGTGACCCGATCCACGGCGAGCAGTTCGGTCTCCTCGAGCGTGGTGACCGTGGCGGTCCGACGCACGTCGTGCAGCAGCGCGATCTCCCCGAACCCGCGACCGGCGCTCGCTAGTACGCGCAGCAGGTGGCCGTCCTGCTCCACCCTGACGCTCCCCGACGCCAGCACGTAGTAGCGATCGCCGTGATCGCCCTGGGTGATGATCTCCGTACCTGCCGGGACCGCCAGCCACACGGCCCGCCGGGCCACGGCTTCGAGCGGTGGGGCCGGCAACGCCGCGAAGATCGACGCGCGACGGAGCAACTCGATCGCCCGCACCGGGACCACCGTGCGCGAGTCGAGCGCTGTCAGGCGGGACCAGGAGAGCGCGACCGTGATCGGCAGCAGCACGGCGCAGATGACGGTAGCGACGGTCAGGTTCGCGGCCGCGACCAGGATGGGGACCAGCAGCGAGCCTGCGGCGAGACCGCCCATGGCGAGCCCCTCCTGCAGCCCGAAGACCCGGGCCAGGACCTCGTCGCGGATAGAGCGCTGCAGGATCGTCCGTCCGGCGACATCGAGGACAGCGAGGCCTGCACCGCCCATGACGATCAGGCCGATCGCCAACGCCGGGGACCCGAAGGCGACCGTGCAGGCCAGGGCCACGCCCCAGGCGATCGCGCCGCCGGCTGCCACCGCGGACAGTCGCGTGCGTCCCACGAACCCGAACGTGATGATCCCGCCCACGATCGTGCCGGCCCCCAGTGCCGCATTGAGGATCGCCGCTCCGGGCGGACCCATCCCCAGGGCTTCGAGGGCGAGCAGGACGAACAACACGTCGGCCGCGCCGATGACGACCATCCGCATCGAGAGCAGGCCGACGACGACCCGCGCGTCCGGGTCGGCGACGAGGACGCGCAGGCCGGTCATGAACGACCCGGTCGCAGTGGTGCGGCCCTCGCTCGGCTCCTCCTGGATCTCCAGGCTGCGCAGGCCCGGTCGAAGGCCGACGACGAGGAGCGCCGCGATGCCGAGGGCGACCGCAGCGAGCCCGAATACCACGGCGGGTGTGCCGGAGGTCAGGATCAGGGCCGCCAGCAGCGGACCCAGCAGGACCCCGGCGCCTTCGACCACGCCGGCCGCGCCGTTCGCCGCCGTGAGCTCTTCCGGCGAGTGCGACAGCGACGGCAGCAGCGCGCTCTGGGTGGGGCGCGTGACGACGACCGACGACGCGGCGACGGCGGCCGCGAGGTAGACCACCAGGATCGGCGCCGCCAGGACCATCGAAGCGGCAGTGAGGGTCATCGCCAGCGCCTGGATCACGTACCCCCCCAGGAGCACGCGATGGCGCGGATATCGGTCGCCAAGGGCCGCGGCCGGCGGTGCCACGAGCGCCGCGGGGACCAGTTGCAGGAGTGCGACGACGCCGACGGACTCCGGCCCGGTGCGGTCATAGGCGTACAGGAGGATCGCGACCCAGGTCCCGAACTCGGCCATGTTGAACAGGAGGAATGCGCCAAAGACGCGCCGCAGGTCGCGGCTGCGCGCGATCCGTCGGACGATGGCCAACGGGCCGCTCATCGGTCGTCCCCGTTGTCACCCGGCCTGACCATCGCCGGAGTGTAGGGACTAGGCGAGGTCCGCGACGGCCTCCCGGGCGGTCTCGACGGCACCGGACGGATCGTCAGCGCCGTCGAACGCGTTGGGCTCGATCGGGATGGCGATGGCCGCCGTCTCTTCGAGGCCCGGGATGACGTCCGCGTCGACCTCGAGCAGGTCCTGACGGCTGCGGGCCGCCTCGGCGCGACGGCGCGCGTCCTGGGCGGTCTCGGCGAGTCGCCGACGCACGGACGGCCGACTGAGGATGGCGAAGGTCGCCAGGCTGGCAAGGGCAAGGAAGCCGAGGCCCAACGGCAGTCGCCTGGAGCGGACGGCCGGGCGGACGAGCCGGGCCGCTGCGGTCAGTGCAAGGATCGCCTTGTCCAGGTCCTCGCGGGTCCACTCGATCCGCGACAGGTCCACCTTGGGCCACTCCACGCTCGAGAGGTCCAGGTCCGGTCGCTTGATGTCGGAGAGGTCCGGCCGTTTGATCTCGGAGAACGAACGCATGATCTCGTCGCGCGAGATCTCCGGCAGCCGCAGCTCCGGGATGCGGCCCTCCTTGACGGGAAGTCCGAGCATGCTGACGTCCTCCGTGTGGCGCTGAAGCTGAGACGTCAAGGATACCCCCGGACATGGGACGCGGGCTCCCGTCGCCGGGAACCCGCGAACCTTGGTCGGGTGACCGGGCGCGTCAAGCGCGCCTCCGGTCAGGCCAGGATCAAGCCAGTGTCATGCGAGGAGCTTGGCCTTCTGCGCGTCGTACTCGGCCGCGGTGATCGCGCCGGAGTCGCGCAGCGTTGCCAGCTTGGCGACCTCGTCCGAGACCGAGTAGCCGGTCGCGACCTGCTGCTTGGCCATGATCGCCTGGTCCTGGGGCGTGTTCTTCGGTCGGGTCAGGATGTAGATCAGGGCGCCCAGGAACGGCACGATGAAGATGCCGAGGATCCAGACGACCTTCATCCCACCCGACAGGTCGTCGCGCCGGAAGATGTCCGCAAAGACCGTGATGAAGATCCAGATGACCATGAACACGAAGTAGAAATAGATCATCGCCCAGAGGACGTCGCCGAGATTGTTCACGTATGCATGCTCCTGTCGTGCTTCGAGTGGAGGCCAAGTGTAGCGATGCGCTGCGCTACGATTGAGGCGTTCGCATCTTGCGGCGCAACCCGTCGACAGCGGAGGGTCGGATGAGAGGACGGCGCGCCTTGACGGCGGCCGCAGTCGGGACCGCCGTGACCGTCGGCGCACGACTGGCTCTCCGGAAACGACGCGTCGTGTCCTTCCCTCCTGGACTGGACGCCATCACGGACGACATCTCCCGAGACGTGGCCGTCGAGCTCGCCGCGCTGACCCGAGTGGGTCGCGACGATCGGGTCCTCTCGTTCGCCTCGAGCACCGCCACGAGCGTCCAGCCGTACCTGCACGGCCGTCACTATTTCCCGCCGATGCTGGAGGCGATCGCCTCGGCCACGTCCTCCGTCCATGTCCTCATCTACGGCTTCCAGCCGGGCGACATCGGGGCGACGTTCAAGGACGCCCTCGTGGAGCGCGCGGCCAGCGGCCTCGAGGTCCGCATCTCCGTGGACGCGGTCGGCAGCGCGATCGACTTCGGCTCGAAGGCGATGTACGCGGAGCTCGCGGCCAGTGGCGTGACTGTCGTCGCCAACGACGGTCTCGCGCCGGATCGCGATGGGCCGCTCGGCCGGCGACAGCTGGACTGGCACATGGACGACTTCCTGCACTTCGACCACCGCAAGATGCTCATCGCGGACGGTCGGGTCGCCTTCGTCGGCGGGACCGGCATCGAGGACCACTACACGGACGAGCGGTTCTACGACGCCATGGTGCGCGTCACGGGCCCGGTCGTCGGCCAACTACAGGCCCTCTTCCTCGCCACCTTCCGCTACCAGGGCGGGACGCTCCCGACCGAGGACGGCGCCCTCGATCACCTCTTCCCCGCGCCGGATCCAGGGCCGATGGCCGTGCGCACCACCGTCCTGGACAACGTGCCCGGCGAGGGACATCACCCGATCAGCGACGCCATCGAGCAGGCGCTGGACGGCGCCCACGACCGCATCGACATCGTCAATCCGTATATCTCCAACCGGGCCATCCTGGACCGCCTGCTCGCCGCCGCGCAGCGCGGTGTGCACGTCCGGATCGTGGCGCCGGGCAAGCCCACGCCGCCCTACCCCGCCGCCGCGTTCCGTCATCACTACGAGCGGTTGCTGGGCGCGGGTGTCGAGATCCTGCTGCATCCCGAGATGGCCCACGCCAAGGTCCTGCGCATCGACCATCGGGTGTTCATCGGCGGCTGCAACCTGGACGACCTCAGCCTGTTCCGCAACAACGAGCTGGATCTCCTTTTCGAGGACGACGCCGTCGCCGCGCTCGTTGAACGCGAGATCTTCGAACCGCTCGTGGCGATGTCCGTCCCGGCCACGGACACCGCATCGCCCCGGGAGCGCGTCTGGAACGCCGCCATGGACCGCATCTCGCGGGTCCTCTGACGATGAGCGACACGAAGTCCGACCTGCCCGCCGAGGCCGTCTATCGCCAGATCCGACGCTGGCTTTCGGACCTGGGCATCGAGCTAGGCACGCAGTCGGCCGGCGACGCACCAGTCGCGCCGGCCGAAGCGGCTCCAGACTGATCCCACCCGCGCCCGACCATGGCTGACCAGCGCTCGTTCTCCACGCGCATCCGCACGCTCGGCTCGTACCTCTCGGATTCGTTGACCCAGTCCGGACAGCCCCTGGCCTGGACCCTGCGCGGCTACCGCCGCGAGAAGCTCCCGAAGGACGGCATCGGCGGCCTGACCGTGGCCGCACTCATCGTGCCGCTCAGCATCGGCTACGCTCAGGTCGCCGGCCTCCCGCCGGAGGCCGGCCTGTACGCCTCGCTCGTGCCGCTGCTGGCGTATGCGGTATTCGGCTCATCCCGGCGGCTCATCGTGGGGCCGGATGCCGCCACGGCCGCCCTTGTCGGCGCCGCAATCGTGCCACTCGCCGTGGCCGCCGACGACCGCATCCGTATTGCCTCGGCCCTTGGATTGCTGGTCGCCGTGGTCTTCATCGCGATGCGCCTGGCGACGCTCGGGTTCCTGTCCGAGTTCTTGTCGCGGCCCTTGTTGGTCGGGTACATGACCGGGGTCGGCATCAATGTCGCGATGGGCCAGGTCCCCAAGATCCTGGGCGGCTCGCCACTGGCCGAGTTCGTGCAGGTGCTGTCGGGCATCGACCTGCGCCATGTGGAGCCGGGCGCCGTGATCGGGGCGCTCGGCATCGCGCTGACCCAGACGACCGCGAACGTGCCCTCCGCCGTCCTCGGTGGACTCGTGCTGGCGGCCATCCTGGCCGGCGAACGCTGGCTGCCCAGGGTTCCGATGGCCCTGCCGGCCCTGCTGGTCGCGCTCGGAGCGACCGCGCTGCTCGACCTGCCCAGCGAAGGGGTCCGGGTGCTCGGACCGATCCCGTCCGGACTGCCGCCCATCGGGATCCCGCTGGTCAGCATCGACCAGGCGCTGACCTTGCTGCCGGCCGCGCTCGGGATCGCCATCCTGAGTTTCGCTGATACAGCGCTGACCGGGCGCAACTTCGCCGAACCGCACGGTGAGCGGACCGATCCGAACCGTGAACTCCTGGCGCTGGCTGCCGCCGATCTCGGCGGAAGCCTGACCAGCGGCTACCCGATCAGCTCCAGTGCCTCGCGGACCCAGGCCGCGGAGGCAGCCGGAGGGCAGACCCAGATGACCGGGATCGTGGCGGCCGGTGCCGTCGCCCTGGTCCTGGTCTTCCTGACCGGGCCGATGGCCCTCCTGCCCATCCCGGCGCTCGGGGCGATCGTGCTGGCCGGTGCCCTCCACTTCATCAAGGCCGGCGAGATCGCGAGGATCTGGCGGATCCAGAGACGGGAAGGCATCGTCGCGATCGTGGCCGCCGTCTGCGTCGTCGCGTACGGCACGCTCGTAGGGGTGGGCGTGGCCGCGTTGCTGGCGGCGCTGAATGTCTTCGTGCGCGCATCGAGGCCCCACATGGCCGAGCTGGGCCGGGTATCGCACGACGACTTCGCGGATGTCGCGCGCACGCCCGGTGCGCGACGGATCCCGGGCATCCTGGTCGTCCGATTCGCCGGCCCGCTGTTCTTCGCGACCGCCACGGCCCTGGGCGATCGAGTCCGGGAGCTGGCCGCCGGTCGCGAACCGCTGACCAGCGTCGTCCTCGATGCCTACTCGGTGGTCGATCTCGATCTCACCGCGAGCGACGCGCTGCGCACGATCGAACGGGAACTCGGCAAGGCCGGCACGACGCTCGTCATCGCCCGACCGACTGGCGCGTTGCGCGACCTGATGCGGACGTTCGGCCTCGGCCACCTGGTGGAGGACGACGACCATCGTCTGACCCTGGGCGAGATCGTCGACCGAGCCACCGTCGCGAACGCTGAAGCCGGCGGCGGCGAGATCCCACCGGTCCCGACCGGCGAGGATGCTGCCGCGCTGGCCGACACGTCCCCCGCGGCATCGGACGAGCGGGTCATCGCCGGACGGCCGACGCCGACTCGGGGTCGGCCGAAGGTGGGCGTCGTGGCCATCGCCGCGATCGCGGTGGTCGGGGTCCTGATCGCCGCCCTGACGCTCGGCCAGCGGAGCTCGGTGCCGCCGCCGACCGGGGCCGTCACGACGCCCAACCTCGTCGGCATCCCGGTGGACCGTGCGCGGTCGGTCACCGAAGGGGCCGGACTCGTCTTCGGCCTGCCCACCTATCGCCAGACGAATGCCTACCCGGAAGGCACGGTCATCAGTCAGGACCCGGGCCCCGGTGTGCCCGTCGCGACTGGATCCACCATCGCGCCCACCGTGTCCACCGCGCGCGAGCTGGTCACCGTCCCGGACGTGGTCGGGTCGCCCCAGTCCGACGCCATCTTCGCGATCACGACCGCCGGCCTGCGGGTCGGCTCGACCACGCGGGCCGCCGACCAGACCGTCCCCGCGGGAGCGGTCGTCTCCGCGTCGCCCGATGCCGGCCGGGCCGTGGCGGTCGGCACGTCCGTGGCCCTCATCGTGTCGTCAGGACCGGAGGTCGCACCGTCCGTGACCGCGTCGCCCGTACCGTCCGCCGGCGGCCCGCCGACCGCCACCCCGAGCGCAGCTCCCGGCCCGACGGGCAGCCCGTCCTCGGGCCCCAGCGAGTCGCCCGAAAGCAGCCCGTTGCCGTCGCCCGGCCCCTCCATCGTGCCCAGCGACGCGCCCGCACCTTCGGCCTCGCCACGTCCTTCGTGACAGGCGTATAGTCGTCGTCCGCACGCGAGCGTTTCCACTGTCCCCGGATCCTCGCCGCGTACCGAAGAACCTACTGGCAGGGGATCCACAGGGAGGCTGCAGATGACGCTCGGACCGCTCGAATACACGGTCATCGGGTTCGATGGGAACCGCTTCAACGGCGAGATCGCCCGGGAGATCGGCGCCGTCGTCGACGCCGGCATCATCGCCCTCGTCGACGCGGTGTTCATCACCAAGGACATCGATGGGGACGCGGCGATCATCGAGATCGACGCCAAGGACGACCCCCGCTTCGAGAGCTTCGCCCCGCTGCTCGGCGGCCTGGCCGGCCTGTTCACCCCGGAGGACCTCGAGACCATCGCCGAGAGCCTGCCGACGAACACCTCCGCCCTGGCGCTCCTGTTCGAGCACCGCTGGGCCGTCAACGTCAAGGAGGCGATCATCGGAGCCGGCGGGTTCCTGATCAGCCGCACGACGATCTCTCCGGAAGTCCTCGAGCTCGTCAACGCGGAGCTCGAAGCCGAAGCGATCTCCGCCTAACCCACCCGTCACCAACGAAAGGGAACCCCGATCATGATGCGACGACGACGCGGTGTCGGCCTTGTCGGTGTAGCCGCAGTGGGCGCAGTCGCCCATCACGCCGGCAGCCAGCAGGCCCAGGCCCAGGCGAACGAGCAGGCCCAGAGCCAGCAGATCGCCGAGCTCCAGGCGCAGCAGAACGCGGCAGCAGCGGCTCCGGCCGCCCCCGCGGCGCCGGCGGCTCCGGCCGTTGATCCGCAGATGGCCGAGCTCCAGAACCTCGCCAACCTGCACACCCAGGGCATCCTCAGCGACGAGGAGTTCTCCGCCGCGAAGGCCAAGGTCCTCGGGATCTAGTCCCGCTCCCGTCCCGGGCGAGCGGGGCGATCGATACGAGTCGAGCCCGGCGGAGAACCGCCGGGCTCGTTCCTTGTCCGGGCGACGCCCCGGTCAGGCGGGTGTCACCGATGGCGTGCCGGTCGCGACGGCTTCGGCCCTCGCCTTGCGCCGACCGCGTCCGCCCAGGCGCCACCGGAGGCCCTCGACGAGCGAGTAGACCACTGGCACGACGATGAGCGTCAGGAACGTGGCGCTGAACAGGCCGCCGATGACGACCGTGCCCAGCTCTGCGGCGATGATCGAGCCCTGGTTGAAGCCCGCGGCGAGCGGGATCAGCGCCAGGATCGTGGCGATGGCCGTCATCAGGATCGGGCGGACACGGGTTCGGCCGCCCTCGATGAGCGCGTCGTGCACCGTGTAGCCCTGCTGGTGGCGCAGGCGCTCCACCAGGTCCAGCAGGACGATCGCGTTGGTCACGACGATCCCGATGAGCATCAGGAACCCGATGAGGGCGCTGATCCCGATCGGGCGACCCGTGATCAGGAGCGCCGGGAAGGCGCCGATGGTCGCGAGCGGCAACGTGAACAGGATGACGAACGGCGTGATCAGCGAGTTGAACTCGAGGACCAGCATCAGGTAGACGAGCAGGATGGCCACGCCCATCGAGGCGAACAGGCCACCGAACGCTTCGCTCTGTTGCTGGCTGACGCCCGCGAGCTGGACGGTGACCCCGGCCGGGATCTGGCCGCCCGTCTGGAGCGCATCGAGCTTGGACTGGACCGACTTCGAGACGGCGCCCGTGTCCTTGCTGGTGATCTCGGCATTGATCGTGCCGGCCGGCTGCTCGTTGATCCGGGTGATGCTGCCCTGGACGTCGGCCTGTTCCACCGTGGCGATGTCGCCGAGCGGCACGGTCCGGACCGTGCCGACCGGCAGGGCCTTCAGGTCCGCGACAGACGTGGTCGCGGTCGGGTCCATCTGGACGACCAGGGAGATCGGCTTGCCGGGCTCGAACGTGACGGTCGTGGCGGTCGTGGCCACCAGGGCGGACCGGACCTCCCCGGCGACCTGGGCGGCGGTCAGGCCCGCGCTGATGGCCTTGTTCGGGTCCACGGTGACCTGGATCTCTGGCGTGGCCTTCACCAGGTCGCTCTTGAGATTGATGATGCCGGGCTGGTCGGCGAGGGCGGCCATCACGGCGGCGGACGCCTTCTCGACGCCGACGGGATCCGGACCGCTGACGACGACCGTGAGGCCGCCGGAGCTGAAGCCACTGGCCGAACCGACGATGACGTCGTAGCCGTCAGCCTTGACCGGCGCCAGCGATGCCGTGAGGCGGGCCGTGGAGGCGACCAGATCCGAGGTCTCCTTCAGCCGGACGGTCATCGTGGCGCTATTGGCCGGGATGCCGCTCGACGCGGCCTGGAAGACCTGGAAGCTGGTGTCGCCCTCACCGGGGACCGTGGTCTGGACGAGCACGACCTCGGGGTCGGCCAGGACGATATGCTCTGCCTCGATGGACTTGGCGAGGACGGCCTCGGAGCTGGCCCCCACCGGCGGCGCGATGGTGACGGCGAGGATCTTCTCCGAGCCGGCATTGATGAATTGCGTCGGCAGCTTGGACACGAACGAGGTCGTGCAGACGAACAGGAAGGCGGCCAGGGCCAGCACGCCCACCTTGGTCCATCGGCTGCGCAGGGCGCCGGTGATGACCGGCGTGTAGGCCCGGACCCAGATCGAGTTCGTCGGCTCGCCGTTCTTGTCCGTGGACGGCTTGACCTTGTCGATCAGGAGGTAGGCGAGGACCGGGACCACCGTCAGCGCGCAGATGAGCGACGCCAGCAGGGCGAACGTCACGGTCAGCGCGAAGGGCAGGAAAAATTGGCTGACCAGCCCACCGACGAACCCGAGCGGCAGGAAGACCGCAACGGTCGTCAGGGTGCTCGCCGTGATGGCGCCGGCCACTTCCTTGGGCCCGTTGATGGATGCGGTGAGCCGATCCTCCCCCATCGCCCGATGGCGATAGATGTTCTCGAGGACCACGATGGCGTCGTCGACGACGCGCCCGACGGCCACCGCCAGTCCGCCCAGGGTCATGATGTTGATGGTCACACCGGTCAGCTGCATGATGACGAGCGCGGTCAGGATGGACAGCGGGATGCTGATCGCGGCCACGATCGTGGACCGGATGCTGAGCAGGAACGCGAAGATCGTCAGGATGGCGAACAGGGCGCCCAGGCCGCCTTCACGGACCAGGCCGTCGCGCGACTCCTTGATGTAGGTGGACACGTCCGACACGGTGGTGATGGTCAGGTCTGCGGTGTGTCGCTGGCCGATCCGGGCTAGCTCCGCCTGGACGGCATCCGCGACATCCACCGTGTTGGCTGCGGCCGTCTTCGTGACCGTGAGGCTGAGCGACGGCTTCCCGTTGGTCCGGCCGAAGCCGGTCGTCGCAACGGCATCGATCTTGACCGTACCGAGCTCGCCGAGGGTGATCGGCCGGGGGACGAAGGGGGCCGCGGATGGGTTCGGCCCGCCGGATGCGGCGGGACTGGCCGCTGGTGCCGCGGCGCCTGCCGCAGCCGGCTTGGTGTAGCCGACGACGAGGCCGGAGACCTCCTCGACCGAGGTGAAACGGCCGATCGTCGAGACGGGGGTCCGCGAACCGTCGGAGGACAGCTGGCCGGACGGGAAGGTCAGATTGTTGGCCTGCAGGATGCCCACGATCTGCTGCGTGGAGACCCCGGAGGCGGCGAGCTTGGCCGGGTCCAGCGTGACCGCGAGGCGCTCCTCGAGGCCGCCGGTGAGGTCCACCCGGGCCACGCCGTCGATGCCCGCGATGGCCGGGACGATCTCCGTGCGGGCGATCGTCGCGGCGGCGTCCAGGCCGTTGTCCGTGGTAGCCGCGATGGACGAGATGACCACCGGCGTGGCATTGATGTTCAGGGCGGAGACGGTCGGCGTCACGCCGGTCGGCAGGCCGGCCTTGAGGATGCCCTCCTGGACCGCGGCCGTCGCCTCCTTGACGTTGGTGCCGTACGCGAACTGGGCGATGACCAACGAGATCGAGTTCGACGACGTGGACTGGAGCTTGTCCAGTCGCGGGACGCCCGAGACGGCGTTCTCGACCGGCTTGGTGACCTGGGCCGCGACGTCGGACGAGCCGGCACCGGGGTAGGTCGTCACGACGGTGATGATCGGGAACTCGATGTCCGGCAGGAGTTCCTGCTTGAGGCTGCCCCAGGCGGAGACGCCCGCGATGAACAGCGCGGCCGCCAGCAGCAACGTGACGCTGCGCTTGCGGACCGCGAGGTGACTGAGGCGACTCACTGGTGACTCCCTTGCGTACTGAAGGACGGGGACGGTGG
>Ga0075026_100000940_pt1 | contig 12260 bp, 11 predicted proteins | sample Str012_2_FD_71392 | JGI IMG/M metagenome (GOLD analysis project Ga0075026, IMG submission 71392) | Freshwater sediment microbial communities in response to fracking from Pennsylvania, USA - Straight Creek_MetaG_SC_2012 | ecosystem: Environmental > Aquatic > Freshwater > Creek > Sediment...
CCGACGGCCTCGAACACGCTCACGATGTCGAGCGCCTGGTCCTTGTAGCGCCCCGGCATGATCGACCCGCCGTAGAGGAACGCGGCCGGGAGGTTGAGGCGGGCCGCGGCCATGAGCATGCCGGGGAGGCTCTTGTCACAGCCGGCGAAGGTGACGAGCGCGTCGAGACGCTCGGAGTGCATCACGCACTCGACGGAGTCGGCGATGATCTCGCGGCTCACGAGCGAGCCCCGCATGCCTTCGTGGCCCATCGAGATGCCGTCGCTCACCGCGATGGTGACGAACTCGAGCGGGAACCCACCGGCCGCGCGCACGCCCTCCTTGGCCCGCTTCGCCAGCCGGTCGAGTGGGAGGTTGCACGGCGTCACCTCGTTCCAGCTCGACGCGACCCCCACCTGGGCCTTGCCCCAGTCGGCGTCGGTCATCCCGACGGCCCGCAACATGGCCCGGGCCGGCGCCCGCTCCATCCCCTGCGTGACCTCGTGGCTCATCGGCGTCATCTTGGAAGAAGGCATGACCGGAAGAGTACGCGGCCAGACGCCGGGGCTCGCCCGCCAACACGCCCTCAGACGGGTGGCGTTGCTCCCCCGATACGGTGCACCGCGATGAAGCTCGACGCGCCGCTCGTCGCCACGTCCCTCGCCGAGGTTCCGAGCGCGGCCCGCGCGCTCGAAGCCGACGGGTTCGATGGCGTCTACACATTCGAGGGTCCTCACGACCCGTTTCTGCCGCTCGCCCTCGCCGCCGAGCACACGACCCGCGTGGAACTCATGACCGCGGTCGCCATCGCGTTCGCCCGGAACCCGATGACCGTCGCCAACATCGGCTGGGATCTCCAGGCCGCGAGCGGCGGCCGCGCCATCGTCGGGCTCGGTTCGCAGATCAAGCCGCACGTGGAGCGCCGGTTCTCGATGCCGTGGTCCGCGCCCGCGGCCCGCATGCGCGAGTTCGTCTCGGCCTTGCGCGCGATCTGGTCCACCTGGCAGGACGGCACACCACTGCGTTTCGAGGGCGAGCACTACCACCACACGTTGATGACCCCGTTCTTCACGCCCGAGCCGCTGCCCACCGGTCCCCCGCGGATCTTCCTCGCCGGGATCGGTCCGGCCATGACCGCCGTCGCCGCGGACCTGGCCGACGGGTTCTTCGTCCACCCGTTCAGCACCCCGGCCTTCATCCGCGACCGCACCCGGCCCGCGCTCCACGCCGGCGCCCGCGGGAGTAGCCCCACGTTCGAGATCGCGTGGCCCGTGATGATCGCCACCGGCACGAGCACCGCGGCGCGCGAGGCCGCCGAACTCGCCACCCGCGCGCAGATCGGCTTCTACGGATCGACCCCCGCGTACCGACCCGTACTCGAACATCACGACCGCGCCGAGCTGCAACCGCAGCTCCGGACCCACACCCAGACCGGCGATTGGGAACGGCTCGTCGAGCTCGTCGACGACGAACTCTTCGATCTGGTGGCGATCCGGGGCACGCCGGTCGAGTGCGCCCAGGAGTTGGCCCGGCGCACGGTCGGCCTGGTCGACCGGGCCGCGATCAACGCGCCGTACGTCGCCGATGCCACCACGTGGCAGGAGCTGCTCAAGACCTTCCGCACCGAGGTCGACAGGATGGCCGAAACGTCACCCACCTCCCGCCCTGCCGGATAGCGCCTCCATGGAACTCCGCATCGCCACCGCGACCGGGCTGATCGGCGCCGACACGCGCGCACTCCCGAGCGGGCCGGCGCGCGTCTTCGGCGACGCGCTCATCGTGGGCGACCGGCATCTCTTCTGGCACTCGGGCTCGGAGTGGGCCCCCGTCGGCGACGCGCCCGGGCTCCGCTGCGCGGTCGACGCGCCCGGCGGTCTCGTCGTCGGTACCGAAGGTGCGCACCTGCTGCGTCGCGGCCCTACGGGACTCACCCGCATCGACAGCTTCGAAACCGTCGACGGGCGCGCGGATTGGTACACGCCGTGGGGTGGGCCGCCCGAGGTGCGGTCACTCGCCTGCACGGCCGACAACGTGTTGCTCGCGAACGTGCACGTCGGCGGCATCGCGCGCTCGGACGACTCCGGGCGCACGTGGACCCCGACCATCGACATCCATTTCGACGTGCACCAGGTCCGTTCCATCTGGGGCCGCGGTGATCTCGTGGTCGCGGCCGCGTCCGTCGGCCTCTGCATCTCGCGCGACGGCGGTCGAACGTGGAGGGTGCGCGCCGAGGGACTCGACAACACCTACTGCCGCGCGATCGCGGTGCCCGACGAAGCGATCCTGATGAGTGCGTCGGAAGGGCCACGCGGTCGGCGCAGCGCGATCTACCGCACCTCCATCCACGGCGATGCCCCATTCGAGCGGGTGACCGACTGGATGGTGGGCAACGTCGACACCGCCGCGCTCGACGGGCTCGGCGAATGCGTGGCGTTCGGCACCCCCACCGGCGAGGTCTGGCATTCGGCCGATTCCGGCTCCACATGGGACCGGATCCACTCCGGCCTGGCCCCGGTCACCTCGGTGAGCCTGGTCGCCTGAGCATCCGCGACCGGGCCCGCGACGCTTCCTACGATGCTTCCCAGGCGGAGACTTCCCGAATCGGTGAGGTCCACATGTCCGGCAGTTCCCGGCGAGTTCCGTCTCGCATCATCGACGGTGCGTACCGCGAGCTCCTCAGCCGGCCGCCTACCCGTCACGAACGCAGCGAGGACCGCCGCCGGCTACGCCACGGCGAGACCCTCGGCGATGTGGTCCTCGACCTCGCCCGCAGTCCGGAGCACCGCGACCGGCAGGTGCAGCACGCGCTGTTGCCCGCGCTCTCCGACGCCGAGTTCCTCCACCACGCGTATTGGACCGTCCTCAACCGCGAGCCCGACGCGGAAGGTCTGCGCCACTTCGGCGGACTGCTCGCCGGCGGCACGCCGCGCGAGACCGTGGTGCGGATGCTCGCCGAGAGCGACGAACACGTGAACCGCGCGGCCGCCGCCGCATACCCACTCCCGTACCTGATCGACGCGCATCCCGATCGCTACGAGCACGTGCGCGCCACCGACGGGCAACTCGTCCCGTGTCTGCGCGTCAGTTCGACCGCGGACTTCGATTGGATCGCGGCCCGGATCGACGACGCGAACTACTACGACCGGCCCGGCATCTGGGGCTCGGACATCAGCGACGACAAACGCACCATGGCCACGGTCCTCGCGTCCCTCGCCGACTCCGCCATCCTCGACCTCGGCTGCGCGAACGGCACCGTGCTCACCTGTCTCGCCGACCTCGGCATCCGCGCCGACGGCGTGGAGATCAGTCCGAGCGCGGTCGCGCACGCCGACCCGCGCGTCCGGTCACGCATCCACATCGGATCAGTCGAGGACCTGCCGAGCGATCGCCGTTTCCGGCTGGTCAGCGGGCTCGACATCTTCGAGCACGTCACCCCCCTCACCGTGGGCACCATCATCGACTCGATCCACGCCGTCCTCGAACCCGCCGGACTCGTCTTCGCCAACATCCCCGCCTTCGGAACCGACCCCGTGTTCGGCACCGTCTTCGAGCCCTACCTCGACCAATGGATCGCGGCCGCCGAACGGGGCGACGCGTTCGACCTGCTCCACGTCGACCAGTACGGCTTCCCCCTCCACGGCCACCTGATCTGGGCCGACTGGCAATGGTGGGAGTCCGCGTTCACCAGCCGCGGCTTCGCCCGCCGACCCGACCTCGAAGCGCCGATCCACGCGGCCCACGATGAGTTCTGGACCCACGCGGCCCCCGCCCGCCGATCATTCTTCATCTTCGAACACGTCGCGATCAGCTGACCGACGCGCGGCGCGCTACCGAGCGTCGATGGCGAAGAAGGTCTCGGCGAGGTGGCCGTCGGGGAGTCCGGCGGCCTTGGCGTTGGCGGCGCCCCACTCGCGGAGCAGCGTCTCGACCCATTCGGGGTCGCTGACCTGACTCTCGTGCGACTTGAGCGCGGCGAGCTTGCGGTCGAACGCATCGGTGGTGTCGATGAACACGTTCGAGTCGCCGCGCATCTGGATCCAGAGCTGCGGCACGGTCCACGGCTCGAGTCCTTCGTCCTCGAGCAGCTCGGTGTGCGCGAACGGATTACGCGAGTCGGGATACACCGCGGCCATCGTCGCCTGACCGCTGGCCAGGTGATCGGGGTGGCTCGCGTACACCCGCTCGAAGTTCCGCTCCGGTGACATCGAGATCACCCGCTGCGGTCGTACCTGGCGGATCACGCGCGAAATATCGCGGCGCAGTTCGAGCGAGTACTCCACCCGGCCGTCGGGGTGATGCAGGAAGTGCAGGTCGCTCACACCGACGTGCTTGGCCGCGGTGGTCTGCTCGGCTTCGCGCAGCGCAGCCATGTCGGCTCGGGGCAACGTGCGGTCGTCGCCACCGGCGTCGCCACTGGTGACGAGGCAGTAACTGACCTCGATGCCGCGGTCGGTCCAGGTGGCGACCGAACCGGCGGTGCCGAAGTCGATGTCGTCGGGGTGGGCGACGACCACGAGCACGCGCTCCACGTCGTCGTCGGTGGCGAAGTCGGGGATCTCCATCACGCGAGCCTCTCGTCGAGTAGTTGGTTCAGGATCTGGGGGTTCGCGGATCCCTTGGTGGCCTTCATCAGCTCACCCATCAGGAACCCGCGCTTCTTCTTGCGGGCCTTGTCGTCACCGTCGCGATATTCGGCGACGGCATCCGCGTTGGCGGCGAAGATCTCGTCGACCACTGCGGTGAGCGCACCGGCGTCGTTCACCTGCGCGAGCCCACGGGCCTCCACAACCACACGGGGGCGGCTGCCATTCCGCAGACCGTCGGCCAGCACGTCCTTGGCCAGGCTGCGCGACAACGTGCCGTCGTTGACGAGGGCGACGAGCTCGGCCAGCGCGTCCGGCGGGAACGGCAGCACTCCCGGGGCGAGTCCGGATTCGTTGAGGTAGCCGAGCACCTCGCCGCACAACCAGTTGGTGACGTCCTTGCCGGGCGCGCCCGCGGTCACCGCCGCATCCGCGTAGTCGGCCAGGCCCGGCGCCTCCGCCAGGGTGCGGGCGTCGATCTCGCTCACGCCCCACTCGGTCACGAAGCGCGCCCGGCGCGCCGCGGGCAGCTCACCGATCGCGGCGCGGGCAGTGGCGCGCATCTCGTCGGTCGGGACGACCGGCACGAGGTCCGGCTCGGGGAAGTAGCGGTAGTCCTCGGACCCTTCTTTCGAACGCATGCCGTGGGTGATCCCCGCGGCCTCGTCCCAGTGGCGGGTCTCCTGCACCACGCGCCCGCCGGACTCGACGAGCTCGATCTGGCGGTGGATCTCGAAGTCGATCGCGCGACCGAGGGAACGCACCGAGTTCATGTTCTTGATCTCCGCGCGCGTGCCGAGCGTCTCCGCACCGACCGGCCGCACCGACACGTTCGCGTCGACGCGCATCGAGCCCTCCTCCATCTTCACGTCGGAGACGCCGATGGCTTCGAGGATCGCGCGCAACTCGGTGACGTAGCCCTTGGCCTGCTCCGCGCTGCGAATGTCGGGGCGGCTCACGATCTCCATCAGCGGCACGCCGGCGCGGTTGTAGTCGACGAGGCTGTGATCGGCGTCGTGGATCCGACCGCCACCACCCACATGGGTGGTCTTGCCGGTGTCCTCTTCCATGTGCGCGCGCTCGATGCCGATGCGCGTGCCGTCGACCTCGAGCCAGCCGTCGGCGCAGATCGGCTCGTCGTACTGCGAGGTCTGAAAGTCCTTCGGCATGTCCGGGTAGAAGTAGTTCTTGCGGTGGAAGATCGACCGCTCCGGCACGTCGAAATGAAAGGCCTCACCGAGGCGCAAGGCGAACTCCACGACCCGCGCGTTCAGCACCGGCAGCGAGCCGGGCAGGCCCAGACACACCGGGCACACGTTGGTGTTCGGCTCGGCGCCGAACTGGTTGGCGCAGCCGCAGAAGAGCTTCGTCGCCGTCGCGAGCTCGACGTGCACCTCGAGCCCCATCACCGCTTCGTACTGCGTCATGACAACATGCCCCCGTGAACGACGATCTCGACCCGAACCGCTTCCCGATCCATCGCGCCACGCTCTCGACGGGTGCGACGCTCGCCTACGTGCGCGAAGGCGTGGGTGGTGTCCCGCTGCTGCTCGTGCACGGCTGGCCCGAGACCAAGCGCATCTGGTGGCGCAACATCGCGCCGCTCGCCGCCGCGGGCTTCGAGGTGATCGTGCCCGACCTGCGCGGCTTCGGCGACAGCGACCTCGCGCCCGACGGCCACTACGACGTCGCCGCGTTCGCCATCGACCTGCACGCGCTCGTGCACGAAGAACTCGGTCACGCCACCTACTTCGCCGCGGGCGGCGACGCCGGTGGACCGGTGGTCTACGACCTGTCGCTGCGCTACCCCGGCGTCGTCCCCAAGGTGTGCTTCTTCAACACCGTCGCGCCGGTACTCATCAACGGCGAGTACGAAGCCGCGGGCATACCGCCCGACCACGACCGCGCGTTCCGCGCCACGGCCGACTACTTCCTGCGTCAGGCCACCGACGCCGACGGCCTCGCGGCCGAACTCGACACGCCGGCACGCCGCCGTGCGTATGTGGCCGGCATGTACGGCCATCGGCTGTGGGGTGCGCCGACGGCGTTCACCACCGACGAGGTCGCGTTCATGACCGAGCCGTTCGGCGAAGCGGATCATTTCCGGGCGAGCATCTCGCTCTACGAGAGCGCCACCGGCAACCGGCCGATGAAAGACATGGCCCGGTTCCTGGAGCCGAACCCGACCCCCGCGCTCGTGCTCTACGGCCCCGAGGACCACGTGGTCCCGGCGAGCTTCCCGGCCCGCTGCGCTGTGGCGTTCACCGAGTGCGTGGGTCCGTTCGAAGTGGCGGGCGCCGGCCACTTCCTCCAATGGGAAGCCGCGGCCCTCTTCAACCGCGCGCTCGTCCACTTCTTCCTCTGATTTGCTCGTCCGCTCGCCGCTTCTGCTCGTCCGCTCGGACGGACCGACCCGCACGCGCGTCGGGACGCTCCCGAACTGCTCGCCTCCGCTCGTTCCTCGCTCCGGCTCGGGGGTGGTCGGACCGTCGACACCATCTCCGGGCTCGATCAAGGCGCGGCCGCCTCGACATCTCCGCTCTTGGCCCTGCGGGCCGGGCCGCTCGGGCCCCGGCCGCACCACGAACCCACCCATCATCGAGGCGCTGACCATCAGGACGCTGCGGCCTCGAGGGCGCGGGCGACGCGGAACATCACGGGCTCGCCGAGTGCGGGGGCGAGCACCTGCACGCCGACGGGGAGACCCGCGGCCCCGACCCCGAACGGCACGCTCATCGCCGCATGGCCTGCGAGGTTCGTGGGGATCGTGCAGATGTCGGAGAGGTACATCGACAGCGGGTCGGCCGCCTTCTCCCCGATCGCGAACGCCTCGGTGGGCGCCGTCGGGGAGAGCAGCACGTCGAACCGTTCGTAGGCGGTCGCGAAGTCGCGCATGATCAGCGTGCGGACCTTCTGCGCCTTGCCGTAATACGCGTCGTAGTACCCGGCCGACAACGCGTACGTGCCGAGCATGATACGCCGCTTGACCTCGGGGCCGAAGCCCGCATCGCGTGTGCGGGCGTTCATGTCGGCAACGTCGTCACCGTCGACGCGCAGGCCGTACCGCACGCCGTCGTAGCGCGCCAGGTTCGAGGACGCCTCGGCCGGCGCGATCAGGTAATACGCGGACAGGCCGTACACGCAGCTCGGCACCGAGACGCGCTCGACCGTCGCGCCCGCGGCCGTGAGCGCACTCGCGGCCTGCTCGACCGCGGCGCGCACCTCGGGGGCGATGCCGTCGACGTCGGTGAGTTCGCTCACGATCCCGACCCGCAAGCCCGACACGGCCGCGCCACCGTCGAGCGGCGCGGGGAGGCTTTCGATCGAGGTCGAGTCCATCCGGTCGTGACCCCAGATCGTCTCGAGCAACAGCGCGGCGTCGTCGACCGTCGCGGCGAACGGACCGATCTGATCGAGACTCGACGCGAACGCCATGAGCCCGTAACGGCTGACCCGGCCGTAGGTGGGCTTCACGCCGACCACCCCGCAGAGCGCGGCGGGCTGACGGATCGACCCGCCGGTATCGGAGCCGAGCGCGAGCGGGGCGAACCCGGCCGCGACCGCGGCGGCCGACCCGCCGCTCGATCCACCCGCGACGCGGGACAGGTCGTGCGGATTGTGGGTCACGCCGAACGCGGAGTTCTCGGTGGACGAACCCATCGCGAACTCGTCGAGGTTGGTCTTGGCGATCGGGATCCCGCCCGCATCGAGCACGTGCTGCACGACGGTGGCGGTGTACGGCGGCCGCCAGCCGTTGAGAATCTTCGAGGAGCACGTGGTGGGGATGCCGCGCGTGCAGAGGTTGTCCTTCAGCGCGACGGGGACGCCGGCCAGCGGACCGGGGTCGACCCCGGCGGCGACATCGGCGTCCACGGCATCCGCCGCGGCCAACGCCTCCTCGCGCAGCACCAGGTTGCACGCGTGGATCTCGCCCTCCCGCGCGTCGATCGCCGCGAGGTGTTCCTCCACGACCTCGCGCGCACTGCGCGCCCCCGACCGCACCGCCGCCGCAATCTCCCGAGCAGTCGTGGCGTCGCTCACGGCGCTTCTCCGAGGATGCGGGGGACGCGGAAGCGGCCGGACTCGGCGGCGGGCGCCTGGCCGAGCACCTCCTCACGGTCGAGCGAGGGGCGGACCTCGTCGGGCCGCAACACGTTCACGAGCGGCAGCGGGTGCGCGGTGGCGGGCACGCCGTCGAGATCGAGCGCCTCGATGTCCTGCGCGTGGCCCAGAATGCCGGCCAACTCGCGGGTGAGGTGCTCGATCTCGTCGTCGGTCAGCGCGAGGCGCGCCAGGCGCGCCACGTGCTCGACATCGGGTCGGGAGATCGGGTCGGTCACGACGGGCGAGTCTAGGGAACCCCCGAAGTGGCCCTTCGGGTCGTTACGCCGCCGGACTCGGTTCGGATCGCGGCGGGTCCGGGAGCAACGAGCGGCGCGCCACGACCTAGCGGTACGGGTCGTCCCGCCGGCCGGGGTACTCCCACCAGTCCGTCGGCGACGGCGACCACTCCGGGTCTTCGACGATGCAATCGACCGGGCACACCGGCGGCAGACACTTCCCGCAGCCCGAACACAGCTCCGGCAGGATGATGACGTCGATCCCGTGGTTGAAGATCGCACCGAACTGCGGCGGGCAGTGGCGAATGCAGGTGTCGCAGTTGATGCACGTGGTCATGTCGATCTTGAGGGGCGCGTTCTGCCACTTCTCGTTGCGCTCGTGCGAGGCGATCCGCTCCGGGCGGGTCCCGTCAGCCATAGGCGCACGAAGGTACACGCCCCCACACCCTGCACCGGGCGGCGAACCGAGGTGCTCGACGCCCCCCGGAGGCCGTCGCTAGTGTCCCGGGACCCTCAATACCGTTCGTAGTTGCAGGAGGCCCTGTGTCCAAGCACGAGTTCTTGTCTGATGAGTGGTTCACCGCCGTGACCGAGCTGATGGACGCCCACGGCGCCGAGACTCCGGCCCACCAGAACATGGTGATGAACCTCGTCGTCACCGACACGCCGTGGGGCGAGCGCGAGATGCACATGGGCGCGCGCGACGGCAAGGGCGAGATGGGCCAGGGGCTCATGGACGGCGCCGACGTCACCCTCACCACCGACTTCGGCACCGCCAAGGAGGTGTTCATCTCCGGCAACCAGCAGGCCGGGATGCAGGCCTTCATGTCCGGCAAGGTCAAGGTCCAAGGGGACATGACCAAGCTGATGATGGCCCAGCAGGGCGGTGGCCCAGGTGGCAACGAGGCACTGACCAGCGCCATCCAGGAGATGACCGCCTAGCTCCACGATTCTCCGTTCGACGCCGGCCGACCGCGGGACACCGCGCGGCCGGCGTCGTCGCGTCCGGACGCGATCCGAGGTGCGCATGAGTGAACTCGGTCACCTGCGCGCCCGATCCGGCCCATCTCGGAACGCCGACGGCGGTCGTTCCCATAGGGTCGACCGGATGCTCTTCCGCCGGGCCGACGGCCCCGATCGCAATGACGCGAGCGACGCCACCGATGCGCTCGTCGACGGCGATCGCGCGTTGCGCCGCGGTACCGCGCAAGCGGCACTGCGCCATCGGGATTTCCGCCTGGTCTGGGCCGGCACGTTCGCGTCGAACGTCGGCACCTGGATGCAGAACGTGCTGCTCGGCCAGTACGCGTACCACCTGACCGGCGACGCGCGTTACGTCGGTCTCCTCTACTTCGCGCAACTCGGGCCGTTGCTCTTCCTCGGCCAGCTCGGCGGCGTCATCGCCGACATGGTGAACCGACGCCGCTACCTCGTCACGATGCAGGTGCTGCAACTCGTGTTGTCGTTCGGCCTCGCCGGGCTCGCGGTCTTCGACCACCCGTCGACGGTCGCGATCTTCTTCTGCGTGCTCGCGATCGGGATCGCGAATGCGCTCGGTGCGCCGGCCATGGGAGCGATCCTGCCGACGCTGGTACCACGCGACGACTTGCCGGGCGCGGTCTCGTTGCAGTCCGTGCAGATGAACCTCTCCCGCGTCATCGGGCCCGCGATCGGTGCACCGCTCTACGCCGCCTTCGGTGCGGCGCCGGTGTTCGCGATCAACGCGGCGACGTACCTGTTCGCCGTCGCCGGTCTCGTGATGGCGCGCTACTCCGCTCGGAACCCGGACCCGGTCCAGGGCAGCCCGATGGAGAAGCTGATGTCGGGGTTCCACATCGCGCGACGCGATCCGCTGATCCGACGCGTGCTCGTCACGATGTTCGTGTTCTCGTTCTTCTCGTTGATGTTCGTCGGCCTGATGCCGGCGTTGGCGCACTCCAATCTCGGCATCAGTGAGAAGAGCGAGACCTACGGATACCTCTACGCGGCCTTCGGGTTCGGAGCCGCGCTCGGCGCGATCACGGTGGGCACCTATCTCGCCGGGCACTCGAAGGCGCTGGTCGCCCGCCGCGCGCTCGTAGCCTTCGCGATCCTGCTCACCGGGTTCGCGATGGTGCGCGACGTCGCCGTCGCCTTCCCCGCGATCTTCGTCCTGGGCTATGCGTACTTCCTCGTGATCACCAGCCTCTCGATGGTGCTCCAGCAACACCTCGAGGACGCGATCCGCGGTCGGATCATGGCGCTCTGGATCATGAGTTTCGGTGGGACCGTCCCGATCGGCGTCTTCGTCGGTGGATTCCTGGTCGGCCCGCTGTCCATCACCGGCGTGTTGCTCATCGGCGCCGCGGTCGCGCTCGCGCTGGTCTGGTATTGCGACCTGGTCGCGGTCGGCGCGCCTGGGCCGTCCGGCTCATCCACGACCGTTGCCACCTGAATCGATCAATCCGAGACCAGAATCCGTCGAAGCCACCAGGCACAAGACGAGAGGAGCCTTGGTGATCACTCCCGGCAGGATCGTGCGTTCGGTCGCGGCCATCAGCGGTGGCGTGGCCATCGCGCTCGGCGGGCTCGCGGTCTCCCTTCCCTCGTCCGCGGCAGGCGCGACGAGCGCGGCACCCAACCCGGGTGTCAGCGCGCCGGGCGGCATCGTGCCCGTCGTGTTGAACCCCGGTGCCGCGACCAAGACCGTGGTCGGTCCGACCGTGCCCAACGGTCAGTTGCGCGCCAGCTCCGGTGGCGGCGCGACCTTCGTCGTGAACTACGACGCCGGCTTCAACGCCAACCCGCAGGCCAAGGCCGCGTTCCAGTTCGCGGTCGATCAGTGGGCGCAGATGGTCCAGTCACCCGTCACCATCACCATCGACGCGAGCTTCGGCGACCTCGGCAACCCGAGCATTCTCGGCGGTGCCGGTCCGAACACGATCTTCCGAGACTTCACCGGCGCTCCGATGGCCGGCACGTGGTACCCGGTCGCATTGGCGAACTCGCTGGCCGGCACCGACCTCGATCCGGGCCATGCGGACATCGACGCCACCTTCTCCTCCACGTTCCCGAGCTTCTACTTCGGGACCGACGGCAACACCGCCGGCAAGGTCGACTTCGCGAGCGTCGTACTCCACGAACTCGGGCACGGCCTCGGCTTCGTCGGCGTGATGGACGTGAGCGGGGCCAACGGCAGCTGCTGCCTCGGCGGATTCCCCACCGTCTACGACCGGTTCACCACCAGCAACGGCACCGCCCTCCTCTCCATCGCCGACGGTCCGACGCTCGCCACTGCGTTGCAAGGCCAGACCGTTCGCTTCGCCGGCACGAACGCCACCGCCGCGAACAGCGGCACCGCGCCGCGGCTCTACGCGCC
>Ga0075026_100000941_pt1 | contig 12245 bp, 11 predicted proteins | sample Str012_2_FD_71392 | JGI IMG/M metagenome (GOLD analysis project Ga0075026, IMG submission 71392) | Freshwater sediment microbial communities in response to fracking from Pennsylvania, USA - Straight Creek_MetaG_SC_2012 | ecosystem: Environmental > Aquatic > Freshwater > Creek > Sediment...
ATCGTCGCTGCCGCGGACCTGCCGCTGTTCAAGGACGGCGTGATCATGATGAATTCCGGCCATCTCCCCTGGGAGATCGACGTCCCAGGGCTGCGGACTGATCCGGCGGTCGCCGAGATCGACGAGGTCGTGGACGGCATCACGACGCTCCATCTCGTGGACGGGCGCGCGATCCACCTGCTGACCAACGGCCATATGGTCAATCTCGCGGGACCCCGGCCGCTGGGCAACTCGATCGAATCCATGGACCTGGGCTTCACGCTCCAGGCTCGGTGCCTGGAGGCGGTCGCTACGGGGACCGTGCCGGCAAGTTCGTGCGTCGTCCCGGTCCCGGCCGCCATCGACGACCTGGTCGCATCCGCGTATGTGGCCCTCGCCCGTCGCGGGTAGGCCTCGGCGCCGGTACTCGCGCCGGGCCGTTACTCACAGATGCGGTTTCGGAACGAACCCCTGAGTGGACCGACGACGAGACTGCGCGAACGACCGGTTTCTGGCCGCACTCCCACGCTCACTCGTGCCAGAAGTGCGCCTTCGAGTAACGCGCCGGCTAACGGAGCGCGGCGTCGCTCAGTACTGGAAGAGCAGCTCGCGGTACTTGGGCAGTGGCCAGAGGTCGTCGGCGACGAGCGTCTCCAGCGCATCCACAACATCGCGCAATGCGGCCTGAGCCGGGATCACGGATGTCACGAAGGCCTTGGCCTCGGCCTGGACGGAGCCTGCCTCATGGGCGCGATGCTGGGCGCGCTCGAGAGCGGCGATCGCATCCACTAGCGAGTCGGCGAGATCCGACACTCGCTGGCTCACCGTGGCGATCCCACGCGATGACGTCGCCCCGGCGAGCTGACCGAGATAGCTCGCGGTCGCCGGCAGGATCATGGTCGAGGCCATGTCGAGGGCGCAGTTGGCCTCGATGTTCGACACCTTGACGTAGCGCTCCCAGAGGATCTCCACGCGGGAGGCCAGCTCACGCTCGGACAGGACGCCGAACTTGGCAAAGACCTTCTTCGCCTTGGCTGTGGTCAACGCCGGCAGCGCATCGACGGTCGACTTGTTGTTCGGCAGGCCCCGTTCGGCGGCCTCGGCGTGCCATTCCTCGGAGTAGCCGTTGCCCTCGAAGAGGACTTGCTTGTTGGCGCCGACGATGCCCGACAGGATCGCGGTCAGGCCGGTGAAGTCGCCCGAATCCAGCTTATCGAGGTCGTCGGCGAGCTTGGACAGGGAGTCCGCGACGGCCGTGTTCAGCACGGTCTGCGGCCAGTAGATGGGCGCCGACGAACCGACCGCACGGAACTCGAACTTGTTGCCGGTGAAGGCGAACGGCGACGTGCGGTTGCGGTCCGTGTGGTCCTTTGCCAGTTCCGGCAGCGACAGCGCCCCGAGCTTGACCGAGCCACCCTTCTTGGATCCGGAGGCCGCCCCATGGTCGAGCTGGTCGACGACGTCCTCGAGCTGCGATCCCAGGAAGATCGACATGATCGCCGGTGGTGCTTCGTTCGCGCCGAGCCGATGGTCGTTGCCGGCGTCCGCGATGCTCGCCCGGAGCAGGTCCGCATGCACGTTGACGGCGCGGATGACCGCGACCAGGAACGCCAGGAACTGGGCGTTGGCGTGCGGGTCGTTGCCCGGATCGAGCAGGTTCTCCCCGTCATCCGTGCCCATGGACCAGTTGTTGTGCTTGCCCGAGCCATTGATCCCGGCGAAGGGCTTCTCATGGATGAGGAACATCAAGCCGTGGCGCGGCGCGAGTCGGCGCATCGTGGCCATGACGACCATGTTGTGATCCGACCCGACCGACGTCGGCTCGTAGACGGGTGCCATCTCGAACTGGCCCGGGGCCACCTCGTTGTGGCGCGTCTTTGACGGGATGCCCAGGCGCCACAGCTCGCGGTCCAGGTCCATCATGTAGGCGAGGATCCGCTCGCGGATCGGCCCGAAGTACTGATCCTCCAGCTCCTGGCCCTTGGGCGATGCGGCACCGAACAGCGTGCGCCCGGTCAGGACGAGGTCCGGTCGCTGCTCGGCGAGCCGGCGGTCGATCAGGAAGTACTCCTGCTCGGGGCCGATGTTGGTGAAGACACGGGTCGCGCTCGAATTGCCGAACCAGCGCAGGACCCGCAGCGCCTGGACGCCGAGCGCCTCCTGCGAGCGCAGCAGCGGGATCTTGTGATCCAGGGCCTCGCCGGTATACGACACGAAAGCGGTCGGGATCGTCATCGTGACGCCGTTCGGCTCCACCTGGAGGAAGATCGGGCTCGTCACGTCCCACGCGGTGTAACCCCGGGCCTCGAAGGTGGCCCGGATGCCGCCGGACGGGAAGGAGCTGGCGTCCGGCTCGCCCTGCAGGAGCATCTTGCCGGAGAACTCCGCGATCGTCCGACCCTCGCCGATCGGGTTCAGGAACGAGTCGTGCTTCTCCGCCGTCGAGCCGGTCATCGGCACGAACCAGTGCGTGTAGTGCGTGGCGCCGCGCGCCATCGCCCACTCCTTCACGCCGTGCGCGACCGCATCGACGATCGCGGGGTCGAATGGCTCATGACCCTCGATCGAGCGCCGCAGCTTCTTGAAGATCGGCTTCGCCAGGAAGGCGCGCTGGGCATCCTCGTGGAACACGTACTGGCCGTAGATCTCCTCGCCGGCATGCTCGAGGTAGTCCTGCGTGGACGTGACCTTGTGGCCGGCGATCGCGGCAACGGCCGTCTGACGTGCTGACATGGGTCTCCTGTCGGTGCCCGAGGGGACTGAAGGCGCCGCGATAGTGCATCTCGCACGAGGAAGCGACGCGCGGTCTGGCGTTCGGGACTACCGTACCAGCCGAGGGGGTTGCGGTTCAGTACCCGTCGCTAGATACCATCTTGTGCATCTTGCACAAGACGACAGGCAAGCTCAAGCGCAAACCGAAAATCCGGGTCCGAGAGATCCCACCCGCCGAGCACTTCCAGGCGTGCGATCCGGTATGCCACCGTGTTCCGGTGAACACCCAGGCGATCCGCCGCCCCACCCAGGCTCGCGGTCTCCAGGACCGCCCTGAGCGTATCGAGCCGTTGACGCTGCGCCGCCGATCGCCCGACCAGGATCGGAGCGAGGAGGTCGCGCGCGTCTCGGACGCCGTCCGGCAGGTTGTGCAGGTTGCCCAGCAGGAGGTAGGCCGGCAGACGGGTGGCGCGCAGGACTCGGGGCGACGGGTGCAGGGCCTCGCCCGCCTCCAGGGTCGCCCTGGCTGCAGCCTCGGCGGCCGGCCGCGACCCGGCCTCGATGAACGGTCGAGAGACGGCGACCGGCCGACCCACGAATTCAGCGACTCGTCTTGCGGTCGCGAGTCCGTCCGGGTCGTCGGGCGGGGCCGCAGCGACGAGCCTGAGCTCCAGGCTTTCCGCGCTACCGCGCAACGTGACATCGGTGGTGGGCAGGAGCCGGCGGAGGCCGGCTCGGATGGCCTCGCGCGCCTCCAGGTCACCACGGCCACCGTCTCCCTGGCCGGCGAGCAGCACGATCCACGGCGGCCCGGCGGTCGGCAACGGATCCGCCCGACGGGTCTCCTCTCGGGCCTGACGAACGGCGTCAGTCCGGGCCAGTTCGAGGGCGAGGAGAGGCACGATCCGCTCACTCGCGATCCGTTCCAGTTCGTTCGCCGCGTCCGACCCGAGCAAGACGAGCGCACCTCCTCCACCCTGGTCTTCCGCAGGCGCCGGGATGTCCATGCGGAGCGCCACGTTTGACGGGCGGGCCAGGTATCGGGTCACGGCCGCGGCCCCATCCGGTCGGTCCGCCGGGACGTGCAGCGCGAGGCGATCCCCGAAGGCGCCCTCGATGGCCACGCCGCGACCCAGGGCAGCCCCGATCGCGGCAGCCAGGGCGTCCAGTCCGTGGCCGCGCAGGGCGAGCCGGGCGAGATCGCGCTGGAGGTCGTCCGCCTGTCGGTCGAGTCCGGCGCGCTGGTTGACCAGGAAGCCGATGACGCTTCGTTCCAGGCCCACCGGATCGGCCCGCTCCACTCGCATGACGGTCAACCCGCTCTCCACGGCGACCACCCCAAGGAGCGCCAACCCTCCATCCTGGCCGTCGCCGCCCACCAGCACGACCCCGGGGACTCGGGCGCGGACCAGCACGGCCGCCAATCCGTCGGACCCGGACGGCCTCGCCAGGACGCCCCCAAGGGCGGAGCCGGGGATCACCGCCAGGTCGCCCGGTTCAAGCGCCTCGAAGCCGGCGGCCCCCGGCTTGAGGATGCGGACCCAGCTCACCTCGCGGGCCGCCCGTTCCCGGGTCAGGCGGGGCGCGCCCAGGACCACGGCATCGGCGAACAGCGCCTGCTGGAGCTCGCCCAGGGTGGCCACGACGGTCGACCCGGCTCAGGCCGGTCGACGGACCGCGACGAGGTCGTCGAGGAGGCGGCCGAACTCCCGCTCGACGTCCACGTAGCGATCCGATCGCCAGACGATGCCGAGTGCTCCGGCGGGATCCAGTCGCGTCCAGACGCGTCGGCGTGGGAAGTAGAAGCTGATGAGGATGCCGGTGATGAGCGAGAGGAAGGCCAGCCAGATGAGGCCCTGGCCGGGGTCCTTCTTCGCGATGAGCAGCGTGTATTCGCTCACTCCGGTCAACTGGACGGTCAACCCGGCCTCGTCGGAGGTCCCGGTCTCACCGATGGCGAGGGCCAGCGGAAACAGGTCCTTCACGACCGGCAAGCCGTCCGCACCCTTCCCGATCGCTCGATACGGCTGGATCAGCACGATCCCGATGCCGTTCTGCTTGGTCAGCAACAGCTGCAGGCCGATGTCGCGGCCGGGGACCGACAGGATCCCGTACGGCAGGCCCTCGACCGCATCGGTCAGCGGCACGGCCGCGTCCCAGAGCGGCCGACCCTGGGCGTCCTTGACGACGAGATGCGGAGCCGGCCCGAACCCGTTCTGGTGGAACGTGTACCCGCCGATCGAGAGCGGGTCGTTGACCCGGATCGTCTTGCGCGCGATCTCCTGGCCGTCCTGGTAGACCGCGAGATCCGTCGTGAAGTCGCTCGCCTGGCCGGTCGCGAGGCCGGGCGCCTCGAAGGCGAGGTTCTTGACTAGCAACAGCCCCGGGGTCCCGATCGGCTGGACAGTCAGCGACTCCCCTTCCGGGACGACCAGGCCCTGCTCATCGCCCAGCCGCGAGGTCACGGCGGCCGCGACCAGGAACAGGATCAACCCGAGGTGCGTGAAGAGCGTCGCCATCTTCGTGTACTGGTTCCGGTCGCCGTAGAGGAAGCGTCGGCCGGTATCGTCGGTCGCTTCTCGGACCCGGAAGCCTTGCCGGCGCAACACGGTTCGCAGGTCCGCCTCGGCCACGCCGGTCATCGCCGCACGGTCCGGCAGGATGGGATCGAAGAACGGCTCAGGCTGGGCGACGCGCACCTCGGAGACGCCGCGCCACAGGCGGGGCGTGCGATCCAGCGTGCACACCACGATGGAGACGACGAGCACGAACAGGGCGGCGCTGAACCACACGGAGCGGAACATCTGGAAGACGCTCAGGCGCTCCAGGATGTCCACACCACCCACGCCGAGCAGCGGGTCGTAGCGCACGTGGAGCTGGTCCATCGCCAGCGCGTAGTCCGATGCGGACCGGAACGCGAAATCCGGCAGCTGCTTGATCGTCATCCCGACGATGGCGAGCAGGACCAGGAAGATGATCTGGGCGACCGCGAAGTTCACGGACGTCAGCAGTCGCCACAGGCCCTGGCCCAGTCGCGCGAACGGATTCGGTTCGACCCGGCGAGTGGAGGCGGCCGAGAGGGCGGTCGGCGTGGCCACGGCCGGTTCGCTCAGGCGACGGCGGGCGCGGACGCGACCCGACGTGCCGCTTCGAGGGCAGCCGCGACGTCCGCCTGCAGGTCCTCCAGGTCTTCCAACCCCACCGAGACGCGCAACAGGCCCGGCGTGATCCCCGCGTCCGCCAGTTCCGGGTCCGTGAGTTGTCGTTGCGAGGTGGACGGCGGGTGGACCACCATCGTATGGACGCTGCCGAGCGACGCCGTCAATTCGGGTAGTGACAGCGCCTCGATGACGGCCTTGCCGGCCGCTCGACCGCCCACGACATCGAAGGCGAGCATGCCCCCGAAGGCACCCGGGCGGAACTGGCGCGCTGCGACGTCATGTTGCGGATGGCTCGGTAGACCCGGGTACAGCACCGCCTGGACGCCGTCCTGGATCTCCAGCCACGCTGCCAGCGCGGCGGCCGTCCGGCTGTGACGCTCCGCCCGGACGCCCAGGGTCAGGATCCCGCGCAGGACCAGGAACGCGTCGAGCGGCCCGATCGTGGCACCCGCGTTGATCTGGATGCGTTCGACGTCCTTGATCAGCTCGGCCCGGCCGGCGGCGACACCGGCGATCACGTCGCTGTGGCCGCCCAGGAACTTCGTGGCGGATTCGACCACGAGGTCCGCGCCCAGGTCCAGGGGCCGGCAGACATACGGGCTGGCGAACGTGTTGTCCACGATGTAGGTCGCGCCGTGCCGGTGCGCCAGCTCGGCGAGGGCCGCGTGGTCCGCCACGAAGGTCGTCGGGTTGGCGATGGTCTCCGCATACAGGACCCGCGTCGGGCGCTCCGCGAGGGACGCCGCGACGGCGTCCGGATCGGTCGCATCGACGAAGTCGACTTCGACGCCGAACCCGCCGAAGAGACCGAGCAGCAGCGAGCGGGTCGCACCGTAGACGGCCTTGGCAACGACGACCCGATCGCCGGCACGCAACCGTGACCCGAGCGCCGCATGGATGGCGCCCATCCCGGACGCGAAGGCCGAACCCTGCTCCCCGCCCGCGAGTTCCGCGTACGCCGCGCCCAGGGCTGCCGAGGTGGGATTGCTGATCCGCGCGTAGGCGTAGCCGGATCGGGGGTCGCCCAGGACCTCGGCGAGTCCATCGGCATCGACAGATGCGAAGGTCGCCGTCTGGTAGATGGGCACGCTCGTCGGCGTCTGGTCGAGCCGGGGCGCGCGCGATGCCGCGGCGATGGCTCGTGTGGAGAAGCCCCGGCCGGTCCGCTCGCCCGCCCGAGGTGCGTGGTCGCTCACACGCGGGATGCTACACCGGACTCGATCAGGACCCTCGGGACGGAGACGCCGGTGACGCGATTCTTGCCGGCTCGCTTGGAGGCGTACATGGCGGCGTCCGCGCTGATCATCAGCTCGTCGGCGGTCGCGCCATCGTCCGGGAAGGCGACGACTCCCACGGAGAGCGAGGGCTGCGGTCCACTCGGCGGCAGACCGACGACCATCTCCTCCACGCCGATCCGGATCTTCTCCGCCAGGACGAACGCCCCGGTCGGATCCGTCTCCGGCAGGAGGACGACGAACTCGTCACCGCCGTATCGAGCGGCCGTATCGATCCGCCGGACGCCGGCCGAGACGACCTCCCCGACGCCGCGCAGGACGCGATCCCCGTAGAAGTGTCCGAGTCGATCGTTCACGGCCTTCAGCTCATCGAGATCCATCATCAGGAGGCAGAAGCCGCGGCCGGATCGCGCGCAGCGCGCGATCTCGCGTTCGATGGCGGCAAAGAAGAAGTTCCGGTTGAAGAGACCGGTCAATGGGTCCACGGCAGACATCCGGATGGCCGCATCGCGGGCACGACGCTGCTCTCGGGCGATGACGGTCGCCACATATACGAGCAGTACGAGGGCCGTGAGGTTCACGACGACGACGGTCAGCACGGTCTGCCACGGCGTGGCGGCGGGCGTGCCCAGGGCGACGGCGAGGAGGTAGCCCACGGTCGCGATGCCGACCAGGCCGATCGTCACCCGCGGCGACACCACCAGGGCGGCCCCGGCGACGATGAGCGGGAAGGTGAAGAAGAAGGGACTCGCGACCCCGTCGGTCAGCGCGACCAGCATGGACGCCCCGGTCAGGGCGACGGACCCCTCCACGATGAACTTGGCGGATCCCAGGGCGTTGGGTGGCAGCAGCTCATTGACGAGCACCAGGAACAGGGCCGCGAACGCCAGCAGGACCAGGATCGTCTGCTGGTTCCCGGACCACAGGCCGGTGCCCATGACGATCGCGGCGGTCACCAGGATAAAGACCCAGCTGACGACCCGGACGACCCGGTCGTACGCCTGGGTCGACCCAGCGCCGTCGGGGTCGTCGCCCAGCCCACCGGTGACGGCCGCGGCAGCGAGCCGGCCTTCCAGGTCCGCGCCGGTAGCGAGGTCGTCACGCGCCGACGCCGGTGTCCGAAGCCACGGGATGAGGATGGCGGCCAGCACGACGAGATTGCCGATGAGGGCGATCACGATCAGGGCGAGCAGGCCTTCCACGAGCCCATCTTATCCGGTCAGGAGGGCCGGTCCGGAGGGGACCGGAGGGCTTCGGTGCCGTCTGGCACCAGCTTCCGTGACGGTCTAGCGCGTCCCGTACTGGTAGGTCTGCTTGACCAGCCGCAGGTACACGAACGTCTCGGTCTCGCGCACGCCGTCGATCGACCGGAGGCGCTCGGCCAGGAACCGCAGGAGTGCCTCATTGTCTTCGCAGACTGTCTCGATCAGGAGGTCGTACGTGCCCGCGGTGATGACGACGTAGTCCACCTCGGGCAACTCGGCCAGCTTCTCGGCCACTTCGATGAGGCGGTCGCTCTGGCACCGGATGCCGATCATCGCCATCTGGTGGAAGCCCAGCTTCAACGGATCCGTGACGCCGACGACCTGCAGGATGCCGCGCTCGATGAGCCGGTTGGTGCGGGCACGGACGGCGGCCTCGGACACGCCGAGCTCGGTCGCGATCTGGGTGTACGGCCGGCGGCCATCCGCCTGGAGATGCTCGATGATCCGCTTGTCCAGATCGGAGACCTCGTCGGAGCCTCGCGCCTGGGCGGGGCGCGATCGTGGCCGGGCGGTGCGGCGTGCTTCGGTCATGGCTCAGTCCCTCGGTTTCTTGCTTGGTCTGGGACTTGGCTTTGGTGGCTTCGAGCTTGGCTTGGCGCTTGGTTTCGCGGAGGCGGACGACGATGCCGTCGGCGAAGGCGACGCCGTGGGCACGACCAGGGGGCTCGAGGTTCGGACCAGCAACGGCCCGAGGTATGGGTCGAGGGTCTTGATGAGCTCGTTCATCGCTTCCACTTGCGCGGCCTCGAGCTTGGGCGGCTTCCCCTGGACGGTCGGCCCCCACTCGATGAGGATGTTGAGGCCCACGATCGAGACTGGCGCGTCGCCGGCGGCCGGCAGGTCGCCCGCCGTCCACGGCCTGGCTTTGGCCAGGGTCGCCGACGACTTGTACTCGCTGATGAGCATCGGCCACCCGGCATAGGTGCCGTTGATGACCTTGACCGGGTCCATGCCCGCCGCCGCGTTGTTGGCGACGATCGGCAGCCTGGCCTCGGCCATGACCAGGAAGACCGTGTTGGCGGCGGCCGGGTCGGTCAGTTGCGGGTTCGGGGTGATCACCGGTGTGGGCCTCGGCGTGGCCGGCTCCACTGACGGTGGTGGCGATCCGCAGGCTGCGACGAACAACCCCACCGCGATGAGGCCGGCAGCGAGGCGTCGCGTCCGGAGCCGAGGTCCCCGAGCCGCGAACTGATTCGAGGTTCGCATGGCGGCCGTCAGGCTAGCACGCTTCTCGAGGCGGTCCTCCGGTACGAAGGTACCGATCACGCACGACTCAGCCTCGATCGAGCTCCGCGAGGACTGGTGCGAATGCCGCGATGCTGGCGCGATCGATCGGATCCATGACGAGCTGGACGTGCCCGATCCCCTCGCGGGCGTACGCCCTGAGTCGATCGGCCATGTACGTTGCCGACCCCTCGAGCGGCGGCGCCGTGCGCTTTCCGTCATTGCCCTGGATCCGGCCGGTCCCACCCGGGAGACGGACCTGGACCGCGACGGTCCGTTCCACCTCGCCCGGATCGCGGCCAGCCCTCCGGCACGCGTCGTCGACCAAGTCTCGGAGGGCTGGTACCCCGTCCGGACTGTTGTCCGTGTCGGCGAACCAGACGTTCCACGAATCGGCGTACGGCATCGTGATGTCGAGCATCCGCGGCCCCTTGGAGCCGATCATCAGCGGCGGGCCACCCGGACGCTGGCTGCGCGGGATCAGCTCACAGTCACGGGCCTGGTAGAAGCGGCCGTCGAAGTCGATGGCGCCGTCGCGCAGGAGCGTGCGGATGATGTCGAACGACTCCTCGAAGCGGTCGATCCGGTGATCGAACGGGAAGCCGTATGCCTTGAACTCCGTGTCGTTCCAACCGGCGCCCAGACCCAGGATGAATCGGCCACCGCTGATCTCGTCGATCGTCGTGGCCTGCTTGGCGAGCATCGCGGGATTGTGGAAGTTCGTGCAGGCGACGAGTGGCCCGAGTTCGATGCGTGACGTGACCGCGGCGAGCCCGGCCATCAGGGTCCATGCCTCCCACGGTCCACGGGCCGGCCGGTCCGCGAAGCGGTACAGCAGGTGCTCCCCGAGCCAGACCGAGTCGTAGCCCAGGTCCTCGATGGCGCGGGTCATGTCCAGGAGCTCCGGCCAGCGGACCTCACGCTCGACTTCGGGCAGCTGGATGCCGACCTTCAGCGGTCGGTTCGGGTTCGCGGTGGAAGGTGTGCGTGACATGGGCCAAGGCTAGCGGTCTTGGCCGCCGCGTGGGGCCGTCCGCAGCCGCCGCATCCGTCCGCCGCCGCCGCGGCCTACCAGGCGCACCTACCCGGTCGGGTCGACGTCACGAGCGAGGCGACCGAGTGTCCGCCACAAGACGACGATCGCCGCAACGACCAGGAAGCCGACCACGAACCCGCCATCGAACGCCGGGTGGAAGGTGATGAACTCGGTCGGCATGATCTCCATCGTCGGCGGGCAAGCCGAGGCTCCGCACACGCTTCGGGTACCCGAGGCCATGATCCGCTCGGTCCGACCGGTCGTCCATCCCACCACGATGGTGACGGCGACCCATGTCGCCGCGAGGGCCACCAGGAACCATATGGGATAGGTCCCGACGCCAGCCCTGCGCAGGAGTCGCCGAACGCTCGTCATCGCGCAAACCGTAGACCCGCTGCCAGCCTGTGGACAACCCGCAAGTGGTCCTATGCTCTCGCATCGTTCTTTGGAGGACATCCCATGGATCCCGAGTTGCTGGCCCGGGGCGTCATCCTCGGCTTCACGATCGCGGCGGCGGTCGGGCCGATCAGCCTGCTCGTCATCCGCCGCACGCTGGCCGAGGGGCGGGTCGTGGGGTTCGTGTCCGGACTCGGCGTCGCCACCGCGGACGGGACCTACGGCGCGATCGCGGCGTTCGGGCTCGGCGCGATCACGGACATCCTCGTCGGCGGGCAGCGGATCCTGGGTCTGGTCGGCGGAGCCTTCCTGCTGTGGCTGGCGTGGCGGACGGCCCGCCCGGAACCGACCGAACCGGCTGCCACGCCCGAGCCCAAGAGCGGTCTGCCGAGCGCCTACCTCTCGACGCTGGGCCTGACCCTGACGAACCCGATGACCATCCTGTCGTTCGCGGCCTTGTTCGCCGGACTCGGGATCGCGCCCGGCAACGTGGGCGGGGCGGCATCGCTGACGCTCGGCGTGTTCATCGGCTCGAGCGCATGGTGGCTGGTCCTCACCTCGGTCGTCGGTGCTCTTCGGTCCCGGTTGACGAAGGCCTGGCTGGGCCGGATCAACGTCGCCTCCGGCATCGTCATCGGGATCTTCGCGTTGCTCGCGATCGGCAACGCGATCCGCGGCTGACTCCCGACTACGGTTTCGGCAGTTCCTGGAACAGCGTCAACTGCAACCCGGCGGGCCCGGACAGGCGTGCGTTGAGCGAATCCCACGGCGTCCGCACGGGTTCGGCGATGACTGCAGCACCGCCAGCTGCCAGCATCCGGGTCATTGCCACCGCATCGTCCACCTCGAAGGCCACGCGGATATGCCCGGCCACGCGGCGGCCCACCTCGATCCGATCGATGAACTCGGCCTGGTTCGGATCGGCGATCTCCAGGGTCGCCGCTCCGGCTTCGAGGATCGTCACGCGACCGTCCGGCGAGTGATAGGACTCGCGCATCGGCATCCCGAGGACATCGCGATAGAAGCGAACCGCCTCGTCGTAGTCGGTAGCGGTGACGACCAGGCGCATCTCGCGAACGGACCCGGCGGGCGGCATCGACATCTCCAGCTATGGACCAGATGACCAAGCCCATGGGAACCGTCCTCGGCAGCGTTGAGGATGGTCGGGGAGGCGGGATTCGAACCCACGATCTCATGCTCCCAAAGCATGCGCGTTGCCAGACTACGCTACTCCCCG
>Ga0075026_100000943_pt1 | contig 12240 bp, 10 predicted proteins | sample Str012_2_FD_71392 | JGI IMG/M metagenome (GOLD analysis project Ga0075026, IMG submission 71392) | Freshwater sediment microbial communities in response to fracking from Pennsylvania, USA - Straight Creek_MetaG_SC_2012 | ecosystem: Environmental > Aquatic > Freshwater > Creek > Sediment...
CGATGGCCGACTGGCAGAACCACGAGTGGAAGCTCCTGATCGGGGGCGAGCTCGTCGCCGGCGAAGCGGGAACCGCCCCGATCGTCAATCCCGCGACCGAGGTGGTGGTCGCCGAAGCGCCGGAGGCGTCGGTCGCGCAGGCCGAGGCTGCGGCCCGTGCCGCGCAGGAGGCGTTCCCCGCGTGGTCGGCCACGCCGGCGGCGGAACGCGCCGCGCTGTTGCAGGCGGCCGCGTCCCGGCTCGAGCAGCTCGGCCCCGAGCTCGTGCCGCTGATCATCTCCGAGACCGGTGCCACCGCCACGGTCGGTTCCCGCATGCAGGTACCCGTTGCGCTCGAGCGGTTCCACCGCTACGCGCGCGACGCCACCAAGAGCATCGGGATCCCGATGCCGCCCCAGCCGGTGCAGGCCACACCGCTCGCGCCCGGCGGGCTCATGGGCGCGTACGTCAACCGTCAGCCGGTCGGCGCGGTGGCCTGCATCTCGCCGTACAACTTCCCGCTCACCAACATGGTCGGCAAGATCGCGCCCGCGCTGGCCGTCGGCTGCACCGTCGTGATGAAGCCTGCGCCGCAGGATCCGCTGGCGATCATCGTGCTGGCCGAGGTGCTGCGCGAGGTGGGGTTCCCGCCCGGTGTCGTGAACCTGATCACGTCGGCGTCGCCCGAACCCGCGGCCGCGCTGAGCTCGAGTCGTGACATCGACATGGTGTCGTTCACGGGTTCGACCGCGGTGGGCGCGCGGATCTACGAGGCCGGTGCCCCCACCATGAAGCGCGTGTTGCTCGAGCTCGGAGGCAAAGGCGCCGCGCTCGTGCTCGACGACGCCAGCGTCGATGCGGCGGTCACCGCGATCGGCAGCGTGTGGGGCTTCCACAGCGGCCAGATCTGCACCGCACCGACGCGTGCGATCGTGCACCGCAGCAAGTACGACGAGATGGTCGATCGATTGGCCGCGGTCGCGAACAACCTGAAAGTGGGTGATCCGCTCGACGACGACACCATCGTCGGGCCGGTGATCTCGGCGGCGCAACGCGACCGGATCGAGAGCTACATCGCCGCCGGGGCCGACGAGGGCGCCGACATGGTGGTCGACGGCCGTCGCCCCGCGCACATGGAACGCGGCTACTACGTCGCACCGACGTTGCTCGCCGGATGCAAACCCGAGATGAGGCCAGTGAAAGAGGAAATCTTCGGGCCGGTCGTCGTGGTGTTGCCGTTCGACGACGACGACGAAGCCATCGCCATCGCCAACAGCACCGAGTTCGGGCTCTACGACTACGTGATGACCAGCGACACCGAACGGGGCTTCCGCCTGGCCGGCCGCCTGCGGTCGGGCAACGTCGGCATCAACACCGCGCAGCGCAACATGGAGACGCCCTTCGGCGGCTTCAAGATGAGCGGCATCGGGCGTGACGGCGGCGACTTCGGTCTCCACGCCTACACCGAGATGCAGTCGATCGTGTGGCCGGCATGAGTGAGGCGAACGCGAAGCCCGCGATGCTGGCCGGGGTGCGGGTGGTCGAGTGCTCGCTGCTCGGTCCCGCCGCGATCACGTCTCACCTCGTCGACCTCGGCGCCGAGGTGGTGAAGGTCGAGCCACCGGCCGGCGACTACGGCCGCAAGATGACCTGGCCGTTGATGGATGGCACGTCGCTCCTGCACCTGCACGTGAACCGCGGAAAGCAATCGCTCGTCCTCAACCTCAAGCAGCCCGACGCGATCGCGGTGTTCGAGGACCTCGTGCGTTGCTCCGACGTGGTTGTCGAAGCGATGCGTCCGGGGTTCCTCGCCAAGATGGGCCTCGGCTACGAGCGACTCAAGGAGATCAACCCCAAGATCGTGATGTGCACGATCTCGGGCTACGGCGCGACGGGTCCCTACCAGAACCTGCCCAGCCACGGCATCGCGTACGACGCGTGGTCGGGAACCATCCAGCCGGTGCTCGACGACGACGGTTTCTGCCACATCCCCGACCAAGCGAACATCGGCATCACCGCGGGTCCGGCGTTCGGTGCTCTCGGCATCCTCGCCGCGCTCGTGCGCGCCGAGAAGACCGGCGAGGGCGCGTGCATGGAGATCGCACAGTCCGACAGCTCGGCCTACTTCGACTGGTATCGCATCGAGACGTGGAAGGGTTACGACGACTATCCCGACGACGTCGTCACCGGGAACCCGAGCGACGACTACGAACGTCGTCCCGCCGGGCTCGGCGGCATGTGGGAAGGCGTGCGCTACCAGTACTACGAGTCGTCCGACGGCCACATCCTGTTCATGGCCTCGGAACAGTCGTTCTGGAAGAACTTCTGCGAGGGTGTCGACCGCATGGACCTGTTCGAGAAGTGGCCGGGCAAGACCATCGCCGATCACGCGCGCGGGAACAAGGAACTGCAGGCCGAGCTGCGCGACATCTTCCGCACGCGCACGTCGCAGGAATGGATCGAGTTCGCCGACGCGCACAACACGACCATCGCACCGGCGAACACCGCGCAGACCGTGCGCCACGATCCGCAGTTCCAGGACCGCTTCAGCTGGACGTCGTACGACGACGCCGGCGCCGACATGCTCCTCTTTCCGTTGCACGTGGAAGGCGAAGTGCTGCCCGTGCCGTCGAAGGCGCCCGAGGTCGGCGAACACACCGAGGCGGTGCTGCGCGGCGTGCTCGGCTACGACGACGCCAAAGTGGCGTCGTTGCGCGACGCCGGCGCGCTCGGCTGACGTCAGGCGGGAGCGACGAGTCTCGGTACGACGTCCGAAAACAAGCGATCGATGGTCGCCTGTGGATCGGGTGCCGCAGGGGCGAAGATCAGGTGACGCGCGCCGGCGTCGACGAACGCCTGCAACGTGGCCGTGACCTCGTCGACCGTGCCCACCGCGGCCACGCTCGACACCATCGACCGGAAGTCCTGGCGATAGTTGCCGCCGAGGAAGTGGGCGGCGTCGTCGCGCGCGTGGTCACCGTTCTCGTGGATCCCGACGAACACGAACGCGAACCACTCGAAGCGGTCGAGGCTGCGGCCGTCGGCCCGCGCGATGTCCTCGATTGTCGTGACCGACGCGGCGTAGCGACGGGGCGAATAGAGGTACGGCATCCAGCCGTCGCCGAGGCGCGCGGCGCGACGCATGGCCGCTTCCTGGCGTCCGGCCACGACGATCGGCGGTCCGCCCGCTAGCACCGGCGCGGGGTGGATGCGTACGTCGTCCATCGAATAGAAGCGACCGGTGTGGGTGACCGACTCGGCCGTCCACAATCGACGCAGCAGCGGAATCGCTTCGTCGGTACGCGGTCCGCGTTCGGCGACGGGCACCTGGCAGGCGCGGAACTCCCCGGGGTACTCGCCGCCGATGCCGACACCGAGCGTGACTCGACCGCCGCTGACGTTGTCGAGGTCGGCGATCTGCTTGGCGATGATGGCCGGCGGGTACAGGGGGAGCAGCAGGATCGACGTGCCGATGCGCACGCGCGTGGTGCGTGCGGCGAGCAGCGCGAGCGCCATCATCACTTCCGGGCTGGGATTGGGAGACGCGACGTGTCCACCCATCCACATCGAGTCGATCGGCAACGCCTCGAGTTGATCGGGCGCGGTCATGCCGGCGCCAGGAACCACGCCGAACGCGAGCTCGGTCACGGCGGCCGAGGCTACTTCCGGGTCGTGCTTCACCGGTCGCTGAGCGGCAACCACCCACCAACCGCCATACTTGGGGCGGACGAAGGAGCCCCAGCATGGACATCCCCCTGATCATCTCGGTCGACGACCACGTCGTGGAACCACCCGACCTCTGGACGGAACGCATCCCGGCCAAGTTCCGCGACCGTGCGCCGCGGGTCGAGCGCGACTCGGCGGTGTTCCACTTCGAGGGGGGCGTGTTCTCGTTCGAGAAGGGTGTCGACGGCGGTGAGCCGTGCGACTGGTGGCTCTACGACGACCTCGTGTACCCGTTCCCCAAACTGTCGGCCGCGGTCGGGTTCCCCGAGCTCGACGTCACGCCCACGACGTTCGACGAGATCCGGCCGGGGTGCTGGATCAAGTCGGAGCGGATCGCCGACATGGACGCCAACCACACCGAGGCGTCGATCTGCTTCCCGAACACGCTGCCGCGCTTCTGCGGTCAGACGTTCCTCGAACGCGACGACAAGGAGCTCGCGCTCCTCTGCGTGCAGGCGTACAACGACTGGATGATCGACGACTGGTGCGCGGGCGAAGGCAAGGGCCGGCTCATCCCGCTCACCATGGTGCCGCTGTGGGACGTCGATCTCGCCGTCGCCGAGGTGCGGCGCTGTGCCGACAAGGGCAGCTTCGCCGTGACGTTCCCGGAGAACCCGTACCCGCTCGGCCTCCCGTCGATCCACGACAAGAACCACTACTGGGATCCGTTCTTTCAAGCGTGCCAAGACGTCGAGACCACCATCTGCATGCACATCGGCTCCAGCTCGAAGATGCCGACCACATCGCCCGACGCGCCGTTCATCGTGAGCTCGACCCTCACGTTCTCGAACGCGATGGGCTCGATGATCGACTACATCTTCTCGGGCACGCTCGAGCGTTTCTCCACGCTCAAGCTCGCGTACTCCGAAGGTCAGGTCGGCTGGATGCCCTACGTGATGGAACGCGCCGACAAGCTGGCGGCCGAACGATCCGCCAACAGCTTCGGTACCTCGTTGCCGCAGAAGCCGTCGAGCTACGTGTCGCGCATCTACGGCTGCATCTTCGACGACGAAGTCGGGCTCGCCAACCGCGACGTCATCGGGATGGATCAGATCTGCTTCGAGACCGACTACCCCCACGCCGACTCCACCTTCCCGCACTCGAGGAAGGTCGTGGAAGACATCTGCACGCAGGCCGGTCTGAACGAGGCCGAGCGCTACAAGCTCTTGCGCGGGAACGCCATCACCGCGTTCGGCCTGCAGCGCTTCGGGATCACCAGCTGATCGCATGCCCGACGAACATTTGCTCGTCGTCGACGACGACGGGCTCCGTACGATCACGATCAATCGCCCGGAGGTCAAGAACGCGCTGACGACCGCGATGCGTACTCGCCTGTGCGAGCTCGTGGAGACGGCCGACGTCGACGAAGACGTCCGGGTGCTCCTGATCACCGCGGTCGATCCTGTGTTCAGCGCGGGTGTCGACTTCCGCGAAGTTGGCGAGACCGGTGTCCGCGCGTCGGTTGGCCGCAACCCGGGCAAGACACTCCGCGCCGCGAAGAAGCCGGTGCTCTGCGCGGTGAACGGCGCGTGCGTCACCGGCGCCCTCGAGATCGCCCTGAGTTGCACCTTCGTGGTCGCGTCCGAGCGGGCGCGGTTCGCCGACACCCACGCCCGGCTCGACGTCGTGGCGGGATGGGGCCTCACTGCGCTCCTGCCCCGAGCGGTCGGAGCGCGCAAGGCGGCCGAGATGTCGATCACCGGCAACTTCGTCGATGCCGACGAGGCGCTGCGGCTCGGTCTCGTGAACCACGTCGTGGATCACGACGAGTTGGTCCCGTTCACCCGTCGTCTCGCGCACGATGTCGCGGCCACGAGCGCGGTCGGCGACGTCCTCGATCTCTACCGTCGGGGTGACGGCCGGCCTCTCGATGACGCGTTGGCACTCGAAGCCGAGGTCAACGCGCGTCGAACGTTCGACCCCGCCGCGTTCGCCGCCTCCGGCCGTGACACCGCGGCCCGGGGCAAGTCCTGAGCCGCTACGCGGGGACCGGCTGGGGCAGCGTCGCCAGCTGATCGAGGTCGAAGCCGAACACCTTCGCCGCGTTGCCACTCACGATCGCGTCGAGGTCTTCCTGGCTCACGCCGTCGAACTGGTCGGCGTTCCTGGCTTGCGAGTCGGGCCACGTGCCTTCGGGGTGCGGGTAGTCGTTGCCCCACATGAGCGTCTCGACCCCGGTCGTGGCGCGGTTGTTGATCGCAACCGGGTCGTACATGAACGTTGCTGCGCACTGGCGGCGGATGAGCTCGCTCGGGAGCAACGACAACTTCGGCTTCGCCCACATGCTGTGGTCCTCGTAGATCGCGTCGGCCTGGGTCATGATCCACGCCAGCCACGACGCGCCGGTCTCGACGGTGACGGCTCGCAGCTCGGAGAAACGGTCGAGCGCGCCACCGGCGGCGAGTCCGAGGAGCACCATCGGGCCGTCGAGCTGGGAACCCATGAGGTAGTTGATGACCGCGCCGCCCGGCCCGCGCACCACGCGCGGTTCGTGGCCGGTGCCGGAATGGAACGTGAGCGGGAGCCCGATCTCCTGGGCGGCGGCCCAGAACGGGTCGTAGGCGGCGTCGTTGTAACCGCGCCCGGGCACCTGCGCGGGGAGGAACAGGGCGCGGAAGCCTTGCTCGGCGACTTCCTGGGCGTCGGCGATAGCGCCCTCGATGTCGAGCATCGACACGAGGCCGACGGGAAGCAGCCGGTGGTCGTCGAACGCGTCGGCGGCCCAACTGTTGTAGGCGCGGCACAGCTGGCGCTGGAAGTCGGCGTCGTCACTCGCGAAGCAGGCTTGGAGCGCGAAGGTCGGGAAGATCACCTCGGCGCTCACGCCGTCGCGCTGCTGATCGCGCAGGCGGTCGTTGGCATCCCAATCACCGATCACCGCGACCTCACGTTCGGAGACCGGCATCAACTTGCGCGGACCGAGGCCTTCGATCATCAACGTGCGCCATTCACCGACGGTCTCGATGCGCGGTACCCGGCCGCGGTACGCGGCGTCGACGCGCTCCTCGTAGAGCTCGATCGGCTCGGTGACATGCGAGTCGGTGGAGATGTAGATCGCGTCGCGGTACGTCATCGGATCAGACTACGAGCCCTCCGGGGCGAGGACCAGGCCGCTGCGACCGGCGGAGACGAGCACGTGCTCCGCGCCGGGCACCTGGTTGGCCGCGGTACCCCGCACCTGGCGGACTCCCTCGAGGATGTTGTTCATCCCGTGGATGTACGCCTCGCCGAGCAGACCACCGTTGGTGTTGACCGGGATCTTCCCGCCCAGCTCGATGTTGCCGCCGGCGATGAAGTCGGTCGCCTCGCCCGGACCGCAGAACCCGAACGCCTCGAGTTGCAGGAACACGGTGGGCGTGAAGTTCTCGTAGATCATGGCGACGTCGATGTCGTCGGGGGTGAGCCCGGTGGTCTCGTACAGCTGGCGACCCAACGACGCGGCTTCGGGGAACGTGGCGCGATCGCCCACGTAGTAGTCGAACATCTCGTCGCCGTCGCGCAGGTGCGACTGGGTGGCGGCCGCGATCCGCACCGGACGATGCGGCAGGTCGCGGGCGCGCGCCATGCTGGTGACGACCATCGCCACGCCGCCGTCGCTCTCCTGGCAGCAGTCGAGCTTGCGCAGGATCGGCTCGACGATCCAGCGCGACTGCTGGTGCTCCTCCAGCGTCAGCGGTTGCTGGTAGTAGAACGCGGCCGGGTTGGTGGACGCGTGCTTGCGGGCGACGACCGGGTAGAGACCGAAATCCACATTGCTGACGCCGTACGTGTGCATGTAGCGCTGGTACCAGAGCGCGTACACCTTGGCCGGCGTGTCGAGCCCGAACGGGAGATACCAGTTCCATCCCGGTGGCGTGACGCGCGCCTGGTTGTTCTGGGCGATGGGCTGACCGAAGCGCCGACCGGATCGTTCGTTGAACGCGCGGTAGACGATCACCGCCTCGGCCGCGCCCGACGCGACCGCCGCGGCGGCGAGTTGCACGGTCGCGCACGCGCCCCCGCCGCCACCCCGCGTGCGCGCGGTGAAGCGCAGCTCGGTGATGCCTGCGCAGCGCATGACGGCCAACTCGTCGTTGACGTCGATCGCGAATGTGACCGCGCCGTCGATGTCGGCGGGCGTGAGCGCCGCGTCCGCCACCGCGGCGGCGACCGCTTCACTCGCGAGTTGCAGTTCGCTGCGGCCCGAGTGCTTGGAGAACTCGGTCTGGCCGATGCCGACGATCGCGGTGTCGCTCAACCCGCTCACGGCTTTCCGCTCCCATTCACCGGTCGGAACTGCGGGAGCACGACGTCGTCGACCGCCTCGATGCTCAACCCGACCTCCATCCCGTTCTCGACCTGCTCGGGGTCGACGCCGAGGAGGTTGGCGACGAAGCGGATGCCGTCGTCGAGCTCGACCAGGACCACGACGCGCGGTTCGGTGTCGGGCTTGGTCGGGTGGTGCGACACGATCCACGTGTAGACGTACCCGTGGCCGCTCGACTCCTGCGTGTCCCATTCGACCGAGTGACATTCGCCGCACATCGGCGCAGGCGGGTGGCGCACGACCCCGCACGCCGCGCAACGCTGGAACACGAGCCGGCCCTCCGCGATCCCGTCCCAGAAGAACTGGTCGTCAAGGGTGGGGGACGGGGGAATCACTCCGGGCACGTCACGCCTTCCCATCCCGGGCCCTCGGCCCGGTCCAGTCGAGAATGGTGCCGGCCGCGGCGAGCTTGTCGATGCGTTCGGCGTCGTACCCAAGGTCCTCGAGGATGGAGCGCGTGTGTTGGCCGGGCACGAGCGGGGGACCTTGCACGACGCCGGGCGTCTCCGAGAAGTCGAACAGCAGCCCCATCACCTCCATGTCGCCGACGATCGGGTGACGGTACTTCGTGACCCATCCCTTCTCGATCATCTCGGGGTCGTCGAACAGGTCGAGCACGAAGTCGGGCGTCGACACCTCGCAGGGCACTCCCACGGTGTCGAGCGCCGCGTGCCACTGCGCCGCGGTCCGCACGAGGAACGCAGGCTCCAACGCGTCGAATGCGGTGCCGAGCGTGACCTCGCCCACGCCGAGCGCGCGCGCCAGTGCGGCGCGGTGCTCGTCGGTGACCGCCGCGACGCACAACCACCCGTCGGCCGTCGCGTAGAGCCGGTAGCACGCGTGCCAGCCGAGCTGCATGGCGTCGAGTTGGGGACGATCACCGTGGCGGCTGCCGTCGGCCAGACTCCACGCGATCGACGAGTTCAGCAGCTGCGCGTACATGATCGACGTGTCGACGAACTGTCCCTCGCCAGTACGGTCGCGGTGGAAGAGGGCCTGCACGATCGCGATGGCCGACAAGAACCCGTTGCCGGTGTCGCCCAGCGACACGACCGGCCAGAACGGGATGCCGTCGTGGTCAAGGCCGCCGTCGAGCCAGTCGGGTCCGGCGAGCGCAGCACCGGTCTGGTCGTTGCCGGGGAGACCCTCGCGTTCACCGTGCTCGAAGCCGCGGGTGTGGCAGTAGATGATGTCGGGCTTGATCGCCCGCATGCTCTCGTAGTCGACACCGAGGCGGATCGCCGCGTCGTAGCGCATGTTGTGCTGCACGACGTCGGCCGATTCGACGAGCTCACGCAGTATTGCCAGCGCGTCGGGATCCTTGAGGTTCATCGCGATGCTGCGCTTGCCGCGGTTGCAACACATCGCGATGTGCGTGCTCATCCAGTAGAAGTCGTGAAGCGGGTTCACCTTGATGACGTCGGCGCCGAGATCGGCGAGCATCATCGTGCCCCACGGCCCGGCCACCGCGAGCCCGAGGTCGAGGACGCGGATTCCCGCCAACGGCGACGCCGGTGCGGGAGTGCTCGACCGCGGCGGTGGGGTCAAGCTCCCGCACACGTCGGCTTCGGCGCGCACGGCCTCCGTGTGCTCACCGAGTGCAGGTGGCGCGGCCGGTGGATCGGTCGGGCAGCGGTGCAGCTCATAGACCCGCCCGACTTGGCGGACCGCACCGAGCTCGGGATCCGTCACCTCGGTAACGCAGCCGTCGGCGAGGAACGCGGGGTCGTGCAGGGCTTCCTCGGGCGAGCGCAGGGGTTGGAGCGGCACGCCGACTTCGGCGCCGAGCGCGACCCACGGTTCCGACGGGAACTTGGCCGCCGCCGCGGCCATCAGCGGCTGGTAGTGGTGAAGCAGCAACATCTCGTTGACGTCCATACCGATCCGCGTCGTCGCTTCGCGCGGCCGCGTGGTCTTCTCGGTGCGCTGGACGCGATCGCCTTCGGCCGCGCTGATCATGAAGTCGGGGAGCGGTACCCATTGGTGGATCCAGCGGCCGTCGGCGCAGCGGAACACTCCTTTGGGCGCGCGCGGATCACTGATCCAGCTCTGGAAGTTCTCGGTGTCCACGTGCTCGACGCGCTGCCAGCCGGAGAGGGTGGTGGCGAGCACACCCTGGAACAACGAAGTCGAGACGCGTTGTCCGCGTCCGGTCTGTTCGCGCACGCGCAGCGCCGCGCTGATCGCGAGCGTCGCGAGATAGCACGACGCCACGCTCACCCACGGCACGCCGGAGAACAGCGGTCCGGGGCGTGGCGCGCCGACCCAGCAGTCGTCGGGCACGACCAGATCGGGGAACGCGGGGGGAACCTCGCCGAGGCGCGCCAGGGTGCCGCCCGGAACGCCACGGCTCTCCCACTGGTGCCCCGTGCGCGCCGCGACGAGGGCGTCGTAGCCGGGCCGGTCGGCGTGACGGCCGTCGTCGCCGTACGCGGTGATCGAGCAGTACACGAGGCGCGGGTTGACGGCTTGGAGCGCGTCGAAGTCGATGCCCAGCCGCGCGGTCGTCCCCGGCGAGAAACTCTCGACGAATACGTCGGCGGTTGTCGCGAGCGCGAGCAACCGGTCGCGGTCGACGGTGTCGTGGAGGTCGAGCACCGCGCTGCGCTTGCCGCGGTGCCACACCTGCGCGCCGCTGAAGCTGCGCGTCGGATCGCCATCGGGCGGCTCGATCTTGGTGACGCGCGCGCCGTGGTCGCCCAACAACATCGTGGTCATGGGCCCGGCGATGCCCGTGGAGAGGTCGAGCACCTGGATGCCGTCGAGCACTCCGGTCACGCGTCGCTTCTCCCTGCATCGGACGGCGCCGCGTACGCGGAGGTCGCCAGCGGCAAAGCATAGTAGTCACTAGGAGACCGGCGCCGGTTGCCAGGCGGGGGATAGGTTCGGGGCATGCCCGAGGTCCAGCCCGAGTCCCAGACGAGCGAGCCATTCGAGGAACCACCCCGCGAGGAGATCCCCGGCATCAGCCGGGGCCACGTGCAGTACATGGAGTCGTCGGACGCCGACGAGGCGTGGTGCATCGCCGGCATGCACCACGTGGTGCTGCACACCATCGGGCGCAAGAGCGGCAACGAGCACAAGGTCGCGCTGCCCTACTGGGTCGACGGCGACGGTCACCGCGTGATCGTGGCGTCGTTCTCCGGCGCACCCGATCATCCGTCGTGGTACCTCAATCTCTCCGACCGCGACGCGAATCCGGAAGTGAAGATCCGGGTGCAGCACGGTGTGTTCTGGGCCGATGCCCAGGTGCTCGACGGATCCGACTACGCGGAGACGTGGGCCGCGCTCAACGCCGATCGGCCGTGGTACGACGACTACCAGAGCCGCACCGACCGGCGGATCCCGCTCGTGCGACTCGTCGAGCTCCGTCCCGCCTGACTCGCGTGGACGTCTCCGGCATCATCTTTGCGTCGGTCGACTGCGACGCCGACGCCATCGAGGCATGGAACCGCTGGTACGACCTCGAGCACCTGCCGCCGAACATCGCGCTCCCGGGCATCATGAGCGGCAAGCGCTACGCCGCGCCACCCGCCCTGCACGAGGTGCGGGAACCGGCGGATCGACTCGACGGGTTCGCCGACGGCCGGGGCGTGCACGTCACCGTCTACACGCTGCACGGCGATCCGGCGCAGGTGCTCTCCGACATGACTATGTACCGCGACAAGCTCGAAGCGGCGGGGCGGATGTTCGCGCCGGAGAAGAAGATCGTGCGGGCCGGTGACGCGATGCGGTGGACCTGGGGCGTCGCCGATCCCGCGTTGAAGGCCGACCCGGAAGACGTGCCGCACGTGCAACACACTGCGATCCGCGCCGTGCTCCGACGCGGGGGTGACGACGCGGCGCGCACGACGGTCGCGGCCGCGGCGGTCGCGGTCGACGGCGTGCACGCGGTGTTGGGTCACCGCTCGATCACCGACGCCGAACTCGACCTCGATCTCTACCTGCTCGAGGGGGACCCGGTGTCCGTCACCCGCGCCGCCCGTGCTGCCGCGCCGTACAGTGCCGACGCCGACGTCGTGCTCGACGCGCCCTTTCGCCTGATCGTGCCCTTCGACTACGGCTTCGCCGACGAGATCCGGGCGAGCTCGCTGCCCCAGACCATCGTCTAGAGGAGAAAGGACGCCCGCATGGAGATCGGCGACTCGCCCGAGGAAGCTGCGTTCCGGACTGAGGCTCGCGCCTGGCTGGAGCAGCACGCGACCCGACTCGACGACGCGGCCGCGTCG
>Ga0075026_100000944_pt1 | contig 12239 bp, 10 predicted proteins | sample Str012_2_FD_71392 | JGI IMG/M metagenome (GOLD analysis project Ga0075026, IMG submission 71392) | Freshwater sediment microbial communities in response to fracking from Pennsylvania, USA - Straight Creek_MetaG_SC_2012 | ecosystem: Environmental > Aquatic > Freshwater > Creek > Sediment...
GCGCGGATCTGCGTCTGGTCGTGGTAGCCGTGCACCTTGGCCGCGAGCTGCACCGGAGGATCGTCGGGGAAGCACGCGATCAGGGCCGCCACCGTCGTACGCATGAAGTCGTTGGTCTCCGGGCCGGTCCAGGTGTTGCACACCAGCGCGCCGCCCGGCCGCAGCACGCGCCGCAACTCCGCGTAGCCCTGTGGCCGGTCAGGTAGGAACATCACGCCGAACTGGCACACCACCACGTCGAACTGCTCGTCGGCGAACGGCAACGCCATGATGTCGGCGTCCCGCCAGGTCACGGGTCGGCACGTTCCCTTCGTTGCCGCGAACGCGACCATTTCCGGACTCAGATCGGACGCGGTGATCGATGTCGCGGGCAGCGCGTCGGCCAGCCGGCGCGTCACCACTCCGGTGCCTGCTGCGACCTCGAGCAGGTCGCTCGGTGGGCGCGCGGCGACCCGCGCCACGAGATCGTCGGCGTACGGCGCGAAGAGCATGGGCACCATGTACCGCTCGTAGTTCTCCGGGATGGCGCCGCTGAACTGCGCACGCTCCTGGTTGGGTTCGCTCGTCATGGGCTCCTCAACGTGCTTGCTGCCCTCCCGAGCACCGGCTCCGAAACCGGGTGGACGGCAGCGTGGTAGCCCGCGGGCCGAACGTCAAGTGCGGCTACTCTCGACGGCTCGCCGGCAAGGTCCTCACGGACGAGTTCTGGGTGCCGCGGCTCCGCCCTCTCGTGGGCCGCAGGCGAACTCGGTTCCGGAACGGATCCCCGTGCACCCCCAGAAGTCCGCCCGGCTCGCCGGCCTGCTCTTCCTCGCGACCTTCGTCACGTCGATCCCCGCAGTGCTCCTGTACAACGACGTCCTCAACGAGACGCACTTCGTGCTCCATGCGGGCAACGACACGCAGATCCTCTTCGGTGCGCTGCTCGAGATGTTGCTGATCGTCGCCAACATCGGCACCGCGCTCGTGCTGTTCCCGATCCTCAAGCGCCAGGACGAACCCCTCGCGCTCGGCTACGTCGCGGCGCGCATCATCGAGTCGGTGTTCATCGCGTTCGGCATCGTCAGCCTGCTGGCGATCGTGACCCTGCACCAGGGCACCGGCGCCCACCCCGCCGCGCTCTCCACCGTGGGGATCGCGCTGGTCGCGGCGCACGACTGGACGTTCCTGCTCGGGCCCGGCTTCGTCGTCGGCATCGGCAACGGCCTGATCCTCGGCACGCTGATGTACCGATCCGGTCTGGTGCCCCGCCGCCTCGCCCTCGTCGGCATCGTCGGTGGTGCGTTGCTCCTGTTGTCGGGAGCGCTCGTGCTCGTCGGCGCGTTCGACAAGGGCTCGTCGCCGCAGGCCATCATGACCATCCCCGAGTTCATCTGGGAGCTGTCACTCGGCATCTACCTCGTGGCGCGTGGGTTCCGCCCCGCGGCGCTCGAGCAGTTGTTCGCGAAGCCCGCGCCGACGCTCAGCTACTCCAGCGTCACGCCGTAGTAGTCGGTGTAGGGCCGCATGCGCGCGCGCACGGCCTCGGTGTCAATGCCGTACTGATCCGCCGAGTACGCGTGCTTCCCGAGCGCGCCCTGCGGACGGTTGGCGACGTACTTCCGAATCGCGTCGGCATGCGCGCCGGTCAACTCACGGCCCATCTGCGCGTAGGCGCGGGCCACGGTGTCGACCGGGTCGGCCATCAGGTCGGCGAAGTGCACGTCGACGATCCGATCCGGCAGCTCACCGTTCTTCCGCTGCTCCATGAGGTTCAGCAGCAGCGTGCCCATGCCGTCGTCACCCGCGATGTTCAGCGTGTCGACGTGGTCGCTGCGGATCCAGCGCACGTTGGCGAGTGTGCTCGCGCTCGACGTCGCGGTTTTCGCCGGATCGCGGTGGGTGTGCACCACCCAGGCATCCGGGTAGAAGGCGAACACCAGCGCGAGCATCGGGAGGTACACGGGCGTCTTGAGCACCCACGTCTTCTCCGCCGCGCCGTGCTGGAGCGACTGCAACACCCGCTGGTGGAACTGCTGGGCGGCGACGACGTCGGGCGTCCAGTCCGGGATGTCGGCGGCCATCGGCCAGTACGCGCCGGAGAACGAGGGCATCTGCAGGTGGATGCACTCCTGCGGGTACTCGGCCCGCATGTCGTGCACCGTCGCGAACGCCGGGTGGAGATCGACCCAGAGTTCGTACTCCGTCTCCGCGAGGCGAAGCGCCTCGGCGCGATCACGTTCCTCCGCCGGCCCGGGGTGACCGATCTCCCAGCCCCGTGCGCCGCGGAGTGACGGGTCGAGATCGAGGAGTTCGAGGAGCAGGGTGGTGCCGGTGCGGGCCGGGCCGGTCACGACGAGCGGTGCGGTGATGACCTCGTCGACGATGCCGGGTCGGCAGCGGGCGTCCTCGGCGAGCCAGAGCCGCGTGCGCAGACACCGCAGGAACTCGGTCTTGGTGAGGAACCGGCCGGGCGCGTGCATGCGCGCGGTGTCGTCGATCGCAGCAGCGAGGCTGCGGAGGCGGGTGAGCCAGTCACTCCCCATCCCGGGGTCGAGGTCGTCGCCGAAGTCGTCCAGGCCGGTTGACGCGATCGCGGACGCCACCATCTCGTCGACATCGAACGGGACGAGCCCTTCCGCGCCGCCCGCGGCGTCGCCACACGCGATCAGGCGATTGACCCACTCGGGGCGTTCGGCGAACCCGTCACTCATGCGCCGACCTCGCCGACGAACTCCGCGACCTTGACCACGCGGGCGACGGGCAGATCGGTGACCGCGTCGCGCGGCCCGACCCACCGGAGCACGAGGACGCCGTAGCGGTGGCCTGCGGTGTCGAGCCAGTTCGGGTGCACGTCACGGCCGTGGGTGAGCACGAGGCGGATCGTGCCGTCGGCTTCGGGCACCACGTTCGCCATCGTGCGGCTCATCTGCCGGGTGAGGTAGTCGATCGTCTCGTGGAAGCGCGTCATCACGACGATGTTCCAGTAGCTGACCTCGAGCGGCTGCAGGTCGATGACCAACGCCTCGTCGTCGGCGAGGTCGTAGGTGGCGAACATGTAGAGGTTGTCGGTGCCACTGATGTCGGCGCCGAAGCCGTCGGAGTTGTTCGACACGAACACGTGCGGGTTGTCGAACAGTTCCGGGTACACCAACCGGTGCAGCTGGGTCATGATCTCGAACCCGCTCGCCGCGGCGCGGATGCGCTCGCCGATCTCGTCGTCGGTGTACGGCTTGCGGGCCAGCGCCGCGGCGTCGTCGAGCACCTCGATGTCGTAAGTAGCGAGGATCTCGTTCGCGCGGTCGCCGATGAACTGGCGCACGAGGATCGAGTACATCCCCTCGGGCGTCTCGATCCAGGTGCCCGGCTCGGTGGGCTTTGTCGCGGACAGGATCAACGTGTAGTCGCCGCGCGCGTCGAGACCGATGGTGCGCTCGTTGCGGTAGTCGAACGTGCTGCGTCGGCCCGAGCCACCGCCGTTGAACGTCATGCTGAAGTGGGCGACACTCCCGGCATTGCCGGTGATGCGGTAGCGGTACCGCCCGTCGAGCCGGATCGAGTCGTACTCGGCGTCGGGGTTGTCGCCGCCCACGTTGCGGCCCGGCGTGTCCATGCGGGCCCAGTGCGGCGCACGCGGGTTGCTGTCGGCCACCACCTCGGTGGACATCGCCAGCACCCGCAGCAGGAACATCGCGCCCTGCGAGGCCTCCTCGGGCGTGCGGGCGTCCTCGAGCACGACGTCGAGCTGGCGACCGAGCGCGGCGTGCAGCTCGCGGAATGCCGCGACGCTGTCGAGTGATTCGTAGCTCACTGGTGTCCCCCTGGTTCCGTGGCGCGCGCCCCTGTGCAGGCGGCGTCACCCTAGCGACGCACGCGGACCCCTCGCGGGGCTTACTCGAGCGGCTCACCCGCGAGTTCCGCCATCCGGGCGAGGCCGCCGGGCGCGTGCGCGGCGAGGCGCGCGGCCGCCGCCTGCACTGCGGGTTCCTCGCGTTGCAGGGGACTCACGCGCGCCGGGTTCAACGCGCAGGCGTTCGCCCACTCGGCGATGTCGGGTTCGGCCCCGAAGCGCGCGCCCGCGCGCGAGCCGCGCACCTGCATCCGCGCCCATTCGGCCAGGGCGTTGCCGTACACATTGGGCGGGCACAATCGGTTGCGCTCGGCGTCGTCGTCGCGAGTTGCTTCCACGTAGCCTGCCAGCGCGGCGCCGAAGCACGGGAAGCCCGCGCGGATCGTCTGCAGCCGGATCGCGTCGGGCCCCCACAGGGGGACGGTGGGCGGATGTTGCAGCCCCGAGGCCGCGCAGTGCACGACGAGTGCAGTGCGCGCAATCGGCACGACACCACCGTCGAAGACGATCTCGTCCGTCGTGACCCGCTGGATGTGACCCTTGCGCACCACCCGCTCGACGCTACGCAGCAGGTCGAGCTCCCACTGGCCGAGCGTCGGTGCCTTCGCCATCGTCGGCACGACGGTCGGGTCGATCCGCAGCATCACTCCGGCCGCCTCGAGCCGGAGGAACAGGTCGTCGAGCGACTCCGCGGCTTCGGCGGCGGCCATCACGTCGGCGGAGAGGCCGAGTGCCACCGCCGGGTCGGGCTGCACCGTGGCGCGGTTCAGCATCCACGGGTCGCGCGGGCGCACCCACACGATCCGGTCGGGATCGACGCCGTTGCGCAGCAACCAGACGATCCCGTCGGTCGCGGTCTTGCCCGCGCCCACGATCACGTACTCACCGGGCGCCTCCGCGAGGCCGGCAAGGTGGTTCACCGGGACGATGCGCGCGTCGTCGGCCACATCGAACGGAGGCGGAGTCGTTGCAGGGATCGTGGGCGACAGGTAGGCCGCGTCGACCACCCGCCGACGCACCTGCACCTGCGTCCGCTCACCCGACACCCGTGACGTGACGACGTGATCGGGGCCCTCGGCGTGGTACTCGCTCGCCGACAGGAAGGTCACCTTGCCCGAGGCGAGAAACCGGCGGTAGAGGATGTCGTCGAAGTACGCCTGGATCTCCGATCGGCGGGCCCGTTCGTGGAGCCCGGCCTCCGGTCCCTCCTGCTGGATCGCGCCCGTTCCCAGCACCGTCGACGCCACGCCGTAGAACACCGAAGCCTGGTGGAGCTGCACGAACGGGTAGGCGTCCTGCCAGTGACCGCCCGCTGCATGCCGACGGTCGACCAGGGTGACGTGCACATCGGCGTGGTCGAGCAGCGCGTCTGTGAAGGCCATCCCCATCGCCCCGGCGCCGACGACGAGATAGTCCGTGTCGAGTGAGCCCATGATTCCGACATCATGACGCAGAGATCCGGGTACCGTGACCGGATCCGACGATCTCCGAGGCCGAGGGCAGCCCATGAGTGAACTGACGTTGTTCGAGTACGCGCTCGCCGAACTGCGGAGTGCGGTGATCGCACTCGACGACTCGGAGATGGACACGGCCAGCAACTGTGCGCCGTGGACCACGCGGGTGCTCGCCACGCACGCACTCGACAACCAACTGTTCTGGGCGGGCCTGGTCACGGGTCAGGCCCTGGCGTCCCACGACGACGTGATGGCCGGCGTCGCCTACGCGGGCGACTTGGCCGCGTACGCCGTTGACGTCACGCAACGTGCGCTGGCGCTGTGGCAGTCCGACGGTGTACTCGCGCAGAAGCACGTCACGCCGTTGGGGGAGCTCCCGGGGTCGATCGTGATCAACTTCCCCACCATCGACGCCCTGGCCCACGCGTGGGACATCACCGCAAGTGTCGGGCGCGCCATCGAGTTTGCGCCGGCCGAGATTCCTGCGGTCACTGCGCTCGTCCACGCGACGTGCACCGACGGTGCCCGCGACCATGGTCTGATCCAGCCGGTCACCGAGGCTCCGGCCGACGCCACCGCCACCGAGCACCTCATGGCGCTGGCGGGCCGCGCCATCCCCCGCTGAGCGAGTGCGCATGCGATCGGGTTGGGCCGCATCGACTACGACCTGCGTGACTGCAACGCCGTCGATCGCATGCTCGCCGACCCACGGCCCGACGCGTTGATCCACCTCGCCGCCTTGATTGCCGAGGCCTGCGCGTCTGACGGCGGGATCTCGTGGGACTCGACCGCGCCGAACGGGCCGCCCCGGCGCCGGCTCGACACCTCACGCGCGAGCGATCGGTTCGGGTTCACGGCGGCGACCGGGCTCCGCGAAGGAGTCCAGCGCACGATCGAGTGGTGCACGGAGCCGAGCCCGTAGTGGCCAGCATCCTCGTGTGGAACGACGACTACGGGATGCTCCCCGACCGACTCGACAACTGTCCCGACACCTGCCGGCTGATCCATGATCGTTCCCTGATCACCGAGGCCGACGCGGTGGTCTTCCACATCCCGTCGCTGCGCGATCCGATCGCGGAGTTGCCGAAGCCACCCGGACAACGCTGGGTCGCCTGGTCGATGGAGAGCGACGCGAACTACCCCGTCCTCACCGACCCCCGGTTCATGCGTCACTTCGATCTCACGATGACCTATCGCCGCGACGCCGACATCTGGGTGCCCTACCTGCAGTCGGAGCTGCTGCACCCGGCCGACGTGGCACCGCGATCCGCCTGCCCTCAGCCCGGCAGCGCGCCCGCGGTCTACATCGTGTCGAACCCGGCCTCACTGAGCGGCCGCGACGACTACGTCCGCGAGCTGATGCAGCACATGCCGGTGGATGCGTACGGCCAGTGCCTGAACAACCGAAGCTGGCCGACCGCCGACGAGGGCCGGGCCACCAAGCTCGACACGATCGCGCGGTACCCGTTCACGTTGGCGTTCGAGAACTGGATCACCGACGACTACGTCACCGAGAAGTTCTTCGATCCGTTCACCGTGGGATCGGTGTCCGTGTACCTCGGGGCGCCGAACATCGCCGACTTCACGCCCGGCGAACACTGCTTCGTCGACATCACCGCGTTCAACGGCCCACGAGAGCTCGCGGCGTTCCTGCTCGAACTGGTCGCCGACGAGGCTGCGTACGGGGAGTACCACTCCTGGCGCGCTCACGGCGCCCGGCCCGAGTACCGGGCGATGATCGATCAGCTCTCACCGCATCCGCTCTGCCGACTCGCTCGGCTCCTCGCGACCTGATCGCCGTCTGCACTATTTCGCGGGGAAGTCCACGATGTTCAGGTCGAGCGGGAACTGCTTCGTGCGCGCTTCGGGCGTCGCCTGCACACCCGCGCCGTAGTCGCCCTCCACTCCGGTGGCCGCGGCGAACGCCGCCCCGTCGACCTGCCCGGCGAACTGGAACGAGCCGATCACGTACGGGAGCCCCATCGACCCGAGCACCGAGGCGCTGTTCATCACGTGGATGTGCAGGTGCGGCGCGGACGTGTTGCCGGTGTTGCCGAGCTTGCCCAGCACCTGGCCGGCCGTGACCTTGTCGCCCACCTTCACCGCAACCGAACCCGGCACCATGTGCGCGTAGAACACGTATTGGCCACCGCCGATGTCGACGACCACGTGGTTGCCGTCGACGTTCTGCACGTTGATCGTGGACGGATCGGGCAGCTGGCCCGGCACCTGGTCGGGCTGACCGTCGAGGCTGCCGACCACGACCCCAGACGCCACCGAATGGATGTCGGTGCCGTAGTAGTCGTAGCTCTTGACGTCGTGTTCGTCGCCCTCGAAGAAGTGACCCTGGGCGTCGAGCTGTAGGTAGTCGATGGCCCAACGCTGCGCGTCGTACAGCGCGCCGTTCACCGGCAGGATCGTCTTTCGGTGCGCGGCGGCGACACCACAGCAGCCGTTCGTGACCACCCAGTGGTCGCCCCGCAGGGGCGCGGCGAGCGTTCGGATCGCCGGACCGTCGAACGGCACCTTCGTGATGGTGTAGGTGCCGGCGGTCGGCTCCTTCGAGCCGGGGTTGTTCTGACCGAGCACGGAGAAGGTGTGCATCGTCGCCTTGGGCACGGCTGCCTGCGTCGCGAAGTCCAGGTCGACCAGCAGGATGCGCGTGCCATTGGGCTCGATCGTGGCGTCGGTCGCCTGCTTCGTGTCGAGCGAGCGGAGGTGCGCGAGCAGGTCGGCACCCTGGAGCTGCTCGATGACCTTGGTGGTGTCGGCGGCGTCGACGACGGTGACGCTCTGGATCGTCGCGGTGACCGGCCGCGCGTTGGTGATCACCAGCTCGTAGAGCGCGTGGTACTTGCCGTCGGTGCCCTTCACCGCACGCGGGTGGTCGTCGCCGAGGAGCTGCGCGATCACCGGCGTGTAGACGTCGGTGGTGGCCGCGGCGTCGCCGGAACCTCCCGACGTGCTGGTCGCAGCGGTGGCGACCAGTGGCGACACGACACCCAGACCACCGACGGCGATCAGCGCGCACGCGAGCAGGATGACCAGACGCCTCATGAAACCCTCCAGATCCGCAGGCCCGAGCACGCTACCGAGTTGCGGCACGTTGGTCGGTGATGCCGTTGAGCGCGTTGTGCCCGACTGGGACGGCGGGGTGTCGCGATCAGCTCGTGTTCTTCGCGGCAGTCTTGGCTGCAGGCTTCTTCGCCCGGCTTTCTCGGCCACGGCCTTCCCGAACGCTCGTCGGAGTGCCGGTGGGCGCGTGACCGCCCCCGGCGCGCGCAAAGTGATCTACATTGACATTTCCGACGCGTGCAGGGAGGGCGGGGCGATGGGCGGATTCCGACGGGGTGCGTTGGTGTTCGCGGTCTTGATCGCGGTGTTGGCCGGTTCGACGGTGTCGTCGGGTGCGGTGGCTTCGAAGGCCACCAAGCCGAAGAAGCCCGTCTCCACGTGCAAGCTGCTGACGGTCGCCGAGATCACGCAGGCGCTCGGCACCGCTCCCACGGTGCCGCCGAGGCAGGACACCGTCGGCGAGTGCGACTACTCGTCGCCCACTTACCCCAACTTCATCAACATCAGCGTCAGCGCGCTCTCCACGCCGGCTCTGTGGCGCAAAACGGTGGTGGCCGGCGCGGGTGCGACGATCCCCGTGTCGGGCATCGGCGACGAAGCGTTCCGCAGCGCCACCAACGGCACCATCGTGGTTCGCAAGGGCAAGAAGACCCTGCGCATCGACCAGTACGTGGCCGGGCTCCCCGAGACGACCATCGAGAGCCTCGGCAAGGCCGCGACCACACGTCTGTGATCGCCCGACGCATCACGAGAGGGCTGGCCGCGTTCCTCGTGGCATCGGCGGCCCTCGTCGTCACCGCGCCGGCCTCGCCGGCGAACATCATCCGGGTGGGCGGGGCCACGACCACGCCGCACAACAACGTCGCGGCGATCTACGACCTGTTCGGGCTCCAACCCGCGGACAACCAGACGCTCGACACCGTCGCGGGTGACCTGAAAGACGAGGGCTACAAGGTCGAGCGCTACACGGACTCGACCGAGGGCGCGGGATCTCACGGCACGGCCACGGTGGCGAACTTCGCCGCAATGGCCAAACGGGCGAGCGTGATCGTGATCAACGGCCACGGCTACGACCCGACGAAGGGGGTGCAGTCCTGCGTCGATGGCAAGGGCTTCGTCGGTCACGAGGCCCCGACCACGCCCCCGACCACCACGGGCCAGGGCGCGCAGGCATGTTCGGAGCTCGACCAGCCCATCCTGCAGGTCGAGTGGTACCCCACGATGGAGGCGGGCAAGGCCGCGCGCAAGCAGCTCGTCGCCAAGGGCTACAAGAACGAGTGGTTCGCCGGCCCGTTCTTCGCCACCACCAACGTCGACTTTCGTCAGGGCGACGAACCACAGCTCGATGAGAACGACCTTCCCGCTCCGGAACGAGGTGGAAGGCGACCGGCCTTGTTCATGACGGCCAGCGGCATCGCGCACTTCTTCGGCGGCAAGCAGCTCGACATCGTCGACCTCATGGCGTGCCAGAGCATCGCCCTCGCGCCGGCGTTCGACGCGCGCACGTTCTTCGGTCACGACCGGACCGCGTGCACGAACAAGGAAGCGCACGACGAGCCCAAGCTCTTTGACCGCATGACCGGACACTCCGGGGTGGAGGGGCGGTCGACCACCGCGGCCTTCGGGCTGGGGGGATTCGCGGACCAGTACTTCAAGATGGCCGTGACCTCGAAGCCGGTGGTGCTGGCGCCCGCCGTCGCGACCGCCTCGCCGGGCGACGGTGGCGGTGTCGACGGACCGACGACACCGGTCAGCGTCAAGTTCGACGCCGAGATGGCCAGGGCCGCGCCGGACCGCGTCGTGACCGCCTCCGGTTGCAGCGCCACCGTCGCGAACGCGAAGTGGGTCGGCGGCGACGAGCTCTCGTTCGACCTGAAGGTCCCGAAGGTGCAGCCGGGCAAGACGCTCACGCTGACCGTGCACCACGGCGCAGCGAAGTCGGCCGGCGGGTACGCCCACGTGCTCGACGGCAACCAGGACCCGGGGGCTGCGGGAGAGTCAGGCGTCGCACCCAACGGCGACGACTACGTGTGGCACCTGTCGTGCGCGCCATCGACCAAGTTCAAGATGGTGTACACGGGCACGTACGAGTACACGTACAACCAGACCGCGTCGGGCCTTCCGCCCACCGACGAGCGCGGTTCGTACACCTGGACCCAGACCCAGATCATCGACGTCAGTTCCGCCAGCCCCTACAACTCGTCGTACGACTCGACCACCACGCTCGACGCGAGCGGGAGCTACACCCTCGACGGGAACGCTCTGCACGTCAGCTGCACGATCCAGACCCCGGGCGGCTACCAGTGGGTCGCCAAGCGGACCGGCGGCAAGTACAAGGACGGCACACCGATCGGCTTCTCGTGGTCGATCCAGTCACCGCCGCGGCCCGGTTCGGCAGGCGCCACCGGGGGCGGCGGTGGAACGTCGAGCGGGTGCACATCAGACGGAGCGTTCACCGAGTCGTACGGACTCCCCGAGCCGACCGCGCACGGTGAGCAGACCGCGCTGGACGAGGCGCAGTCGCAGATGCTCCTGGACGCCGAGTCGGGCAGCGTGTCATTCCCCGCCGGCAAGCTGCCGCAGACCAAGCACTTCGACATCGACGGCAGCCGGACGGTCACCGAGGGCGCGACCAACACCGCCTCTCTGAAGTTCCACGGCACCCTGACGTTCAGCAAGCTGTGAGGGCCCGGGGAAATGGAGAAGCCTGACCGCTGGCGCAGGTCAGGCTCGGTGAGTGCTTGGTGTCGGAGGGGGGACTTGAACCCCCACGTCCTTTCGGACACTAGCCCCTCAACCGCGAAACAGCTGTGACGACTAGTGACATGCGGTGACATCCGCCCTTGCGCTGTAAGGCTCGACGGTGAGCGAAGAACCGTTCGATGACGTCCTGTGATCGCCGGTGGCGTTCGTTCTGGTTGCACTTCGGGTTGCAGCGAAACAAACAGCTTGGCTCTGCAACCAGGCATGAGGGAACGTCGGGTCAGTTGACGACTCGGACGTACTGGTCGATGACGTGGAGGTCGCCCCACATGGCGGACAGGTCGGTGCTGGGCACCGAGTTGGGATCCGCGTTGAGGATCACTGTGCCGCCACCGGCCGTGTCCACGTTGTAGGCGCCGTAGGTCTGGAGTGCCTTCCAGAGGTTCTGGCCCTGGAGCGTGAGCCCGCTGGGCATTGCCGTGCCCGCCGGGATGCCGACCCGGACACCTTCGCAGGAGCCGTCGTTGTAGATCGCGGGTGCGACGTAGCCGTTGGGGTTGCCCGCCGGCACGTCGGCGCAGAAGAAGCCGCCCGGCGCCGCGATGGACAGCGCGTGGTGGATACCGGTGCTGAGCTCGGTACCGTAGATCTCGCCGCCGAGTCCCGAACTCCCCGCGGCGCGGATGCCGGCGCCCATCCACGGGCTCAGCGTGCCGAAGCCCGTACCGGTGACGACGTTGCTCTCGCCGTAGGCGCCAGCAGTGGCCGTGTTGGTTCCGGTCCGCTGGAAGATCCAGAAGTCATAGGCAGTCGTACCGTCGATGATGACGATGGACTGGTCGGTCCCCGCCGAAGCGCCTGCGCCGGCAGGAACATGCACCCGCAGCGCGGCGGTCGGCCAGCCCCACGAGCCAGTGGCGTTCACCGTCACCACCGGATCGCTGGACTTGGAGATGTAGACCGGGTTGGAATAGCTCGCGTAGTTCACCCACCAATCCTGGGCCCGCAACGCAGCCTTGTCGTGCCACGTCGTGCCCGACGACAGCGGCGTGTTCCACGGGCTCACCGCCGAGAAGAACGTGGCGCTCCGTGTGGTGGTCGGAGGTGTCGTGCTCGGAGGTGTCGTGCTCGGAGGTGTCGTGCTCGGAGGTGTCGTGCTCGGAGGTGTCGTGCTCGGA
>Ga0075026_100000945_pt1 | contig 12234 bp, 5 predicted proteins | sample Str012_2_FD_71392 | JGI IMG/M metagenome (GOLD analysis project Ga0075026, IMG submission 71392) | Freshwater sediment microbial communities in response to fracking from Pennsylvania, USA - Straight Creek_MetaG_SC_2012 | ecosystem: Environmental > Aquatic > Freshwater > Creek > Sediment...
AAAGACAGCAGGTGAAAAATAAAATATTAAAGATTTCATAACAAACTTTTAATAAAAAATTCGATAGCTCATAAAAGGTTCAAATATGATCACTGTTTAAAATCATGGTTACTTTTACCAGATGAAATTGTTGTACTTTTTGATTGGACCTTTTCGTTTTCCTTCGAAATAATGTATGTAAAAATCTCCTCTTTACTTTTGAAGTCCTCTTTATTGAAAACGGTTCCATAGCGTGACGTGATAAATTTTAGTAACAATGGTTTTGTATTTCCCAGCCTTAATACATATCCGAGCCATGTAAATAATTTTATTTTTTCAGTTCCGTTTACTAAAATTGTTTTCCCACAGTAAGCATCGTAGTTCGTGGCGGGATAGTAATTATCATAAATTCCAATATTGCCTTTTTTGGCTACTAGCCGCCATAATGTAGATTTATAGTTAATATTTACATAAGTGGTTTGCTTATTTGTCAATGTATCATCAAAAACTCCAATCGTTTTTATGTCTTCCAATTTAAACTTAACGAGATCCTTCTCGTTATTCTTCCCTTCAGGTAAAATAGGGACAGCCCAAGGATGGAGTAATTTTACAAGACCGGCGATAGAATCATGGTTAGCAGCAACTACATATCCTTTTTTGACTGGTTTGGAATCATAGTTTCTTTCATCGTGCCAAGTGCGCCTTTTGGGCCACCGGGATTGCAATGTGTAGCCTACCTGGCAACTTTGCAGTAGACAAGCAACAATGCATATTGACAAAACAGTTTTCGACATCGCTAAATATTATTTTCTTGCTGCCAGGTTATCAGTATTCCACCCAAAAAATGCAGTCGGCAATAAATTAGACCAAAAGATGCTGCCAGTAAAAGTTCCGGTGCCCAGGTCTGAATTGAAATTACCTAAACTTGCGTGATTAAGGAAGTCATTAACAAATGATTGACTGATAGCACTTCCCGTGTTGTAAACAATCCGATCCACTTTAGAATCCTTTATCCAATTGGTAAATGCGGTATGTGTTATTTGGCCAGCTGCCTGAGAGAAAGCACTTACATATTCATCGTTCAAGAAACTTTTCCAACTAGATTCGCCGATTGCGTCTTTGGCTGCGGTAGAAAGTGCTCCACCGATAATGTTGGAAGTGGCACCCTTGTACAAGTCTGGCAATTTTCCGGCCCAATCCCATTTTTGATCAAAAAAATCCTGAAATTTTGATGATTGAAAGGCTCCGGATATCGCTCCTGTAACTGAAGCAGTCAACAACTGATCTGCATTCAATGATTGATGAAGTTCAACATCTGTAACTCCTGTCATTACAAGATTCTGTGCAACGCCCTCACTTGCGCTCAGGGCAACCGGCCAGGCAGCGCCTAGCGCAGTTACACCATAAGAAGCGCTAATTACTTCTGTTGCGCCAATTACTGCTGCGTCTGCGATGATGGCACCTGCAACTGCGCCTTTCCACCAATCACTATTCCATTTTGCAGGATTCCAATGTCCACCGGATTCGATTGAAGCACCACTGTATGCGCCAGCGACAGCAGCAATAATAAGTACAACGCATAATGGGCATTTACCATTAGCATCACTGTACATAGCGGGATTATTAGCCATAGCAGCATACGGGCTGGCCGCATTGGTGACAGGGTCCTGATTGTGCCAAATACCCAGTTGCTGATCATAATATCTTGCGTTGAAGTCATATTCTTCAAGACCTGTTCCATCATACCATTCATGATTCTGCATTTCATTGCCCTGGAAATGAAAATTATTATCGGACTTTCCCCAGGCCTTATCACTAATACCATTCATGGTCAGTCCATAAGGATAATAATGATTTTCTTCTTCCATTGGCCCGTGTTTAAGTGTGACCTGGAGGTTATCAAAATAAACATCAATATTACTTTCATTACTGCAGAAGACATATAAGTAACCGCTTTTGGACATGCTGATATTGGTTGGAATTGCATTGCTTCCGGTAGAATGATCGTTTACTAAATCTGAAGTTGAACTTACGAGACTTGTCCCCATACTATTTGCTACAGGGCGAAATTGATCATCGAATAAGATCCAATTAATAGCAGCTTTCGGGGCATATGTTGTGTTTGCAGTCTGGCCAGGAGTCCCATTTAACATAGGAGCCAGTGGTGTCGTTGTAGCCGTTGCACCATTTAAGGCATTGGCAGTTACAGCGCCATGTAAAGCTGCAACTGGTTGACTCGTAGCCAAAGCCGTAAAGAAGTCCAGTAAAGAACTGGTTATTGGCTGATAGGTCGAAGTCGTTGTTGTATTGTGCCATACACTTTTGCCATAAATATTTACAACATCCCCCGCCATAACCTTTAACGTTATGGCCAAACCTGTTTTATTACCCGATGTGCCGTTCCATCCACTCAGCTTATACAAATTGGCACTTGCAGTGGTGGTTGGATTTGTTGCGTAAGGGTCGTTCACAGGCACTGAAGCATTCGCATCAACATAATTATTATTCGTAACGCTGGACCACCACGCTAAACCAGATACCGGAACAATATTGCCAGGTATGATATTATAGTACTGTGATTCAAATGCTGCAGGACTTGAGGTAACTCCGTTTACAGTTTGTGTGACAGTCTCTACTGAAGTTGGTGGATATGGATCAGTTTGTTGCTCGTCCGTTAAAACCATTCGAACGCTTCCCAGGTGATCACGCATAAAATAATCAAATACAAATTTAGGGGTCGCGCCAGGTATATAACGGACACGGCCTTGTTCATGTCCAAACGAAATAAGTACGTCAGTGTTATTTGTATTTAAGGCGTTGAGGGATGGATTACTATAACTAACTGTTTTGTATATAAACCCGTCAACATATTTTGTTGTCGTTGTAATATTGGTTGTATAGTTATTGCCATTATAGGAAACGGCAACATTATTTTCTACAGATTGCTTTTGAAGTTTGTTCCCTCCCGCATCGTAAGTATACTGGATCGTTCCTTTGTTTGGAACAGTGATCAGATTAGGCAGGTTTAAGTCGTACTGGTAGCTGACAGCACTAATATTTCTATTATAATCACTTGTAATATTGCCACTTGCATCATAGCCATAGTCAGTACTAGATACAGTTTTAACTGGGCTGGAAGGATAATGTAAATCGCCCAAAGCAGACTGGGAATTATTACTGTTGTCTGTTACATTTTGCAAACGGTTACTGAAATTAGCCCCGGTTGTCGCGTCTTTGCCAATATTGTAATTGTACGAAATATCGTCAATCATTTGAGAGCCTCCAACCATAAATCCATATCGTTGTGCACTACCAAGATTGCCATTGTTATCGTATGATATATTACCAACAGAAAAATTAATTGTTGTATTGCTCCACGTATTGACAGTTGCGCTTTCATTGAAAGGAGCAGTCATCAAACGCCGGGGATTGTCATACGTATAATCGAATTTGCGAATAATACCATCACTTTTGCTTTTCCAAACGGTACCTGCAATATTGCCGGTATATGCCGGGGAAGTATAGGAGCCAATAGAAGCTCCGCCGCCGGGCGCTATCGTGCCCTGATCGTAACCGAGATCAAAGCCAAAATAATTTGTAGTGCTAAGTGCGGTTTTTGTATAATCCCGGTTTGCACCCAACGTCCATCCCCGCACATTATAATCATAAGTCATGCTTTCTAGGTTGTTCCCAAATGTTTTCTTTTGCAGCATGCTTAATTCATTGTATACATTGGCCTCGATAAGCGAACTGGCAGTAACCGCCACTCCGTTTATGGTACTGCTAATCGTTTTGTTAATGGTGGTTAACCTTCCTGCCGGATCGTAATTAACAATACTTGCGACCTTGTGTGTCTGAGGATTGCTTGCACTGCTTAAAGTCTGCGACACCAGATTCACCAACAATTTTCCACTCCAGTCGTATTGATTGGTGGCAATATCAAGTCCTCCACTTGAATTAATTGTTTGCGCCTGAATAAGTCGCCCCTTTGCGTCGTAAAAATCAACATTGTAAATATATTGGCCGCCATTTGTGCCGAGCACTTCGAGTTTACTGCCAACAAGCATCCCACGGGTCATCGCCGATTGAGAAATGGATTGTGCATATGGCGAAGCACTATTGCTGGCGCTAAGAAAATTACTGTTTAGGCTTCCGTCGGTACTGGTATTATTTATCGATGTCCCAAGTGTGGACGAGTTAGATGCATTCATCCAACTGCTATAATTGTCATAAAATGACTGCAATAATATTTCGTTCGAATAGCTACCAACAACGGGATACGAACTACTGGACGACGCGGTGTTAACATGATTAATCAGATCATTGTAATTTAAAAGGTTTGCTGAGGGATCTGTGATAAAACCCGTGCCAATTATTCTGTCCAGTCCATCATATTGAAAAAATTTCCACTTTTGGCTGGCGCGCTGGTTGCCGTCCTGTTGCATTACCAACCGGCCTCTTTGATCATATACCATCCACTGCTCGCCATTTATTCCACCAGGTGTTCCCGGGTTCTTTCTGATGACAACCCTGTTTTGATTATCATATTCAAAATAGTAGCAAAGTTCATCAATATAAGATTGGCTGATGGCGCTCCAATTTCCGTCAATTAATTGCACGACATTGGGCGTAATCATAAAACGCAGATTACCGTAGTCGTCGTAGACATAATAGGTACAAAGAAATCCTGCGTGTGCGCTTCCGGAACCAGGATCTTCACTGGCAGAATTTTGTACTTTCTTCAAGATCAGTTGTCCAAACTGGTCTTTGTATTCTATCACCTGGTGCCCCCCTTCGTCAGTCAAAATAGATTTTACTAATGTGTTCGCTGGATATATTCCCTGATAGGTTGGTATAACAGGTGAAGTTGTGAACTGATTGGTTGAAGATTTATTTGTAGCGGCTGTCCACATTACAACATTGTCAGTTGCGGTATTTACCAGATATCCCATTTGATTGCTGTGATTGCTTCCGCCTTCAGTTCCTACCCAATTCACGCCTGGTGAAAAATTGGTTAGTTCACGTGCAACCGGTGAAGATTCATAAATCGTTTTGTTATATGCCCAATTGGGCGTGGAGGAAGATGCAGTGGTTTCGCCGGTCTGGTTATTCAGATAGCTATTATAAAATGCAACCTGCTCATGAAAGCGGTCAAGTTTAAAATTTCCATCACTTGCCAAATCTCCTGTTGCAGGATTGGTCTCTGCAAAAGGGTTGTAACGATAAATTTCATTGGTGGTAGTCGCATCATATATTTTAGCAGCAACAAGATCGTTCCCCAATGGCGTAATTTGTTTTGAGACGGTTTGCGTAGGTCGCCCGAAACCATCAAAGTATTCTGTTACCTGTTTCACATCTGCAACTGACCGGGTCACCAAATGAGTGGAACTCGCGTCCGGAGCAGTTGCTGTCCACACACGCGTGTAATTCATCCTGCCGGTAGAGGGGAACGCAGCAGGCGTGGTATTTTGTGCCTGACAAAAATTAGCGTGTATTGTGATACAAAAACAAACTGCCAGGGTTGATGAAATTTTTATCAAGTTTTTGTAGTTGGGCATAATGATATTTTTTTATACTCAGAGATTAGGTTCAGTTAATTAGTTAGATATTGCTGTTTACATATAGAGTTAGGCAACTGGAAGAAGTTACACTTAAGCTATTAATGGTTACTGATGTCGCACTTCCCGTACTTTGGGCCTGACTACCACAATAATTAATTTGAATATTTCCTGATGTGCCGGCTAGTTTTGAAACTGTTAAATTGTAAGTCCCTGCAGGCATTGTGACGGTTCCCTGCGTAGTTGGAAGATGAAGTGTATAAATAACACCGGTTGAAACGTTCGTAAATTTAACTGTATAACCTGTCTGCCCCACAGAATTGATGCAAGTAACAGTGACCGATGACACGGTACATGCCGTGGATGTCGGTTGAGCATCTGCATTCGCTTGTCCATTTGCATTAACGTATCCCAGGGCAATGTTGTTGGCATCTGTTTGACTGAGATAAGAGGTGTAAGTATTGGCTGCGACACTATAGGGAATGCTCGCTCCATCATAACCGGACGGACAATTACTTTTTGTAAAATATCCCGTTTGTGCCTGATTTCCTACGGCCCGAACCAGCAACTGGTACTGATAGTCGAATTGCTTTACAATATTCTTATCGTCATCCCTGATGGTCAATAAACGGTTGTAGCCATCGTACTCATAGGTAAGCGTTTTGCCTGAGGGGTCCGTTTGTGATGTTTTACCAACAAGGGGATTGTAGGTATAAGTTGTCATCAGCGCATCAGTCGGAAAGATACGAATATCATCAACAGGCCCTGTTAAAACCATATTCTGTGTATAGGCTTGTTCGTGAAAAATCCAATTGCCTCCTGATAAGTTCCAATATTGAATTAGGTATGATTTACCGTTGACAGGGGCATAACTCACTGTGTAGTTTCCATTGTAATAATAATTTCCGGTATGCGCACTGCCAGCGGTGCTACCCGTTTCAAAACCTTCATAAAAATATTCATTACTGGGAGTGGCAGAATAACTATTGTATGTATAGGTTATTGGTATAACACTGGTGCCGGGTGCAGTATTGGTTGATGGTGTTACTGAAAGAGTATAATAACCAGCTGGCATGTTTGAAAAACTGACACTGTTCCCTACAGAACAGGTATAGCCTGAAGCAGAGCTGTAACAAAGGCTTCCTGATCCTGAACCGGCGCCACTGAGTGTAAAGTAGGCATAACAGGTAGTACCACCCACCAACCAGGAACCTGGTGATAATGTTACAGTGATTGTACCTGAAAAAGCAACATAAAAATTAGCTGTAGCCGTGCTAAAATTACTTCCAGGAATATTATAGCTTCCCGTTGATTGTTGCGATTGGATCGCTACTGCAGCATTGGCGTTTTCAACCCTTGCCACTGGATAAGAAGTGTTGTAACCGTACGCAAGTGCAACAGGTTTTGCTCCTGATGAAGTCGTAGCAGTACCTGTATAATTTGCTGCGGCTATCAAATTATAGTTACTTTGATCTAATGTAAATTGCTCCATAGCCGATTGTGTTTGTATACCACCAATGGTATTGTATACAACTGTTGCATTGAGAAAAGTATTTACGGATGACCCGTAATTGTAACTTCCGAAACCCGTTGCAAACGTGTTGTGTTTTTCAACCGTTGTACCGTTGCGGTTGTCTGTTTCATGTACCGGTACATTTATCCGGTTGGCGGCAACCATTGCAGTCAGTGCCTGGGATTCAGTAGCACCATTTACAAGAGGTATACCCGAATCATGTGGATAGTAAAATCGTTTTGACAGGGTTTGTGCTTTTGAGTCCGTTGTAGTCAATGTTTGAACAAATGCAGACTTATTTGTATTGTTGATATCATAAGCATAAGAGCTTGTATTACGTACATAGCTGGTGATATTGCTGTTTGCAGTATTGTATTGCTGAAAGTCTGTTTGTTGAACACTGCTAAGTAAATAATTTTCAAAAGCTGTAGAGTAAAAACCATAAGTATACCAGCCTCCTCCCGTTATTGAGGGTAGAATCATTACCCGCATGCCATAGCTACTGTTAGATGCAGTTGACTGCGTTGAATAAGTGTAGGATGTTTCAAACAAAAGATTACTATTGGCATCTCGAATTTGCTTATCCTTCAATAAACCTCTTTTAAAAGCATAGCTGGTAGTCGGCGTGTGTAAAAAGGACAATGCATTGCCTGTTGAAAGATAAATATCATTAAAATCAGAAAAATTGCTGAAATTATACAACGTAAAGCCTCCTTTTTGATCAGCTTCTTTCACATAGGAATATCCAACAAATACACCATTAACATCATTTATCGTATATGGAGAACTTGAAAAATAAACATTATAAGGATATCCATTAATTGTCCCCGTTGTAACCTGAAGAACATTATAACTACTATTATAAATTTGTCCAGAAGCAGAACCGCTCAGGTCTGTATAACTATAAGTTTTTGTTAGTTGTTCTCCGGATGCAAGCGTCTCTGAAAGACTGTTTACGCGCAGCCCACCGACGCTAGTGCCGCCATAGGTATTCAATTCATACGAAATATTCCAGGTCCCACCTGTTAAAGTTGCAATTGAATTCAAGATGCCGGCTTGCGCCATAGTAAGATTGGGAGTTCTGCTAATATTGAATATATCGGCAGGAATTGGGCTGGGAATTGTGGTGGAATAACCGAGATAGTCAAAAACCGGTGTAGTCCTGTCAGGAAGCGTCGCTGCAGCATAGTAACCGAAGGTAGCCAGTGTCATTGGAGACGATGTTGCAGATGTGTTACCAGTAACAGATAAGCTGTTAAGCTGAAGGCGCTGATAGTTTGTACTATAACCATTGTTAAAATAACCGTAATTGAAATTATAAGTTTGTAAAGTGGAGGTTGGATTATACGACTTCTCTGTGATTGAGGTCAGCGACGCAGCATTGGGATCGTCTGTTCTTGTGAAGGCATAATTGAAATCAAGTTCGCCGAGTGATGAGGTGATAGTGGAAACATATTTGCACTGGAAAATGGTGTTCTTACCCGTACTTAAATAAGTATTGGTATGTGCTGGCGAAAAACTGTTGTCCTGGGTTTCCATCCAACTATACTGGTAAGTTATATCATAATTAGGCGCTGCCTGATAAGTAAAATTGATAACATCTTTCGCGTTGTATGAAACAATCTGAGTCAAATACCACGTGCTTGTAAATGCAGCAGACAAAGAACCATAAATGGTGTCTTGCGATTGTTCAATAGCGCCTGCATTTGTGCCAAAATAAAATTGATTTCCTTTATCATCTACGACTTCAAATGAAGCGCTGTTATAACTAGAACTATTAACAAAATTGGTGGGAACTATTTTATATCCGTTATAATTTGAGAAAGCCGGATTACCGTCCTTATCAAATGAAAACTGAAAATTAAAAAAGGGGGTTTTAATATAATAAATATCAGGTTCGCCGTCTGCAATTGGTTCTCCGTTCGGCTCTGTGAGGCCACTCAGACTGTAATCGTAACTGGGCGAAACGTTATAAAGTGTGGTAAAGAAATTAACATAGCCACCCGAACCAGTGCAACCTGTATAAACTTTTTGCCCCCACTGGCCACTTCCAAGATAGCCATTATTAAATTCATCGGGAAATCCTCTGACAACCCTTGATATCGATCCTCCGGCATTGAGTTGCCAACCCAAGCCTACCTGGCTCGCATACTCCGACACTCTTACACCGCGTCCGTCTACATAACTAAGAGACACAGGTATTGAAAGTTCTCTTGAACTTAAGTTACAAACAGGAATATTTACCTGGGCTGTTCCTGTATAATAATCTACGCCCACAACTGCACTGGCTGGTGTCTTGCCTAAAAAGCTGTTGTTCGCTGAAGGAAAAGAAAGCGCACTGCTACTACTTAGTGTCTGGGAATACGATACAATACTAATCGTATAGAAAAAAATAGAAGCAATAAATTTGACGGTCATAAATATTGTTTTTATACTTTTTAAAAACTATATCCCACCCGAAATTTGAGCGGTTGGGTCTTGGGTATTTGATCATAACTCAGGAAATCCCAGAGTAATTGCAACTTTGTTTTCTTTAAAACTTTTGTTTTTACCGATATTATTTTGCTTATTCCGACCAGGCCACTTTGCTGCCAGCTATTAAAGTTTTTTAGGATAACTCCAGAATAAAATTGTGACTGGTAATTATACTCAAGTCCTCCTGACGCATAGAAACTGCCTTTAAGTTTTATGTCGCTGTACGAACGCAAACTAGCACCCTGTCCGCTGATAGACAGGTGGCTGACATCGTGCCCCCAACCAACTTTTACGCTGCCACCAAATCCTATAGCGCTTCCTTTATCATTAAGTTTGTATCCCACACTCAATCCCAAATCGGTCGTTGCTGGAAAAAAATAATTGGAACTTTGAGTTTGAATGTTAGTTCCATATTCAAGCCTTTTTAGGAATGATTTTGTTTTTTGCGTATTGGGCTTAAAATTGGGCATGTCCATATCGGCTCCGCCCTGACCATAATTTTGTAGCCGGTCCCGGATACTGCTTAGTTGTGATTGGGCGTCACCTATATTTTCATTCATGGCAGATTGAGCATTGGGGCCTGCGAGCTGCGTACCCATCATTTGTGAAATCTGATTTCTTGTTTGTAGTCCAGCAATTGCCTGGGGTGTTCCATAACTTCCACCTGAAGGAAACATGCTGGCTATGACTGAGTTGGATTTCATAAACTCTTGAAATATTGGCAACCGTTCGAGTAAAGAAACCATTTTCTGCATCAACTTGTCCGGGTCGTCTAACATTTGCTGGTAATCGCGAACTTGTTGGTTGTAATAAAAAAGTTCCTTATTGTAATCATCATAAAGCCCTGAAACAGATCGTGGAAGATGGGTAAATTGCAAGAGGTATTGCTTTATTTGTTCCTTGCGATCTCTAACAATTTGTTTCAGTTGTTCAGCATTCTGAAACTTTGCCTCTAGTTGCTGCAGATTAACCAAAGATCCCTGAATTTCGCTGGTTGCAGCACCTGAATTTTTCATCACCTGCGGATACTGCTTAAGAAACCTGAAGGAATTGGTGAGCGTATCTGTGTGCGCATAATAATTCCCAGACAATTTTGAACTATCAATGGTTGAATCGGAGTACATCTTCTTTAGACACAAAGTATACTGCCGCTCTGTGTTCAAAAGAAAAAGGTTTTTTGTCGCATTTGAATCCAATTTGTATAAACGCCGTTTTAGCCTTTCCTCTCTTTTCCTGAGTTTTTGAATGAACTTGAATGTTTGCGCATTCATTTCATTATTCAGTGTAGTAGTTTTCTTGTTCAGCGCAGATAACAGTTTCTGAGGGATATTAACCGGATTGTCATTTACAACGTCATCCAACTGTCCGTTGACAGAAGTTGAAAAAAATATCACTAATAGAAATAACAACACGTTACGCATGAGCAGGTTTTGTTGGTGGTGGAAAAAAGATGTCCATATCTTTTTTAAGGAAAAACAAAAAGCCTTTCTAAGGGTAAATAAAAATTAACATCAGTGTTTTTTATCGACTTGACTTACACAAGCGCCGAGAATATTTTGCCTTTGAAAACGTAACAATTGGCACTACTGAAGACTGAATTGGAGAGATAAAAAGCTGATATACTATTAATCTTTTTTCGATAGTATAATTCTTGTGCTGGCTGATATTCAGCGGTGAAGGCATTTCTCATTCGCAGTTGGTTTAGGTAAATGGTCTATTCAAAAATGAATAAAATTTAAATACCAGCAAACGTGGAAATTACCTGCTGTTTTTTGTTAATGGCAAATTATATTTTATTGCGCCATTAACAATTTATTTGCAAATGCTGGTAAAGAATACTATACTTTTCAAGAACCAAAACCGCCTTTACCATGAACGCAATTACCTCAACTGTTAAAGTTATTATTGCAGATGATCATCATTTTTTTAGAAAAGGATTTAAACAAATTGTTAAAGAACAATTACAAAACTCAATAGATTTTATTGGGGAAGCATCGGATGGTTTTGAATTAATGGAAGCGATACATGCCAACCTACCAGATGTTGTCATCACTGATATAAGAATGCCTCGTATGAACGGAATAGAAGCGTGCCGTCAAATTAAGTCATTGTTTCCTTCCATAAAAGTGCTTGCGATGTCCTATTCAGATGAAATAAGTCATATCATGGGAATGTACCAGGCAGGGGCCAATGGATATTTGCTGAAGAACATTACTTGCGATGAAGTCATGGACGCCTTAAGTATTGTCCAGGATGACATGCCTTATTACTGCAATACCCTGCGCGAAAAGGTATTTGGAAATTTTACAATCAATAAACTCAAACGTACTGTTAAAAATCCAATACAATTTTCTGCGCAAGAGACTGAAATAATTAAATTGATTTGCCGTCAGAGTACGACAAAAGAAATTGCTCATATCCTAAAGCTAAGTACGAGAACAATAGATGATCATCGCCAAAACATTCAGGAAAAAACAGGTGCAAAGAACGCTGTTGGCATCGCGATATTTGCAATTGTAAATGAAGTGGTAAAATTGGAAGAATTGCGGAACTCCGGAGAATAATTAATTATTCGCCTATCCCCAAGATCGCAAAAAATCGATCGCAAACCAAGGTAGTATTTAGTTCTTTGTGTAAATAGATTGAAGTAACTGTATTAGGGAGATAGTCCCCCAGGCAGGTGTAGCGAAGTGAGGCGGAGCGTAGCGG
>Ga0075026_100000947_pt1 | contig 12226 bp, 13 predicted proteins | sample Str012_2_FD_71392 | JGI IMG/M metagenome (GOLD analysis project Ga0075026, IMG submission 71392) | Freshwater sediment microbial communities in response to fracking from Pennsylvania, USA - Straight Creek_MetaG_SC_2012 | ecosystem: Environmental > Aquatic > Freshwater > Creek > Sediment...
ATGTCCGACTGCACGGTGGTCGGGTGTGGAGCGAGGACGCCACCGGTGGAGGCACCCGTTTCGTGGTCGAGCTCCCACTGCAGCCCGACCCTCGGCGATCCGACCCGGCGGAGGTTGCGTCGCACGACCGCGACCCGTCGTTGTCCTCGCCGCTCATCCCCGGAGAGGTGCCGTAGTGACCGGTCGTACCCGAGTTGCGTCCGGGATGATGACAGTTCTGTCGGTCCTGTTGTTCGGGGCGTGTGGCATCCCGACCGCCACGTCACCTTCGCCGATCGCCAAATCCGACGTGCCCTACCACCTGCTCAATCCCCCGACAACGACCAGTACCGTCCCGGGGGCACCACCAGCGGTCGGGGTTGCCGAGCTCATCTACCTGGTCGCCCCGAGCGGGCACCTGGTGGCGGCCACGCGGGAGGTTGCCGTCCCGGCGTCGCTCACCCAGGTCGTAGGCGCTCTCCTCGCCGGCCCAACGGCAAAAGAATCGGCATCCGGCGTGCAGTCGTTCCTCAACAGCACCGGCGTGCAGGTGACGGTGGCTGCTGCCGGAGGTGTCGCTCTGGTCAGCTTCGTCACCAACCCCATCCAGGTGGTCGGTCCCGACCAGACACTGGCCATTGCCCAGGTCGTCTACACCGCCACCCAGCAGCCCGGCGTCACGGGAGTCACCTTCGCCATCGCCGGCAAGGCCATCGAGGTGCCCACCGCCGCCGGCGCACAGGTTCCCGGACCAGTCGGCCGAGCCGACTATCTACCTCAGGCCCCGCTGCCCTGAGTCGGCCGGCCCTGGCCGATACCGGCCCGCCCGGATCCATCGGTGCCCACGGCGCGGTCGGTCAGGCTGCTTCCGCCCATGCCACCCGGGGAGCGTCGTTCCACAGATGCTCCAGGTCATAGAAGGCGCGAGCCTCGTCCATGAACACGTGTACCAAGAAGTCGCCGTAGTCCATCAGGACCCAGAAGGCGTCGGCCAGCCCTTCCACCCGCACCGGGGACCGATCACTGGCGAGCTTCACCTGACGTTCGATCTCGTCGACGATCGTTTTGACCTGGCGGGTGTTGCGTCCATTGGTGACGACGAAGGCGTCGGTCACCCCCAGCAGGTCGCCCATGGCAAGGATGACGGTCTCCTCCCCCGACTTGGCGTCGGCGGCACGGGCAGCCACCAGGCATTCGTCAGGGATGGTCGGAACAGGTGTGCCGGAAACGGGATGTGGATCGTCAGCGGTCAACGGATGTCTCCTTCTGACGCCGGAGCGCCCGGTTGTGGGTCGGACGGCGGCGGGGGGCTGCCGGGTGCGGGGGTCGATGAAAGGGCAGCAGCGTAGGAATCGATGATTCCTGACGGTGCCGGTCTCGTCCGGGCAAGGCTCACCGCCACAATGGTAAGCCCCAGGCAGACGGCCACGAACGCGGCGCAGATCCAGGCGATCCGGCGGCGCTGTTGGCGGGCCTCGCGGAGCGCGATGCGCGAGTCGCCGGCAGCCGTCCGATGGCCGGTGTCACCGTCGGATGTGATGACTGGTTCGGTCCCGGTCTCCTCGCCAGCGACTGCAGCCGGCGGTGGGTCGGAGGTGTCGACAGCGCCAACTTCCGAGACGGAATCGGTCAACGGGCCGGTCGGCGTGCGCACCACATCGTCCGACGACCGGAGCGGAAGGGGACCGACGGCGGTGGGGTGCTTCCGGAATCGGTCGGGGCTCAGCCGCACAGTCATCTGCTCGTAGCGTACAGACCGCGGTCCGCTATGCAACGGATGACGGCATCGGGTACGAGGCCCACGACCGGCTTCCCGGCCTCGAGCGCGGATCGCAGATCGGTGCTCGACACGGCTACGGGACGGACCGCTACCCGGACGGACCGCCACCCGGACGGAGGTTCGGAGTGGGCTTCACCGGGCCGGTCGACTACGGCCAGGGTCACCATCTCGCGCAGCTCCTCGTGATGATGCCAAGTGTCGAGGGTGCCGACCACGTCGGCTCCGACCACCGCGAAGAACTCGGCGTCCGGATCGTCCGCACGCAGTTGGCGAACGGTGTCAACGGTGTAGGACGGACCGCCTCGGTCGATCTCGAGGTGCGAGGCCTCGAGACCCGGTTGATCCGCCAGAGCAGCGACAACCATGGCGTAGCGGTCCTCGGCCGGGGTCACCGGTCGGTCCTGTTTCTGCCAAGGATGATTGGCCACCACCACCAACATCCGATCGAGTTCGAGAGAGTCCCGCACGTCGTTGGCCAACTCGACGTGACCACGGTGGATGGGGTCGAAGGTTCCCCCGAAGATCCCGACCCGGCGGGCACGTGTCCCCACGTCAGACGCCGGCCAGAGCCGCCACCACCGGGGCGAACGCCTCCAGTTCCGATTCGTGCACCACGATGTAGGAGAAGCCGAACCGTTCACGCCGTTCGATGAGCTGTTCGCTGATCTGTTCGATCGTCCCGATCAGGGCGATAGGTGATCCCTCGATCTGCGTCGATGGGACATCCATTGCTGACGACAGGCGCGCGATGGCGTCCTTGCGGTCCGGCACGATCTGAACCAGAAAGGTCAGGCACTGCAGTTCGAGGGTGTCGAACCTGTCGCCTGCCGCCTCCCGGACCCAGGCGATCCGCTGGTCGAAGTATTCGGCGGTGGCTGAATCGAGGACCTCGCGTCCGGCGTGGCCCGACGCCAGGTTCATGTTCACCCCCACGATGTCGGCTTCACGGGCGGCGATGCCCAGAATTCGCTTGCCACCGCCGCCGATGATGATCTTGGGGTGGGGACGGCGGTGAGGCAGCGGGGCGCCGACGGCATCCGTAACCGTGTAGTACTCCCCCGCCATGGTCGCCTTACCGGTCGACCAGAGCGACTTCATGATGGCGAGGCTCTCGACCATGCGACTGATCCGCACACCCGGTCGGTCGTTGGCCATCCCGGCCTGCTCGTAGTCCGTAGTCATCCACCCCGCCCCGAGGCCGAACTCCACCCGTCCCTCGGAAATCAGGTCGAGCGTCGCCACCTCCTTGGCCAGAACGATCGGGTGCCGGTAGTCGTTGCCGAAGACGAGCGAGCCGACGTTCAGCACCGTTGTGGCCTCGGCGGCGACGGTAAGGGCGACGAGCGTCCCGAACTGGTCCCCGAAGTGGTCGGGGAGAAACAAGGTGGAGTAGCCGAGATCCTCGACGGTCCGGGCCAGTTTCCGCCACGATGCACCCGACGAGGCATTCGAGAGCTGGACACCGAAGCGGAAGGGGGCCATGCTCGGAGCCTAGAGCGGGAGGCTTTACGCTGTGGAGGTGGCAACACCCATATCCTCTTCCGACTCCGACCATGTGTGGGCCCCCGACTCATGGCGCACGCGCCCGGCAGCCCAACAGCCGACATGGCCTGACGAAGGTGCGCTCAAGCAGGCGCACGCAAAGCTGAGCGGCTTGCCGCCCCTCGTATTTGCCGGCGAAGCGCGCCATCTGACTCGTGCACTGGGTCAGGTTGCCGGCGGCGGTGCCTTTGTGCTGCAGGCAGGCGACTGTGCAGAGTCGTTCGCAGAGTTCACCGCTGACGGCATCCGGGACAAGCTCAAGGTCATTCTCCAGATGGCGGTCGTCCTGACGTATGGAGCCGGGCTGCCAGTGGTCAAGGTCGGCAGGATCGCCGGGCAGTTCGCCAAACCTCGGAGTTCGCCCACCGAACAGGTCGGTGACCAGGTCATCGACACGTTCCGAGGCCATATGGTCAACGACGACCTACCGGAGCGGTCTGCACGGATCCCCGACCCCGCCCGGTTGGTGGCCGCCTACGAGCAGGCTGTCTCGACCCTCAATCTGCTCCGGGCCTTCACCAAGGGTGGTTTTGCCGACCTCGGTCAGATCCACGCATGGAACCAGGAGTTCGTGGCAACTTCCACCGAAGGTCGTCGATTCGAATCCATCGCCGAGGGCATCGACAGCGCCCTTCGGTTCATGGATGCCTGCGGCATCAACCTGAGCGCCGAGGACACCCTGCATCAAGTCGACTTCTGGACGAGCCACGAGGCGCTCATCCTCGACTACGAGGAAGCCTTGACCCGCCGCGATTCGCTGACCGACGACTGGTATGACTGCTCGGCACACATGTTGTGGGTGGGCGAGCGCACCCGCCAACTGGACGGTGCCCACGTCGAGTTCCTGGCCGGCATCCACAATCCGATCGGCTCGAAGATCGGGCCGTCGGCCAGTTCGGACGACGTCCTGTCCCTCTGCGAACGCCTCAACCCCGCCCGGGTGCCCGGGCGACTCACCCTGATCACCCGATTCGGCGTCGAGGCCATCGACGACCACCTGCCATCGCTACTGCATGCGGTGAAGGACGAGGGCCATCCCGTGGTGTGGATGTGCGACCCCATGCACGGCAACACCTTCACCGCTGAGGGCGGCCAGAAGACCCGTCGGTTCGACGACATCATCCGTGAGCTGCAGAGCTTCTTCCGCATCCACCGCAGTGTCGGAACCTGGCCGGGCGGCGTGCACATCGAGCTCACGGGTGATGACGTCACCGAGTGTCTGGGCGGAGTCGAAGACATCGTGGAGGACCAGCTCGGCCAGAACTACACGACAACGTGCGACCCGAGGCTGAACGGTCGCCAATCGCTCGACCTGGCCTTCCGCATCGCCGACCTGCTGCGGGGCTGACTCCGTCACACGGTGACGAATTGTCCCCGCAGCCGAAGGAATCCCAGTTCAAGGGCAGGTCATTGACCTCACCCCGACCGGACTCCACAATGTTGCGGGCAGCCTCGTCAACCAGCGCACGGTCGGAACCAACTTGATGGTTGCCGCCCTCGTCCACTCCTCGACCATCGGAGTCACCATCCGCATCACTTCATGGCATCAACCGCAACGACATCCCAACCGGACATGGCGATTGGGCCTCGCAATAACCTTGGGTTTGTTGGCGACCGTGATCCCATTCGGATTGACAGCGGGAGCGGCAGGGATGCCGGGTCCGGTCACGACTTCGGTGGTCACGCCCACACGGGCGGCAGCATCACCGACTCCTGCCATCGCTAGTGTGTCGGCCTATTGGGTTGTAGCGCGCGACGGGGGTATCTTCTCGTTCGGTGGAGTGCCCTTCTACGGTTCAGCGGGCAACATCCGGCTGAACCAGCCGATCGTCGCCATGGCTGCAACTGGACCCACAAATTTTGGCGGATACCGTGAGGTGGCAGCAGACGGTGGGATCTTCGACTACGGCAATGCGGTGTTCTTCGGATCCACGGGCGGCACCCATCTCAATCAGCCCATCGTCGGGATGGCGGCTACTTCTTCGGGTAACGGCTACTGGCTGGTGGCAGCCGACGGTGGGATCTTCTCCTTCGGTGACGCTGCCTTCCACGGCTCGACGGGCGCCATCCAACTCAACCAACCCGTGGTCGGGATGGCGGCTACTCCTTCGGGTAACGGCTACTGGCTGGTGGCGGCCGACGGTGGGATCTTCGCCTATGGCGACGCCGCATTCCACGGCTCGACGGGGGCAAGCCAACTCAATCGTCCCATTGTCGGCATGACCGTCACCCACGACGGAGGTGGCTACTGGTTCACCGGGGCCGATGGCGGGGTCTTCGCCTTCGGCAACGCTGGATTCCACGGTTCGCTCGGCAATGTCCCCCAGCCGCACCCTGTCGTTTCGCTCACCGCCGACCGGAGCGGGCAGGGATACTGGTTCACCAACAGCAACGGAGCCGTTTCCGCCTTCGGTGATGCCACCTATTGGGGTTCCGCTCCCCAAGTGCTCAACCAACCGGTCGTGGGCATGGCTCAGGCCACGGGGGACGGCAGGTTCACCGGGTCGTCGTACCCGTCAGGAAGCTTCGGCTATGACATTTCCTATAGCCAGTGTCCGTCGCGTGGAGGCACGCTCCCACCGGCGCCCCACACCATCGGCATCGTCCAGGTGGAGGCATCCGGCCGTGCGATCAATCCCTGTCTGGCCCAACAGGCGGCGTGGGCGGGCGGCGGACTGAACCTGTACGTCTACCTGTACTACGGCACGGTGACCACCCGCGATGACCCGGCATGCAACACATCGGCCGACCCGAGCTCGTGCAACTACGGATATGCCGCCGCCATCCGGGCATTCACCGATGCCCAGACCGTCGGGGTGAATACCCAGGTGGCGTGGTGGCTCGACGTCGAGAACGGGTCAGGCTGGAAGGTGAACACCGCGTCCAATGCAGCACTGGTCCAAGGTGCCATCGACGGACTCCATTTCGTTGGGATCAACAGCGTCGGCATCTATGCCAGCCCGGGCAACTGGCCGACGATCGTCGGCAACTACCAACCTGCCGTCCCCTATTGGGCCGCCGACTGGGGCCTCAACCCGGCAACCACTTGCTCGAACATCCGCTCGATCTGGTCAGGGCTACCCACCGGCCCGGTGCAGATCGTGCAGTACAGCTCGCCAAGCGCCCCATTACCGCTAGGCGGCATGAGTCTGGCCTACGACGACAATTACGCCTGCTGACCAGATTGAGGTCTGCTTGATCTCTGATCGGTAACACTCGGTGACCGGATCCATGGCGACAACCGCCAGGTCCCTATCGTGGCTTGAAACCGCCACCGCTACCGCTACCCAGCGCTATCCACGACCTGCCAGAAGCCGTGGTCGTCACTGTCTCGCCTCCGATAGCGTCCGTTCCCAGATGGTGGGCCCCCGTCATCGCAACCGATCTACTTCTACAGCCCGCCCTCCACTTCCCATGTGGTGAGGGCTCCCGCAGTCCCCAGAACCGGTCGCTGCGTCACCCCGACCCTGGTGGTGCGGTAGCGCCTCCCAGCGTCGGATCGTGGAGCCCGCCTCACCCGTCGTAGGGAGGTGTGAGGTCCGAGATCATCGGGAAGTGCCGCACGTTCGTCGTGAGGAGGTCGGCACCTATGACGGTCGCTGTGGCGGCGATCAGATAGTCGATGGCATCGATTCCAGTGTGGGACCGTCGGTACTCAGCGGCCAACGATCCGGCCAGCCGGACGATCTCTTCGTCGACCGGTACCCAGGTGAGCGCACCCATGAACAACTCGGTCGGATCGAGCTCGTCGGGCCGCATGCCGGCGAGCAGCTCGAAGCGGCTGAGTTCGCTGGCCAGGAGCGGCTCGCCCTCGACGGTCAGGCGCTCGAGCAGTTCTGTGGCCCGACGATGGCCTCGAAGGTGGTCGATGGCGATGGTCGTATCGAGGAGCTTCACCTGGAGCGAAGCCGGGCCAGACGGTCATTGACGTCGCCCCGCATCGAATCGACGGACTCGGACCCCGTGCAATCCCGCCCTGTCCAGGCTCCAGCGGTGGAGCGGAGCGCTTCGAGCCGCGCTTCCTGGGGCTGCTCTCCGTACTGGGCCCGGACCGCCCGTCGGATGAGCTCCGAACGGCTGGCACCGGTCCGGACAGCGGCTGCATCGAGGGCGGAGACCTCGTGGTCGTCGAGGTAGATCTGAGTTCTGTGCACGACACCACTATACATTACCTAATGTATACAGCTAGGGAAGATGGAGACAGCGGCGTTCCCTTTTCATTGCGCATGTCCGGCGATAGGAACCAGGTGGTTTCTTCGGCAGGAATTCAGCCGAAGAGTGGTGCGGCCGATGCGACCTCGTAGCGCGTGAACTCCGCTGAACCGTCGACGGCATTGATCAGAATTTCGGAAAACGCTGCAAAGTGCGCCGACCCAAAATGTGCGTCCAGAGCGTCGTTCGACTCCCACACCTCGAACAAGTGGCCGACGAGTGGGTCGTCGATGTCGATGGCAAAGCGATAGTCGATGCATCCTGCCTCGTCACGGCTGGTCGCGGCCATTGCCGATGCGGCGTGCACGGTCCGTTCGACTTCTGATTCGAACAACCGGGCAATTCCGGAGATGACGATCATGTCCATGCCTCCACCCTCGTACGAGCAGGTAGCTCTGCACGGAGTCGCCTCACCCCGTGGTCATTCGGTATCGGACTGGTCCACACGCCTGCGCGTGCCGTTACACGGCGAATGCAACATCGGCGATCGCCGCGTCGGCCCATTCCACCCACTTCCGGACAGTCCCTCATGCCACACCGCCACGGCTACCGGTACCGGTACCCAACGTCATCCACGACCTACCGGATACCGAAGTGGTCATCGTCTCGCCTCCGACGGCGTCCGTGGCCAGATGGTGGGCCCCGTCGTTGTAACCGACCAACCTCCACTTCGCGCCCTCCACTTCCCATGTGGTGAGCGACGCGTGCTGGGTACGTAGCTTCATCCGCGCGCCCGTCAGACCGCCCTCGACCGGCAGTTTGGCCAGCAGTGACGATTCGATGACCCCGGCATGGCATGCCACCACTACGAGTTCACCCGGGTGGCGAGCCGCCACCGTGTCCAAGGTGACGGAAACCCGGTTGACGAAGCCGGTCCAGCTCTCCCCACCCGGTGCGATCAAACGATCCGGGTCGGTGTCCCAGTCCGGGTTGCCGAACCGGGCACTGAAATCCGACCAGTCGAGGCCGTCGGCCTCGCCACAATGGAGCTCGCAGAAGCCGCATTCGTGAACCGGCTCCATCGTTTCGGCGGCGTCCGGCCCCTGTAGCGCCGGCGCCAACAGCAGGGCCGTCTCGATGGCCCGAGGCAGGATGCTGGCGTACAGGGCATCGGCACCGGCCAGTTCGCCGGTCTCTGTGAGGCGATCCCGCAAGACCGCCACCTGGGCACGCCCCCGATCAGTAAGGCCTTCACACCCCACGGGTCCGCCGCACACCCCGGACACGTTGCAGACGGCCTCGCCGTGACGGACCAGGACGATCCGGGTGGCCGAAGGTGCCGGCATCCCCATGGTGCGGATACCGGCGGGAGGTGCTGACGGTCCTTCCGGTGCGCCGGTACCTGCTCCGGTAAGGGCGTCGAAGCCGCTCCCGTCCACACTCATGCCAGCTCCCCTACGAAGTGCTCGAGTTGGCGCAGTGTGCGGCATTCGACCACCTCGTCGCAGTAGTTGGCGTACTCGCCGACCACGGAGTCGCCCGAGTTCCAATAGGCGCGGGGTTCGGGGTTGAGCCAGTAGACATGGCGGGCCCGTGCCTTCATCTCCTTGATGACCCACGCCCCCGTCGAGTGGTAATTGTTCCGGGCGTCGCCCAACAGCAGGATGCTGGATTTCGGATTGATCTCCTCGCCCCAACGCTCCCAGAACACGGTGAGGGCGTGGCCGTAGTCCGAGTGGCCGTCGACCCACACCACGTCGGCCTCGGTGTTGATGCGGTGCACCGCCTCGGTCGGGTCGTCGACCCCCTCGAAGTAGCTGGTGACCTCGTCGATTCCGTCGATGAACACGAAGCTGCGGACCTTGGAGAACTGCGAGCTGATGGCGTGGACCAGATGGAGGGTGAACCGGGCGAACGACGCCACCGACCCCGAAATATCGGCGATGACGATGATTTCGGGCTTCGAAGGCCGGGGATAGCGGAACTTCGGGTCCATGGGCACCCCGCCGGTCGACAGGGCGTGCCGCATGGTGGAGCGGAAGTCGAGCGGCCCCTTCCGGCCGTGGCGCCGTTTGCGGGCCAGGCGGACAGCCAACTTGCGTGACAACGGTGCCAACGATTTTCGGAGGGCCACCAGTTCGTCGCGGGTGGCATGCATCACGTCGATGTCTTCGGGCAGAGGTTTGCGTATCGACTTGGCCAGAGCCTCACTCCCCCGGTCGGCCACCAGGCGCCGACGGATCTCGCTCTCGATCTCCTTGCGGAGCTGATCGATACGGGACTGGTACTCGTCGCGCAGCAGTCGCTCCTCCAGCGGGGTCAGGGCGACATCCGGCGACGTCGGGTCGTGTTCGGGATCGTCGTTCAGCGACGACGCCGACTGCCGGGCCTGTCCGATCAACCGGTCCATGACTTTGTCGAGGTCGAGGTTCCGAAGAGTCCGGTAGAGGTAGTAGGTGCCACCGACCGGTCGTCCCGCCTCCATGCCGGCGTATCGGTCCACGGCTTGGCGGGCCACGGCCTGGACCATGGCTGCGTTCGAACTGAGCAGTGCCTTGTACAGCATGTCGGCGAGCTCTTCAGGTGTCATCCCCTCGCCTCCGCCGCCTCCCCGTCCCTTGCCTTGGCGACCGCCTCTACCGGGTTGGCTCGAGCCTTCTTCATCATTCGATTCCGGGTCGTCCTCCTCGTCGCCTCCGCCACCTATCGAGTAGCCCGGACCCCGCATCGAAAAGTAGATCTCGAACGCCGTTTCGTAGGCCGGCCAGTGCGTCGACGACTTCACCAGGCTGGCGCCCAACGTGTACTTGATGGCCTCGCGGTCCTCGAGCGGGACGTGGCGCAGAGTTTCAGCCGCGTCGAGGTGCTCGGTCAGCGATACCGGGATCCCGGCGGCACGCAGTTCACCGACGAAGCCGGTAAGGAGGTCCAGCACGTGGAGGCCCTACTCAGCCCGAAGTGTCCAGGCCGGCCAACTCCTTGGCCGCCCGATCGATGTCCGAGCGGTACTTCAGCAGGATGTGGAGGGTGTCCGTTGCCTGCTCGGCGTCGATCGACTCCACGCCGAGGACGACCAGCGTGCGAGCCCAGTCCAGGGTTTCGGACACGGACGGGGCCTTCTTCAGATCGAGTGTGCGGATGGATCGCACGATGCGTGCCACCTGATCGGCCAGGGCCTGGCTGATACCCGGCACCCGGGTCTCGATGATCTGCCGCTCCCGCTCCAACTGGGGGTAGTCGATGTGGAGATAGAGACAGCGGCGCTTGAGCGCCTCGGACAGTTCGCGGGTGTTGTTGGAGGTGAGGAAGACCAACGGGATCTGGGTGGCCCGAACCGTGCCCAGTTCCGGAATAGACACCTGATACTCGGACAGAATCTCGAGGAGGAGTGCTTCGGTCTCGAGTTCGACCCGGTCGATCTCATCGATGAGCAACACGACCGGCTCAGTTGATTTGATGGCCTCGAGGAGCGGACGGGTCAGCAGAAACTCCTCGCTGAAGATGTCGTCCTCGAGTTGCTCCCATGACTGACCGGAGTCGGCCTGGATCCGGAGCAGTTGCTTCTTGTAGTTCCACTCGTAGAGGGCTTTCGACTCGTCGAGTCCTTCGTAGCACTGGAGGCGGATGAGCCGACTGCCCGTCAGTCGGGCTACCGACTTGGCCAGTTCGGTCTTTCCGGTGCCGGCCGGACCTTCGACGAGCACCGGCTTGGCCAGCCGGTCGGCCAGATAGACGACTCCCGAAATCCCGTCGTCGGCCAGGTACTGCACTCCGGCCAGTCCCGCGCGCACGGCATCGATCGACTCGAACCGGGGGTCGCCCGCCTCCGGAAACCCTGAGGTGATCTCCTGGGAGGCCCGTTGAGTAGGAGAGGTGTCGCTGGTCATGTACGTACCTGGCCTGTTCCTGTGACGACGTAGCGGATCGAGGTGAGTTCGCGGAGTCCCATCGGCCCGCGGGCGTGCAACTTCTGGGTGGAGATACCGATTTCGGCGCCCATTCCGAGCTCCCCTCCATCGATGAACCGGGTCGAGGCGTTCACGACCACTGCGGCGGCATCCACTTCGGCGGTGAAGCGGCCTGCCGCTCCGATGTCCCGGGTGACGATGGCCTCGGAGTGTCCGGAACCGTAGCGGGTGATGTGGTCGATGGCGGCATCGAGGTCGTCGACGGTGGCGATCGACAGGGTCAGCCCGAGGAACTCGGCGGCGAAGTCGTCCTCGGTGGCCTTGCCGATGCCGGGCAGCACCTCCCTCGTGGCCTCGTCGCCCAGCAGTACGACCCCCTCGAGGGCGGCCGCGATCCGGGGCAGGAAATCGCGGGCGACGACGCGGTGGACCACCAGCGATTCTGCGGCGTTGCACACACCAGGTCGCTGGGTCTTGGCATTGACCACGATGGCCTCGGCCATGTCGAGGTCGGCTGCCACGTCGACGTAGACGTGGCAGTTACCGATCCCGTCGAGCACGTAGGGCACGGTGGCGTGCTCCTGGATGGAGGCGATGAGCGACGAGCCGCCCCGGGGGATCAGGCAGTCGATGATGCCGCGGAGCTGCATGAACGCCACCGCACCTTCGCGGGTGGTGTCCTCTACCAGACCTACGGCGTCCACCGGCAGCCCGGCCTTGTCCAGACCGTCCCGCAGGGCGCCGGCGATCACCAGGTTGGACGAGATCGCCGTCGACGAGCCACGCAGGAGGACGGCGTTGCCCGACTTCAGGCAGAGTCCGGCGGCATCGCTGGTCACGTTCGGGCGGTTCTCGTAGATGATGC
>Ga0075026_100000948_pt1 | contig 12226 bp, 11 predicted proteins | sample Str012_2_FD_71392 | JGI IMG/M metagenome (GOLD analysis project Ga0075026, IMG submission 71392) | Freshwater sediment microbial communities in response to fracking from Pennsylvania, USA - Straight Creek_MetaG_SC_2012 | ecosystem: Environmental > Aquatic > Freshwater > Creek > Sediment...
CCCGCGTAGGTGAGGTTGTAGAGCACGTACAGCGCAACCACGCCGGCGAAGCCGTAGCCGAGCTCATCCGCGCGCAGCAACAACAGCGTGTCGGGGAAGTTCACCAGCGAAAACAACCCGGCGATCGTGAGCACCCGCCAGTAGCGGCGCGGCAGGCCTTGGACCACCCAGGGGTGACGGACATGGAGACCGGGATGCGGCCGTTCACGAATCAGGAACACGAGGCCGACGCTGATGAGGGCAGGGATGACGGCGATCCACAGCAACGGCCGGAACTGCTGACCCACCGCTTCATACAACGCGAGGCCAAGGAGCGGGCCGACCACCGCTCCCGCCGTGTCCGCAGCGCGATGAAACCCGAACGCACGACCCCGATTCGTCGGCGTGGTCTCATCCGCGATGATCGCGTCGCGGGGCGGTCCCCGCAGCCCTTTGCCGACACGATCAGTCGCACGGGCAACCAGGACCATCGGCCAGGCAGTCGCAGCAGCAAGCACGACCTTGCCGCCCGCCGAGATCCCGTACCCCGCGGCGACCAGCGGGCGGCGATGACGCAGATCCGCGAGCCGACCAGAAACGGCCTTGATCGCCGACGCGATCCCATCCGCGAGTCCCTCGATCGCCCCCAACACCGCAGGCGGCGCGCCCAACACCCCGACAACAAAGAACGGCAGCACCGGATAGAGCAACTCGGATGCCGAGTCCTGAAAGAACGACACCGCCGAAACGACGGAGACGTTGCGGGAAAGTCCCGGCCCTGCGGGTAACGCCTCGTCAGGATCAGTCATCCCCGCCACCCAACCATCCCTCGGCTGCCCAGCGATCGATCGCGTGCATGCCCCTCCGGCTGACAGCACATGTGGCGTAACCCGCTGGGGCGGTCGGTACGCTGAAGGCATGGAACGGCATCAGATCCGAATCACCTATTGCGTGCCCTGAGACTATTCCGACCGCGCCGTGAGCGCGGCTCGTGATCTCCTCCACGACTACCAACACGTCATCACCGAACTGACCCTCGTGACCGGCAGCAGCGGTATCTTCGACGTCGAAGTCGACGACGCGATGCTCTACTCGAAGCATCAGACCGGACGCCACGCCGAACCAGGCGAGGTACTACGACTCTTCCGCGAACAGATCGCTCCCGACGTAACCGTGTACGAACGCTGATCGCCTCGTCGAGCTGCGTCGCCCCCAGAGGGCGCAGCTACGATACCGACGTGTCGTTCGGGGCGGCTCGGTGAGCGGTCTGGTGAACGTTCGGCATGCCGATCTGTGTCCAACTCGCGCGCTCGTTCACCATGGGTTGCGGCAGTGGGGTCGGCCTCGGGCGTGGCCGTCTTGTTCCGGGTACAGTTGAGGCTCCGCGAGCACGACCGCACACAAGGGCTCCGATGTCACCCGATGACGAGGTCGACTCCGGCGTACACGACCCAGGTGGGTCCGGTCCGGCCCGCGAGCAGGTCAAGATCGGCAGTCTCGACACTTCGGCGAAGCAGGCCGACGGCGCGACTGTCACGGATGATGGCCTCACCGGTAGCCACACTTCGAGCCGCGATCTCGAGGTAGACATCGATCTCACGATCGAGGCGGGCTTCGAACCGGACGATGGGGTCGCGCGACGGGAACCGACGGCGGAGAGCTTGGCCGCGCGATTGGTCGAAGCGGAACGTCAACTGTTGCTCGACAACTCTGCCGACGTCGTCTTGCATTACGACAACGAGGCGATCTGCGTCTGGGCATCTCCATCGCTCGAGCAAGTCTTTGGCTGGAAGCCCTCTGAGGTGATCGGCACCGACTTCTTGCTCATCCGACCGTCCGACCGCGGCGCTGCCGTCGACGCGGTCACGAGCTCTGCAGAAGCGCATCACGACGGTGGCCGTGCTCGCGTAGAAGTTGTGTGCGTTGACGGTCGGCGGCGCTGGTCCGAGGTTGCGTATCGCCTCGTATGGAATGAGGCGGGCACTGTCGACGCGATCATCGCCGCACACCGAGACGTCACCGACCAGGTCCGCGTCGAAGAAGCGCTCGTCCAATCCGAAGCGCGGTACCGGTTGCTGGCCGAGCACGCCTCCGACCTCGTCTTCCAAGCCGACGCCGACAGCACTCTCGAATGGGTGTCCCCGTCGATCACGCGTCTCGCCGGATGGGAGCCCGACGCGGTACTCGGCCATCGTGCCCGCGACTTCATCCATCCCGACGACCATGAGGCCCTCGACACGGCCACGGTCGCGCTTCTTGACGGGATCCCGACGAGACTCACGTGTCGCATTCGCCGCACCGATGGCACCTACCGGTGGCTCGACGCGACCCTGCACCCCGTTGTCGACGACGTCGGTGCTGTGACCGGCACCGTCGGCGGTGCACGCGACATCCAACGTGAAGTCGAGACCGGGCAGGCACTCGCACTCAGCGAACGTCGACATCGAATCGCCATGGCCGCGGCACCCGTCGGGATGGCTGTCCTCGACCTCGATCGGCGCTTCATCGAAGTGAACGCGGCGCTGTGTCGCATCTTCGGCCGAGACCCCGATTGGTTCCTCACCCGGCGCATCGCGGATGTCCTCGACCCGCTCGACAACGAAGTGGACCTCCGCATGCGTGGCGATGTGCTGTCCGGACGTGCCGACCATGTGACCTGGGAGCAGCGCATCCGACGACCGGACGACACCCGGGTCTGGGTCGAACACTCCGTCGCGCTCCTGCTGGACACCGAACCCGATGTCACGCTCTACATCTCACAGTTCGTCGACATCTCCGACGCGAAGGCGTCCACCGACCAGCTCCGCTACCAGGCGACCCATGACGCGCTCACCCGCGTCGGGAACCGCCGAGATCTCCTCGACCGCGTCGGCGCCATGCTCTCCCATCAGCGTCGTGGCGACACCCGCCTCGCAGTGCTCTTCATCGACATTGACCACCTGAAGAACATCAACGACACCTACGGGCATGGGGCCGGTGACGACGCCATCGTCGCGATCGCTCAGCGCATTACCGAACAGGTCCGGACCAATGATGACGTGACCCGCTTCGGCGGAGACGAGTTCATCGTCGTGCTTCCCACGATCGACTCACTCGAGAACGCACAACTCGTCGCGGACAAGATCATCCACGGGGCGATCGCGCCTATCACGTTCGCCGGCCAAGCCGTCCACGTCTCAGTCAGCATCGGGATCGCAATCGCAGAACCCGGCGACGACCCCGAACACCTGTTGCAACGCGCCGACCAGGCGCTCTACCGAGCGAAACAGACCGGACGCGGCGTGAGCGTCACCTACGACCGGACCCTCGACCATCGGACCAGAGCACATCCCGTCACACCCGTCGCACCACGCAACCAATGACCACAGATCGGGAGAACCCGACGGGCACGGGCACATCGGCATGGAGGCACCGCGGATGTCCGCGCGTTGTCGAGACTGCCAAATAGGCGTTCTGCGCCTGTCGGTGAAAACAGACGCGACGCGCCGTTCAACTCGCGCATCGACGACGAGTTCCCAATCCCGCTCGGGTGCGGTTGACCGTGGTGAAGCTGTGAGTTCGTCTACGAGTGAATGCTTCTTCGTTCCCAATGACGCTGACGGGTGCCGCAGTCGGCGCAGCGCAGGCACTTCCTCCGCTTGCGCTGCTCACTGTGCCTCGCGAACAGACTCGAGCTGCCGCACTCCCGACAATGCAGGCCCCCGTCCAGGTCGACGTTCACTCGCCGCATAGGCCAACACCTCCGCCCTCATGGTGTGCCCCGTCCCGCAATCGCGCGAAACACCTCCAACGACCGAAGGTCGACAAGCCGCCAGTCTCACAGCCTCGCACGAAGCACGCAATGGATAACTAGCTGTAGTGCCTGCCACGCGTGCCGTTCTGATCGGCCGGCGACCGATCTCGCTGAATGTTCGGTGCGGCGTTCTGTGCGTGGACCGGGTGCGCGAGTTCGGCAGATCTGGGTGAGCATGGTGTGTCGACTGACCGGCGCGTCGGGCACGATTGACGCGGTGTGGTCCTGGTCTTAGGGTCGCCGACTCACGGCAACGAAGACGAGAGGACTCTCATGGCCTACGGGATCGTGCATCATTTTCCGGGTGGTACGAAGGAGAACTACGAGGCGTCGATCGCCGCGGTGCATCCGGGCGACGGCAGCTTGCCCGAGGGCCAGCTGTTCCATGCCGCCGGTCCGTCCGCGGGTGGCTGGACGATCCTGGCGGTGCACGAGTCGAAGGAGAGCTGGGAGCGGTTCCGTGACGGGACTCTGATGCCCCGGATGCAGCAGGGGATCGAGGGTGGTTTCCCGACCCCTCCGGAAGAGACGGCGATCGACCTCTACAAGGTCATGCCGTAGCGGCAGCCGATCAGAACCCGGATTGCGGCGGGCCGCTCCAACCGCGAGCGCCCGCCGCGACCGGCTGCCTTTCCCCGTTCACCAGCAGCACCGCCTCCCCATCGCAACGTCAGCGGATGGCCCCAGCCGAACGAAGCCGCTTCGTGTGAAACGGGTGCCGCGCCCTTCAGTCGGGCGGGTTGTGGCGGTCCATCCGCTCGCGCACCCGGCTCTGCCCTTCATCGAGCATTCGCCTCAAGGCCCCATTGCGCGTCGAGCCGATGAGGCTGTCGAGTCCGGACCGGCCGAGCTTGCGGACGTTCCGTTCGATGACCAGCGCGCAGCCGAGCATCACCAGGAAGCCGACCACGCCGAGCGCCAGCGTGGTCGTGAACGTGAGGACCATGAGCAACAGACCCGCGAAGAACCCGACCGCGGCCCACTTGATCAGACGCGCCGTGTGCCGGTACAGCGTGGTATCAGACACCTGTTGCACCAACTTCGGGTCAGTAACCGACAGGTGCTCCTCCATCTGGCGCAGGATCTGCTGTTCGTTCTCAGAAAGCGGCATCAACTCTCACCCCCTACCCGGACCAGAAGACCGGCCTCGCGCGCGACCCTCGCGCACGGATTCCTTCCCTCCAACCCTTCCGTGCCACGGTCGATTCCCTCACCTTCGCGCCGGCGCTCGACCCGAGACTCCACGCTTCTGCCCCCTCCGAAGCGGACTCCAACAAGACCACCGGCGCGCGTTACCCCCGAGCGACGATGATGACTACGAACAAGGCGCGATGACTGCGTGTTCATACCCGCAGGAAGAGAGACCCTCGATGCCAGAACTTCCGGAACAACCCAGCGAACTCGACTCCGACGCGACCATCGTGCTACGCGTGCTCTTACGCGACTACCGCAAGCTGACAGCCCACGACGTAGCGCACGCCCATGCGTCCACCCTCTTGCGCGAAGACCGCGTGCAAGCAGCACTCGACAGGCTTGAAGGTGGCGGGTTCGTGGAACACCACACCCGCACCGAACGAACCGGCGAACGCCGACACACCACCACGAAATACGGGCTCACAGCCATGGGCCGAGCAACCGCAGCCAAACTCAGGTAGGACCGTCACCATCCGACTCCACGGGAACGACGAGGACGTCACGCGTAAGTTGAACCGGACCGGAAACCTCCGGCCGATCCCACCCGACGACCCCGACTTCGAACGGCTCTTCCCCGCCGCAACGACGCCGAATCCATCAACCGGCACCTCCACGACCACGATGTGGCTCGGCCGGCGTCTTGAAACAGCCTCGTGCCCTACCCACTAGGTTCAGGGCATGGCTCCGAACGATTCCATACGCGATGTCGAAGAGTTCGCAGTCAAAAGAGACGCGCTCCGTCGGGCTATCGACTTCCCCACCCCGGAGGGCGACCCACTGACGCGTCGAGATCTACGACTCCAACGCCACCCCCGTTGGTTCCTGCGGCGCAGCTCTCGCTAGCCCCGAGCCGCGACAACGGGTCGCAGCTCGGCGGGAGGCGTCAGTCGTCCTTGGATCCTTGCTGCCAGACGCTCGTGACGCGCATGTGCGCGTTGCGGTACGCCAAGTAGTCGTTCTGGAGTTCAAGGACTTCGCATGCGTCTTCCCGTGCGCACTCCCCTACTCCCGGGCACTCCTCAATAAGGGGTCCCGGACAGGTGGCACGTTGATTCGTCACCGTCATGGCGCGCAACGGTACGCGACCGGCTCACGGAGCGCACCGAGAGCGTGCCGCTGCGCGACCACGCGTCGCACTCCCACAATGACGCTCGCAAGAGTCGTCGCGTGTCCAACACGCGCGGTGAGCCCCTCCTCCACCCAGACGTGGTGTCGCCTCCATACCCGCAGAACTCGACCGTGCGTCGAGTTCGCTGACTACACGACGGCCCACGTCGCACGCAATCGTGCCGATCGGTGCGGCCCGCCGAGCGAGCGGGTGAACGTTCGGTGCGCCGTTATGTGTTCCGAGACCGAGCGCGATATCCGCGTGCAGCACCTCGCGCGGTTCCAGAAGTGGACCGTTGTCATCGACGTCGGCCGAGGGGCTGACGGCAAACGCGTCCGCAAGTGGCATTCCTGGTTCCCGACCCGTAAGGCAGCAGAACAAGCACGAACCAAGCTCCTCGCCTCGCTCGACGCCGGTGCCTACGTCCCACCCACGAAGCTGACGCTCCGCGGCTTCCTCCTCGAGAAGTGGTTGCCGACGATCACGACGACCGTCCGACCCACCACGGCAGCCATGTACCGCACGAACGTCGAAGCTCACATCGTGCCGAAGCTCGGACACATCGAACTCCGCAACCTTGCACCGGACGCGTTGAACCGCTTCTACGCAGAGTCGCTCAGCAACGGTCGACGTGACGGCAACGGCGGTCTTTCCGCCCGCACAGTTCGGATCCTTCACGTCCTACTCCACCGGGCATACTCCACCGGGGCACTCCGCGACGCCACGAAGTGGGGCATCACCGCTCGCAACGTTGCGGAACTCGCCGACCCTCCCAAGGTCAAAGCAACCGAGGGAGCTTGCTGGGCACCCGAGCAAACGACGACGTTCCTCGCATCGACCGCAGCCGAGCGTCTTGCAGCGCTCTGGCACCTTGCGGCGGCGACAGGGATGCGGCGGGGTGAGATCCTCGGGTTGCGTTGGTCCGACGTGGACCTCGATGCAGGGAGCTCACGATCCGCCAGACCAATGTCGTCGTCGACTCGAAGCCGACGATGTCTGAGCCCAAGACGAGTGCTGGCAGACGCACTCTGGCGCTCGATCCCGGCACGGTGACCGCCCTGCGTAGCCACAGAGCCCGCCCGGCCGAGGAGCGCCTCTCGTGGGGCGCAGCGTGGCAGGACGCAGGTCTCGTGATCGTCCGTGAGGACGGTCAGCTCGTACATCCCAAACGGCTCTCCAAGTGGTTCGATCAGCGCGTGAAGCGCGCCGGGCTTCCGCGCATCACGTTCCACGGCTTGCGGCACTCGTATGTGACGATGCTGCTTCGTGCAGGCCAGCCGCTAAGGGTCGTCTCACAGCGCGCCGGGCACTCCTCCCCGAACGTCACGAGCAGCGTCTATGCACACGTGCTTCCGGGTGACGACGAGGCGGCGGGCAAGATCCTCGGGGGTCATCTTCCGGTGGTCCCACCACTGGAACCCGCCGGGCGCGACGCCGTACTCCCATACGTGACCGGCCCGCGACTGCCACAGGGCCTCGCGTAGCGAGCCGAGCAGGTTCCAAAGCTCGGAGATGTCCTGGAGTCGCCGCGTGAGGGCCGCCTCGGAGAATCGGTTGCGTTGCACCTTGCCATTCCTGAAGCGGACGTACTCAAGGTCTCCGAGGTCCGCGTAGCTCACCGGCTCCGGCCTGGTGATCTGTGCATGGGCGAACATGTCCCTCAGGTCGACCAGGCTCTGCAGTCGCTTCGGCACGCCGAGGTCGTCGATCTCCTCGGCGGCCAGCAGCTCCCTCAACCCGTCGATCTTCGAACGGAGCGTGTTCCCGCCGAGCACGGTCGCTCTTACGAGGTCTTGACGCTGGTCCTCGACGCGCAGGATCTCACAGAGCAGGACGTCGAGCACGTTCTCCAGCTCGATCATCCCGTCGAGGAACCGGCCCCGGAGCTGGCGTGGCCGATCCATACCGTCGAGCATGGCCTTGAATACGCGTTCGAACTCGTCGGCGTCTGCGCGGGGCTCCGGATCCGTCACGGTTCCGCCCTCCGGTTGCAATCGGGTTGCACGCAGGTGCCGTGGCCCCGATGCGGCGGCAGGACGATCGCCCTACAACCGTTGCGGCACCTGGTGTCGGAGGGGGGACTTGAACCCCCACGTCCTTTCGGACACTAGCCCCTCAAGCTAGCGCGTCTGCCTATTCCGCCACTCCGACGCGGAGCGAGCATTGTAGCGAGCGTGGTCCCGCGGGACCGCTTCGGGGACGAACGTGCTCGACGGTTTTGGCGCTGATCGAACGTCATAGTGACGCGCCAGAAGCGCCAAAACGGGAGAGGTCAGGACGGGTGGAAGCAGGCGGCCTGGTGGCGGGCCGGACTCGGCTCGCCACCCCCGAGGACGATGAGGGCGGGATCGGTGGTGGCGCACTCCTCGGTGGCCTTCCAGCATCGTGACCGGAAACGGCAACCCGACGTCACCTCCGTCGCATCGAGCACGTCGCCTCGTAGGACGATCCGCCGACGCTGACGCTCCAGCTCCGGGTCGGGCTCGGGCGACGCGGACAGCAACGCCTGCGTGTACGGATGCGCGGGCGCGGCGAACAACGCCTCCGTGGGCGCGGTCTCCACGATGCGGCCGAGGTGCATCACCGCGACGCGATCGGCGACGTGGCGCACCACCGCGAGGTCGTGGGAGATGAACAGGTAGGTGAGGCCGAGCCGCCGCTGGAGGTCGACGAGCAGGTTGAGGATCTGGGCCTGCACCGAGCTGTCGAGCGCGCTCACCGGTTCGTCGAGCACCAGCAGTTCGGGTGACAGCACGAGCGCGCGGGCGATGCCGACGCGCTGGCGCTGCCCACCTGAGAGCTCGTGCGGGTAGCGGTCGGCAAGCTCGGGTCCGAGGCCCACGAGGTCGAGCACTTCGCGCACCCGTACACCCACCTCGCCGCGCCGCCCGGCGACGCGCAGCGGTTCGGCGACGGTGGCCTGCACCGTCATGCGTGGGTCGAGCGACGAGTACGGGTCCTGGAACACGATCTGCATGCGCGGACGCACGCGCCGCAGCGCGCGGCCCTTCACCCGCGTGATGTCGTCGCCATCCAGCACCACGCGGCCCGCGTTCGGATCGAGGAGGCGTAACACGATGCGCGCGACGGTCGACTTGCCGCTCCCCGATTCCCCCACGATCGCCAGCGTCTCACCCGGCTGCACCGTGAAGCTCACGCCATCGACGGCCAGGCGATGACCGCCACGCGCCGCGAACCGCTGCACCAGCCCCTCGACCTCGAGCAGGGGAACTGCACCGATGCTCACGGCACCAACCGCCCGACCGTGATCTGGTCACCGAACACGCAGGCAGCCCGGTGGTACTCGGCAACCGGGCGCAGGTCGGGCACCTTGGCGCGGCAGCGGTCCTCGGCGAGCGTGCACCGGGGCGCGAACGCGCAACCTGGTGGCCGCTCGCCCGGATCGGGCGGAGAGCCCACGATCGAGTGCAGCGCGCCGCGAACGTCACCCGTGCGCGGCACCGAGGCCAGCAACGCCCGCGTGTACGGGTGCGCCGCGCGGCGGAAGATCGCGTCGACCGTGCCCTCTTCGACGACGCGGCCGGCGTACATCACCACCACCCGATCGGCGATGCCGGCCACCACGCCGAGGTCGTGGGTGATGAGCAGGAGCGCCAGACCCATCTCGCGCTGCAGGTCGCGCAGGAGGTCGAGCACCTGGGCCTGCGTGGTCACATCGAGCGCCGTGGTGGGCTCGTCGGCGATGAGCAGGTCGGGTTGGTTGGCGATGGCCATCGCGATCATCACTCGTTGTCGCTGACCACCCGACAACTGGTGCGGATAGTCACGAGCACGCGCCGCCGCGGGCACGATCCCCACCCGTTCCAGCAGGGCGACCGCGCGCGCCTTCGCATCGGATCTCGACACCGCGGCATCGTGCACCCGGATCGCCTCGGCCACCTGGCGGCCGATCCGGTGCGACGGGTTGAGCGACGTCATCGGATCCTGGAACACCATCGCGACCTTGCGGCCGCGCAGCGTGCGCCACTGCTCCTCGCGCAGGCCGAGCACGGGTTGACCAGCGATGCGGACCTCACCGTCGGTCACCCGCCCGGGCGGATCGAGCAGCCCCATGATCGCCAGCGCGCTCACCGACTTCCCCGACCCCGACTCCCCCACCAGTGCGACGGTTTCGCCGCGCATCACCGAGAAACTCGCGCCCGCAACCGCCCGCACCAGCGCCCGCTCGACGGGGAACTCCACCGCGAGGCCGGTCACCTGCAACGCGGGCAGGAGGTCGGCGCCGGGCTGATCGCCGGGACGGCCGCCGGGCCGGGGCGGGGCGCTCACCCGCGCACCTGCCGCCGCGGATCGAGCGCATCACGCAGGCCGTCGCCCACGAAGTTGACCGCGAGCACCGTGAGGAAGATCACCGCACCGGGGAACACCACCAGCCACCAGGTGTCCTCGATGTTGGAGATCGCGTAGGTCAGCAGGTTGCCCCAGCTCGGCGTCGGCGGCTGGATGCCGAACCCGAGGAACGACAGCGTGCTCTCCACCAGGATCGCCTCGGCCACCACCAGCGTCGCATTCACCGTGATCGGCCCGAGGCAGTTCGGCAACACGTGTCGCCAGATGATGCGACGGTTCGTCGAGCCGATCGTGCGCGCCGCGTCCACGAACTCGCGCTCCCGCAGCGACAGCGTGGCGCCGCGCACGACGCGTGCGATCGAGCCCCACAGCAGCAGCGACAACAGGATCGTCATGCCGAGCGGACCGCCGAGGTCGAGCGAGCCCAGGGGTCCGAGATCAACGGTGCCGATCGACACCGCGACCGCGAGGAACGGCAGCGCGGGGAGCGCGATCCAGAGGTCCGTGAAGCGCATCAGCAGCTCGTCGATCCAGCCGCGGTAGAAGCCGGCGAACGCGCCGATCAGCACGCCGATGACCGTCGTCAGGATGGCCACGCCGATGGCCAGCTTCAGCGTGACCTGGCCGCCGTGCAACACCCGGGAGAGTTCGTCACGGCTGAGCTCGTCGGTGCCGAACCAGTGATCCCACGACGGACCGTGCGTCGGCTCGAGCAGCGCCTGTTCCGTGGGGCTGGGTGCGAACCGGGCGCCGACGAAGCACGCGAGGAAGATGAACACGAGGAAGGTCAGCCCGACCATTGCGACCTTGTGACGCCGGAACGCGCGCAGCGCCCGGCGCCACTCGCCTCCACGCGGCGACGGCACCAGCGCGGAAGGAGCGAGCCCGGCATCGTTCGACTCGGCGCGTGCCCGTCCCGACTCGTCGCCGACGCGCATGCTCATGCCGGTGCCTCCGCGGCCCGCGCCGCCGCCTCGGCGGTATCGCGCTCCGCCCGGCGCACCGAACGCCGGGTGCCCTGCACCCGGATGCGCGGGTCGAGCAGTCCGTAGAGCACGTCGGCCACGATGTTCGCGACGACCACGAAGATCGTGGCCACCGCCATCCACGCGAGCAGCACCGGGTAGTCGTCCTTCTGCAGCGCGTCGTAGAAGAGCAGGCCCATGCCCGGCCAGCTGAACACCGACTCCACCACCACCACCCCACCGAGCAGCACACCGGCATCGATCGCGACGACGGTCACGAACGGCACCAGCGCGTTGCGCAACGCGTGCCGGCGGATGATCTGCTTGCGGGGCACGCCCTTGGCGCGCGCCGTCCGGATGTAGTCGGCGTCGAGCACTTCGAGCATCGAGTCACGCTGGTACCGACTCCAGGCGGCGACGCTCGTGAGCATGAGGGTGAGCACCGGCAACACCATGTGCTGGGCGAGGTTCACGACGTCGCCCTCGCTGCCCACGCTGTACTTGCCCTGCACGTACAGCACGTTCACGCCGAGCGCGTCCTGCAGCACGAACACCACGAAGAGCTGGAGCAGCAGCGCGAAGAAGAAGTCGGGCATGGAGAACCCGAAATACGAGAACCCGGTGGCCAGGTAGTCGAAGGTCGAGTACCGCCGCACCGCGCTGACCACGCCGATGAGGAGCGCGAGCGACACCGCGAACACGAGGGTGGTGCCGATGAGCAGCACGCTGTTCCACACCGCGGCGCCGACCATGTCGGACACCGGCCGCTGCGTGACGAAGCTCGAGTGCCAGTCGCCCTGGACGAAGTCGCCCAGCCAGTCGCCGTACTGCTGCACGAACGGCTCGTCGAGGTGGTACTCGTGCTCGAGGTTCTTG
>Ga0075026_100000951_pt1 | contig 12196 bp, 8 predicted proteins | sample Str012_2_FD_71392 | JGI IMG/M metagenome (GOLD analysis project Ga0075026, IMG submission 71392) | Freshwater sediment microbial communities in response to fracking from Pennsylvania, USA - Straight Creek_MetaG_SC_2012 | ecosystem: Environmental > Aquatic > Freshwater > Creek > Sediment...
CCGCCGATGCGCTCGACGGCGGTGGCGAAGGATTCGTTGAAGCTGGTGTCGTCGGCGGCATAGACCACCTGGTGCGACAGCTCGTGAAAGATCAGGCGCGCCAATTCGCCCTCGGGCCAGCGGATGAAGGTGCTGAGCAGCGGGTCACCGCCCAGCCAGTCGAGCTTGCCCAGCGTCGAGTAGGCCGGCACGCCGTAGACCGAGACTTCGAGGCCGCGCGCGCGCAGCGCATCGCCCTGGGCTTCGGCGCCGGCGCGGCTGTAGTAACCGCGGTAGCCGACGCAGCCGACGATGGGGAAGCAAGAAGTCTCCAAGGTCAACGACAGCTCGGGCGCTGCCACCACGTTCCACACCGCGGCGGCGCGGCCCAGGTCGGCATAGCGGCGGTAGCTGCGATTGTCGGGCAATGCCAGTTCGCGCACTGCGTAGTCGCGCACGCGTTGGGTCAGAGCCAGGCGCTCGCGCAACTCGGCCGCTGTGGCGTTGTCAGCGATCACATCGGCAACCCGCTTGGCGCGTGCGAGCAGGTCGAGATGGCCGCTTGCCGATTGCGCCAGGTAGCCCAGGTTCGCGCAGCCGGCGGTGAGACAGGCCGCCGCGAGCAATGCAGCCACCGACCCTGTTGCGATCGCCGCCACGCGCAACCAACGCTTCACTTTGGCGTCATGGCGCGGCGCTCTCGACCTGCACCAGGCAGTCGTAGAACGTCGGCGCACGGCCGATATCGGTCAGGCGCTGGTGCGTCAGCTCGTTGACGTTGGTGCCGGCCAGGCCGAACTTGCGCCACCAGATGCCCAGGCCGTTGACCACGCCGGGCCGCGCGCGGTCGCTGACCTCGCAGATGCAGCGGTACTCGCCACGGTCATTGAAAACGCGCACTGTCTGCCCGCTGACCAAGCCGCGCGCCGCGGCGTCGGCCGCATGAATCTCGAGCAGCGGTTCACCCTCGATGCTGCGCAGACTTTGCACGTTGACGAAACTCGAGTTGAGAAAGTTCCGCGCCGGCGGCGAGATCATGGCCAGCGGATAGCGTGCGGCCAGTTCGGGGTTCGATACCCTGCTCTCGTAGTTCGGAATGTGGTCGGGCACGCCCAGGCCCGGCACGTCGACCTGGGCGCGGCCGTTGGCGGTGGGGAAACCGCCCCCGGCGAACGGCGCGTCGGGCAGCGGCAGTGCCGCCCAGCCGCGCTCGCGCAGCGCTTCGAACGAGGTGCCGAGCCGGTCGTAATCCAGCGCCTGCCGGGCCAGGGTTTCGTCGTCTTCTGTGAAACAGGGTTCGGTAAATCCCATCTGCGCGGCCAGTTCGCGAAAGATCTGGGTGTTCGCCTTGGCCCGACCGATCGGCGCAATCGCCGGCTCGTTGAACATCACGTCCGTGTGGCCGTAGGCGGTGTGCACGTCGAGATGTTCGAGCTGGGTCGTGGCGGGCAGCACGATGTCGGCAAGATCGGCGGTGTCGGTCATGAAATGTTCGAGCACAACGGTGAACAGGTCTTCGCGCTCGAACCCCGCCACCACCTTCTTCGACTCGGGCGCGACCGCCACCGGGTTGCTGTTGTAGACAATCAGCGCTTCGACCTTCGGGCCGAAGGCGGGCGACGCTTCGCGCAGCAGATCGTCGCCGATCGTGCTCATGTTGATGGTGCGCGGCGTCCGACCCGCCAGCAGGTCGGGCCGCTCGAGCGCCGGGTTCTTGTACGGCTTGAACCAGCCCGAGCTCGACAGCAGCAGGCCCCCTGCACGGTGCCGCCAGGCCCCCGTCAGGCAGGGCAACAATGCGATCAGCCGCGCCGCACTGCCGCCACCGCGCACCCGCTGCATGCCGTAGTTGAGGCGGATCGCGGCCGGCTTGATGGTGCCCAGGTCGCGGGCCAGGCCGCGCACCTCGTCAGCGCTGATGCCGCAGACCGCAGCGGCGCGCTCGGGCGGCCATTGCATCGCGCGCTCGCGCAACACGGCAAAGTCATCGACGTGGCGGCCGATGTACTCATGGTCGAGTTGGTCGCCGGCGATCAGCTCGTGCATCACGCCCAGCGCCAGGGCGCCGTCGGTGCCGGGCATGAGGGCAATGTGCTGGTGGCACTTCTCGGCCGTCTCGGTGCGCCGCGGGTCGATGCACAGCAGCTTCGCGCCAACGCGCTTGGCCTGTTGCGCCAGCGTCCAGAAGTGCAGGTTGCTGGCGATCGAGTTGCTGCCCCAGATCACGATCAGCCGGCTCTCGCCGAAGAAGCGCATGTGCATGCCGACCTTCGTGCCGTAGGTCGCGATCAGCGCGTCGCCGCCGGCGGACGAGCAGATCGTGCGATCGAGCAGCGAGGCGCCGAGCTTGTAAAAAAAACGCGCGGCCATGCCCTCGCCCTGCAACAGGCCCATGGTGCCCGCATAGCTGTAGGGCAGGATCGCTTCGGGGTTGCGCGCGGCGATGGGTTTGAGCCGTGCCGCGATCGCCGACAGTGCCCGCTCCCAACTCACCGGCTCGAAGCGGCCCGCGCCGCGGCCTGTCTTGGGCCCGACGCGCAGCAGCGGCTGCAGCAGCCGCTCGGCGTGGTAGCTGCGCTCGGCATAGCGCGAGACCTTGGTGCACAGCGCGCCCTGGGTCGTGGCGTGATCCGGGTCGCCCTGGATGCGCACCACGCGGCCGCCCTCGACGGTGACGCGCATCGCGCAGGTGTCGGGGCAATCGTGCGGGCAGGCGGCGTGGACCGTGCGCGCAACGGATGGATCAGGTAATACATCGCGATGCGGAAAAACTGCGTCCATGGATGCACTATTGCACAACACGGCCCTGTGCATATTGCCTTGCAGCGCTTAGTCTTTGGGCATATCGACCAGAACCACCGTGACACCATGAAGCGTCGCACTGCCCTACGTCACCTCGCCCTCGGCGCCTCGGCGCTCGCGCTGCCCGCGCTGGCACAGTCGCGCGCCATCGTGCTCGGCCAATCGGCCGCCTTCAGCGGCCCGGCGGCGCAGCTCGGCATCCAGATGAATGCCGGCGCGAGAATCTTCTTCGATTCCGTCAACGGCAGCGGCGGCGTCCATGGCCAGAGCATCGAGCTGCGCACCCTCGACGACGGCTACGAGCCCGACCGCTGCAAGGCCAACACCGAGAAGTTCATCAAGGACGACGTGTTCGGCCTGGTCGCCTACGTCGGCACGCCCACCTGCGCGGCGGCGCTGCCGTTGGTCAACGAAGCGAAGATTCCCTTCTTCGGGCCCTTCACCGGCGCCCAGATCCTGCGCGACCCGTTCAGCCGCGTGGTATTCCATGTGCGCGCCTCGTACTACGACGAGACCGAGCTGATCGTCAAGCAACTGACCACGCTGGGCCTGACCCGGATCGCCGTCTTCTACCAAAATGACGCTTATGGCAAGGCCGGCCTCGAAGGCACCAAGCGCGCGCTCAAGCGACGCAACCTGGAGCCGGTGGCGCAGGCCACGGTCGAGCGCAACACGGTCGACGTGGCCAAAGCGGTGGCCGAGATCGTGCCGGCGGCCCCCCACGCCGTGGTCCAGATCAGCGCCTACAAGTCCTGCGCAGCCTTCATTCGCTCGGCCCGCAAGGCCGGCTTCGGCGGCACCTTCTTCAACGTCTCCTTCGTCGGCACGCAGGCGCTGGCCGACGAACTCGGCCCCGAGGCCAACGGCATCATGGTCAGCCAGGTGATGCCCTTCCCGTACTCGCCGACACTAGCGATCACGCGCGAGTACCTCGATGCCGTCCGGCGCGCCGGCGGCGACGCCAAGCCCAACTACTCGAGCATGGAAGGCTACGTCGCGGCCAAGGTCTTCACCGAGGGGCTCAGGCGCAGCGGCCGCAACCTGTCGCGCGATTCGCTGGTGACGGCGCTCGAATCGATCCAGCGCGCCGACTTCGGCGGCTTCAATGTCGACTTCGGGCCGCGCGACCACACCGCTTCGCGCTTCGTCGACTTGTCGATGCTGACCGCCGACGGCCGCGTGCGTCGCTGACGTCGATGCGCGCTAGGATGCGCGCAACCACCGAAAGCCAACCATGACCCTGAGTCGCCGACGACTGCTCGCAGGACTCGCCGCCTCCGGCCCCGCCTCGCTGGCCTTGCCGGCGCTGGGCCAGTCGGAGCGGCGCATCGTGCTCGGCCAATCGGCGGCGCTGACCGGCCCGGCGGCTCAGTTGGGCATCCAGTTCCAGAACGGCGCCAAGCTGGCCTTCGCGGTCGCCAATGCGCGTGGCGGCGTCAACGGCCGCAGCATCGAGTTGCGCACGCTGGACGATGGTTACGAACCCGCCCGTTGCCAAGCCAACACGCAGACCCTGATCGGTCAGGACGTGCTGGCACTGTTCGGCTACATCGGCACGCCCACCAGCCTGGCCGCGCTGCCGCTGGCCACCGCGGCCAAGCTGCCGTTCATCGCGCCGTTCACCGGCGCGCAGGCGCTGCGCGATCCGTTCAACCGCTACGCGTTTCACGTGCGTGCCTCGTACTACGACGAGACCGCGCGCATCGTGAACCAGGTGACGCAGGTCGGCATGAAGCGGGTGGCGGTGTTTCGCCAGAACGACAGCTACGGCCAGGCCGGGCTGGACGGCGTGACGCGTGCGCTCAAGGCCGTGCAGCTCGACCCCGTGGCCATCGGCACCGTGGAGCGCAATTCGGTCGACGTGGCGGCGGCCTTGGCCGCCATACTGCCCAGCAAGCCCGAGGCCGTGGTGCAGATCAGCGCCTACAAGAGCTGCGCCGCCTTCGTGCGTGCCGCACGCAAGGCGGGTTACAGCGGCCAGTTCTACAACGTCTCTTTCGTCGGCACCCAGGCCCTGGCCGACGAACTCGGCCCCGATGCGCGCGGCGTGGTGATCAGCCAGGTGATGCCCTACCCGTTCGCGCCGCTGATCGCCTTGACCAACGAGTTCCTGGCTGCCGCCAATGCCGCACAGCCCAAGGTGGCCCCCAACTACAGCAGCATCGAGGGCTACATCGCCGGCCGCGTCATTCTCGAGGGCCTGCGCCGCGCCGGCTCGACGCCCTCGCGCGAAAACCTGATCGCGGGCCTGGAGTCGATGCAGAACTTCAGCGCCGGCGGCTTCTTTGTCGACTTCAATGCGCGCAAGCATGTCGGCTCGAGTTTTGTCGACCTGACGATCCTCGACGCCAACGGCCAGGTCCGGCGCTAGACGGGATTCCGGCCGGCAACTGCCGGCCGTGCGGCGTAAACTGCCTCGCTCTGCCCCTTGCGAGCCGCGCCATGCAGCTGATCGAGTCCATCCTCGCCGACGCCGCCGGCATCGCCACGCTGCGCCGCGACATCCATGCCCACCCCGAGCTGTGCTTCGAGGAGCGGCGCACCAGCGAGCTGATCGCCAAGGCGCTCACCGGTTGGGGCATCCCCGTACACCGCGGCCTGGGCACGACGGGCGTGGTCGGCATCGTCAAGCAGGGCGCGTCGAGCCGCGCGGTGGGCCTGCGTGCCGACATCGATGCGCTGCCGATCACCGAACACAACCACTTCGACCATGCCAGCAAGCATGCCGGCAAGATGCACGCCTGCGGGCACGACGGCCACACCGCGATGCTGTTGGCCGCCGCCAAGCACCTGGCCAAACAGCGCAACTTCGACGGCACGGTGTACCTGGTGTTCCAGCCGGCCGAAGAAGGCGGCGGCGGCGCGCGCGAGATGATCAGGGAGGGCCTGTTCGAGAAGTTTCCGATGGAGGCCATCTTCGGCGCCCACAACTGGCCGGGCATGGCCGTGGGCCAGATCGGCGTGAAGAGCGGGCCGATCTTCGCCAGCTCCAACGAGTTCAAGATCACGGTGCGCGGCAAGGGCGCGCACGCCGCGCTGCCGCACAGCGGCATCGACCCGGTGCCGGTGGCCTGCCAGATGGTGCAGGCCTTCCAGACCATCGTGACGCGCAACAAGCGCCCTGTGGAGACTGCCGTGATCTCGGTGACGATGATCCATGCCGGCGAGGCGACCAATGTGATCCCGCAAAGCTGCGAGCTGCAGGGCACGGTGCGCACCTTCAGCACCGGGACGCTGGACCTGATCGAGCGGCGCATGAAAGAGGTGGCCGAACATACCTGCGCCGCATTCGAAGCGGGCTGCGAATTCGAGTTCGTTCGCAACTATCCGCCGCTGATCAACCACCCGGCCGAGACCGACTTCGTTCGCCGGTCCCTCGCCGACGTGATCGGCGCAGACAACGTGCTCGAATGCGAGCCGACGATGACGGCCGAAGACTTCAGCTACTTCCTGCAGGCCCGACCCGGCTGCTACTTCCTGATCGGCAACGGCGACGGCGCGCACCGCACGCTCGGCCACGGCATGGGCCCCTGCACGCTGCACAACCCGAGCTACGATTTCAACGACGAGCTGATCCCGCTCGGCGCGACGATGTGGGTGCGGCTGGCCGAGGCATGGCTGGGGCAGCCCCAACGCAGCGCATGAGCCGCAGGGCCGTTCCCAAGGCGAACGCCGCTGCGCGGAGCACGGAGGTCCTCCAGTGAACGCAAGCGACTGCTTCGCGCGCGACTACCGCGAGGCACGCGCCAAGTTCATCGCCGCGGCCGAGGCGGCAGGGCTGGATGTTCAAATCCACCCGTACCCGATGCTGGGGCGCGACGGCGAAATCCTGGCGATGGATGTGGCGCGCGAAGGCGCGCGTGATGCCGCGGCGCTGCTCATCATCACCAGCGGCTGCCACGGCGCCGAAGGCTTTTGCGGCTCGGGCGTGCAGGTGGCGCTGTTGCGCGACGAGGCCTGGCACGCCTTGTTGCGCGAGCAAGGCGTGGCCGTGCTCTACGTGCATGCGCTGAACCCCTACGGCTTCTCCTGGTTGCGCCGCGTCACCCACGAGGGCGTGGACCTGAACCGCAACTTCCGCGATTTCACGCAGCCGCTGCCAGTCAATGCAAGCTACGACGAGCTGGCCCACCTGCTGCTGCCCGAGCATTGGCCGCCGCCCGACGCGGTGCAGGCCGCGCTGCTGCAGTACCTTGCGGCGCATGGCCCGGCGGCGACCCAGGCGGCAATCACCGGCGGCCAGTACAGCCATCCGCTGGGCCTGTTCTACGGCGGGGTTAACCCGACCTGGAGCAATGTCACGCTGCGCCATGTGCTGCAGGAGCATGGCCAACGCTGCGCGCGGCTGGGCTGGATTGACCTGCACACGGGCCTGGGGCCGAGCGGCCATGGCGAGCGCATCTTCGCTGCGCACGACGAGCCCGCCGCACTGGCACGCGCGCGCGCCTGGTGGGGCGCCGAGGTGACGTCGATCTATGACGGCAGCTCGGCCTCGGCACTGCTGTCGGGCATGATGTTCGAGGCGGCCTACGCTGAATGCCCACAGGCCGAGTACACCGGCATCGCGCTCGAGTACGGCACCGTGCCGACAATCGAAGAGATCGACGCGCTGCGCGGCGACCATTGGCTCGAGTGCCACCCGGAGGCCGAAGCGGCGCAGGGTGCCGCAATCAAGCGCCGTATGCGCGACGCTTTCTACACCGACACCGACGAGTGGAAGCGCCGTGTGCTCGAGCAGGCCGCCCAGGCCGTGCAACAGGCCGCGGCCGGTCTGTCAGGCCGCGGCTGATCCCAGCCAGCCGGCTCTAAGCAGTTCGGCTTCGCACTGCGCGGCGTCAGTGAAGTGCAGCGCCTGCCAGCCGCAGGCGCGCGCCGCTTCGATGTTGCCCAGGTGATCGTCGATGAATAGCGCGTGGTCCAGATCGAGCGCCAGCGCGTCGCTCGCATGTTCGAACATGGCCGGCTCGGGTTTCATCAGGCCGACGCGGCCCGAGAACACGCCCGCCTCGAACCAACTGAAGCAGTCGTGCTCGGCTTCGAGGTGGTCGGCATAGGGCCGCGGCATGTTGGACAGCAGCGCCAGGCGGTGGCCCGCGGCGCGAACGCGTTCAAGCAGGGCCACGCTCGCAGGCATGGGTTGGAGATGGCCGGGAATTGCGGCGATCAACGCCTGCAGGCCCTGCAGCGGGTAGCCGGTGCGCGCGGCGATGCGCAAGGCCAGAGCGCCGGGCTCGATGCGGCCGAGGTCGAACTGGGACCAGTCGCCGCCGGGCGTGAAAGACTGGAAGACGTTCGCTGCCACTGCCCGCGCGCCGGTCTCGTCGTGCGCCTGGTCGGGCAGCAATTGCTGCATCAACAGCAGCGGCTGCCAATGCACCACCACACCGCCGATGTCGAAGACCAGGGTGCGCCGCGTCACGTGCGCAACCTTGCGAGCAGCGCCGCGGTCGAGCCGTCGAGGCCGCTGGCATCGCCCGAGGCCAGGCGCGGCAACAACTGGTTGGCCAGGGCCTTGCCGAGCTCGACGCCCCATTGATCGAAGCTGTTGATGCCCCACAGCGCGCCGCTGACGAAGACGCGGTGCTCGTAGAGCGCGATCAACGCACCGAGCGAATGCGGGGTCAGCGCGTCGAGCACGAGCGTCGTGCTCGGCCGGTTGCCGGGAAAGCTGCGGTGTTCGGCCAGCGTCGCGGCATCGATCGTCTTCGATGCGGTGGGTGCGCTCTCGCCGAGCGCCATCGCGGCCGTCTTGCCGAGCATCAGCGCCTGGCTTTGCGCCAGGCAGTTGGCCAGCAGCTTGGCATGCTGGTCGGCCAGCGCATGCGCGGGCGTCTTGACCGCGATGAACTCGACCGGGATCACATCGCTGCCCTGGTGCAGCATCTGGAAATAGGCGTGCTGGGCGTTGGTACCCGGCTCGCCCCAGACCACCGGGCTGGTGGCAAAGGGCAAGACGTTGCCGGCCATGTCGACACGCTTGCCGTTGCTCTCCATCTCGAGCTGCTGCAGGTAGGCCGGCAACCGCGCCAGCCCCTGGTGGTAGGGCGCGACCGAGCGGCTCGTGAAGCCGTGGAAGTTGCGGTACCAGAGGTCCAGCAGGCCGAGCAGGACCGGCAGGTTGCGCTCGAGCGGCGCGCCGGCGAAGTGCCCGTCCATTGCATGTGCGCCGGCGAGGAAGGCGCGGAAGTTGGCGGCCCCGACGGCAACCGCGATCGGCAGGCCGATGGCGCTCCACAACGAGTAGCGCCCGCCGACCCAATCCCAGAAGCCGAAGGTGGCTTCGATGCCGAACTTGGCGGCAGCTGCGACGTTGGTGGTGCTGGCGACGAAGTGGCGCGCAATGTCCTGGCCGCCGTTGGCAACGAACCAGGCCCGCGCGGCCTCGGCGTTGGCCATCGTCTCCTGCGTCGTAAAGGTCTTCGAGGCGATGATGAAGAGCGTGTCGGCGGGCTGCAGGCGGCGCAGCACCCGCGTGATGTCGTGACCGTCGACGTTGCTGACGAAGTGCAGCGTCAGCTCGCGGTGGGCATGGGCGTCGAGCGCCGGCACCACCATCTGCGGCCCGAGATCGCTGCCGCCGATGCCGATGTTGACGACATGGCGGATGCCGCTGGCCGCCGTATCGCGCACGCGCTCGGCGTAGGCCAGCATGGCGCCCAGCACTTCGTGCACCTCGGTGCCGAAGAGGCCCTGCCCGCGCGGCGCGCGCAGGGCCGTGTGCAGCACGGCGCGGCCCTCGGTGGCGTTGATCGGCTCGCCCGCCAGCATCGCGTCGCGCCGCGCTTCGAGGCCGCATTCGCGCGCCAGATCGAGCAGGAAGCGCAGGGTCGCGGTGTCGAGACGGTTCTTCGACAGGTCGGCAAAGACCTCGGGCGCCTCGAACGAGAGCGCCGCGGCCCGACCGGCGTCGCGGGCGAAGGCCTCACCCAGATCGAAGTCGCGGCCATGCGCTTCGAAGTGGCCCCCGAGCGCGGCCCAGGCCGCAGTCTGATCGCAGCGCAGCGCGCTCATCGCAGGGCTTCGATCATCTTGTCGAGCTTGACCGCATCGACAGCGAAGCCGCGAATGCCCTCGGCCAGCTTCTCGGTGGCCATCGCATCTTCGTTGAGTGCGTGGCGAAATCCCGCCTCATTGAACGTCGCGGCTGGCACGGCAGCGCGACGCGCGGCATCGGGGTCGAGCGCGCGCGGCAATGACGCGTCGATCGCCTGCAACTGGGCCAACAGCTCGGGGCTGATGGTCAGCAGGTCGCAGCCGGCCAGCGCGGCGATCTGGCCGACGTTGCGAAAACTCGCGCCCATCACTTCGGTGGCGATGCCGTAATGCTTGTAGTAGGTGTAGATCTGGCTCACCGACTGCACGCCCGGGTCCTGCGCCCCGGCCATCGCGGCTTCGTTCCAGGCTGCGCCGGCCGCCTTCTTGTGCCAGTCGTAGATGCGGCCGACGAAGGGAGAGACCAAGGTGATGTCCACCTCACCGCAGGCCACCGCCTGGCAGAACGCAAACAGCAGCGTCAGGTTGCAGTGGATGCCTTCGCGCTCCAGCGCCTTGGCGGCCTGAATGCCTTCCCAGGTCGAAGCGAGCTTGATCAGCACCCGTTCGCGGCCGATGCCGGCGCGCTCGTAGAGCTCGATCACGTGGTGCGCGCGGGCGATGCTGGCCGCGGTGTCGAAGCTCAGGCGCGCATCGACTTCGGTGCTGACGCGGCCGGGCACCACCTTCAGGATCTCGCGGCCGAAGCGCACCAGCAGCTCGTCGACGATGCGCTCGAGCGACCGCCCCTTGCTGGCCGCCACCACGTCGGCCAGCAAGGGCGCGTACTCGGGCTGCTGCACCGCCTTCAAGATCAGCGACGGGTTGGTGGTGGCGTCACGCGGCGCAAACGCAGCGAGCTGTTTGAAGTTGCCGGTGTCGGCAACGACCGTCGTGTACTGCCTGAGCTGCTCGAGCTGGTTCATGGGTTGGTATCCGGATCAAGGGCCGCGCGCCACCCCCGATTAGAACGCCTGAACGTTGCAGCGAGGCCGCCGCGACGGGCAGCGGCGCGCGTTGACCGCCAGTGGAAACTCATGCATCATATTGATGGTAACTAAATTACATGCGGTTGGCGACATGTCCTTCGATCTCGTTTTCTTCGGCGGAACCGGCGACCTGGCCTGGCGCAAGCTCGTGCCTGCATTGTTCCAGGCCTGGCGCCACGGCAAACTGCCCGACGGTGGGCGCATCCTGGCGGTCGCGCGCGACGAGCGCAGCGACAACGAATACCGCGCCTTCATCCGTGACCGCTTCTGCGAAGTCGAGAGCGCCAAGCGGCCGAGCGACGAGGAATTCTCGCGCTTTGCTGAGCTGCTGCATTACCGGCGCATGGACCTTTCCCAGCCCGAGCATTACGCCGGGCTCAAGCGCTGGGTCGACGAGCGCGGCGCCGACACCGTGGTGCTGTTCCTGGCCACCAGCCCGCACCTGTTCACGCAGATCTGTGCCCAGCTCGGCGCGGTGGGCCTCAACGGCGCCAAGGTGCGCGTGGTGCTCGAAAAACCGCTCGGCCACGACCTGGCCAGCGCGCAGGAAATCAATCGCGTGGTCAGTGCCTCGTTCAGCGAGAAGCAGGCGCTGCGCATCGATCACTACCTGGGCAAGCCCGCCGTGCAAAACCTGGCGGCGCTGCGCTTTGGCAACGCGCTGTTCGAGCCGCTGTGGCGGCGCGAGAGCATCGCCAACATCCAGATCACGATCGCCGAGGCGCTGGGCGTGGGCACGCGCGGCGACTTCTACGACCGCACCGGGGCGCTGCGCGACATGGTGCAAAACCATGCCCTGCAACTGCTGACGATGATTGCGATGGAGCCGCCGGCCACCGGCGACGCCGACGCGATCCGCGACGAGAAGCTGAAGGTGCTGAAGTGCCTCAAGCCCTTCACGCCGGATAGCGTGGCGCGCGACACGGTGCGCGGCCAGTACCGCGCCGGCACGGTCGACGGCAAGGCGGTGCCGGGCTACCTCGACGAGGTCAAGGTGCCGCCCGACAGCCAATGTGAAACCTTTGTCGCCTTGCGCACCGAGGTACAGAACTGGCGCTGGGCCGGCGTGCCGTTCTACCTGCGTACTGGCAAGCGCCTGGGCGGGCGCGACGCGCAGATCGTCGTCAATTTCCGCCCCGTGCCGCACGCGATCTTTGCCGGCACGACGCGCGCCAACAAGCTGGTGATCAAGCTGCAGCCCGAGGATGGGCTCGAGCTGCACCTGCTGGCCGCCAAGGGTGGCCGCAACAACGAGCAGCTCTCACCGGTGCAGCTCGATCTGGACTTCGACAAGGCGTTCCTGACCGAGCGCGTCGGCGCCTACGAGCGCTTGCTGCTCGACGCCATTGCCGGGCGCCTGAACCTGTTCGTGCGCAGCGACGAGCAGGAGCAGG
>Ga0075026_100000952_pt1 | contig 12195 bp, 13 predicted proteins | sample Str012_2_FD_71392 | JGI IMG/M metagenome (GOLD analysis project Ga0075026, IMG submission 71392) | Freshwater sediment microbial communities in response to fracking from Pennsylvania, USA - Straight Creek_MetaG_SC_2012 | ecosystem: Environmental > Aquatic > Freshwater > Creek > Sediment...
ACCCACAGCCGGTATAGGAATTCCCTTAAACCCATATTCCTGCGATTGATCGGTGTTGAACCTGGCAAGTCGGTAAGCACCTGCGCAAGGCACCAGCATCGCGGGCAATAACCAGGCAATGGAAACATCCAGCCCATTGGCTTCTTTCATAAAGCTCATTCTTAAAAACTGGTAGAGAATCATTCCCGGAGCAACGCCGAAACTCACCACATCGGCAAGGGAATCCAATTCTTTACCAATCGGAGAAGTAGCTTTCATCAACCTGGCAACAAATCCGTCGAGAAAATCAATGATCGCTGCCAGCCCGATAAAAAGCGATGCCAACCATATTTTCTCAGGCATGTCCACCAATTGCGTTCCATCTGCACTATACATGATAGAAATCCCGTTTTGTAAGGTGACGATGATGGCAAGGCAACCAAAGAGAAGATTGAGCAGGGTAAATAGGTTCGGGATTTGTTTCATGAATGTGTCAATTTGAACATGTGCAAATGTGCGCATTCTGCACGATGGTAGCCATCATTTTTATCTACAGTCTGTTTACAAAAAAATTAAAGGGGCCTTTAACCTGAGTGCGTTTTCATCCTGGCTTCAATATCCTCCACCGTGATTGGAATTTTTGCCATCAGGTCCTTATTGCCATTGCGGGTTATCCAGAGGTTGTTCTCAATACGCACCCCAAATTGTTCTTCCTCGATATAGATTCCGGGTTCCACGGTGAATACCATGCCAGCTTTGATCGGCTCCGTCCTGGTCCCAAGGTCATGGACATCAAGTCCCAGGTGATGTGATATGCCATGATAAAGATATTTCGTGTAGGCAGGACTGTCAGGATTCTGATTTTTGACTTCAGATTTATTGAGTAACCCGATTTTTAAAAAGATAACCGTTGCTTCCTCTCCAACTTTTTTCTGGAAGTCATTGATGGTGATCCCGGGTTTCAATAAACTCTTTGCATAATTGTGCAGGTGCAAGCAGGCATTGTAAACCTGTTTTTGGCGTTTCGTGAATTTTCCATTTACAGGAACGGTTCTGGTGAGATCTGCGCAATAGTGGCCATATTCTGCACCAAAATCCATCAGCACCAATTCACCGTCTTTACATTCCTGGTTATTGGAAATATAGTGAAGTGTCCGGGCCCGATCGCCGCTGGCAAGGATACTGTTGTAAGCTGCACCGGTTGCGCGTTGCGAGAGGAATGAATGAAAAATTTCCGCCTCGATTTCGTATTCCATCACGCCTGGCTTAATGAATTTTAGCAGGCGCACAAAAGCGTTGTTGGTAATGTCAATCGCTTTTTGAAGAACATCTACTTCCAGTTCTGTCTTAATCGCCCGGAGCTGCTTCATGATCCTCGCTGCACGATGGTATTGGTGAAGGGGGAAGCGTTTTTTTATCTCCTCAATAAACCGGTAATCGCGGGTTTGTACCAGGCTCGCCTTTCGATCATTTTCATTGGAATCAAGGTAGATATTCTCTGCCAGGTGAATCCAGGTTTGAAGCAAAGCGTCCAAACTATCGAGCCATACTATTGTATTGATTCCGGATATCTTCCTGGCTTCTTCCACACGCAGCCGCTTCCCATCCCATTTCTCCTTTAATTCAACGGGTCTGACCAATACCAAAACTTCCCGATATTTTGGGTCCGGATGGTCGGGAAACAAGATTACCATACTGTCTTCCTGTTCAATACCGCTTAACCAGATCAGGTCAGTGTTTTGTTTGAAACTGTATAAGGCATCACCATTGGAAGGAACCTCGTCATTGCTCACAAAAATGGCTATGGAGGATGGAAGCATCTCCTCTATAAAACGTTCACGATTCTTCTTAAAAAGAGCTGGGGGCAGCGGCAGGTATTTCATGCTGTCAAATTAAATAAGATCGGTAAAAATAAGCGGAATCGATGAAAGGTATGCTATCGGGACGATTTCTGATGCCCGGTTTGGAGTGGGGGTTATATGGGCTATCTCTCACAGATGCCGGTGACGGATACCACAAAGGCAGTATTCCGGCCTAAAAAACAGCTTTGGTACCTATTTGCATCTCCGTTAGGTCACCGATTACCCACAACTCCCAAATAACTAGCCCAATATGCCGCGTGGAAAAGCCCTGGAGTTCTCAATTTCCCTGAACACCAGTCAAAAGCGGAAGGATTGTTTTATTGGATGTCCCACACGCCGAACGATCAATTTAAATTTTTTCTTAAAAAATGTTTCAAATAAAGAATAAAATCCAGAACTTGGTCCCCAATCTGAATTTTTTTCTGGTCTCTAACATTGTTTGCTGATAAGAACTCCATCCAAAACCGGTGGAGTTTTTTTATGAATTAACTTTTTTTATTCTGCAGTTCTCTGGACCTTGCTCCTATTCATTTGCAAGATGTTTTTTCTCCTCCAATGTTTGGTATTATTGCTTTCCACCCGATCAGGTGTTGATCAAAGCGTTTCATATATTGAATGGAATGCCTCCCGGAGACTAGACTGGAACGACTTTAAGGCATATCCGCCTAAGAATCCTCCCGCTGCCGCACTCACGAGTACTGACATCAAGATTGATTTCGGTTATTATAATGAATCCCTGCAGTTCCATATCCGTTGCCGTTTCGACAAAGAAGCTTCCTGGGGATTTGTGAAAAACGACTACGTGCTCGCGCACGAGCAGGGTCATTTTGATATCACGGAGATCTATTCGCGAAAATTAAACGCCGCATTAAAAAAATATGTTCCCGAGCCTTCGACCCTTAAATACGATGTGAATAAAATTTACCAGGACATGATGAAGGAATACTACGACCGGCAGAATCAATACGATCATGAAACGAATTTCTCGATTGATCATAGCAAGCAGGAAAGCTGGCTAAATAAAATCAGGGATGAGCTGGAGGAACTAAAAGACGATGCGAACTATCATTAAAACAACCCGTAGAGCTGGGCATCGATTTTCGTAATAATCTCACCCAAATGTTCCTCTACTTCAGGAAATTTATTTTTATCTACGTCAATGACGAGGAGTGATCCTTCTTTATAACCGTCAATCCATTTATTGTAGAGGTCATTGAGGCGCTTCAGATAATCAAGGCGGATATTCTCTTCATATTCTCTCCCCCTTTTCTGAATCTGACCAACGAGTGTTGGGACGGAAGCCTGGAGATAAATTAACAGGTCAGGCGGCTGAACCATCCTTTTCAGGGTTTGAAAAAACTGGAAATAGTTGTTATAATCCCTTTTGCTCATCAATCCCATCTCATGAAGGTTTGGAGCAAAAATGTGAGCATCTTCATAAATCGTCCGGTCCTGGATAACGGTTTCTGTTCCGCTATGGATTTCCAGCAACTGGTTTAAACGGCTGTTGAGAAAATAAACCTGGAGATTAAAGCTCCAGCGTGGCATGTCGTCATAAAAATCATTGAGATAAGGGTTGTGGTCCACATCTTCAAACTGAGGAATCCAGCGATAGTGTTTGCTCAGCATTTCCGTTAATGTGGTCTTACCCGCCCCGATGTTTCCCGCGACAGCAATATGCTTTGGTTTCTTGCTCTTTGCCATGTTTAAATGTAAAATGTAATATCTAAAATATAAAATCTAAATTCTGTTTCCTATGAAATGACTTGGGCAAATCGCAAGTATTGATCAATAGTAATTTAGTCCCATCGCTTCCCTAACCAGCTTTAGTGTGGCGCTGGCGCTGGCGCGGGCCCTGGTGGCGCCTTGTTCCATAACTGTCTTCATGTATTGTTGGTTATTTCGGATGGAAAGGGCCTTTTCGCGTATCGGGCTGATAAATCGCACCATATCTTCCGCGAGTTGTTTTTTCATGTCCCCGTAACGGATGCGACAATTGTCAAAATCTGCATCGAAAGTATTCAAGATTTCGGGCGTGCTCACCAGTTTCATGAGATTAAACAAACCTTCGATATAGTCGGGCTTTACTGAGCCGGGTTGAGTTGGTCCGCTGTCCGTTTTGGCCTTCATGATTTTCTTTCTGATCAAATCATCATCGTCTGCCAGGTATAAGGTGTTCATCTGGTTCTCACTCTTACTCATTTTCCCTTTGCCATCCAGGCTCATAATTTTTATCAACTCACCACCATAGTTAAATGCATGGGGAGAAGGAAATATTTTTCCATATCGATGATTAAATCGCTCGGCAAAATTTCTTGTCATCTCGATGTGCTGCTCCTGGTCTTTTCCAACAGGAACTTTAACGGCCCTATGAATCAAAATGTCGGCTGATTGAAGAACGGGATAGGTCAGCAACGCTGCGTTTGAATTATCGGGCTGCATTCTCACTTTGTCTTTAAAGGTGGCCGTTTTTTCCAGTTCCCCTTTGTAGGCAAGTGTATTGAAATAGAGATACAATTCGGCAATTTCGGGGAGATCACTTTGTATATAGAGCACGCATCGTTCAGGATCCAGCCCGCTGGCAATCAGTTCAGAAAGCAGGCGGTAAACATTATTCTTCAATTCCCTGGTGTCGGGATGTGTAGTTAAACTGTGCCAGTCCACAATGCAGTAGAAACAGTCAAATTCATCCTGCATTCGGACCCAGTTTTGAATTGCTCCAAAATAATTACCGAGGTGTACAAACCCGGTAGGGCGAATCCCGCTCAAAACAATTTCTTTCTTTTTCTCCATAGAGGACGGCGAAGATAAGGAAAGTTCAGCCTCCCTACAGCGCAAGCAGAAGCTTATGGGTGTTAAGTAAAATCCCAAAAAAGTGATTCTTTTAATGGTGAAGAGAGATAAACCTGCTTTTATCTGAAAGGATTAGGAATTAGGAATGAATCAGTTATTTTTGTCAATATTCATTTGCGATGGAAGTCAATGATGCACTGATCAATAACCTGTCGGACCTTGCCTGTCTGGAATTCGACGCCGTGGAAAAAGAAGAGATCAAAAAAGATCTGGAGCGGATGATCCGGTTTGTGGAGAAGCTAAACGAACTGGATACCACGGGTGTTCCACCCATGCTCCACATGACCGATGAGTTGGATGCATTGCGGTCGGATACTGTTGAGGGCTCTTCTTCAAGACAGCAGGCTTTGCAAAACGCTCCTTCCACAGATGGTATATATATTAAAGTGCCGAAAGTGATCAAAAATCCTTCCCGGGAACAATAAATCTTTATGAGTTCATCTATCATACAACTTGATGATATCCGCAAAAGTTATTTCATGGGCAAGCAGGCCCTGCCTGTTTTAAAAGGCATCTCGCTCGACATCGCCAAAAACGAATACGTGGCGTTGATGGGTCCATCCGGTTCCGGAAAAAGTACCCTCATGAATATTTTGGGATGTCTCGATTCGCCCACTTCCGGCACCTATATATTAAATGACCATGATGTAAGCAAGATGCCCGATGATGAATTGGCGGAAGTAAGAAATAAAGAAATCGGATTTGTATTCCAGCAATTCAATCTGTTGCCCAGGTTAACTGCAGCGGAAAACGTTGCACTGCCCCTGGTGTACGCTGGTATTGCCCGCAAAACACGCATAGAAATGGCTATGGCAGTATTGGAAAAAGTGAGTTTGACAGATAGAAGTCATCATAAACCCAATGAATTATCGGGTGGCCAGTGCCAGCGTGTGGCCATCGCCCGGGCGCTCGTAAATAATCCCTCGATTATTTTAGCGGATGAACCTACGGGAAATCTCGATAGCAAGACCTCGATTGAAATCATGGATATATTTGGTGCCATCCAGTCGGCCGGAAACACAGTGGTATTGGTTACACACGAAGAGGATATCGCTAAATACGCCCATCGTGTGGTTAGACTCAGAGACGGAGTGATTGAAACAGACAAAAGAAAAGCAGTTACATCATTTGCCTGATTCATTGCACAAAGGTCCCTTCAAAAAGAATGTTTTATTTCTTCTCAACATCCATAAAAACATTTGCAAATTTGCTCATCAAACTATTTGCATATTAACTCGTGTCTCTCAAAATATATACGAAAACAGGCGACAAAGGCAAAACTTCGCTGATTGGCGGAACAAAAGTGCCGAAGAACCATCGGCGCATCGAAGCCTATGGAACGGTGGATGAATTGAATTCTTTCATCGGACTGCTGAATGATTCTGTTAACAATGATATTACCAATCAACTTTTGAAAGAAATACAGGATCGCTTATTTACCATCGGATCAACACTCGCTACAGATCCGGATAAAAAAGTTTCCATGAAAATTCCCCAACTGGATGAACGGGATGTATTGTTGCTTGAAAAGAAGATAGATGAGATGAATGAAGTGCTTCCTCCTATGAAGTCATTTGTGTTACCCGGCGGCCATCCGACCGTTTCGATGGCTCATATCTGCCGTTCTGTCTGCAGACGCGCAGAAAGATGCTGTGTGGGCCTGCAGGAAACCGGCACGGAGATGGATCCGCTCGTTATCCAATACCTGAATCGGTTAAGCGATTATTTTTTTGTTTTGGCCAGATGGCTGACCCATGAACTAAAAGCTCAGGAAATCATTTGGAAACCGCGGTTATAGGTCAAGGTTAGATTATTTTCCCATCTTTCATGTGAAGTGTTCTGTCGCTCATTTGGGCGAGCTCCTCATTATGGGTTACAATGAGAAAGGTTTGGCTGAATTGATCGCGTAGATCAAAAAAAAGCTGGTGAAGTTCACGGGCATGGGTAGAGTCCAGGTTACCGGTAGGCTCATCTGCAAATACAATATCAGGATTGTTGATCAGTGCCCTTGCCACAGCCACCCTTTGCTGTTCCCCACCCGATAAAGCCTGGGGTTTGTGTTCGAGCCGGTCGCCCATGCCAAGTACATTGAGCAGTTCAATGGCCCGCTTTTCGGCATCTTTCTTTTTACGCCCCGAAATCCAGGATGGGATGCAAACATTTTCCAGCGCATTGAATTCCGGCAGCAGGTGATGGAACTGAAACACAAAGCCCATATGCCGATTCCTGAACGCTGCCATGGCTTTCCCCGAAAGGTCATTGATTTTTTTATCGTCCAGGAAAATCTCGCCCTTTGCAGGCTTATCCAGTGTTCCCAGGATATGCAACAGCGTACTCTTGCCGCAGCCCGAAGGTCCCACAATGGTTACAATCTCCCCTTTGCGTATTTCAAGGTCCACCCCCTTCAGGACCCAAAGGCTACCGTAATATTTTTGTATATCCCTGGCCGTTAACATATTGTTTTAATTATCGCAACACATTATTACAAACCTACAGGTTCAATATCATATTCTACTGAATAGGTATTACTATTAATTGGAAACCTTGGCCTTATCATCTAAGTATATACCAATAGAGGGTAGGTTTCGTTAAATTTCGATGGTTATTTGGTGGTTTCATATTTAAAATTACTTTTGCGGAAAATTAGCTGGGCAGTGAATCACGATTTGAACCTGTTTAGCCGATGAGGATCGCTGCCCCGGGATTATAATTTTTAAGCAAAAAAAAGGAGAAAGATGTTCTGGACACTAGAATTGGCGAGTTATTTGGAAGATGCGCCCTGGCCTGCCACGAAGGATGAATTAATAGATTATGCCATTCGCTCAGGAGCACCTATAGAAGTGGTGGAAAACCTGCAGGAGTTGGAAGATGAAGGAGAGATTTACGAAGGAATCGATGATATCTGGCCAGACTACCCATCGCAGGAGGACTTCTTCTTCAATGAAGACGAATATTGACCGTGGCCAATAAAAAGAAAGAGCCGCTTCTTCCGAGGCGGCTCTTTTATTATTCGGACCTGCGAATTATTTCTTCATGATTTCTTCGATGATTCCATGACTAACACCTGTAAACGAAAATCCTCCGTCATGGAAAAGATTTTGCATCGTCACCATCCTCGTATAGTCGCTGAATAGGGTCAGGCAGTAATCTGCGCAGGATTCAGCGCTCGCATTTCCGAGCGGTGATATTTTTTCGGCATAGTGAAAGAAGCCGTCAAATCCTTCCACACCGCTGCCAGCAGTGGTCATGGTGGGTGATTGTGACACGGTGTTTACCCTGACTTTTTTCTTAAATCCGTATTCATATCCAAAACTGCGGGCGATACTTTCGAGCAATGCTTTGGCATCGGCCATATCATTATATCCCGGGAAGGCTCTTTGCGCTGCGATATAACTCAATGCAATCACTGAGCCCCATTCGTTGATAGCATCAAGCTTCATGGCAGTTTGCATTACTTTATGAAAAGAAAGTGCAGACACGTCCAGGGTCTTGTCAAAATTATCGTAGTTGATATCAGTATAGGGTATACGCTTACGCACATTGGGCGACATACCGATGGAATGTAAAATGAAGTCAAGTTTTCCACCCAACAATTCCACACTTTCTTTGAAAAGTTTTTCAAGGTCTTCAACACTTGTTGCATCCGCAGCGATTACTTTGGCATTACAAAGCGTGGCCAGTTCATTGATCTTTCCCATTCGCAGTGCAATCGGCGCATTACTGAGCGCAATTTGTGCACCTTCCTCCACTGCTCTGAGCGCCACTTTCCAGGCTATCGATTTCTCATCAAGGGCTCCGAAAATAATTCCTCTTTTGCCCTTCAGCAGGTTATGTGACATAGCTGTCGTTTGATTTTGTGGTCGTAAAAATAAGAAGTTATTTTATGGTACGCGCGAATAAATGCCCGACCATCCAAACAATTAAAAAAGTATATGCAAAAACCAACGTCAGCGCTCCCAGCATATAAATCAGCAGTCTCTTGCCAGAACGCCTGGGTTCGATTCTCTTTTGCAGGATCCGGTTAACATAAAAAACCGGTGTCACTGAAATAAGAATAACCAGCCAAATCAACATATTACCCGGCATAGTATATGAATTGGAAATTACGATTCATTCATCATCATTTCCCGGGCATTCTCGATTGCCGCTGCGGTAGGTTTCTCTCCGCCTAACATTTCAGCAATGGTTCGGATGCGTTCTTCCCTTGTGAGCTTTTTAATATTGGTTTGAATAGAACTTCCGTGAATGATTTTATATACAAGGAGATGATCATCTGCTTTGCCCGCGATTTGCGGTTGGTGGGTAATACATATAACCTGCCTGGACCTGGAAAGACTTCTTAGCACGATTGCAACCTGCTTTGCAGCTTCTCCCGAGATACCGGTATCTATTTCATCGAAGATCATGGTAGGCAGATCGATGGATTGCGCAACCAATGATTTAATCGCCAGCATCAATCGGCTTAACTCGCCACCGGAAGCAACTTTACGAACCGGTTCAAACCGATTGCTCTTGTTGGCATCAAAAAGAAATTCTACCGAGTCCATCCCTGACTCCTGCAACGACCCCTGTACTACCTGAACCTGCAGGCGGGCATTTGGCATTCCAACTTGTTTGAGTAGCTGGTTAACTTTCTTTTCCAGCATCTCCACCTGTGCCTTCCTGTTAGAGGACAGAACCGAAGCGAGCTGACGGCAGGATGCAAGTAACTTCCCGGTTTCCTTTTCCTTCAATTCAATTTCTTCATCGATATTCAAAACAGCTTTCAGTTTTTGACCAAGTTCCTTCCACAACGCAATAAGTTCATTGGTTGTCTTTACCCCATGCTTCTTCAATAATTTATACCCCGTCCCTATGCGTTCGCTGACCTGGTCTATTTTTTGGGGATCGAATTGAATTGTATCATTAATTTGGTCAATTTCCTGGGCGATGTCCTGGAGTTCAATCTGAGCAGATTGTAACCGCTTGATAAGTATGGGCAGGGCAGCATGATAGGAAGAAAATCCCTGCAACTGGTTAACACCGGATTTAAGTTCCTGCAATACGGGTTTATCACCTTCCTTCAAATCAAAATAAGTTTTAGATAATGCTGTCTTTATCCCTTCAGCATGACTCATCATCTTTAATTCGGCATCCAGTTCTTCGAGTTCATTTTCCCGAAATCCGGCATCATCCAGTTCATTGAAGAGAAATTGATGATAGTCGAGTTCCTTATTAAACTGCAACTTTTTCTCAATGGCTTGTGCCAGCATTTTTTTCGCCCATACCAATTGCTGGTATTGACTCCTGTAATCCTTCAGCAGTATCATATTCCCTGCAAGCGCGTCCAACACTTCGCGTTGAAAATCGGCTTCCCCAAGGTACTGGCTGTCGAACTGCTGATGGAGGTCTACCAGCATTGAGCTTAGTTTTCTCAACTGATCCAGGTTAACCGGGGTATCATTCACAAATGCCCTGGATTTTCCGCTTGAACTGATTTCCCTTCTCACCACCAGTTCATTGTCTGCGTCAAGATCATGTTCCTGCAAAAAAGATCTGACGGCATCTTTTTCTTCGATAGAAAATATTCCTTCCACAAAACATTTCTTTTGACGGTTCAATAAAACTGATGAATCTGCGCGTTCACCGAGTATCAGGGACAGCGCTCCCATCAGGATGGATTTACCAGCTCCGGTTTCGCCAGTAATCACATTCAACTTTCCCGAAAAAGAAACATTGATTTCTTCAATAATAGCATAATTCTGTATCAGCAATTGCCTGAGCATAATGAAAAGGTTTAATTCTATTTATCCCTAAACAACTCCTAAAAAATGAGCTGATGCAATGTACGATTTTCAGTATTTCGGGGAGCATCATCAGGTTGGCTTTGATCATTCATTTTTGCAACGGCTGATTCCCGATTTTGCCTTTTGATCCAGCGAATTTTTGTAATCATGATCTTTCAAACTGATACATTTTTCATAATAGGCCAATGCCTGAGGGCAATCTCCCCGTTTTTCGTAGATATTGCCGGTTTGGAGCGCAGCTCTCGCAGCATAGTAAGTCTTTAATCCGGCCCCCTTTTTAAGGGTGGTCAGATATGCTGCAATGGCTTCATCTTCTCTATTGAGGTCGTCGTATACCCTCGCCAGCCTATAAGCAAATTCAACCTGTTCATCCTGATCAGCAAAATCGGAGGAGCTTTTCCCCTGAAGCATGTCGAGTGCCTCCGCAAAATATCCTCCGTCATCTAATAAACGGGCCTTCAATAAAATCTTATTGGGCCATTTACCACTACGTGCTTCTTTGAGCGCCTGTTTATCAGCTTCTGTATCGGTATTTCCCTTTTTTAAAATCAGTTGGCGGTAATGCAATGCATTTTCAGGGTCGTCTTTCAAATAATAAAACCAGCTAAGTTTTTGCAGCACATCTTTTACGTAAAACTTCCCTTTAAAGTTTCGGATAAAACGGCTGAGATCATCACCCGCAGAGGGTTCCAGGTGATTCAGTTTTGCGGTGCCCATCTCAAAATCCCACACCGGCATGTCGAGATAGGAAGGATCTTGCGCCTTGTTGAGAATGATTTTTTGAGCCAGATCGGATTGCTGAGCATTGACCGCAAGATTCGCCGCCAGGTAAGTAAAAAGATGATTGTTTTTTGTATCTAGTTTCTTCTCATGTACAAAATCCAGGACCTCTTTCCGTTTGTTCTCAATGTAAAATTGAAGATAGAGATAATAGAAAGTTGCTTCGTCTTTAAACAACATGGCGGAAGGATCGGTGTCACCGACAAACTGCTGTAGCGATTGCATTCCCTCCCTGATACTGCCTTTGATACCCAACAGACCTGACAGCCACTGATATCCCGAAGGTATTGTACCTGCAGCAACCTGCATGGCACCAAACAACATAGCATTGGGTTTGAAAGAACCAAAAGCTTTCCTGTTTTCTGCGGTTTGTAAAAAAGATCTTCTGAATTCCCAGCCTGCATCCCAGTTCTCACCAAACTTGATCTTAACTGCTGCCCATTGAAAATGTATAATTGCTTTTGTAAAAAGATAAAAGGGAGAAGAAGTCGTGCCCTGGTTCATCAGGCGGATACGTTTGTCAAGGTTTCCTTTACGCAATTGGTATTCCAACGGGTCCTCGTTAAAATACAACACAAAAAAATCAATGTAATTTTCAAGAAAGTAAGGGATGAGATTTTCCGGATGATTTTTTTTCTCTTCATCCAATAATGCCTGACCCGCATTCAGACGAAGGCGAATGATTTCCTGGTATGCATTCTTACAAGGAGCATTAAAGTCAAATGCTTTTTGAGCGCAAATGCCAGTGGGAACCAGGGTAAGGTATGCGAGCCCAAAGGTGAAGATCAAATGTGGAAAGGAATCCGACCAACTCTTTTTAGCATTCTTTGCAGGTACAAATTGATTCATGCCTGCAAGATAGTTTAGGAAGATCGAAATCAATTGTAGCGGCCTAAAACCGGAACGGCGCTCCTGAGAGCGCCGTTCTTTGTATC
>Ga0075026_100000953_pt1 | contig 12189 bp, 9 predicted proteins | sample Str012_2_FD_71392 | JGI IMG/M metagenome (GOLD analysis project Ga0075026, IMG submission 71392) | Freshwater sediment microbial communities in response to fracking from Pennsylvania, USA - Straight Creek_MetaG_SC_2012 | ecosystem: Environmental > Aquatic > Freshwater > Creek > Sediment...
TCGGGATGCCGTCGAGGCGCGCTTCCGGTCCGGCACCGCAAGGCCGGAGTCAGCCCGTTGAGCCCCACCCCGGTCAGCTTCACGACCCCGGGCCAGCCCGCCAGCTACAGCTGGGAGGCGACAAACGAGGAAGTCTCGGCGCGCTACGGCGTCCCGGTCGACTCGATCGTCCGGTTCGACCTGAACACGTCACCGGCGCCGCCGGCCCGGATCGAGCGCCTGATCGCGACCGGCCGCTTCGAGACATCGATGTCGGAATACCCGCCCGCCGATTACGGTCGCCTGATCGGGGCCGCGGCGGCTCGCTACGGCGTGGACCCAAGCGAGCTCACCGTTGGTGCCGGCGCCGACGAGATCCTCGACATCATCACCAAGGCATTCCTGCCCGTCGGCGGTTCGGCGGTCATCCCTGTCCCCACCTACGCGATGTATCGCGTCGACACGGAGCAGCGCGACGCGACGGTCGTTCCGGTCCTGCGACTTCGAGAGCGGCACTGGATCCTGGATCTCCCCGCGGTCCGCGACGCGGCCGGCTCCGCAGACCTGGTCTGGCTCTGCAGCCCGAACAACCCGACCGCCCTGGCGGAACCGGACGGCGCGATCGCCGACCTGCTCGCCGGGATCCTCGCCGATACCGAGCGCGACGGGCGCACGGCGCCCATCGTCGTCCTGGACGAGGCCTACGCGGAGTTCACCGGTCGCTCGCTGGCCGCGCTCCGATCCGACTACCCGAATCTCATCGTCATCCGCACCGCCAGCAAGGCATATGCCCTGGCCGGACTCCGGGTCGGTTTCGCGATCGCCCGGCCGGAGCTCATCGCTCGCATGAACCCGTACCGCCCGCCAGGCTCCGTCTCGGTGGTGTCGGTCACGCTGGTCACGGAGGCGCTGCTGGATGACACGATCCTGCACGCCAACCTGGAACGCGTCGCCGCGGAACGAGACCGACTCGCGAACGCCCTCCGCGATCTCGGCTGGTCGATCGGGCCGTCCGTGACGAACTTCCTGCTCGTGGACTTCGGTTCCGCGGAGGCCGCCGCGACCGTCAGCGAGGGCCTCCTGCACCACGGCCTGGTCCCTCGCACGTTTCCCGAAGGCCACCCACTCGCCGATCACCTCCGGATCACGGTCCGGGACCCGGACGAGAACGACCGATTCATCGCCGCCGCCTCGGCCATCGCCAAGGAGTCTCGGGCATGACCACGCCGCTGGGTTCGCTCACCGTCGGACCGCGTGAGGACGGCCGGCGCGTGACGGTCGCCCGGACCACCGCCGAGACCGACATCACGATCACGTTGGGACTCGATGGTTCCGGGCACACGTCCATCGACACCGGGATCGGGTTCTACGACCATCTGCTCGGCTCGTTCGCCCATCACGGCCTGTTCGACCTGGCCATCTCGGCGGACGGCGACCTGCGGATCGACGAGCATCACACGACCGAGGACGTCGCCCTCGTGCTCGGGGCCGCCTTGGCCGAGGCCCTTGGCGACCGGGCAGGGGTCAAACGCTTCGGCGACAGCACCGTGCCCATGGACGAGGCCGTCGCGACGGCCGTGATCGACGTCGGCGGCCGCCCGTACGCGGTCATCGACCTGCCGTTCCGCGGTGAGCGGGTCGGCGCCCTCCCCCTCCAGTTGATCGAGCACGCCCTCGAATCCTTCGCACGCACGTCCGGCAGCACGCTTCACCTGACGGGCACGGGTCGCAACGACCATCATCTGGCCGAGGCGGCGTTCAAAGCCCTCGGGCGGGCGTTACGCGTGGCTTGCGAGCCCGACCCGCGCCGCGAGGGTGTCGCCTCGACGAAGGGTGCGCTCGGGTGAGCCAGACTCCACGGATCGCCGTGGTCGACTACGGCGCGGGCAACCTCGTCAGCATCGAACAGGCGCTCAGGAAGGTCGGCGCGTCCGTGACCTTCGCCGTCGACGGTGAGGGCCTCATTCGCGCGCAAGCGGTCGTCGTCCCGGGCGTCGGCGCCTCGGCTCCGGCCATGGACCGCCTGGACCAGCAGGGCCTGTCGGACCCGCTGCGGGCGTGGCTGACAAGGGATCGGCCGTTCCTGGGCATCTGCCTGGGGCTGCAGCTCCTGTTCGAACGGAGCGAGGAGGACGGCGCCGAGACGCTCGGCGCGCTGTCCGGGACCACGAGTCGACTGCAGGACGCCCCGACCCTCCCGCACATCGGCTGGAACCAAGTGGTCCGACGTCGCGACCATCCCGTCTTCGACGGCATCGCAGATGGCGCGGACTTCTATTTCGTCCACTCGTATGCCGGTGTCCCGCGCGGGCACGATGTCGGCGTCACGCTCGCCGAGACCACCCATGGCGGCACGTTCACCTCAGCCGTCGCACGAGACGCCCTCGTCGGCGTCCAGTTCCACCCGGAACGCAGCGGCGCGGACGGCCTGCGCCTGCTCGCCAATTTCGTCGACCTGGTCCGGGCGGCCTGATGCTGCGACGTCGCGTGATCCCATGCCTGGACGTCGCCGATGGCCGCGTCGTCAAGGGGACCCGCTTCGTGGACCTCGTCGACGAGGGCGATCCCCCGGAACTGGCCGAACGTTACGCCGCCGAGGGCGCAGACGAACTCGTCTTCCTTGACATCACCGCCGCTCCGGAACGCCGCGGCACGCTGCTGGACATCGTGGAGCGTACAGCCCGGCGCGCGTTCATCCCGCTGACCGTAGGCGGGGGGGTCCGAACGGTCGCGGACATGCGTGACGTCCTGCGGGCCGGCGCCGACAAGGTCTCGCTGAACACCGCGGCTGTCGCCGACCCGACCCTCATCAGCCGCTGTGCCGCCAGATTCGGTCGCCAGGCGGTCGTCGTCGCCATCGACGCCCTTCGCCAGCCCGCCCGTGACGCCGCGGCCCCGGCCACCTGGGAGGTCGTCGTCAAGGGCGGACGAGAGCGCACCGGGCTGGATGTGCTCGCCTGGGTGGACCGCACGGTGGACCTTGGGGCGGGCGAACTCCTCGTGACGGCGATCGACCGTGACGGGACCGGACAGGGCTTCGACACGGAACTGCTGCGGGCCATCACGTCGCGGGTCCACGTCGCGGTCATCGCCTCAGGCGGGGCCGCCGGGCCGGACGACTTCGTGCGCGCGGTCGTGGACGGCGGAGCCGATGCGGTCCTCGCTGCTTCGATCTTCCATCGCCGCATCCACGCCATCGCCGACGTCAAGGCCGCCATGACCGCCGCCGGCCTCCCGGTCCGCCTCGTCCCGGAGGCCGTCGCATGACTGCAGGATCCGTCCCACCCGAGGTCGCCTTCCCCGCGGCCGGGCTCGTCCCGGCGATCGTCCAGGACGCGGCCGACGGTCGTGTCCTGATGCTGGCCTACGTGGATGCCGAAGCGCTGGCGGCGACGATCGAGACCGGCGAGGCCCACTTCCACTCACGGTCGCGCGGCCGGTTGTGGCGAAAGGGCGAGACGAGCGGGAACACGCTCGCCGTGGCGAGCATCGCGGTGGACTGCGATGGCGACGCCATCCTGCTCGCCGTCGAGCCACACGGCCCGACGTGCCACCGCGGTACCCGCAGCTGTTTCGACCCGAATGGTGCCTCGGCCGAGCGCACGACGCAGGGATTCGCCTGGCTCGAGACGCTCTGGGCGACCATCGCCGAGCGCGCCGCCGAACGCCCGGCCGGCTCGTACACGACGTCCCTGCTGGACAGTGGCGTGGACGCGACCGCGCGCAAGGTGACCGAAGAGGCGACCGAAGTCTTGATCGCGGCCAAGGACGACGCCGCCGCCCAGGCAACCGATTCGGATCGGACCGCGACTCGCGAGGCCCTGTCAGGAGAAGCTGCGGACCTCCTGTACCACGCGCTGGTCCTGCTCGCGGAGCGCGACCTGGCCCCGGCGGATGTCGTCAGAGCCCTCCGGGCCCGCCACGCCACCCGAGGCGGCCAGTCACCCTGTCGGCCTGCGGTCCGGTAAGGACCCACATTCCCACGAGTCCCTCGTGGCCACGCCCAAAAATGACCCATCGCCGTCGATTCCCAGCGACGACCGTGGGAGTTCGTCGTGATCACGGTCCCTGCAGGACCGCGACCGTGGCGTGGACCACGCCATGGCCTCAGCCCGCTCGGCGACCGATCTCTCGCCGGCGCTTGCCGATCCGCACGTCCAGCCACTCCCCGGCGATGGGGTCCGGGACGAACGCCGGATCCGCGACCCGCACGTCGTTGATCGTCACACCCCCGCCGGCGATCATCCGACGAGCCTCACCGCGCGACGCGAAGACCCCGGCGTCAGCGAGCAGCACGGCCGCGCCTTCGGACACCGATGCCTGAGAGTACGTGAATCCGCCGGCGGACTCGAACAATGACCTGAGCGCATCCGGATCCGTCAAGGCATCACCCGAGAACTTCGCCGCTGAGTCGGCGATCGCCTGCGCGGCGGCCGCCTCGCCGTGCGTCCGGGCCGTGATGTCGTGTGCGAGCGCTCGTTGGGCGGGCCGTCCCTCGGGTGCCCGGGCGCCTTCGGCTTCGAGCGCCTCGATCGCCTCGCGGGAGTATTCGGTGAACCAGCGCAGGTAGGTGCCGACGTCCCGGTCGTCCGTGTTCAGCCAGTACTGGTAGAACGCGTACGGCGAGGTGCGAGCCGCATCCAGCCAGACCGACTCCCCGGCCTCGCTCTTGCCGAACTTCGTCCCGGACGGCGACAGGAGCAGCTTGTAAGCGAGGCCATGTGCGGGATCGGCGGCATCACCGGCACTCTCCCCTGCTCCACTCGTCCGGCGGATCAGTTCCAGACCGGCCGTGATGTTGCCCCACTGGTCCGCGCCGCCCATCTGCAGCTCGACACCCATCGTCCGATGGAGGTGCTCGAAGTCACGCGCCTGCAGCAGCATGTAGCTGAACTCGGTGAACGACAGCCCCCGCTCCAGACGAACCTGCACCGAGTCCTTGGCCAGCATGTACGGGATCGTGAAGTGCTTGCCGGTATCACGCAGGAACTCGATCAGGCTCAGGTCGCCAAGCCAGTCCAGGTTGTTCACCATGGTCGCGCCGCCGCCCGTGCGCTTGGGCGAGAAGTCCAGAAATCGCGCGAGCTGGTCCCCGATCGCGGCCACGTTCGAGGCGAGCGTCTCGCGATCCAGCATGTTCCGCTCGGACGATCGGCCGGACGGATCGCCGATCATCCCGGTGCCACCACCGACGACCGCCACGGGTCGCCCACCGAAGCGCTGGAGACGGAGCAGTCCGAAGATCGGGACGAGGTGTCCGACGTGCAGGGAGTCGGCGGTCGGGTCGAATCCGATATAGCCGGAGATGCTCCGGCCCGCGGCCAGCCGAGCCGGCAGGCCCGGCGTTGTGGCGTGCAGGATGCCCCGCCACTCGAGTTCCGCGAGGAGGCCGGCCAGCCCCATCGACCGGCCCGTCGCCTCGAGGGACGTCACAGTCCGCGCGATCGAGTCGTCTCGTGTGGCCGGGGGGAGCTAGACCGTCGTTTCACCCCCCTATGCTATCGTGCGGCCACTCATGCACACCAGCCTCGCGCGTCGCCAGCGCCACAGACGGGCGCTCAAGGGACGCCCCAAGGCGGGTGGCTCGGCGCTCCGTCGAGTCGCGATCGCCATCCCCGTCGTACTGCTCCTCCTGGTCATCCTCACAGCCGGGACCGGGCTGGTCTTTGCCGTGGGCACCTACAACCACTATGCCGCCGGCCTACCGGACCCCAAGCACGCCCTGACGGACCTCGGCTTTGAGCAACAGACGATCATCTACGACCGCACCGGCAAGGTCGAGCTAGCCCGCCTCGGCGCCCTGAAGCGCGAAGTCGTCACGTTCGACCAGATCCCGGGCGAGATGATCGACGCCACGACGTCCATCGAGGACAAGGACTTCTGGCAGAACGCCGGCTTCGACCCCGTCGGCATCATCTCCGCCGGTCTCGACACGATCTCCGGACGGCCGCGCGGGGCCAGCACGATCACCCAACAGCTCGTCCGGGCCCGCCTCTTGCCACCCGAGGCGTTCCTGGGCACCACCTATGAGCGGAAACTGCGCGAGATCATCCAGTCCGTCCGCCTGACGGACGCGTACCCGGGTCAACTGGGTAAGCAGGAGATCATCACGGCGTACCTCAACCAGAACTTCTACGGCAACTCCAGCTACGGCGTGAAGGCGGCGGCCAAGGGCTACTTCGGCAAGGACCTCGCGAATCTCAGCCTGGCCCAGTTCGCGCTGCTTGCCGCCATCCCGCAGTCACCCACCAAGTTCGACCTCCTCCAGAACGCCCAGGAAGTCTGTCTTGACAAGGTCGTCGCCGGCCAGGATTGCACGCACCTCAAACTGGTGGTGCCATCGACGGCCGAGGTCGTCGTCCGGCGCGACTACATCCTGGACCTCATGAAGACGCGCAGCACGTTGACGGGTGCGAAGCACACGGCCGCGGAATACGACGCGGCGAAGTCCGAGCCGGTCGAATTGACACCGCCTGCCTCGCTGAACTGGAAGGCACCGCACTTCGTCTGGCAGGTCCGCTCCGCACTCGCCGCCGTCCTCTGTCCGGACAAACCTGGCGACTGCCCGCAGGTGGACACCGGCGGCTACCACGTGACGACCACGCTCGACTGGACGATGCAACAGACGGTCGAGAAGTGGGTCTACGCTGCGGCCCGGGCCCCGAACGCGAAGGACCCGCGCGCGGTCCTGCGTGCCAGGAAGATCCCGTCGGCAGACTGGGACTGGATCCTTGGGCTCCGTGGCCACAACATCAACAACGCCGCGGCCGGCGTCATCGACTATCGGACCGGCGAGGTCCTGGCCTATGCAGGGAGCGCCGGCTACACCTCTCAGGGAAGCAAGGCGTTCCAGCCCCAGTTCGACGTGCTCTCGGACGGCTGGCGACAACCTGGTTCCGCGATCAAGCCGATCGACTACCTCGTCGGCATCGACGATCAGACCTTGACCGCCTCGACCATGTTCATGGACGTCTTCACGAACTTCGGGAACAACTTCACCCCGACCCAGGCGGACAGCCTGGAACGCGGTCCGGTCCGACTCCGGTCCGCCCTGCAGTTCTCCTTGAACGTGCCGGCGATCAAGGCGACGCTCATCACCGGCCTGAACCACACATTCGAGCGCACCAAGGACTTCGGCCTGCGCTACCAGAGCACGGCTGCCCCGATCAAGTCGATGGGCATCGGGACGCTGGAGGTCCATCCCATCGACCTGCTGGGCGCCTACGGTACGATCGCCAATGGCGGTCTTCGGATGCCTCGAGAGATGATCATGCAGATCGCCGACTCCAGCGGACAGACGATCTTCCCGGTCAGCGCCACTCCGGCCGCCGGCATCCAGGTGACCAGCCAACAGGCCGCTTACATCATCACGGACATCCTGGCGGGCAACACGGACGTGAAGATCAACCCGTTCTGGGGCAAGTGGGCCATCTACGACGGCAAGACGCGCCGACCGGCGGCCTACAAGACGGGCACCACCAGCATCAACCGTGACGTGGCGGCATACGGCTTCCTGGCCCCACCCAAGGATCCGACCCAACCGGCCCTCGCGGTCGGGATCTGGATGGGCAACAGCGACAACACACCCAACGACGGAAAGCTCTCGCTCGAGACATCCGCGCCCCTGTGGTCGGCCATCCTGACCGAGATCAGTCGCGGAACGCCGATCGCCTCGTTCAAGGCCCCGAGCGGCCTCGAGACCGTCGAAGTCGACGCATTCACCGGGCTGAAGCCGGGTCCGTTCACCTCCACGACCGTCAAGGAGCTCTACATCAAGGGCACCGTCCCGACCCAGAAGGAGACGTCGCGCGTCTCGCTCGCGATCGACTCGGCCTCCGGGCTGCTGTGGCAGGACGGCTGCGCAGGGCCCAAGGTCACCAAGGGGTTCTTCAACCTCAACGAGGTGGACGCGGGGTTCCCCGACTGGCAGAAGGCGGACCGCAACTGGGGCGCCCGAGCGGCCCGGGGAGCAGGCGTCCGTGGTGGCCCGAAGGGCACCAGGACCGCCTACTTCTACGGGACCGGGTTCTTCCCATTCGGGCGAACCTGGGGTGCGGCGTTCCCCCCGAAGGACACCTGCACCATCGTGCCGGTGACGCCGCCCCCGTGCGATCCACTGCTGCTCCCGCCGGGTGCGACCCCGTGCCCGTCGATCATGCCCAGTCCCAGCGGGTTCGTCCCGAAGCCCTGACCCGACCCTCGATGGGACGCGTCAGAGCTCCACGATCGTGGCGCCGTCGCCACCCTCGCCGCGATGGCCGGCGCGCACGGACGTCACGAGCGCGTGCGTCGCGGCTCGACGGCGCACGGCGTCGCGCAGTGCCCCGGTCCCCTGCCCATGGATGATGACGACCTTGCCGAGCCCGGCCAGGCTCGCCTCGTCCAGGTAGCGATCGAGCGCGTCGAGGGCCTCGTCCACTCGAGCACCGCGCAGGTCCAGCGACAGCGCGACCGCACGGCCACGATCCACCGACACGGACGATTCGGGCGGCTCCGGACTGGCACTGCTGACCGCCGGCACGAGATCGTCCACGTCAACCATGACCCGGATCCCGCCCGCCTCGAGTGAGGCCCGCGTGCTGCCCTTCTCGAGCGCGACGATCCGGCCCTCCCAGCCGCCACTCAGGCTGCGCGCCCGGTCGCCGAGGCGCCACTCCCGTGGGGCCGGCGGCGACGGCAGCGGGGTGGCGTCCTGCTCGGTCCGCAGGTCCGCCGCGATCGCCTCGGCGGCGGCCAGCGCTTCATCCACCGACGGGACGGTGATCGTCTCGCGCTGGAGCGCCTCGCGCACGGCCCGAACCTCATCTCGGAGGCGGTCCAGGATCCGTTCCGACTCCTTGCGGGCATTCGTGACGATCTCGTCGCGCTCCCGCCGCGCACGACGGCGTTCCTCGGACGCCTCTCGCAGGGCCTCGGCGCTGCGCAGCTCCATGGAACGGGCCTTGTCACGCGACGCGCTGGTCTCGCCCTCGGTCGCCTTCAGGGCGGTCAGGGTCTCCTCGAGCGACCGTTGCGTGTCCGTCAGCCGGGATCGCGCGTCGGCGACGATACGATCCGGCAACCCGAGACGTTCGGCGATCGCGAAGGCCTGGCTGCCGCCCGGCAACCCGATCGAGAGTCGATACGTCGGCGACAGCGTCTCGAGGTCGAATTCGACGGCTGCGTTGCGGGCACCCGGGGTCGTGTGCGCGTAGGCCTTCAGCTCGGCGTAGTGGGTGGTCGCGGCGACCAGTGCGCCCGCCTGGATGAAGTGGTCCAGCAGTGCCTGCGCGAGCGCGGATCCTTCCGTGGGGTCCGTGCCGGCGCCCAGTTCGTCGAGCAGGACCAGCGTGCCCGGCCCGGCTTCCTCGACGATCCGGGTGATGGAGCGCAGATGGCCGGAGAAGGTGGAGAGCGACTGGGCGACCGATTGCTCGTCGCCGATGTCCGCGAGGACGTCCCGCCAGATCGGCAGGCTGCTCCCCGGCGCGGCCGGCACGTGCAGCCCGGCCTGATGCATGAGACTGAGCAGCCCCAGGGTTCGCAACGTGACCGTCTTGCCGCCCGTATTCGGCCCCGTGACCACCAGCGCCGTGTAGCCGTCGCCCAGTCGGACATCGATCGGGACGGCCCGGCCCGTCAATCCTGGATGGCGGGCCGACAGGAGCACCACCTCGTAGCGCTCGGCCGTGCGTGCACGGGTCGCTCCCATCTCGGTGGCGAGCGCCGCCTTGGCGGCCCAGAAGTCGAAGGCGGCAAGCGCATCCAGGGTCTCCCGGAGCGCCGCCCCGTTGATGGCGACGAGGGCTGAGAGTTCGTCGAGGACGCGCGCCACCTCGGCCGCTTCGGCGACCTGGGCCTCGCGCCACGCATTGCCGAGCTCGACCGCCACGAGGGGCTCGATGAACAGCGTCTGGCCACTGCCGGATGCGTCGTGCACGATGCCCTTGACCCGCGACCGGGCGTCGGCCTTGACCGGCACCACGTACCGGCCGTTGCGTAACGTGACGATCGGCTCCTGGAGGGCGCTGCCGAGCTCGACGCCCACGAGTGAGTCCAGTCGGCGTCGGAGGCGGTCGTACGCCACGCGCACAGCGGATCGCAGGCCACCCAATCGGGGTGACGCGGTGTCCAGCAGCTCCCCGACGGGATCGAAGCTGCGTGCCAGCGTGGACCGCAGGGCCGGCAGAGCATGCAGGTCGTGGCCCAGCTCGCGCAGGAGCGGCCGGCGATCGTCGGTCAGCACGGCCGCCAGACGGGTGGCCGCATCGAGCGTGTCCGCGATCTCCAGGAAGTTGGCGGGGTCCAGGCGACCGCCGCGAACGGCGCGCTCCACCCACGGCCCGATATCGTGGGCGCCGCCTACGCTGACCGCGGGCCGTTCCTGCAACAAGTCGAGCGTCTGGTCCGTCTCGTCGAGCGTGCGCGCGACCACGACCGGTTCGGCGGACGGCTCCAGGATCTCGGCCAGTCGCCGCGACGGCGCGAACGATGTGGCCGCCACCAGCCGCTCACGGACGAGCGGGAACTCAAGCAGGACGATCGAGCGGGGATCCATGGGGGATCCGTCAGCGGGGCGCGATGACGAACCGCCAGGGCCGGGACGCCCACGGCTCGCCCGCAAAGGCGATCCCGACCCGCGGGGATGTCGCTACGCGGGTCCGCTCCCCCGCCGGAGGCGCCTCGAGCCGCAGCGGCGAAGCCGCGTCGCACAGGTCCAGGCCGCTCCACGAGGTGTCGATCCCGTATGCGGCGGTCACCAGGCCCGGGCCGAGGGCCAGACGGTCGCCCGGCAGTCGGGCCAGCCGGTCCGCGGTCCGATCGGCTCGCTCCGGCGTCCAGTCCCGGCGGCCCCGACCGCTCCGCAGCACTCGATCGAGGCGCATCGCGTCGATGCCCTCCATCGGTTCGACGGCGCGGATGAGCAGGGCGGCCGGCGAGCCGGACGGCTCCGTCACCACGTTCAGACAGTCATGCATCCCGTAGACAAGGTACACGTAGGCCCGCCCAGGCGTGCCGTACATGACATCGTTGCGCGACGTCCGACCGAACCGGGCGTGCGAGGCGCGGTCGTCCTCGCCGATGTAGGCCTCCACCTCCGTGATCCGGGCGACGCGCCGTCCGGTCGCATCCTCACGGACGAGTCGGGCTCCCAGGAGGGCGCGGGCCGCCCGCAGGGTGGGTCCTGCGAGGATCGCCCGATCGAGGACGACCGTCCTAGTAGATGCCCGCGATCGACGCGGGGACGAAGTAGGCGAAGACCATCATGAACGCCGGGATGATGGACTGCTCGAAGAACCCGACGATGGCGGTGCCGTTCAGGGCGTGATAGATGGACCGCAGGTACGGCAGCTCGTCCGGATCCTGCGCGATCCCCGTGGCCCGAAAGAACGTGTCCAGGATCACGACGAAGCACATCAGGATCAGGCCGGCCTCGATGACGCCCAGGATGCCGCCCAGGATCTCGTCGAGGAACCGCGCCTTCGGGAACAGCGGCTGGGGCTTGACGAACGCCTGCGCGAGGATGGCGAACACGAGGCAGCTGGCGAGGAAGATCGCCAGGAACCCGATCATCTGACCGTACGCGGGCGAGAACTGGGTCCAGTTGCTGCCCAGGAACCCGGCGAAGGTCGTCGACAGGTTCGAGGCGAACAGGAATGAGAACAGGATGGATCCGATGCCGACCAGGCGGCGGATCGTGCCCTGAGCGAAGCCGAGCACGAAGAACAGGCCGAAGAACCCGAGGATCAACAGGTCGATCGGATCGAACCCGAGGATGAAATCGCCGATCTGCACCCGGACTCCTTGTACGCGCTCCCCCACCGGCGGTGGGGCGGGCAAGGGTAGCAGCGGCCCACGACGACTCGCAAGACCCCGTTAGGAGGTGTTCGGGGTGCTCCGGTGCGGTGCGCGCCGGTCCTGATGGGTCCGGTCAGACGCGGAGACGTCCCTCGACATCCGACGCGAGACCAAGCGTGATGCCATCCACCGCGGCCGCGACCTCGGCCTCGGTCAACGTCCGGTCCTCGACCGCGAACGTCAGTCTGTAGGCCAGGCTCGCCTCGCGATCGCCGAGCGGCTTGCCCCGGTATCGGTCGAACAGGGTGACGGAGCGCAGCAGCGGGCCGCCGTGTCGTCGGATCGTGTCGGCGACCGTCGCCGCCGGCGTGTCGTCCGCCACCACGACCGCGAGGTCCCGCTCCACGTCCTGGAAGCGCGACGGTGCGACGA
>Ga0075026_100000954_pt1 | contig 12185 bp, 9 predicted proteins | sample Str012_2_FD_71392 | JGI IMG/M metagenome (GOLD analysis project Ga0075026, IMG submission 71392) | Freshwater sediment microbial communities in response to fracking from Pennsylvania, USA - Straight Creek_MetaG_SC_2012 | ecosystem: Environmental > Aquatic > Freshwater > Creek > Sediment...
TTGTGATATTTTTCGAATAGGTTTCAGGTACAAAGTAAAAAAATAAGGTCTTAAGCCATTCAGTTTCCAGGCAAGTCTGTCTTCCTGGTTTGCTCGTAAACGGTGAAGGATTGAAGCATTGCTAACACCACCGGTGCGCATTTTTACCAGTACCCTCGGAATGTAGTTCGCCTTCAGTTTATATTTCACCAGTATCCTCAGCATCATCTCATAGTCTGCAGCCGATTTCAACTTTGTATTAAACAAGCCGACTTTTTGATATACTTCTTTTCTCACGAAAAAAGTTGGATGGGGAGGCATCCAGCCATAATAAAAAGAACTTTTTGAGACCGGGCCGGATTTCCAGGTCCTTACCACTTTAGTTTCATCTGCAGCCTGAACATATTGCAAATCTGCATAGCACGCATCTACTTGTTTATCTGCAAAAACGGCTGCTACTGTTGAAATAACTGAATCATCAACATAAATATCATCCGAATTCAATATTCCTATAATATTTCCGGAAGCCCTGGTAATACCCTTGTTCATTGCGTCGTAAATGCCCTCGTCTTTCTCGGAAATCAATTCCGAAACGTGTGCAAAGCTATGAATGATTTGGAGAGTATGATCCCGTGAAAGCCCGTCAACAATAATATGCTCGATCGAGGGATAGTCCTGGCGGCGGATACAATCCAAAGTATGTTGAACAGTAGCTTCGCTATTGTAAGTGGCTGTGATGATGGAAACTTTCATGCTTCAGCTTCCGTCTATTAATGACGAATGGCGATGTACAATGCAATCACTGCCAGCAAACAAGCGAGTGTTGACAGAACGATCCATGGCATTTGCTGATCTGATGTCTGTTCGGGCGATGGAACGCTTTTTTCTTTAAATGTGAGTTGAACTGCTACTGCCGCGGCCATCCCTCCGGCGTGACTTATCGACAATCCGAATTCAGGATGTATTGGTTTGCCTGATTCATCGTGTTCAATTTGAATCTGATTGAATGAAAAAGAGATATATCTGTTGTCTGCTTTCACGATAGCTTCTTTTGCAGCAAACAATCCTGCAAAAGATGATAGCGGATCGTTCTGCAATATACAATAGGCAATTTCTGCAGGAGAAAAATTGGAAGTATAGAAAGTATCTTCTCTAAAATCTTTTGCCTGCGGCATAGAAGAAACTGATTCAATATCCATCCCTACCTTCAGTGGGACCAACGATTGCTGTTCGTTGCCAACGATACTTTCACTCTGAATAATAGTTGGCGTAGCGGCCTTGCCGCCAGTAGCCCGCTGGATCAACGTTTCAAAACGATCAATATCCCGGTAATTACCAACCACGACACCTACCTCAGCCAGCTTCGCATACATTCGGTGTATCATGATCGAGTTACCAATCGCCGATTTGCCAATGAATGTCCCTGGACCTATTTCCCCGGCCGGTTTATTGATGAATACCGAAACGATATCCCTGAGTTTATCTTCCATCATCAAAATCCGTTTATACAATTCTGGCAAATATATCCTTCTTTGCCCTGAGGTGTAATACACTTCATGAAGCCAACACCAGAAAGGTCTTCTTCCAAACGTTTATAACATTTGTAACAATTTATTTCAGCCAGCGGATAAGAATGATTTTTTGCACGATAAGATTCCATTCTCCCTTTTAATGCCGCTAAAAAAACTGAAACATATTTTCCTTCTGTTACCCGGTGATCAAATGTCAGTGATAATATGCAGCGGTCCAGTTTTTGATCTATTGCAGACAGCCCGAGGATGGCGCTGTTGAGCATATTCACCAGTGGTGTAAAAAACTGAACACCCTGGGAAGAAAGATCTGTCACTGTAAAGCTCACCCCTGTCACGTCGGTTACCTGCAAGCTTTCATCAAGATACCTGTTCGACAAATCCATTATATTTTGCTCAATCTCTTGCATAGTTTTGCTTGCTGTATCGGGAACACGAAGCACTTTTAATCCCTTGTCCATATCAACAGCAAAACCGATGTCCACCCGCTTGTACTGCGCAATGCCATCGCCGGTATAATAGGCATTCAGCAACGGGAATTTATGCAGCAACCGACTTCCTTCATAAAGTACCAGTGGGAGGAGTGAATCCTGTAGGTATTTCAAGGAACGGTTCAAATGGGTAAAAATTCCTTCTGTCTCCACTACTGTGTTAATGGTGCTGATGAGGCTACCCGACTGAACTTCCCGGAGATAATTTATTTCCTTTCTTTTACCGGATGTTAATTTTTCCACGATGACAGACTCAGGATCCGCCTGCAATGATTTTACTATTGGAGCTGGTATATCAACCACTGCAACAACAAGCTCCCTCGTGCCGGACAGTTGGGCTTCCACGTCTGCTCTACTCACAAAATCCATTCCCTTAAACTGAGCTGCGTCGATGCCGGATGAACGGATCATTTTTTCAGCGGCTGCTGAAAATACGGTTTCTCCACTCCACGACGCTACAGGAGATAAACTGATGCGTTCCGTATTCTTTTTTTCTACTGCAGATTTATTTTCCGCTCCTGCTTCCGCTGATGAACTAAACAGGCGGGCAATAATATCGTTGACCTCGTAATCGTTACCTGGAAAACAATCGTAGTGAATATATCCATCTATTTCAGCCGCGACATCATAAGTTGTCTTAGATGTTTCCAGCACCAATATGATCTCACCTTTTTTGACTGCATCGCCGTTCTTGAAAGGGGCTTCCACTACCGTAAGTACAGTGTCATTGACTGCCAGCAGCGGAACTTTTATATCCTGAAGATGTGCCATTAGCAAAAACTTTCTTTTATTTCCTGAATGATCCTGCGACTATCGGGAAGCACAATATCTTCCAACGATTTTACCGCGGGAATGGGTACAGGATGCGCAGAAATTCTTTTTATTTGTATCCTTTCCTCTGCAGTTTCCATAACGGAGGCAATCAGTTCACTCCCAATGCCCGCATACATGCTTCCTTCTTCCACCACCACCAGGCGGCCACAGGCCGAAGCAGCATTTGCGATGATGTCTACCGGTAATGCCGAGATCAGTGAAGGTACATACAACGCTGGTCTAAGATCGGTCTCAATAAATATCTGATTCAACATGCGGCTAACGACTTCGGCCATCCCTCCATATGCAACGATCACAAGATCGGGCACTGAAAGCTGGGGGCGAATCCTCACCGTTGGATAGGTGTCCTTATTATATTCATACACGAAATTGATCTCCTGTTGCTGGGCAATTTTTTTTCCATAGTCCGTTTTATTTTCAATGACGAGCACAGGATGGTCTTCCCTGCAGATTGCAGTATATAAAATTGCCGGATCAATAAAAGTATTCAGTGCAACGGTTTTAACATTGTCGATACCCACGAGGAATTTGTCAAGGGTTTGTGAGTGTGTTGGTCCATACCCTCTTCGCCCACCCATGGGAGTACGAATTACCACTGGGCAATTCACCTTTTTATTGAACATATGGTGAAACTTCGAGGCATGATTAACAATCTGATCGAATGCGAGCGTCATAAAATCGCCAAACATGATCTCCGTTATGGGTTTGAACCCATTTAGCGCCAGTCCGTTTGAAATCCCCGTCACCGCTGCTTCCGAAATGGGCGTAGTGAAAACCCGCTCCGGTTCAAGGGCCGACAATTCCTTCGTGACTTTAAAGGCCCCGCCATAGGGTGAGTGAATATCCTCACCCAGAAATATTGAAGTAGGATCACTCTTTAATTTCGACTGGAAGAATTGATTCAGTAATTCAACCTGGCGTTTATTGATCGGCTCAAGGGGGCTCCAGTCTTCACTGGAAAAAATTTTATCTGCTTTATAGTATGCTTCAATCCCCGAATCCTTTTCCGTCATGATCTCTTCGACCATGGAATCAATTTCTTCATTGATCGCGTTCACATAAAGGTCATAGTGAAAAGCAGATTCCCGACTGAAACTATTGAGAAAATCCTTTTCTCTGAATTTCTCCAACTCCGCTGCATCCCTATCATCATCACCTTTGGAATGAGCATTGAGCCTGTAAGTCTCAACGAGGAAAAATGCCGGCTTGGCTTCTTCTCTCACAAAATCGATAGCAATTTGCGCTAAGCCAATAAGTTCTTCGGGTTCCCAGGTATTTCCTTTGAATGTTTTAATATCGAATGCTGCGGCCCTGGCCATGATGTCACCCGCGAGATTTATGGCTTGGGGGGTAGACTGTGCATAGAAGTTATTCTCACACACGATCAGCAACGGAATCTTCCATTTGGAAATAAGGTTCATGGTTTCGTAAAGCACACCTTCACCCAATGTACCATCACCAATAAAAACGATTCCTATTGCGTCATTTTTCTTTAATTTATTCGCCAATGCGTATCCTGCCGCGACCGGCACGATACCACCCTGAACACCATTCGAATAAAAATTTTTATTACACAGATGCTGGCTACTTCCTATTCCTCCCGATACGCCGGAAGCTTTTCCAAGTAATTCCGCCAATAAACCGCGGACGTCACCAGTGAAGGAAATATAGTGACCATGACATCGATGATTAGAAAAAATAAAATCTTTTTTCTTAAGTTGTCCCGCAAACGCGATGGCAGAAAATTCCTGGCCAACACAGGTATGAACCGTTCCATTTAATTTCCCAAGGGAAAAAAGTTCAAGGAATTTTTCCTCTACTCTCCGGATGCGGAGCGCCTCCTTAATAGTCCGGTGATTGATGGCGGGGCGGGAAGCAGGTATCGTAGGTAATTCGGGTGTCATCTTAAAAACGAACAGAAAAAATCAATACAGAGCTGGCGAAGTTCAATAAATATTTCGTTTGATGATAGGCATCGAAGGATTTCCTTTATAAATGGTATAAGAATCAAGATTTTTTTCTGCCACCGAGTTCATTCCGAGGATACTATGTGATTTACAGGTTACTCCGCCAAATACAACGGCTTTCGCACCAATCCAAACTCCATCTTCTAAAATGATAGGTAGGGAAAGAAAATCGAATGTTTCACTTGTATGATCATGGCTGCCAGTGAGGAGCAACGCTCCCTGCGAAATGGTGACGTTATTACCCATCGTTACTTCCGATAAATTATCAATCCAAACACCTTCGCCAATCCAACAGTGATCACCAAGTTGGAGCTTCCATGGAAACTTTATGTTTACAGACGGTTTGATCAAGACACCTCTACCTAGTTTGGCCCCAAAAATTCTTAATAGAAATGTTTTTAATCCAGAAATGGGAACCAACGGATTTTTGAAGAACAGAATATTAACAAGGTACCATGCCAGTTGTCTTGGTTTGGAAGCGCCGATAGAAATCGTCGTTTGATAGGAAGCATTGCTAACTTTCTTAAGCTCTGTCATGAAAACAATTGCAGGTATTTGCTATAAAGATCGGGCTTTTGAATAAATGCATTGGCGTAATCCCAGGAGGCCTTTGCCCATGTGTCAAACTCCTGTTGATTAAACGATGCCATCTTTTCTAATGCATTGGCGAATCCATTTGGATTCGCCAACGACAAATCCCAGCCTGCTTTCTTTTCTTCCAGGCTCAACCAGGGCGTTTGATCGCTGATCAACACTGGTCTTCCGGCGAGAAATGATTCAAAAATAGAATGCCCGAAATTTTCGCCCTCGGTTGGCAATACAAAAAGATGATGTTGTTGGATAAACCTAATCAATTCATGATTGGGTTTTGGCCCCAGCCAATGGACACTGATGTTTGACGGCAGCGTTTTGGCGGCCTCTTCGCATCGCTTACTATACTCTTTATCTTCGAGTGGTCCAATCACAGTTAATGCAACTTCGGCTTTTAATTTTCTTAATACTTCAATTAGGTATAATAAGTTCTTTATTGGAAGAATTCGCGAAACATAAATACAACGCAGCAGGCCCGGTATTTTAACACATGACTCGAATGCTGGTTGTTTAGCATTCGGCAGGTTATCGGCGATATATACCTCACTATTTGGGAAAAACTTGAGAATGACGTTCTTTTCACGCTCATTGGTAGCGTGAAAACGGATCAGTCGGTGAATTCCCAACAAGCGAAAAGTTTTAATAAATGGCTTTTTCTTGTATGATTTTATAGCAAGAGCACTTTGATACAATGCCCCTCTCGGGCAGAGTACGACTTTGGCTGATATCATTCTGCGATATTTCAACCAAAGCGGATACAGTACAAATTTCGGTGAGAAAAGATGATTCAGGTAAACGAAGTCGGGAGCTATCCTCTCCATTTCAATTCGAATTTGTTGTACACTTAATGTTTTCGCTCCCGCATAATATACATTGATGTCAGGATCCAGGTTATTGATCCATTGGTTTGATACGATGCCAGGATAAGGTTTATCCTCGCCGAGATCCGTATCTGTAGTCAACACATAAATTTCAAAATTCTTTTTTAACAGGAAGGCGATATTGATGCAGGATTGGATCGGTCCACCAGCTTTATAGCCGGGCGCAAACCAATCCACCAGGATCAGGATTTTTTTTTTCATTAGATTTAACGGAAGGTCCTAGCTGATTTCATTTTTCTCAAGCCAATATTCCAACACTACAAAGAGCCAGATTTCCGTCCAGCGGATACCGGGTTGACCCGCAAGAAACGACTGCCAATAATGCTTTAATGCTTCCCCGTGTATAAACGAACGCTTACTGATCCGATCGATTTGATCGTTGCAAAAAGTCCTCAATTCATTTTTCATCCAGATGTTCCAGGGAAAAAGAAAACCCTGTTTCTTTCGGAATACCAATTCCTGCGGCAAGAGCGGTTTCACCGACTCAACCAGCAGGCTTTTGGGGTATGAAGGTTTTTTCAGCTCATCAGGGATGGCCAGTACAAATTCCACCAGGTCATTGTCAAAAAAAGGTTCCCGCAATTCCAATGATACAGCCATACTCATTTGATCGGCATCTTTTAATAAAGTATGCTGTGTGTATCCCATATATTCTGCCGCCGAAACCTGGCTAAGAAGGGGAAGATTTGCCAATGCATCGCGATGGTTGGTTAGTTCCTGCTGCACCGAAGTTGGATTCGAATACTCAAGGTTTGTAAGTTCTTTCATCAATTTAGGAGATAGAATTTGCCTGAACACCGGGTATGCGTTACTGATGGAGGGTCCATCCGATGCGAGCAACTGGCCCACTCTTTCCTTTCGATCCCCGGCTCCGCAGGCCGATACCTTCCGGATGGGTTTGGGTAATTTCCATAGCCAGCTTTTCTTATGCATTTGCAGATACTGTTCAAAATAAGGATAGCCGGCAAACAGTTCGTCTCCTCCAATACCAGACAGGGCTACGATCATTCCATTTCGCCGGATCGCTTTCGATACAACATAAGTATTGATGCCATCTCCGCTCGGCGTGTCCATGGCATCCAGTGCATGAATAAGTTCATCCAGGAAATTCGATGGTTTGAGTTTGATTGTTGTATGGTGAGTCTTGAATTTTTTGGCAACTAGTTCCGCGTAATAAGATTCATCAAATTCCTTTTCATCAAATGAAATATTGAAGGTATTGGGTGTTCCCTTACCCGCTTCTGACATCAGACCAACTACTATACTTGAATCAATTCCACCCGATAGAAATGCCCCAACCGGAACATCACTCACCAATCTTCTTTTGACGGACTGCAGCAGCAACTCGCGAATACGAGTTTTTGTATTTTGGTAATCAGAAAAATCAAAATCAATTTTCTGTGCGGTTACATCCCAATATACTTGCTTTACAATTTTTCCATTCCTCACTTTCATCCAGGAGCCTGCCTTGAGTTGCTCTATGCCTTGTATAAGGGAAAATGGAAAGCTCACAGATTGGAAAGTGAAATATTCTCTCAGGCCCCGCGGGTTTAGTCTCTTTTCTACCATACCTGTTGACAGAATTGCCCTGACTTCAGATGCTACAATAAGAAATTCCTCATTAACAAAATAATAGAGCGGCTTTACGCCCATCCTGTCACGGGCAATAAATATTTCCTTGTCGATCCTGTCCCAGATGATGAATGTGAACATGCCACGGAAATAACGAATACAGTCAGCGCCCCATTTTGAGTAAGCTGCTATCAGAACTTCCGTGTCGCTTGTGGTTCTAAATTCGTAGCCGGTGATCATCTCCTTCACTTCAGCATAGTTATACATTTCACCATTGAAGATGATTCTATAACGGTCACTGTTATCCGAAAACGGCTGATTGGCAGCATTGGAGAGGTCTATAATCGATAAACGGCGATGACCCAGGGCAATTCCGGGCTCCAGGAAAAAACCATCTGCGTTCGGGCCGCGGTGTGCCATGGCATTGGTCATTTTTTGAATAAGCCTCTGGCCTATTTGCTCACTGTTAAAATTCAGTATGGCCGCAATACCACACATTAACCTGGAATTGATTTTTTTAGCATGAGCTCTCTGTATAGAGATACATATTGATCTGTTATCGTATCAAGTTGATAGTGCCTGATATTATCAAATCCCTTCTTAATCAGCTCGTCGCGATAAGCCGGGTCATTAATTATCCGAACCAATCCGTTATGCATAGAGGCGATGTTCAAGGGATCCACCAAACAAGCACCTCCACCCGCAACTTCTCGCATCGGCGAACAATCACTTGTTAGAACAACCCTACCACTGGCCTGGCCTTCGAGCACTGGCAATCCAAATCCTTCGTAGGTCGAAGGGAAAACAACTATGTCACAATCCCGGTATTTTTCCATCAGCTCATTTTCCGACAATCCCGAAGACTGTCGATAAGAAATACCTGCATCAAGAAGTGCTTTTTTTTGTTCGTCGGTTAAATTGCCTACAATTTCCAATTCCACTTCCAGACCTTGTATAGCAGCAATAAAGCGATCTAAGTTTTTATTGATGGTAGTGCCAATAAACAGTAATCTTGGACAGTGCGTATTAAATGCAGAAGTAGAAGGTTTAAAAACCGGATCTACGAAATTGGGAATGACCCTGATCTTTTCGGGATCACAATGCACAAACCCAAGAATTTCGTTTTTGGTATTTTCTGAAATGACTGTTACAGCATCCGCCTTTTTTATTGGTAAATCATACCAAAATTTTTTAAGAACCTTGTGTTTGATGCCGCCCGCTGGATACTGATGCAACAATACACAATCATGAATAGTCAAAATATTCAGCCTTTTATTTCCACATCCCAGGATTGCATAATGCGCGTCTCCGGTGATATGATTCACATCACCCTGGTTTTTTCGCATAAAAGAAATATTAGCCAGAATGGAAAATGGCTTACTGGCAAAGGGCAATTTCTTATTTTCTACCTGGAACTCTGAAAAATAATTTTCGGCTAACTGTGCCGATATCTTTCTAAACAGCCTTTCTATGCTGAAATAAAGTGTACCCGGGCGACGGAAAAGATAAATCAGTTTGTACATCACAAATCAATCCGAAATCCAATTCGGAAAAACCTGAAGACGACCCAGGTAAAAAATACGCCTTTCACCAGGAATCCCATCGTGGTAAGTAAATCCGTCTCCACGCCGATAGCATAAAAAAAGAGAAAGGGTAGCCACAAAATAATAGTTGGGCGCTTATCAGCAATTTTTAAGATAGTTGAAAGCACCATGCCAAAGAACAGTCCATAGAAAAACATATAAATGATACCCCCGGTTCTGTCAAAATTGGCATAAGCCTCGCCATAGGGACCTATATTCATGCTATATCCAACCAGGTTAAAGCCCCAAAATCGCTTGAGATTGTCCCTACCTCCGGACTCTGGCTTATCAGGCCATAAGAAACGTGGAACAATGGCCGCAGCTACCGATTGCCAGATGGTCTCACCATCGGCAAAAGGATATTTTGAAGGAACCCGCTTCATGGTCATTGCCACCAACCAACCTTGGTTGAGGCGCATCAAAGAATAAAACATTTTTGTATCGTCCAACATACTGGAAGGATCGGTTACCCGATCTGTCATCAACTCAATAAAATAAGCAGGATCCGCTCCTGCACCTTCACTCCAACTTCTTTTCCTGTACTCAATTTTTACCGACTGTATTAAAAGAATCAATAAAATCCCCGCTAGTACAAAATATAATTTTCGCCTGAATGTTATTTTTTTTCCCAGAAGGATCAATACCATTGAGCAGGCCAACATAAAAATAAAGTCGCCAAACATTCCTGTGAAAAGGGCCTGTCCAATCATGATCGCAATAACTGAAGGGACAACAATTCTTTTATGCTTATTGGGCGAATAGATTACATAAAAAACTCCCACATATGTTAGGTGAGCCGACAAATAAAACACTTGTTTTAAGCTGGAGGGAGACAGAAAATCCAATAATCCGGATGCTACTCCTATTGCAATCAGTGTTAAACCCAGTCTTGGTTTCTTAGACAGGTAGTTTTTCGCGTTCTCAATATATGCCCCCGGGTTTTCATTAATTTTCAATTTACGGGAGATCAAAGGCAATCTGAACCCAAGGATCATTGATAGTGTAGCCGGTACTGTAAAAGAAAAATAGGAATCAGTAGGTATGGGCATATATTTTACCCAAAGTCTTGCGAGGTGATTTTCACGGGTATATTCATGGTAAAATACGATCGGCAAGATCAAGCAGGTTACAGATGCAAGTATAACTACCAAATCAAGTATCACTATTCTTTTTCCCAGATTATCCAGGAATTCCAAAAAGAAATAGGTAAACAAGGAAACGGATAGACTTTCCCAGGCAGTAAGATTGGAAAAAGCAAAAAACAAAATGAACGCCAGGACGGCAGGTAATAAAGCAATTAATTTCATTCCTGAGACTTTGAACCTGTCATAACAAAAAAAATCTAAATTGGAATCCCGATAAGTTCCAGGGAACCAGTTAAAGCGATTGATTCCATGTGCTGTGTAGTTCCATGAATAAAATCATCGAAATTGTATATTTTATAACCCGCATCTAATAGCCTGGACTGAGCGGCCCCTACATATTTAGCGGTTGATTCCCGTTCTGCCCAATCGACGAATTCAAAAATAATTACAGGTTTTCGTTGCTCTCGTAAAATTGAATCCAGACTGTCTATAACGAAATATTCAAATCCTTCAACATCTATCTTGATATAATCCGGTGACACCAAATTGTCTTTACAAAATCTATCCAACCTGACTGTTCTGACAAGCTCTTTTTTATTCGTAAAAACAGGGGCTAATGATCCCTTACCGAATTTGTCCAGCGGTGAATAAAAATCCATATCTTTTTCATCATCGGTATGGACCGCTTTATGAATGACTTGAATATTAGATAATTTATTGATTGAAATGTTTTCCTGTAGGTATTGGACAATTAAAGCCGAGGCCTCAAACGCATAAATAGATACATCGGGACGAGCCTTCGCCACGAAAACTGAAATAGCACCAATATTTGCACCCACGTCGATAAATTGGCCGTTTGGAGGAAGATTTTTTATCAAAAAATCAACGAGTTCCTTTTCGTAGTACCCATTCACAAATAATTCCAGGGAAAGATTTTCAATCAGATTAGGTAGTTTTAAAAAAATTCCGTGACGAAGTCGGACTATTCTTTCTTCCGAAGGTCTAAGAAATAAACTCGTTGATAGTTTACCCAATCTCAATTTGCCTCTAAAAGGCGGCAATGCCCGAAATAAATTACCTATGATTGCTCCCATAATAATATTATACTCTACTGTTTCTAATATCGAGCCTTATAGTTCCGATGAATATTATTTTAAGTTCATTTTGCAGCACCTACACCGGTTATGATTGATTGCTGATTGTATTCCATCTCGTTGGCAGGCCTAATTTGCAGCAAATGATTAATTATACCCACCGGTGGATATTCTATTTGGGTTGTCTTTAAAAATAAAGCGCTTGAATTAATCGCACCTTGAAGTAATCCAATTTGTTTTCGAATTACCCCTATCCCGGCGAGAATTGTTTCTCTATTCAAAAAAGCGGATCTCGACAGTTTGATCAAATCACTGACTGACAATTTCCCCGGTGGATTTTGATGTATCCTGTATCGAAAAACCCATGACTTAATGCATTTTTCCCTGGTTATCCAATAATCGGCTGTCCGCAGTTCACACCCTCCAGGTACAGTTTCATCATGAAAAATTTCTATTGTTGGAATGAAATACAAATTCAAATTCCTTTTCCTCATTCGCAAAAACAATTCCTGGTCCTCTGCCGTCTTGGCAAATTCAAAAAGTCCGGGATCGAATCCTCCGGTGAGTACAAAGTAGGAC
>Ga0075026_100000956_pt1 | contig 12175 bp, 10 predicted proteins | sample Str012_2_FD_71392 | JGI IMG/M metagenome (GOLD analysis project Ga0075026, IMG submission 71392) | Freshwater sediment microbial communities in response to fracking from Pennsylvania, USA - Straight Creek_MetaG_SC_2012 | ecosystem: Environmental > Aquatic > Freshwater > Creek > Sediment...
GGCCGACTTCGTCCTCCTGGTCAAGCCCCAGTTCGAGGCAGGACGGGAGCGGGTCGGTCGGGGCGGAATCGTGCGAGACCCGGCGGTCCATCGAGCCGTGCTCGGCGAGGTGGTGGCGGGCCTGGCCGGGAGCGGTCTCGTGGTGAAGGCGGTCATGCGTTCGCCGCTCACCGGCGCGGACGGCAACGTCGAGTTCCTGGCCCACGGCACGCCGACGGCGACGGGCGCCATGGCGGTGTCGGACGCAACCCTCGACGAACTCACCGCGGTCGTGCCATGACGCCGGTGTCCCGACTCGGGTTGGTTGCCCACCCCGATCGGTCCGAAGCCGCCGAGTTGGTCGACCGCACCATCTCGTGGTGTCGCGAGCACGAGATGACCGCCGCGGTCGTCGACCGCGACGGCGCCGGCGGGTGCGACGCGGTCTTGTCGTTCGGGGGTGACGGCACGATGCTGCGCACCGTCGATCTGGTGACCGAGAGCGGGGTCCCCGTCCTCGGGGTGAACTGCGGCCAGATGGGTTACCTCACGGGTGTTGAACCCGACGGTCTGGTGGACGCGCTCGAACGGCTGCGCGCCGGGACGTTCGATGTGAGCGAACGCACCGTGCTGTCGGCGACCGTCGAGTCGGACGGGCCCGCGGCGGGCACGTGGACGGCGCTCAACGAAGCCGTGCTGGAGAAGCCGCATCCCGGTCGACTGGCACGCTTCGAGGTGGTGATCAACGGCGCACCGTTCACGAGCTACGCGGCCGACGGGGTGATCGTGTCGACGCCGACGGGTTCCACCGCGTACGCGTTCTCCGCCGGCGGACCGATCGTGTCGCCCCGGCTGGCCTGCCTGATGCTCACTCCGGTGTCGCCGCACATGCTCTTCGATCGCACGCTCGTGCTCGACGACTCCGACGAACTCGAACTGCACGTGACCGAACGACCCGCGGTGCTCACCATCGACGGTCGGGAACTCGGCGAACTCGAGCCCGGCGCCGTGGTTCGGTGCGCATGTGGGCCGCGTCCGGCGCGCATCGTCACCCTGGCGCCGCGGGACTTCCACCAGATCCTGAAGGCCAAGTTCGGCCTGCCGGACCGCTAACCATGTTGCTGGAACTGCGTATCACCGATCTCGGAATCGTCGCCGAGGTGCACCTCATGGTCGGCCCCGGCCTCACCGCCATCAGCGGCGAGACCGGCGCGGGGAAGACGCTGATCACCGGCGCGCTCGCGCTGCTCGGTGGGGAACGGGCGGATTCGGGTCTCGTGCGTGAAGGGGCGGCCGAGGCACGGATCGAAGGGCGGTTCGAAGACCGCGACGGCAACGAGGTGGTGCTCGCACGCGTGTTACCGCGCGACGGGCGCAGCCGTGCCTATCTCGACGGACGGCTGGCGACGGCGGCGGAGCTCGCAACCCGTGGCGTGGAGCTGCTCGACCTCCACGCGCAGCACGCGTACCAGGCGCTGCTCGCACCGGCGGCGCAGCGACGCATCCTCGACGCGTTCGCGGGGGAGCCGGCCGAGCGCGCGCTCGGCGCCTATCGGGTCGCTCGGGAGGAGCTCGTCGGGATCGAGGCCGATCTCGCCGGGCTCGGAGGCGACGCGCGGATGCAGGCGCGCGAGATCGCGCTGTTGGAATTCCAGGTCGGTGAGATCGACGATGCCGGGCTGACCGACCCCGACGAGGATGCCGCGCTCGATCGCGAGGAGCAACAGCTCTCCGATGCGGTGGGGATCCGAGACGCGTTGCGCGGCGCGCACGCCGTGGTCGACTCGCAGGTGGTCGACGGTCTCGGCCAGGCGGTGCAGGAACTCGGTGGCCGGGAGCCCCTCGACGCGCTCGACGCGCGCGTGCGGTCACTCCAGGCCGAAGCGGCCGACCTCGCGCACGAGCTGCTCACCGCGCACGAGGCCGTGACCGACGATCCGGCGCGTCTCGCCGCGGTGCGGTCCCGACGCCAACTCCTGCGTGATCTCCTGCGCAAGTACGGCGCCGACCTCGCCGAGGTACTCGCGTTCCGGACCGAGGCCGCGGCGCGGCTCCAGACCCTGGCCGGGCACGACGCGCGGGTCGAGGAACTCGAGGCCGCACGCGAGCGGGCCACCGCGCGGCGTGACCGCGCGGCCGCGGCACTCCGCGCCGCCCGGACCGCCGCCGCGGAGCCCTTCGCCGCCGCGGTGACCGCGGAGCTGGCCGCGTTGGCGATGCCGGGCGCCTGGATCGGGGTGGAGGTGAGCGCGGCCGCCCCCGGCGAGGACGGCGCGGATGACGTCACGATGCTGCTTGCCGCGAACCCCGGAGAGCCGCCGGGACCGCTCGCCAAGGTGGCCTCCGGCGGCGAGCTGTCCCGGGCGTTGTTGGCGATCCGGGTTGCGTCGGTCGCCACCGGGGCCGTACCGGCGGGCCGGATGCTGGTCTTCGACGAAGTGGACGCGGGCATCGGCGGCGAAGCGGGTGCCGCCGTCGGTCGGGCCCTGGCGGCACTTTCCGAGGACGCGCAGGTACTCTGCGTCACCCATCTCGCGCAGGTCGCGGCCTGTGCGAGTACGCAGGTGGTGGTGCGCAAGGGGGAGCACGCGGGTCGAACGGTGGCGCGTGCAGACGTCGTGGTCGGGGAGCAGCGGGTGACCGAGTTGTCACGGATGTTGGCGGGTGTCGAGTCGTCGGACCACGCCCGTCGTCACGCAGAGGAGCTGCTCGCGCGCGCCGGTGCATCACGCGCGGTCGACGCATGAAGCGGCGCGCCACCGCAGTGTCGTCCAACCCCCGGACCGCCGTCGACGCGGTGGCGCGGGTCGATGCCCGCACGAAGGACCTCACCAAGCGGCTGCAACCGGGTGAGATCGCGGTGATCAATCACGCCGACATCGACCGCGTGGCGGCGGAGGGCCTCATCGCCGCCGGCGTGGGCGCCGTGCTCAACGCCGCGCCCTCGATGACGGGTCGGTATCCCAACGGTGGTCCGATCCGCCTGGTCGAGGCCGGCATCCTGCTCGTCGACCAACTCGGCCCCGAGATCATGACGGCGGTGACCGAGGGGGTGGTGCTCCACGTCGGACCCGACGGAGCCGTGGCGTTGTTGGGTCAGGAGATCGCGAACGGGAACGTCCGCGATGTCGCGGAGGTCACGGCGGCGATGGAGGAGGCGCGCGCCAACATCGGCGTGGAACTCGAACGCTTCGCCGCCAACACGCTCGAGTACATCCAGCACGAGGCGAAGATCACGTTCGACCCGCTCGAGCTGCCCGCCCTGCACACCAACTTCCGCGGGCGCCACGCGATGGTGGTCGTCCGCGGTCACGACTATCAGAGTGACCTCGCCGCGCTGAAGCCGTACTTGAAGGAGTACGAGCCGGTACTGATCGGAGTCGACGGTGGCGCCGACGCGTTGATGGACAACGGCTTCACCCCCGACATCATCATCGGTGATTTCGACTCGCTCACCGACAAGGCGGTGCACTGCGGCGCCGAGCTGCTCCACCACGTCCATCCCGACGGACGTGCGCCCGGCCGGGAGAACCTCGAAGCGCTCGGATTCACCGCGGGCGAGGAGTACCAGGAGTTCGTCGCGGAAGGCATGAGCGAGGACGTCGCGATGCTGCTCGCCTACGAGGCCGGCGCGTCGCTGATCGTCGCGGTCGGTACCCACTCGACGATGGTGGAGATGCTCGACAAAGGCCGCAAGGGCATGTCCTCCACGTTCCTCACCCGGCTGCGACTCGGCCCGGTGCTGGTCGACGCGAAAGGGGTGCACCGGCTCTACGAGGGCCGGGTGCGCCGCCGCGACATCGTCGTGCTGGTGCTCGCCGCGTTGTTCACGATCGTCGTGATCGGTCTCGTCGCGCAGCCACTTCACACCTACGTCGACGGGATCCGCCTGACCCTCGACGACCTCTGGTACTCGATCACCCACTGAGCAGGACTGATGGTCAACTTCCGCTTTCACGTCGTGTCCATCATCGCGGTCTTCCTCGCGCTCGCCATCGGCACCGTGCTCGGCTCCGCATTCGTCGGCCGCGGGGTCATCGACAATCTGCAGGGCCGGATCAACACCGTTCAGAAGGCGGCGGACGACACCCGTGACCGGAACGAACACCTCAAGTCCGACATCGACGTGTTGACCCGGTACACCAGACAGACCGCCAACTACGCGGTGGGGCGCTCGCTCGCCGGCGTGCGGGTCGACCTCGTCGCCGAACGGGGCGTCGACGGCGGTGCCGTCGATGCGCAGGCGACGCTGTTGCGCCAAGCGGGCGCGACGGTCCCCGGCGTCATCTGGCTCGAGCCACGGTTGAAGCTGACGAGTCGCGCCGACCAGGCCGACCTCCGGACCGCCACTGGCCTCACGAACCGGGGCGTCGCTTCACTGCGCGCGGGAGCCGCGGGGGTCGTGGGCCGGCGGCTGGCCGCACCGCCGCCGACGGGTGACGACGTGCTCGTCGCGCTCGCCGACCAGAAGTTCGTCACGCTGACCGGCGCGGCCGGTAGCGCGACACCCGCGGCCGCCGAGTTCAGCGGGGACGCGCGCGCGCTGCTGATCGGCGGGCCCGCATCCGACCTGCCGGCCGACGTCGTCCCCGCACTCGCCGGGGGTCTGGTGGACGGGAAGGCGAAGGTCGCGATCGGAGAGGTGTTCGTGATCACCGACACGGTGAAGAACCGATCCGACTGGATCGATCCCATCGCATCGGACGACGCGCTCCGCAACGTGGTCAGCACCATCGACGACCTCGAACGGATCGAGGGGCAGGTCGCGTGCACCCTCGCCCTGGCCGAACTCGGCGCCGGCGGCCATGGCAACTACGGCCTGGCCCGTGAACGCACGGTTCCCGAAAAGGTCGTCACCGCGCCGCTCGCCCGATAGGGGAGCCGCCGCGCGGGTCAGCGCGGCGGGCAGACTGCTCGGATGAGTCTGGTCGTGGCATGGGTGGTCGGGTTCCTGGCCGTGCGCTACCTGCTCATCGCCGGAAAGGATCTCGTCGAGGCCGATGCGCTGCGGCGAGTGAACTTCCGCGGCGCCGTCGTCTTCACCGCGGCCGGCATCGTGATCGCGATGGCCGCGCTGATCGTCGAGGCGGGCCGCTCCGGTCTGGGCGCGATCGGCCTGGGCGACGAGCCCGGGTTGAACCTCGCCCGGCAGCCGGTGCTGTTCGCCGCACTCGGTTTCGCGTTCCTCGGCTTCCTCGACGACATGCTCGGCGGTGAGGACCGCGGCTTTCGCGGGCACCTGCGCGCCTTGGCGGCCGGTCGACTCACGAGCGGGATGATCAAACTCCTCGGCGGTGCCGCGATCGCGCTGGTCCTGGCGAGCGTGCCCGGCTTCGTCACCTGGCAACGCCTCGTCGCCGACGCGGTGCTCATCGCCCTCGCGGCCAATCTCGCCAACCTGCTCGACCGCGCGCCGGGTCGCACGCTGAAGTGGTCGATGCTCGCCTACATCCCCCTCGCCGTCGTCGCCGGCGCCGGATCGGTCGGTGTGGCGGTCGCGCCGGTCATGGGTGCGGCGGTCGGCGTCCTGCCCGAGGACCTGCGGGAGCGGGTGATGCTCGGCGACACCGGTGCGAACGTGCTCGGTGGGGTGCTCGGCCTGATGGTCGTGCTGGTCTGCGAGCGTGGCGTGCGCAACGGGGTGCTCGTCGCGCTGATCGTGTTGAACCTGGTGTCCGAGGTGGTCTCGTTCAGCCGGGTGATCGCCGCGGTGCCACCGCTGCGGTGGTTCGACTCGCTCGGCCGGATCCCGGTGGGCGACACCGCGACTTGACCCATACGACTTCGACCCCGTGCCGGTTCTGCGCCACGTAGCCCGCGGCCCGGAGGCGAGGGCCGAGGGTGGGGAAGTGAGTGAACCGTTCGTTGGACCAGCGCACGACGGCACACACGTCGGCGCGACGCGCGGCCCGCACGATGTCGGTGCCGGTCAGGCGCAGCGACGGCGTGGGTGAGGTGATGCGCAGGATGGACACGTCGACGAAGTTGTCCGGCGTGCGCCGGCCCGCCCGCCAGACGAGTCCCGGCGTGTCGGCGATGACCAGCGCGCCGGCCGGAAGTCGCGCCAGCGTGTGATTGAGCGCGACGATGCGCGGTGCGGGCTGCTGAGGTCGGATCAGTTCGGTGAGGTGCACGATCGACCACGGTGCAGCCAGCAGGGCGACGGTGGCGGCCAGTGCGGTCACGCGGCCGGGCCGCGGCGACCGGTCGAGGGCGATCGCGAGCAGCAGGGCCAGCGGTACCGCGACGTGGGCGACGTGGTTGCGCCACATCGGCGACTCGGTGAGTACCACGGCGAGGACGAGGACGAACCACACGAGCACCGGGAACGCGGGCGGGCGCGGCGCGGCCACCGGCACCGGGCCGGTCCGAGGCTCCGCCGCGTCGGCGATCGGCGCGGTCCGGCGGCGTGCCGCGAGGGCGCCGACGATGCCGACGAGTCCGATCGCGACGGCGAGGAGGAGCGGCAGGTCGCGCTCGACCAGTGTCGAGGTGAGCTTGTGGAAGTTCGCGCCGATCGGCCGGTCGGCGACCGCGTCGGTGTGGTAGCGGACGTACTGGTCGAAGACGCGGGAGAGGCCCCACGGGGCCGAGGCGACGAGCACCATCACCACGGCCGCCGCTGGGACCGCGAGCACGTCGAGCGGCCGGCGGCGCAGCAGGACCCAGATCCCTGCGGCGACCAGTGCGGGGATCACGAGCAGGCTCTTCACCGCGAGGGCGCCACCCGCGATCACGCCGACCAGCGCGGCGCGCCGGACCCGGGGGTCGCGCCAATAGGCCAGCGCGGCGAGGGCGGTGCCGACCGCGAACGCCTCGCCGATGCCGTCGGAGGTGAGCGGACCGGTGGTCCAGAGCACCGAGCCCGACAACGCGACCAGGACCGCGGCGAGCATGGCGGGGCCGCGCGCGGTGAGCCGACGCGCGAGCGACAGGACGAGGATCGCCAGGACGACCCCGGCGACGACCGACGCGGCGCGCGGAGAATCGAGGCGGCGACCCGTGAGGAGGTCGCCCAGCCATGCGATCGGCAGGAACAGCGGGCCTTGGGACGAGAAGACGTCGCGGAACGGCACGCCACCATGGCGCATCGCGATCACCGACATCGCGAACTGTCCGTCGTCGAAGCCGAGCGCCTGAGGCGCGAAGAACGCCGGGATACGCACACACAGCGCCACGATCCCCACGATCACGGCGTCGCGGGTCGGGCGTTCGACGGGGGTCACGCTCGGCATGGACGTCGAAGGTAGAGCCCACGGGTGCCGCCGAGGTCGACCGTCCGCACGTAGTCGAGGCGAGCGAGTTCGGCCGGCAGCCCGGTGAACGAACCGAACCGTTCGTCGGAGGTCACGACCACCGCGCACACGCGTCGACGCGACGCGGCGCGCACCAGCCGCGGCTCGGTGATCTTGATCGCGTTCACCGAGCTGTTGATGCGCAGGACCGACGCGTCGACGTAGTTCGGGTCGGTCCCCAAACCCGCCCGCCACACCACGCCGGGTTCGTCCGAGATCGCCCATGCGCGCGGGGGCAGGGCGCGCAGTTGCGTGACGATTTCGGCAGTGGTCCCGTGGTAGTCGTACGGCCACAGCACCGGTTGGAGGAAGCTCGCTTGGATCGGAAGCGTCACCACGCCGACCACGGCGACGACGCGCCACCCCGGGCGGTAGCGGGCCACGAGCAGTGCTGCGGGTGCGACCAGTGCGGTGAGGTGATTGCGGAACATCGGGTCCTGGAGCAGGAGCACTGCGAACGCGATGACGGCCCAGGCCCAGGCGGCCCCCACCAGCACCCGGTGGTCGGAGTCGTGGTCGATCTCGCCGCCGATCTCGGTGCGGGTCGTCCGGCGACGGATCGCGGCGACGGTCCCACTGAGCAGGGCGACGCCACCGAGCACGGTGAGGAACGTGTCGCGCTGGAGGAAGGTGTGGGTCAGCTTGGAGAGGTTCACCCCCGGCTTCCGGTCCGTCGTCTTGTCCACGTGGTAGCGGACGTAGTCGTTCATCACGTTTTCGAAGCCCCACGGCGCGGCCAGCGCGGCGACGATCGCGAACGCACCGATCGGGACGAGTCCGATGTGGGCCCACCGGCGCCGACTGGCGATCAACGCCCAGGCGATCACGAGCGCCGGTCCGACGAGCAGGCTCTTGGTCGCGACCGCGCAGCCCGCCAGCAGCGTGACGCCGAGCGCCCGGCCCCACGACGGCTTGGCGCGGTAGGCGATCGCGACCGCGACGGCCCAGGTGGCGAACGCCGCGCCGGGCCCGTCTCCGGTGAGCGGTCCGGTGGTCCAGAGCAGTACCCCACTCGCGCCGGTGATGCCGGCGGCGAGGACCGCGCGGCCGCGGTCGAGGGTCTGGAGCCCGATCGAATAGACCGCCAGCGTGACCGCGACCCCGGCCGCGACCGCGAGCAGGCGCGGACTGTTGCGGTGTTGGAGCCCGATGAGGTCGGCGACGTGCACCAAGGGGAGGAACAGCGGACCCTGGGGCGAGAAGATCTGTCGGAACGGCGAGTACCCCTGGCGCATCGCCACCGCCGCGAGCCCGTACCCGCCGTCGTCGTAGCCCAACTGCGTCGGCGCCACCATCGACGGGATCCGCACCACCACCGCGAGCAGCGCGAGCAACGCGGCGTCGGACCAGCGCCAGCGGGCTGCGCTGATCGGGTTGCGGGGTGAAGTGGTCATCGCGGTGTGTATCCACCTGAGCCGGAGCGAAGCGGAGGCGAACCGCTCGGGAGCGAGCCCCCGTCGGGACAATCAATCAGAGCCGCGAGCGTACGAGCCGAAGAGGACGAGCCGGTGCGCGGTTGATGCCGGGGAGGGTGGTAACTTCGCTCTCCCGTGAGCAGGTGGCGCGAGCGGAGTCCACATTCCGATCCGAGGAGTGGGGCGCGCCCGGACACGGAAGGCTGGTACCTGGGTTGACGAAGCACATCTTCGTGACGGGCGGGGTCGCATCGAGTCTCGGCAAGGGGCTCACAGCTTCTTCGCTGGGCCGGCTGCTGAAGAGTCGGGGGCTGCGGGTCACGATGCAGAAGCTCGACCCGTACATCAATGTCGACCCCGGGACGATGAATCCGTTCCAACACGGTGAGGTCTTCGTCACCGACGACGGCGGCGAGACCGACCTCGACCTCGGTCACTACGAGCGCTTCGTCGACGTGCCGCTCAACCGTCGTTCCAACGCCACGACCGGTTCGATCTACCAGTCCGTGCTCGCGAAGGAGCGCCACGGTGCGTACCTCGGCGACACGGTGCAGGTGATCCCGCACATCACCAACGAGATCAAGGACCGCATCCTCTCGTTGGGGACCGAGGACATCGACGTCGTCATCACCGAGGTCGGCGGAACGGTCGGCGACATCGAGATCCTTCCGTTCCTCGAGGCGATCCGCCAGTTCCGCAAGGACGTCGGACGGGACAACGTCTTCTACATCCACGTCACGTTGGTGCCGTTCATCGGCCCATCGGGGGAGCAGAAGACCAAGCCCACGCAGCACTCCGTCACCGAGTTGCGCAGCCGCGGCATCCAACCCGATGCGATCGTGTGCCGCTCTGACCGGCCGATCCCCACGCGGCTGAAGGAGAAGATCAGCCAGCTCTGCGACGTGCCCGAGCGGGGCATCGTGTCGGCGATCGATGCCGAGACGCTCTACGAGATCCCCCTCGTGCTGCACGACGAGGGGCTCGACGATTACGTCTGCTCCATGTTGCGCCTCGACGAGACCGAGCCCGACCTCACCGAGTGGCAGGGCCTGGTCGATCGGGTGCGCGCCGCCGACTTCGACGTGCGCATCGGCGTGGTCGGCAAGTACGTCACGCTGCCCGATGCCTACCTGTCGGTGGCCGAGGCGTTGCGCCACGGTGGGTACGCCTGCGGGGCCAAGGTCAACATCGACTGGATCGCCTCGGACGACACCGAAGGGCTCCTTGCCGAAGGGCGACTCCGGGAACTCGACGGCATCGTCATCCCGGGCGGCTTCGGCTTCCGTGGCATCGAGGGGAAGGTCACCGCGGCGGGCTTCGCCCGGTTGCAGCAGATCCCGTTCCTCGGGCTGTGCCTCGGTCTGCACTGCGCGACGATCGAGTTCGCGCGCGACGCGTGCGGACTCGCCGGTGCGAACAGTGCGGAGTTCGACACGCAGAGCCCGCACAAGGTGATCGACCTGATGGACGATCAGCGTGAGGTCGTCGAGATGGGCGGCACGATGCGCCTCGGCGCGTATCCCGCGAAGCTCAAGCCCGGCACGATCGTGCGCGAGCTCTACGGCGACGAGGTCGTCTACGAGCGCCACCGTCACCGTTACGAGGTGAGCAACGCATACCGCCGTCGCCTCGAGGAGGGCGGGCTGGTGATGTCGGGGACGTCGCCCGACGACCGGTTGGTCGAGTTCATCGAGCTGCCGCGCGAAACCCATCCCTACTTCGTGGCGACCCAGGCGCACCCCGAGTTCAAGAGCCGCCCGGACCGTCCGCATCCGTTGTTCGCCGGGTTCGTACTGGCGGCGAAGGAACGGGCCGAGGGTCGCGCCCCGCGCCTGCCGCTCGCCGCGGACCAGCCCGTCCAAGTCTGAGCCTGGTCGGAGTTGTGGGCCCGGAGCCGGAGTCTTGGGTCCGGGCGGTGCGGGTCGTATGACCGACGCGCTCGCGGGGCTGCTGCTCGAGCACGAGACGTGGTTGACCGTCGAACGCGGCCTGGCCAAGAACTCCCTGGCCGCCTACCGGCGCGACCTCAACCGGTACGAGCGGTACCTCCGGCGCCAGGGGCTCGTCGATGCCGACGCGGTGAGTGAGGCGACGGTCAACGCCTACGTCGAGCATCTGAAGCGGGCTCGGACCGCGGAGGGCACGCCGCGCTTCGCCCCGGCGTCGATCGCGCGTGCGCTCGTCGCCGTCCGGTCGTTCCACCGGTTCTGTGTCGACGAGGGATTCGTCGCGTCCGATCCGAGCGAGGAGGTCGGCGCGCCGAGGGTGCCCCAGGGCCTGCCCAAGGCGCTCACCGAATCCGAGGTCGACGATCTCCTCGGCGCGGTCGAGGGCGACGATCCGCGCGCGTTGCGGGACCGCGCGATCCTCGAGACCCTCTACGCGACGGGTGTACGGATCAGTGAACTGGTGGGGCTCGACCGGGCCGATCTCGACCTCGAAGACGGCCTGGCCCGCGTGATGGGCAAGGGGTCGAAGGAACGCGTGGTGCCGGTCGGTCGCAGCGCCCGCGCTGCCGTCCTCGAGTACCTGCACCGTGGTCGCCCGGAGCTGGAACGCCCCGCCACGCGACGGGTCGCGGGTGATCCGATCTTTCTCAATGCGCGTGGCGGTCGCCTGTCCCGGCAGAGCTGTTGGGCGATCGTGACCGCGGCGGGGAGTCGGGTCGGGCTCGACGGTCGCCTCTCACCCCACGTGCTGCGCCACTCGTGCGCCACTCACATGATCGAGCGCGGCGCCGACATCCGCGTCGTGCAGGAACTGCTCGGGCACGCGAGCCTGTCGACCACCCAGGTGTACACGAAGGTGTCGCCGGAACGGCTGCGAGCGGTCTACGAACTCGCGCATCCGCGGGCCCGGACCGGGGTCGGGGCGGCGCACGGGTAGGCTTCTCGGCCATGCCGGACGCGGATTTTCAGACCCATCGAGATGAGCTGGTTGCCGAGCGCGAACACCTCGTCACTCAGCTCGAGCAGCTCGGACGGGCGCCGGGTACCACCGAGCTCGACTTCGACGAGGGTTTCGCCGACAGCGGCCAGGTGACCGCGGAGCGGGGCGAGGTCGATGCGCTGGCCGGCTCACTCAACGAGAACCTGAACGACATCGAGGCGGCACTGGCCAAGCTCGAGTCCGGCACGTACGGCACGTGCGAGGACTGCGGTCAGACGATCCCGTCGGCCCGGCTCGACGCGGTGCCCGCGGCGCGCTTCTGCATCACCTGCGCGTCGAAGCAGCACTGACCCCGTGCACTTCGACGGCAATACGGTCGTCTTCTTCGTCTGTCTGATCGTGGCGATCATCCTCCACGAGATCAGTCACGGCGTGGTGGCCTACTGGTTCGGTGACGACACCGCGAAGCGCGCCGGTCGCCTCACACTGAACCCGATTCCCCACATCGACCCCGTCGGATCGATCATCCTTCCCGCCCTCGGCGCGCTGACCGGCGCCCCCGTGATCGGGTGGGCGAAGCCGGTGCCGGTCAACCCG
>Ga0075026_100000957_pt1 | contig 12174 bp, 6 predicted proteins | sample Str012_2_FD_71392 | JGI IMG/M metagenome (GOLD analysis project Ga0075026, IMG submission 71392) | Freshwater sediment microbial communities in response to fracking from Pennsylvania, USA - Straight Creek_MetaG_SC_2012 | ecosystem: Environmental > Aquatic > Freshwater > Creek > Sediment...
GTGCAACGGCCCTCCCGGTGTTCGACCGCGAATTGAGCCTGTCGGGCAACGCGATCGCGCGCGATGCGGGCATGTTGGCCTACATAGCCGTCAATGGCGCTGCAGCGCCGATCGCCGCTGGATCCGGGGCGCCGGTGGCCAGGGCAGATACGTATAACTCGGTGGTTCCGGGCAACACACTGGTGGTATCGGATCCTGGCAAAGGCTTGATCGCCAACGACACGAATGTTTATGGGGTTCAGCTCGTGGGAACCGTTGCCGGACTGACGCTCAATTCGAACGGAACCTTTAGCTACACAGGCGCGCCGACAACCTTTACCTATTGCGCGAACGGCACTGTGACGGCAGGGGTGTGCTCCTCGGGCACTACCGCGCTCGTGACACTGGGCGCGGCGCCGATTGAGGCAGGTACCGGCATTACCTGTACAAATTCAGCTTTCCCAGCGACGGTGGCAAGTACGCTGAGCATCAAGCCGCCGGGTATCCTGGTAGGTTGTAAAGACGCGGCGGGCTATCCGCTGACCGTTAATTTGGCAACAAGTACTACACCTTTGACGTTGACTCTCACAGGTGGTGGGACCGTCACGGTGGATGCCAATGGCGGTTTCAACGCGGCCATTGCGCCGTGCGCCCCGGTGGCGCCAGCGACCACGTGCTCGCGGACCTTTGCATTCAGTGCGAAAAACTCACAGAACACGGTCAGCGCCGCCACGGCGACCGTGACGCTGACTTTCCCGGCGGCCAGCGGTGTCAAAGTGGCGTTGGTGGACGGTTCCACCAAGGCAACTCTCGCTGGCGGGAGCTTCGGCACGGGCGATTTTCGCTGGATCATTGAAGAAGACCGCACGTACTACATCAACCCCAACTGCACCACGAATCCCCCGGCGGCAGGTTGCCCTGGCGCGCCTGTGCCGCCGGCCACCACCGGAATTGTCCCGACGTTCGGGACCAATTTCCACACCAGCTACATGCCGGTCGTGGCATCGGGTTGCACCGGTGATTTGTCCTGTGAATTCGGCCAGAGCATCGGTGGGCTGCCAGTTGCGTGCGTCGTAGGCAACGGCGTTTGCACGCCGACCGCGCAACGGCAGACGCCGCTCAATCCCGCTACGGTTCATCTGGATCCAACCAAGCGCTACTACATCTCGGTTCTTCCGGGCGACGCGGGCAATTCGTTCGAGAACGTGGGCACTTGTCTGAGCAACCCCACGCCAAGTTGCGGCCATGGCATGGGCGGCGCCCCGATTGCCTGCGTGCCTGCGACGGGAACGGTCACCTGTACCGCTACGACTGGTGCCTTCCCGGCGACCGTGAAGGTGTTCGTGCAACCCAATCCCTTCCCGACCTCGAAACTCTCGGTGTTCGTGTTCGAGGACGACTTCCCGCTTAACGGTGAGCAGGATGGCGGCGGCGGCATTGACGTGCTATCACCCAACGAGCCGGGCTTGGGCGGCTTCAACATCACTTTGTTTGACGATGCCGGCGGCACCGGTGATGCGACCGGACAGATGACCTACGACATGTTCAACATGCCCCTGTCGAACGGCCTGGCGGGAACCATCGATCCGTCTACGGGACTGGACGCGTGCCCGATATCCGGGACGAATCAGAACGCTGGTTTTGATGGAACGCACAGCCCGACGGGCATCACGGGCACCATTGTGACCTGCCCGAAGTACGAAGCGGGCGGCCAGATCCTGTCCCCGTTGGCGGGCCAGGTGGTGGTTCCCAACCTGATGCCTGGACGGTACGGCGTGGTGGCTACGCCGGCGGCTGACCGCATTGCGCGCGGCGAAGAGTGGCTTCAGACCAATACGCTGGATGGCCAGAAGGCGCACGATTCTTTCCTGCGCGTGGGTGAGCCCAGCTCCTTCCAGGAATACGGGCCGGCCGGCTATCACGTGTCCATCGGCTTCGCCAACCCCGGGATCATTAATGCGCGCCTGCAGTATGTCTGCGGCGGCACTGACCCGAACAGTCCTCAGCCCAACGTTGCCTATCACTGTAACAATACTGTGACCGGCACGGTCACGACCAGCCGCATGAGCCGTACACCGGATGAGCGGCTTTACAGCAGCGGCGACAACCGTAGCTTCGGGTTTACCCAGTGCTACGTGAGCTTTGGCGACACGGACGGCGAGGACTTTGCCTTCACCAAGTGCGACTCCAATGGGACCTTCACGCTCTCCGGTCTTCCCGAGGGGGATTGGAGAATCACCGTGTTCGACCAGTGGAACGACATGCTGGTGGATGGCCTGTCGACGCCAGTGCGGCTCGGCAATGCAGCGCATACCCCGACGACGATCGCCTTCGACGGCGGCACGACCGCGGGTCATTTCCCAATGATTGCCACCAACCAATGGCAAGCGAATATCTACACCAAGAGCTTCCTTGACCAGAACGGGAACGGCATTCAGGACGGCACGGAGCCAGGTCTCTCGCTGGTGTCGACCAACATCCGGTTCCGCGATGGCAGCTACTCGAATTTCAACAACACCGACCTCTCCGGTAATGCGGGCTTCAACGAGGTGTTCCCGCTGTTCAGCTGGTACGTGGTCGAGGGGTATTCGACGCGCTACAAGAGCACCGGCACCCACGTGGTCTACGACGCGGGCGGACCCTCGGACGGGTCGACCTGCGGAGGCACCACGGGAACGGTGTGCGGGAACTCCACCATTGGCCATTTCCTGGCCAACACCGCTGAACAGATTCCTGTGCCCACGAACCTACGGGTACCGGGCGCTCGCTATTGCGCATCGGCAGATTGCCCCGCAGGGGATACTGCCGGCGGCTCCACCGGGCGCGTCGATCCGCCCTTCTGGTTCGGCACCGAGGGCTGGCAGGGCTTTTCCGGCCAGAACAGCTTCATAGAATTTGGCAAGAAGCCCTACGCGCCTGCCGTTGGCACCGCACCGGCTGAGACCGGCGGCATCTTCGGCGAAGTGATCTACGCGTCGACCCGGCCGTTTGATGATCCGGCACTGCTGATCCACACCAGTTGGACCCCGGATGTGCCGGGCGTCACCGTCAACCTGTACAAGGAAGGGACGGCACCGGATGGCAGCGTAGCCCTGACGCTCGTCGATACCACCAAAACCAGCAGCTTTGACGATTGGGCTCAGGGCTTCTACCCGAGCACCAACCAGCCCTACATGAACTGCCCGGGCCAAGGCACCGCCACCGGTACCAACGCTGACCTGTTCTTCTACTCGATCTACAACCAGCCGGAGTGGCTCGACCAGTACAACAACGGCGGAACCGCGGCCCACACCATGCCGAACAACGCCCAGTTCAAGTGCTATGACGGCATGCACAATTGGAACCAGGTGCAGCCCGCACCGTACGATGGCATGTACTCGTTCCCGAGCGTCGCCGCCATCAGTCCGACGACAGGGAAGCCGACCGCCACAAACTGCACGGCCTGCATCCCCAATCCCGACGCGACCGATCCCTATCGGTTTGGTCAACCCATGTTGGCCGCTGGTAAGTATGTCGTGGAAGTGGTCGTGCCCCCAGGCTACGAGCTCGTGAAGGAAGAGGACAAGAACATCCTTATCGGCGACAACTACATCGCGCCCGTGACGCAGCAGTTCGCCGGCCTGGGTAACATCTTCATCCTGCCCGATCAAGCGGAAGTGTCGGCGTACTACAACGTCAACAATGCGCAGAATCCGACCAACGCGTTTGGCAGAACGACACTTCCCAGTGGCGAAGGCGACACGGGCAGCGTCGAGAACTTCTGGCCCTGCGTAGGCGCGTCGCGCACCGTGCCCGACTTCATCAGTCTGTTCCCGCAGTCCGGTGAGGTCGCACCGTTCGCCGGCGCCACTCGCAATCTGTGCGATCGCAAGGAAGTGACGCTCACACAACAGACGGCGGCGCTCGCCAAGTTCTGGATCTTCAGCTCCACGCACGTTGCCGCCCACTTTACCGGCGTCATCACCGACGACTACACCTCGGAATTCGATCCGTTCTCGCCGCAGTTTGGCGAGAAGTTCTCGCCGCCCGACCTGCCGATCTCGATCAAGGATTGGAGCGGCACGGAGATTGCCCGCACTTACGCCGATCATTGGGGTGCCTACAACGGCTTGACCTACTCCACCTGGGAAGTCAACCCGCCGAATCCGACTGGCTACGCGCCAACGATGATGGTCACCTGCATGAACGATCCGGGCACCGGCACGGCGCCGGATCCGCTGTTCAACCCGCAGTACAGCCAGTTCTGCTACGAGATTCCGTTCATGCCGGGCCAAACCCAGTACATGGACACGCCTGTGGTGCCGACCTCGGCCTTCGCCGGCGCGGGCTATAACAATCCCGACTGCGCCTATCCGGCCTTGACGCCGGCCATTGCCGAAGTGGATGGCACTGGAGTTGGGCCGTATGTCACTGCAGTTGGCGGCACCCTCACCATCAGGGCGCTGGGCGATCAGATGGTGCCTAACAATGCCTACTCAGGACCGTCTGCCACGACCGCTCCGTTCAACCAGAAGAAAGTGCTGCGCCACTATGGCTTCGGCGCTACGCAGGGCACGGGAAGCGTGACCATCGGCGGGGTAAATGCCCCTGTTACGGGCTGGAGTGACACCACGATTACGGTCACGGCGCCCACGATTCCGGCATCGTCGTCGACCTGCGCCATCCAGCAGCAAGCGCAATACGGCGGCTCGACCGCTCGATGCGGAGAACTGGCGATCACGACAGGTACCGGGCAGCAGTCGATAGACACCGTAACGGTCACTGTCGGCGGGAAAGCCCCGACCCACGTTGCCGCCTCGGGCTCGATCCAGGCCGCGATTGACCTGGCCAAGCCAGGCGATCTGATCATCGTCGATCCCACTTGCGCCACCGTGGCAGCTCCGACTGTTGCGGTTGCCTGTACCGCCAGTACGACGGTCCGCTCGCAATCGGCCCACCAGGAAATGTTGCTGATGTGGAAGCCGGTCCGACTGCAAGGTGTTGGCGCGGCCTCCAGCGTCATCAACGCGAATGCGCATCCCGCAGGCAAGGTGGATGCGTGGCGCAAGCAGGTCAATTGTCTGTTCGGCCTGGGCCTCAACGGCTCGCCAACTACTTGGGACAGCACTTGCGGAACGGGATGGTTTGGCTTCAATGCCGCCAGCGGCGGTTCAGGGAATCTGACCCCACAGGTCGACCGGTTACCGCTGGAAGCCACCGTGGGCTGGGATGCCGGCCTTAACGGTAACCTGGCCGAGCTGTTGCAGGAGCCCTCGCTGATGGGCGCCCTGGAAGGGGCTGGCATTACGGTATTGTCGAAGGGCGTGGACTTCCACGGTGCCAGTCCTTGGGATCCCACGCTGCTGGCCGGCTTCCCGGTCGGCACCACGTTGCTGACCTCCAGCAATTGCGGCGGAAGCGGTGCGAATCCGTTCCCGAGCAGCTTCCAGTGTAATCCATCCAGCATCGACGGCTTGGGGATCACGAACAGCTCGCAGGGCGGCGGCGGTATCTTCGTGCACGGCTGGGGACATAACCTCCAGATTGCCAACAACCGGGTCCACAACAATGCCGGAACGCTCTCGGGCGGCATCAACGTGGGTCAGGGTGAATTTCCGCCCTCGTATCTGCAGGGCAATGCCACCAACGCGCCTCCCGGATCCTGCCAGAGCAGCAGTACCGCGAATGTTCAGCTGCCTTACTGCCATGACCTGAATGTGAATATGCACAACAACGCCATCACCTCGAATTCTTCGACAGGCGATGAATTGTTCTCGGCGACACCGGCCGGCGCCGGCGGCGTCAGCATCTGCACCGGTTCGGACTTCTACAAATTCAACTACAACTGGGTTTGCGGGAATCTGAGCAGCGGCGACGGCGGCGGTGTTGGTCATATCGGCTTCAGCTACAACGGCGACATCGAGCACAACTCGATCATTTTCAACCAGAGCACCAACCCGACAATCCCCACCAACGGCGGCGGCCTGCTGATCCAGGGCGCACCTGATGCCGATCCGCCGTGCGGCCTTCAGGTCGACACGGATTGCGTGCCCGCCCTGGGCTCGGTTGGGCCCAGTGACGGCACCGGCCCGGGCCTGGTCATCAATGCCAACCTGATCATGGGCAACCAGGCGGAAAGCGGCAGCGGCGGCGGTCTGGCCTTGCAGCAGGCCAACGGCTCCGACGTCATCAGCTTCCCGACCAGTCCGGGTCGCTGGAACGATGTGACCGTGACCAACAACATCATTACCAACAATGTCGCCGGATGGGACGGTGCTGGTGTGTCGCTGCTCGATGCTCTGAACGTGAACATCATCAACAACACCATCATGTCCAACGACACGACTGCGTCGGCGGGCATACTTTTCGATACGGTTGGCGCCCCCTTGGCCAGCACCCAGGGAACCAATTGCAGGCAGGCTGGCAACGTGGCCTCCTGCCCGCAGCCCGCCGGCTTGGTGAGCGTCCAGAACAGCGCCACACTGGTGGCAAACTTCCCGGCGCAGATACTCTGCCCGGTCGGCCATGGAGTGGGAGGGACCACGGTTCCTGGCAGCCCCCGTATCAACGGGGCGTGCCGGAAGGCCTCGTACCCGGAGCTGTATAATGATGTGTTCTGGCAGAATCGCTCGTTCGACATCAGTGTTGGCGGCCTCGGTACGGGAACCACCAACCAGCAGCATGTCGTTGCGCTGTTTAACGCGTTCACTGGAACTGTAGCAGCGAGCCAGGCGACGACCGGCGCCTGCCCGACGGCCTCGTACTGGGACGTTGGCGTGCGCGGTGATACCGGACCGACTAACCATGCGTCGACGGTCACGCTCAATCCCGAGGCGTCGATCCTGACGAGCACGGCGGGCTATGCCGGTGGCGGTACGGGCTTCCGGGTTAACGCGGCGTCCAATCCGGCTGTCGTCAGCCAGTACTGCAATGGCTCGCGGGTCCCGCCGGAATTTGGTGGCTTGGGCTGGCAGGTGCCGCCGGGCATCTCGGATGCCACTGTGCCCAATCCGATCTTCAATCTGACGCCGGCGGCGACCGTGGACGAGGGCAACAACTGGGTCAATATCGCTTGGGGTCCGCTGGCGGAAGCAAACCCGCTGACCGGTGTCCTGCTCGGCAACTACGCGCCCACAGCGGGATCGCCAGTCATCAACTACATCACGCCGGCCAACTCGGCGACGACGTACACGGCGGCACCGAGCTTTGACTTTTTCAACAATCCGCGAAAGGGCAACAACGCCGTTGACGTGGGCGCGGTCGAGTTCGGGGCGGGCCCAGTAGTTCCGACCCTGACCGCGACCGTGACGCCGACACCGCTCCCCTTTGGGGTGTGGGCCGCTGGCACGACCAGCAACGCGCGGACGCTTACGGTGACCAATACGGGCAACACCGCGCTCGCGGGTGGTACGTTCACGTTTGGCGGCGGCACGCCGCAGCCCTTCTCGCGAGCGGGTGGCACCTGCCCGGCAAGTGGTGCCGCGGCGCTGGCCGTGGGTGCCAACTGCACGATTACCGTGGTGTTTGCACCGGCGGCTGGAACGGTTAACGGCACGGCCTTCACTAGAAGCCTGACGGTTGCTTACACCGGTGCCACGGTCACGAACGCGGTGGTGAGCCTGACTGGCACGGCGGTGACGGCGCTGGCAACTGCGACTGTCGCGCCGAGTCCGCTGACGATCACCTTGCCGACTTGCACGCCGGCAACTTTGGCCTGCCTCAGCGGCATTGGGGCTGTCACGCTGACGAACAACGCCGCCGTCGGCGGTTCGCAGCTGGCAGTAACTAATGTCGCCGTGGCATCCACTGGCTCCAGCTTGTTGACCTGGATATTTAGCATCGGCGCTCTCGCCGGACCGGACACCTGCAGCGGTCAGGCCGTAGCCCCCGGGGCAAGCTGCACCGTGACGGTCCGGTTCACGAATACGCTCGCTCCTAGAGGAGTGGATCGTGCCGGGACGATTACGTTCACGGATACGGCCTCGGCCAGCCCGCACGTCGGCAACCTGATTGGTCACGGGAATCCATAACTAGGCCATCAAACTTCGCGGGGACGGGAATACCCGTCCCCGCGGAACCGGGCGACGACCCAATGCTGCTCGCGGTGTAGCCGTGCGCCGCGCTCCATTGGGAGCACTTCGAAAACCGCTATTCCAAATCCGTGACGGCCATCACCGCCAGTCTCGCTGCGTTCGCCGCAAACTAACAGAGAGTTCGTTTGCACTTTGAACCAAGCGAGGTAGTCCATGTATGCTTTTCCTGTCACCTTAGTGTGCGCCGCCGCACTGCTTCCAGGGCTCGCGCACGCCGCAGCTCCACCGAGTCCGCAGCAGTTTGGCATCGCCAGGGCGATCGCCGACTACTGCTCCCGCATTGATCCCGCGCACGAGCAACGGTTTGTGCAGCAGGCGCGTACGGCACTCGGCAATATGTCCGAGGCCCGCTTCGCAGCGGGCGGCCAGACACTCGCATACCAGCACGCCTATAGTTTCATTGGATCGCTGCTGAGCAAGGCTTCCCCTGCGGACGCGCTGCGTGCTTGCACGGACATCCTGTAGATTTGAGGCGCATAGCGATTTGAGGTCTGCCGACGCTAAAATCAGCCCACGGTCTTCCTAGGTAGTGCGGCGTTACGGCCGCGGCGGTGCGGACTAGCAAAGTAACTTGGCAGGCGCAGGAACTCCCGATCGGCGCGAAAGTCTTATACTATCGCACCGACGTCAGTGATGACCGCGCCGCGTCAGCAGTGAACCGCCGGCACAGCGCAAGTAGGAGAAGCCCGTGGGGCGAACAATCGATCCGGCAATAAATGATGTGGCGGGATTTAGACCGGCGGCGGCATTCGCGCTGCTGCTCGCGTTCGCGCTTGCCGGCGCGACGCCAGTGCGGGCGACGGACACGGAAGCGGCAGAGCCTGAGCTTGCGCAACCGGTAGTGCACGTCCACCGCAAGCCGCTCGCGCGCGATCCTGCCGCAGCGTTTGCCAAACGCCTCGACCTCGATGCGAATCAGCAGGCGCAGGTCAGAGGACTGCTCGCGATCCGCCAGGCGCAGATTCGCAGCGTATGGAGCGATCCTGAGATCGCCGGTGACGACCGGGTTGGCGCGATTAAGGCGCTTAACGCAAAGACGGTCGAGCAGATCCGCTCGCTGCTCACCGAGGAGCAGAAGCAGAAGTACTTCCAGCCACGGCCTGTTGGGAGTGTGCCACCGGAACCCGGCCCCGGTGTGGAGGAATGGCTGCGTGCGCTCAGACCGCAGAATCTGGACGCGGGCACGCCAAACTGACGTGGGCATGGCCTAAACGGCAGCCGATGACAAACCAAAAGGAGCGTAGCGATGCGACCGATGTATACTCTGTGCACTGCACTCATGCTGACCGCAGCGCTACCCTCGCAGGCGCTCGCTGGCGACTCCCCCGTCGCCGCCGAAGGTCTCGCGGCCGTGCAAAGCCTGACCGACCATTGCGGGCTATTAAATCCCGAGGCAGCAAGCGGGTTCGAAGATTATTTGGCGCGATACCTTAAGGATATCCCGGAGCCGGAGGTAGTCCAGCTCCGCGCGTCAGCCGCCTACAAGAGCGGTTATGCGAAAGCGACCGCAGATCTTGCAAGGCGACCCCGACCCGAGGTCGCGAAGGTCTGCAAGACCCTGCTAGCGGTATCCGCGGATTTGCGCGCTCGCGAAGCCAAGCCCGACGAGACCCCGCCTGCCGCGCCGGTGCCCAAGAGTTGAGGCGCTGACCTTGCATCAGTCTAGCGCAAGTTTTGGCCTAGTTGCCCGCCCTCGGTTTAACAGCAGGACGCGCCTCATGCGTTTGTACAGCGGATTGCAGCGCACCCCACCGGATTCAGTCGATCGAAGGATGAGCGCACGTTATTTGTTGCGGACCGCGCTGGTGCTGGCCGAGTTGCTCGCGGGCACTCTGTTGTGCGCCCCGGCGCTCGCGCAGTCGCCTCACGGCAATCAAAGTGCTGCTCCAGCGGGGAAGGCGCTGGCGCCAACGGTGGCGCCAACGCACCGCTACTATCCGGATCGCTTCGCAGGGCGAGCCGGTACCTACTACAGGCTCGTTTGGGGCGTGGATTCGCTCGCCGTCAAATGGGCAGAATCGGGCGAAATCATTCGCTTTAACTACCGGGTGCTGGATGCCGATAAGGCCAAAGCGCTCAACGATAAACGCTCGGAACCCACGCTGAACGACCCGCGCGCCGGGGTCCAGCTGGTCGTGCCTTCGATGGAAAACATCGGACAATTGCGTCAGAGCGGTGAAGTCGAAGAAGGCAAGACCTATTGGATGACCTTTTCGAACAAAGGTCGATTGGTGAAACGGGGTGATCACGTCAACGTCGTCATTGGCCAGTTTCACGCTGATGGACTCGTGGTAGATTAGCGTTCCACCGCCGACGAGCGCCGGAGCGCGTTGGTCTTGTTCATTTCGGTTGAAATGCATTCCTCTCAGAGGTAAACCATGTCACACAGTTCTTCAACTCGGGCCCGCTTTGCAGCGCTCGCCGCTACTTGGCTGGGCTTGGGCGTGGCCAGCGCCCTGCTAGCAGCCGCTGCGCCGCCAGCGCCGCCAGCAACGCCAAGCAAGGCACCGCAAGGCGGTCTGAGCGCGACGCAGGTTGCCGACCGCAATGTGGCCGCACGCGGTGGGCTTTCGGCCTGGCGCGCGCTTCAGACGCAGACCATCGCGGGTAACATGGACGCCGGGGCGGGTGATTCCTTGGCCCGCAGCATTCGCGTGGCGCGCGGCGCAACCAGTGCGGTGACCAAAAAGGAGCGGGCCGCAGCAGCCGAGGCTAACGCGAAGGCCGCGGCACAGCAGGTCGAGCTGCCGTTCCGCCTGGAACTGAAGCAGCCCAACAAATCACGCCTGGAGATCGACGTGGCCGGCAAGACCGCGCTGCAGGTGTACGACGGCAAGAATGGCTGGAAGGTCCGCCCGTTTCTCAATCGCGATGACGTCGAACCTTTCACAGAACAGGAATTGAAATCGCAGTCCTCGGTCGACGACATGCGAGGGCCACTGATCGACTATGCGGCGAAGGGTACAACCCTGGAACTCGATGGCACGGAAGCGGTGGAGGGTCACAACGCCTATAAGCTCAAGCTCACGGCGAAGAACGGCGACGTTAAGCACGTCTGGATCGATGCGCAGAGTTTCCTGGATGTGAAGGTGGATGGATCACCACGTGTATTCGACGGCCGCCCGCGGAAAGTGTGGGTCTATCAGCGTGACTTCCGCAACGTGAAGGGCATGATGATGCCTTTTATTTATGAGACGGCGGTGGACGGCGTCCCTCAATCGCACAAGGTGTCGATTGAGTCGGTGACAGTGAATCAGCCCATTGACGATGCCCGATTCGCCAAGCCCCAGGCATCGGCGTTAACGCCGCCAGCGGCTCGCCCGGCGCCGCCCGTCGTGGCACCTGCGCCACACTGATATCATTCAGCGTGCGGGCCACCGTGCTCCGCCAGCTCGGCACGCGCGAGTATTCCCTATGAAAAAGCGCTTCAAACCTGCCAAGCGACCGCTAGGAATTAGTCCTGGGCGCACGTCGCTACCCTTTGTCGTGCGGTCGGTTCGGCTGTTGCTGCTGCTGGGTTTCGCTGCGCAGGCGTGGGGGGTCGAGGCTGCGGACGCGCCTGCGCCAGCTGGCCTGCCCAGCGCGCCTAGTGCTACGGCCGAGAGTACCGCCAGCGAGGGCCAAATGAATGACGTGGAGGCGCAGGGCAATGGCGCACGCAGTGCGCCGCACCGCTCACCTGGCACGCGAGGAAGACTGACTCCGGAGAGTCAGGTGCAACGCCTGACCGCGTCGCTGGCGCTTACTGCCGACCAACAAACCAAAATCAAAGCGATGCTGGAGCGGCGGCAGGTATTGGCGTTGCAGATCCATTCCCGCACAGACATCACTGCGATGGATCGGGTGCGAGAATTTCACGCGCTTGATCGCCAGACGGTGGTGCGGATCAACAGCCTGCTGACCGCAGAGCAGCGCGCCAAGTACGAGCCTGGGAAGGCGGTGGCCGGCTCGGCTGGCGTCCAGCGTTTGCCGCCCCAGCCGGACGCCCGCTGATGCTTCGCGGCCGATCGGTGGCGTGCTGGACCGTGGCATTGGGGTTGGCGCTGTCGGGGCCGCTGAGCCTTGCCGCCACTGCAGGATTGAGCGCCGAACAGATTGTGGATCGCTATGTCAGTGCTCGCGG
>Ga0075026_100000958_pt1 | contig 12166 bp, 10 predicted proteins | sample Str012_2_FD_71392 | JGI IMG/M metagenome (GOLD analysis project Ga0075026, IMG submission 71392) | Freshwater sediment microbial communities in response to fracking from Pennsylvania, USA - Straight Creek_MetaG_SC_2012 | ecosystem: Environmental > Aquatic > Freshwater > Creek > Sediment...
ACGCAAAGGCACCGCCGACCTGCTTAGCGGACTGCCCATCGTGCCGCGCCGCAGCCTGGAATACAAAGGCACCATGTTCCAGGAGATGGACGTGGACGCCATTCTGGAGCGCAAGCCGCAAGTCGTGCTGATTGACGAACTGGCGCACACCAACATTGAAGGCAGCAAACATCAGAAACGCTACGAGGACGTGCTGGAGATTCTGGAAGCCAAGATTGACGTTCTCTCCACCATGAATATCCAGCATCTGGAAAGCGTGACGCCAACGGTCCAGAGCATCACCGGCATCGCCGTGCGTGAAACTGTTCCGGACTGGGTGCTGGAGCGCGCGAATGAAGTTGTGCTTGCCGACCTGACTCCCGAAGCCCTGCAAACACGGATGCGGCGCGGCGACATTTATCCGGTGGAGCGCGCGGACAAAGCGCTAGCGAATTTCTTCCGCGCCGGCAACCTGCTGGCTCTGCGCGAACTGGCGTTGCGCCATGTTACGCACTCCGTCGATAAGAGTCTCGAGACCTATCTGCAACGCAAACATATCGACCAGAACTGGGGAGTGAGTGAGCGAGTTGCCGTTTGCATCAGCTCGAATCCGGCTTCGCAACAGATCATTGCCCGCGGAGCGCGCATGGCCCAGGGGCTGGACGCGGAGTTTTACGTTGTCCACGTAGAGCGCGGAGAAGGCAGGACAGAAGACCGCGACCGCAGCCTGGCGGCGAACATCCGCTTTGCGGAAAACCTCGGCGCCAAAGTAATTCAACTGGAAGGCGCAACCGTAGCCAGGACCGTTGCGGACTTTGTCCGTGAACAAAAAATCACGCAGGTAATCTTTGGGCGCTCGGCGGTCCACGGTTGGAAAAAATATCTCTACCTGGGCGCGATCCACCGCTTTCTGGCCAACGCGCCGCAAGTGGACGTTCACATTGTGAACCAGGAAGCGTCCTGATGTCCGAACGCAGCCGCATCCTGGTCGTCGACGACGAAACGCAGATCACGCGCGTGCTCAAGACCACGCTGACATCGCAAGGTTATGAAGTGCGTACCGCATCCGATGGCGCCAGCGCCCTTGATGCCGCCATGGACTGGCTGCCCGACCTGATCATCACCGATCTTTCCATGCCCGCGATGACCGGCATAGAACTGACGCGCGCCGTGCGCGAGCGCTCACAAGTGCCGATCATCGTTTTGTCCGTCCGCGAAGAAGAGAAAAACAAGATTGAAGCCCTGGACGCCGGCGCCGACGACTATGTGACCAAACCTTTCAGCGTGAATGAACTCCTGGCGCGTGTGCGGGCCAACCTGCGGCGCGTGGCGGCGACGACCGAAACTGTCACCACGCCGGTGGAAGACGGCGACTTCTACATCAATCCGGAATCGCGACAGGTGAAGGTAAGCAGCAAGGAAGTGCATCTTACGCCGAAAGAATTTGATCTGCTCATGTTCATGGCCCGTCATCCCAACAAAGTGTTGACGCATCGCATCCTGCTCAATGCCGTGTGGGGTGGCGAAAGCGTGCAGCAACCGGAGTACCTGCGCGTATTCATCAACCAGTTGCGCAAAAAGATTGAGCCGGCGGAAACTCCGCGCTACATCCTCACCGAGCCGTGGGTTGGCTATCGCTTCCAGCCTGCCGGCGAACGTCCCTTATAAAACATTTACGTTTTCCCAACGCCTTCCTAACACGGGCTAGTGTCAACTAGCACTTGTCACCCACTTGATCGTTGATCATGCATCGGGGATCCGTGCCCGCGTGACCCATGATCCTGGGCGCAAAGGAGGCAGAGAGATGAACGTTTCAGTAATTCAACCCATATTTCTGGCCGTTTGCGGATTGGCCGTTGTTTTCATGCTGGCTTGCCTGCGCGGCTTTGCCGGGGAACTGCGTCACGCTAAAGCTGGGCGTGCGAGTTTGTTGCTCGTTGAAGCTGCGCCGGTGAGCTACGTCACCGAATCGAGACGTGGCGTCGTTATAGAAATTGCCGGTTCTGCAAAAGCAAACCGTTCGCGGCAAGCCGTCGAGCCGGAAGACTTCAGCTGTGGAGTTCTGCAGGAATCAAGAGCGGTTTGATGGACATCACAGGCAGTACGCCGCATTGCGTTTTTTGAAAGTAGCCAAATATGAAAAAGCTAATAGCACAAATTGAACGTCGGGCTGCTTGTTGCCAGGCGGCATTATTGATTGCAATGTTCGCCATGGGGACGGCGCGCATGCCGGCCCAGGCGGGGCCACAGAGCCAGAAGGCCTTCGCGGACCCGCGATCCGGCGAGGCGAGTTCGGTCTCGGCGGCAAAGCCGGCCAGCGCGAAGCCCGCGAACACAAAACCGGGCAATGCCGAGTTGATTGAGGAACTGGAGCGGATGCGGGCGAGGATCCTTGAGCTGGAAGCGCAACTCAAAACGCAATCGGGCGAGGCGAGCGGTCAGCCGGCGGTGGCAAGCGATGCAGGTGTGTCGTCATCTTCGTTGACGCCCGTCACTGAGTCCGTGATCGCGCGGCCTGCCTCGACGCAAGTTGCCAAGGTGGAAAAACCCAAACCGGCCGATCCGTTCTCCTTCGCCGACTTTACCTGGCTCAACGGCAATGCCCGGACCAAAGAAGCCGCCATGGACACGAAATTCTTTACGCCGGAAATCCGCGCCGACGTGGACTACATCTACGACTTCAACCATCCGTCCGACGACACGATTGGCGGATCGAGCGAAGTTTTTCGCGCGAATGAATTCCAGGTCACGCAACTCGGTGTTGGCGGCGACTTTCACTATGACAACGTGCGTGCCCGCGTGATGACGCAGTTCGGCATGTACTCGGTGACCACGCCGCGCAATGATACCAGCACCGGGCGAGGCCAATGGGACCTGGCAGGCGCGTACCGCTATCTCTCAGAAGCTTACGGCGGCTACCACTTCAACGTGATGCACGGCATCAACGTGGATGCCGGCATTTTCATGTCGTACGTCGGCCTGTTTAGCTACTACAACTTTGACAACTGGGCCTATCAGCCCTCGTATGTGTCGTCCAATACGCCGTGGTTTTTTAACGGAGTGAGGATACAGTTCTTCCCCACGGAAAAACTCAAAATCGAACCATGGATCACGAACGGCTGGCAGTCGTACGGACGGTTCAACAAGCGCCCCGGCGTCGGCGGACAGATTTTGTGGCGTCCCAACGGCAAGTGGTCAATTCTCGGCAATCAATACGCTCTGGGACGCGACGCGCTGGGCGTGACCGGACGCACCCGCTGGCATACCGACGACAGCGTTCAGTACAAGTACTATGACCATCCGGAAAACTTCATCAGCAAGGCGGCATTCTCGCTGACCGGCGACGCGGGCTGCGAAAGCGGCGGCGGCGTAAGTTGTTTTGGCAACGGCAAGAGCGGACCGAAGCAAAGCTTCCTTGGCTATATGATTTACAACCGCCTCTGGTTCGACAAGGACAAGTATGGGTTGACGCTGGGCGGCGGGGCCATCAACAATCCCGGACGATATCTGGTGCTGCTGCCGCCGATCAACGGCGCAACTGCTTTTTCAGGCACGCCATACTTCACCGAAAATCCCGGCGATCCGTACAAAGCCTGGGACGCTTCGGCAACTTTTGACTACATGCCCAGCCAGTACATTACGTTCCGGTCGGAATACAACCATCGCGCGGCCAACGTGCCGTATTTCTCCGGTTCCGGCGGAATCACGCCGGCGGGGGGCAACCAGGGAACGGCCGGATCATTTGTGGCGGGTTTCACTCCGGATCTGCGCAAGCGAGAGAACCGGATCAACGTGGCGATCCTGGTTAAGTTTTAGAATCCGCCAACTTGCAAGTGTGAAAGTTTCCGATTTGGAGTTTGCGAGGCGCACACCATGGACCTGTTAATGATCGTTGTAACTCTGTTGTTTTTCGCCGTGGCGATTTCCTACACGGTGGCCTGCGACAAGTTGAAATGATTGGCTGAAACATTGATTTGCTAAAACAAAGAGGCTCTACCGATGAACCTGGAAAACATTGTGATGCTGGCCATCTGCTCGTTGCTGATGGTTTATCTGGTGTACGCGTTGCTGCGTCCGGAGAAGTTCTGACATGTCTCTGAACGGATGGCTGCAAATCCTGTTGTTCTTTGCCGTGGTGCTGGTGGCGACCAAACCGCTGGGCGCTTTCATGGCCAAGGTCTATGCACGCGAACGCACGTGGTTGGACCCGGTGATGCGTCCGCTGGAGAAGCTTCTGTACAAGCTCACCGGCGTGGACGAAACGCGCGAGATGCGTTGGACGGAGTACTGCATCGCGATGTTGTTGTTCAGCGGTGTATCCATGCTGGTGCTGTATTTGTTGCAGCGCGTGCAACATGCCCTGCCTCTGAACCCACAGGGGTTTGCCAACGTGGCGCCGGACCTGGCGTTTAATACTGCTGCTTCGTTCACCACCAACACCAACTGGCAGTTTTACAGCGGCGAGAACACAATGAGCTATCTCACGCAGATGGCCGGCCTGGCGTACCACAACTTTGCGTCGGCGGCAGTCGGGATGGCGCTGGCCGTGGCTTTCATACGAGGCATTGCGCGTCGCGAAAAAGATACGCTGGGCAACTTCTGGGTGGACATGACGCGTTCCACGTTGTGGGTCCTGCTGCCGGGCTGCATCGTTTACGCGTTGCTGTTGGTGTCACAAGGCGTCGTCCAGAACCTACGGCCGTATGACACAGCAAAACTAGTTGAGCCGCAGCAGGTGCAGCGCGTCACCGACGGCAAGCCCGTGGTCGACCAGGCCAGCAAGGCGGTAATGGATACCGTCACCGACCAAGTGATCGCGCAAGGGCCCGTGGCGTCACAAGAAGCCATCAAGATGCTGGGCACCAACGGTGGCGGGTTCATGAACGCCAACAGCGCGCATCCGTTTGAAAATCCCACGCCGTTCAGCAACTTCCTCCAGATGGTTTCCATTTTTCTGATCCCCGCGGGCCTCACCTACACGCTGGGGCGGATGACCGGATCGCAACGCCACGGCTGGGCGGTGTTTGCGGTGATGGCGATTCTGTTTTTTGCCGGAGTCGTTACCGCGTACTGGGCTGAGGCCCAGGGCAATCCGTTGCTCGCCGGGACCGACCAGCATGTCTCCGCCACGCAGGCGGGCGGCAACATGGAAGGCAAAGAAGTCCGCTTTGGCATCGCCAACTCCGCGCTCTTTGCCACCGTTACCACGGACGCCAGCTGTGGCGCCGTGAACGCCATGCACGATTCGTTTACGCCGCTGGGGGGCATGGTGCCGCTGGTAAACATCATGCTGGGCGAAATTGTTTTTGGCGGTGTAGGCGCAGGCATGTACGGAATGCTGATCTTTGTGGTGCTCTCGGTCTTCATCGCCGGACTTATGGTGGGCCGCACGCCGGAATATCTGGGCAAAAAGATTGAAGCCTATGACGTGAAGATGGCCATGCTGTACGTGCTGATCTTTCCGCTGTCCGTCTTAGTGTTAAGCGCGATCTCGGCGCTGTCTCCGGGATTTGGGTTGACCACGCTGGGCAATACCGGCCCGCATGGGCTTTCAGAAATGCTGTATGCGTTTACGTCAGCCACCGGCAACAACGGATCGGCGTTCGCCGGGCTCGGTCCGAACCACTGGTACAACCTGGCGATTGCCGTGGCCATGCTGGTGGGGCGCTTCCTGATGATCGTCCCTATGCTGGCGGTGGCGGGCAGCCTGGTGAAAAAGAAAATCGTTCCACCATCACCCGGGACGTTCCCGGTAACCACGCCGTTGTTCAGCGCGCTGGTGGTCAGCGTGATCATCATCGTGGGCGCGCTTACGTTTTTCCCGGCGCTGAGCCTGGGACCAATCTTGGAACACCTGCTTATGCATGCAGGAAAGACTTTCTAAGGAGCCTGCGTTTAAGGAAACTAAAAAAATGGCGGGAAAATCAAAATCGTTGTGGGACGCAAAGATCGTACGCAGAGCGCTGGTGGATTCGCTCATAAAGCTTGATCCGCGCAAGATGATGCGCAACCCGGTCATGTTTGTGGTGGAAGTGGGAAGCGTGGTGACCACGCTGTTGCTGGTCCGCGACGCTGTGGCCCACAAGCCGGGCTTTGGCTTTGATCTACAGATCACGTTGTGGCTGTGGTTCACCGTGCTGTTTGCCAACTTTGCTGAGGCCATGGCCGAAGGCCGCGGCAAGGCTCAGGCAGAAACGCTGCGCCGCGCCAAAGCCGAAACCGTTGCTAACCGCTTGTTGCCGGACGGCAGCACGGAAAGCGTTGCAGGATCCAAGCTGCGCGCTGGCGACATGGTGCTGGTGATCGCGGGAGAAATTATTCCCGGCGATGGCGAAGTGGTGAACGGCGTCGCGTCCGTGGACGAATCGGCCATTACCGGCGAGTCTGCGCCGGTGATTCGCGAAGCCGGCGGTGACCGTTCGGCCGTCACCGGCGGAACGCGCGTGCTCTCCGACCAGATCAAAGTGAAAATCACGTCGAATCCTGGCGAGACTTTTCTTGATCGCATGATCGCGCTGGTGGAAGGCGCGGAGCGGCAGAAGACTCCAAACGAAATTGCGCTCAACATACTTTTGGCCGGACTCACCGTCATCTTCTTGCTGGCCGTTGTGACGCTGCAGCCGTTTGCGATTTATTCCGGAACACCGCAAACCATCTTTGTGCTGGTGTCGTTACTCGTTTGTCTTATTCCCACCACGATTGGCGCGCTTCTTTCGGCTATCGGCATTGCCGGCATGGACCGCTTGGTTCAACACAACGTTCTTGCGATGTCCGGCCGCGCGGTGGAAGCCGCCGGGGACGTGAACACGCTGTTGCTCGATAAGACCGGCACCATCACGCTGGGCAATCGCCAGGCCACGGACTTTATCGCCGCGCCCGGAGTGAGCAACGATCAGCTGGCGGACGCGGCACAGCTGTCGTCGTTACCGGACGAAACGCCGGAAGGCCGGTCCATTGTTGTGCTGGCCAAAGAAAAGTACGGGCTGCGCGGGCGCGACCTAGCGACCATGCAAGCGCAGTTCGTCCCGTTTAGCGCGCAGACGCGCATGTCCGGCGTTGATCTGGATGGACGCGTGATCCGCAAAGGCGCTGCCGACGCGATTGAAAAATATCTCGGTGACCTTGGAGGCAAGATGCCGAGCGAAGTCCGCGTTGCTGTGGAAACGATTGCGCGGTCAGGCGGCACCCCGCTGGTGGTCGCGGAGAACAACCGCGCGCTGGGCGTGATTCAACTCAAAGACATTGTGAAGGGCGGTATCCGCGAACGCTTTGCGCAGTTGCGGTCCATGGGGATACGCACGGTGATGATCACTGGCGACAATCCGCTGACCGCCGCGGCGATTGCGCGCGAAGCCGGCGTGGACGACTTTCTGGCGCAGGCCACGCCCAAAGACAAAATGGACTTGATTAAGAAAGAGCAGAGTGAAGGCAAGCTAGTGGCGATGACCGGAGACGGCACCAATGATGCTCCCGCGCTGGCGCAAGCAGACGTAGGCGTGGCGATGAACACCGGCACGCAGGCCGCCAAGGAAGCCGGCAACATGGTGGACCTGGATTCCAATCCGACCAAGCTGCTGGAGATTGTGGAGATCGGCAAGCAACTGCTGATGACTCGCGGATCGCTGACCACGTTTTCCATCGCCAATGATGTGGCCAAGTATTTCGCCATCATCCCGGCGATGTTTGCGGGAACGTTCCCGGTGCTGAACACGTTGAACATCATGCGGCTGGCTACTCCGCAGTCGGCGGTGCTCTCAGCGGTGATTTTCAATGCGCTGATTATTGTGGCGCTGATTCCGCTGGCGCTGCGCGGCGTGCAATACAAAGCCATGAGCGCCGACGCGCTGTTGCGGCGCAATCTTCTGATCTACGGCGTGGGCGGCGTGATTGTGCCGTTTTTGGGAATCAAGTTGATTGACCTGCTGGTGCGAGCCGTTGGTCTGGCCTGAGGCGAATTGAGGTTTTATATGAAGAAGAATTTCATTACAGCGATTTTATACACGGTGGTGACTACGGTCCTGTTGGGCATCGGATATCCGCTGCTGGTGACCGGACTGGCGCAACTGTTGTTCCCGGAGAAAGCCAATGGTCAACTAATCGGGAGCGGCAAGCAGAGCCTGACGGGAAACCAGAGCTTGGCTGGAAACCAGAGCTTGGCTGGAAAAACGATTGGCTCGAAAATAATTGCCCAGCCGTTCACCGGCGCTGGATATTTTCATCCGCGGCCGTCCGCCGCTGGGAATGGCTATGATCCAACGAACTCCGGCGGCAGCAACTACGGGCCAACGAACCAGAAACTTGTGGACCGCGTAAAGACTGACGTGACGGCGTTGCAGGCGGAGAATCCCGGCAAGCCGGTGCCGATTGATCTGGTGACCACGTCCGGTTCGGGATTAGACCCGCACATTACGCCTGCTGCTGCAGAGTTCCAGATAGCGCGTGTGGCGAAGGCGCGCGGCTTGGTAGAAGCCGACCTGCGCAACCTGGTGGCGGAACATACAGAAGGCCGGCAATTCGGGATTCTAGGGGAAGCGCGCGTGAACGTGTTGGAACTGAACCTGGCGCTTGATCAGAGGTTCGGGATGAAGAATTCCCATGGAAAAAGCAAGGCCGCCCCGACCGTCGAAGGCCGTTTGTACCCTGCATGGCGGTAGCATGACCGCCTTGAGATCACGGCGGTATTTACAGGTGTGTGGGCAACGCTGCGCCGGCGGGCCGTGATGCGCCTCGTGCCGGTTCTTTCTCTTTCACGTCGTCCTTATCAAAGAAGACATGGATGTCGCCCACAAAAGCCAGAATTGCAACAATCAAAGATCCGGCAAGCCCGACGAAGAAAATGGTTTCCAAAACGAGTATGAGTCCGCGCATGAACATGGGATTTACCTTGAGTTCGTACCCTTCCACCTCTAACCTACGGCAAGAACCCATAAAGAAGTCATAAAGAGACCGCAAAGAAAAAGTAAGGGCGGTTACGTTCGTTTCACAGGCAGGATGTGACTTATTCGGGGTCGAAGCGGTAGCCGATCCAGGGTTCAGTACGGATGTACTTGGGCGTGCGCGGGTTGGGCTCCAGCTTCTTGCGCAGGTTGCCGATGAACACGCGCAGGTATTCCGGCTGTTCCACGCTGTTGCTGCCCCATATGGAAGACAGGATCGCGCGATGAGTGAGCACCTTGCCGCGGTTGGCGATGAAGTACTGGATGAGGTCGAACTCTTTCGGTGTGAGATGCACGGGGCGGCCGCTCACTTCCACCAGGCGCTGCTGCGGATCAATCTTGAAGTCGCCCACTTCAATTCCCGTATCGCTGAATACAGGAGGCGCGCTGCGGCGCAGCAGGGCGCGCACGCGGGCGGTGAGTTCGGCCATGCCAAAGGGCTTGACCACGTAGTCGTCCGCGCCTAGGTCCAGGGCCTTCACCTTGGTGGCTTCATCTTCGCGCACCGAAAGCACGAGAATCGGGACTTCACTCACCTGGCGGATGCGCGCGCAAAGCTCCAGGCCGTCGATGCCGGGCATGGAGACGTCCGTGATAACCAGATCGGGCGTCCAGGCGAGAAACGTTTCCAGACCGGTGCGTCCGTCACTCGATGCCCGGACCTGAAAGCCCGCGGATTCCAAGCCGCGACGCAGCACGAGCGCGATCTGCGTCTCGTCGTCTACCACCAGAACTTTTTTGTTGTCTTCGTTCATGCTCACGTGGCTTCCCGCAGTGGAATCTGGAACTGCACACAGGCCCCGCGGCCCTGGGGATTATCTTCAATCCATATCTTGCCCTGATGCGCCTGCACAATACCATGCGCAATGGCCAGGCCCACGCCAAAACCGGGCCGCGTTCCAGCGCGGAAAAACTTCTGGAAGACCTGGTCGCGGAGTTCCGGATTGATGCCTGGGCCTTCGTCCGACACGGCAAAGCAAACGGAGTGGTCGCGGCTGCGCCGGACGGAAACCGTGATCGGCGTCTCCGGCGGCGAATATTTGGCCGAGTTTTCAATCAGCGTAAACAGCACTTGCGAGATCAGGCGCGGGTCTACTTTTAAGTCCGGTAGCCCAGGCTCCACGGAAGTTTCCACCGGATGGCGGTCCAGCAGATTGCCGGCGCGTTGCAGCGCGTCTTCGATGACTTCGTCCGCGGCCACGGTCCGGCTTTGCAGAAGGATCTGTCCGGCCTCAAGCTTGGCCAGGTCCATCATGCCCTGTATGAAATGGTTCAACCGGTCAGACTCTTGCTCAATCACGGCAAAAAGTTCCTGCTGGACTTCCGCGGAGACTTTTTCGCTGCGCACCGTTGTGATCGCGGCTTTAATGGACGTGAGCGGCGTGCGCAGATCGTGGGTCACGGCGTCCAGCAGCGCGGTCTTGAGTTGTTCACTGCGCTGCAACTCCGCGGACTGTAGCCCGCGCTTTTCCAGCAAGGTGGAAAGCTGGCCGACGAAAACAGCTGTCAGGATGAATGCCAGAAAGGCGACAACGTCTTCCGTGCGGTGTATGCGAAAAGAATAAAACGGGCCAATGAAGAAAAAATTGAAAGAGAGTCCGGCAAGGATGGCTACGTAGAGCGCGGGGAAGCGTCCAGCGCGTGCCGCGACTAAGACCACCAGGAGAACGAGACCAAGAGCTATGCTGGTCTGGTTCAATGCGGGACGCAAAAAATGCAGCACAGTCACCAATGCAGCCAAAGCGACGGTGGAACTACCGTAGCGCCAAAGCCAGCGTGATGTCCCGGTGTCCACAGCAGACATTGTAGAGGGGAATGGGTAATCGGGTAATTTGGTAATTGGGTAAATTCAAAAATTGAGTAATCGAGTAATTTGGTAATTGAGTAATTGCCGTTGGCCGTCCCGACGCGCGGGTGCTTTAAGCCGCTATTCATGAGTGCCGTGACGGCTTGACTGAAGTCATACCCTGTTACGAGTCGTATTGGTGAAAATTTTCAAGGATTATTGGTTCTTCTCCGTGCCCGGGGTCCCCAGCTCGCGCTTCGCGTGCTGGGGTGGTTGTCTCCGTGGTGGACTTGCTGTTTCCACTTTCTAAAGCCCGCCAAAGCTGCGAAAATAGGCGTCATGGCACTGGTAGTGATTGGCGGGCATTCGCGCAATGTAGGCAAGACCAGCGTAGTGGCGGGTCTGATTGCCGCATTGCAGGAATTCAACTGGACCGCCCTGAAGATCACGCAATTCGGCCACGGCGTATGCTCCGCCGACGGCAAGCCCTGTGACTGCGACACCGGTGACGATCACTTCCGGGCTTTGAGTGACGAGAAAGACTTGAGCGGCGAGACGGATACGTCACGGTTTCTGGTGGCGGGCGCCAAACGATCGATCTGGGTGCGCACGCGCCAGGGACGCCTGAGTGAAGCCATCACGGACATTGAGCGCAAGATTGCCGGCGCGGAGAACGTGATCATGGAATCCAACAGCATCATGGGCTTCCTGAAACCGGACCTCTACCTGAGCGTGATGGACGCCGGCACGCAGGACTTTAAAGTTTCCGCCAACGAATTTCTTGATCGCGCTGATGCCGTTATCCTGCACCGCGCTGAAGGCCAGCCCAAGTGGGACCTGGTGACCATGGATCGAGTGGCCGGCAAGCCTACCTTTATGATCCAGCCGCCGCCGTATGTTACGCCGGAGATTGTTTCGTTTGTGCGCGAGCAATTGGCGGCGCGGATTCACGCCTGATCTTTTCACCGCAGAGGACGCAGAGACAAAGAGGTTTGAAAATCTCGGCGCATATGTGTGCGTCATGCACGCACAAGCCTATTTCGGTCCGGTGACCGGAGGCATGGGGCGGTCTTTGCGAGGATCGTCGGTACGCTTCTGCGTGTCAATGGTGTCAGGTTCGCGCACAAAGCCCGTGGTTGGCGGCATGGGGTGGTGGCCGCCGGACCTCTTCAAGTGCTTGACCACGTCATCTTTGTCCAGGTTGTAGTCGCGCGCCAGGCGAGTCAGCGCCAGGGTGATGATGTCCGAGTGATGGATCTCTTCCGTCCCCGATATTTTCTTCATGTCCAGCCAGATCTTATGCACCAAATGGACGTCCTCAGTCTTCATGGTGGGCGTGTGCGGGCCGATGCGGTAGGTTTCCACCGTCTGGTCCGGACGCACCACCTGGAACACGATCTGCCTCTTGGGTTCCGGCATGGCTTCCCAGGCTTGTCCGAGGCGGAAAGCTTGTTCTTCACCGGTC
>Ga0075026_100000959_pt1 | contig 12162 bp, 9 predicted proteins | sample Str012_2_FD_71392 | JGI IMG/M metagenome (GOLD analysis project Ga0075026, IMG submission 71392) | Freshwater sediment microbial communities in response to fracking from Pennsylvania, USA - Straight Creek_MetaG_SC_2012 | ecosystem: Environmental > Aquatic > Freshwater > Creek > Sediment...
GGTGACATCGCCCGGCGACTCCTCGAGACGTGGATCGCGTGCGGTGACGTCCCGACGTTCAGCGTCGGTATCGCGGTGCACGCGCCCGGCGCGCCGCCGCCGGCGACGTTCGCCGAGGCCGATCGCGCGCTCTACCTCTCGAAGCGGGAGGGACGCGCTCGCATCGAGGTCGCCTGAGCGAGCCCGGGGCTGCGACGCGGCGAGACTGCGACGCTCAGATGATCTTGATCGCGTCGAGGACGCGCGCCGCGTAGTCCTCGTCGCCTTCGATCTTCACCATGCTCCGCCACGGCGCGCGGCGGGTGCCCCAGATCACGAAGTCGTGATCCGTGCTGTGCACGGTCGCGACGACATCTCCGTTCGTGTTCTCGGTGACGGTCACGCGTCCGTCCTCGCCGCCGGCCGCGATGGTCCACGTGCCGCCGCCGGGACCTTCGAGTGAGAGCGCAAGCGGTCGGTCGACGATCCCGTCGAGCGCGTCGGCGCACATCCAGGGCAGACCCGCGAGCATCCAGTCCATGGTTGGGCGCAGGCGCTTCTCGTCGCGCGGTGGCTGCGGACGGTCGACGGAACCGTTCGGTGCGAGCATGTCGTTGCGGAGGTGCGTGTAGCCGTCGAACAAGAACGTGCTCGGCAGGATCGACATGGGGTGCGTGCCGAGGTCTCCCATCGGCAGCATGGTTGCCGAGAGCGGCGCGGCTTGCAGACTCTCGAACAGATCCGCGGCCTGACCGCTGTAGGTCTCGTACTCGTCGATCACCTGCTCGATCGGCCACGACCGGCGTTCGGCGACCGCGGGCTCCATGCTCGATTCCGTACCGCCGGCCATGTCGGGGAGGAACGCGGGATCGATGACGCCGTGCAACGTGCAGGCCATGTGGCCCATCACGTCGCGCACCGACCACCCCGCGCACGCCGACGGCATCATCCACTCGTCCGCCGACAGGTCTTTGGCGACGTTCAGGATCGCTTCGCGCTCGGCGCGGAATCCCTCGACTGCCAGCTCGCTCATGATGCCCCCGAGATCGTCTCAGCTGCGCGGAACCTGCGACCACGGCAGATCCCGGTCGACGCGCGGCTCGCCGGGCAGGCCCAGGATCCGCTCGCCGAGGATATTGCGCATGATCTCGGAGGTGCCACCCTCGATGGAATTGGCGCGGGCGCGCAGGAACATCTTGCGGGCCGAGCCGAGCGGTGCTTCGAGCCCGGCTTCCCGCGGGCGCGTGAAGGTGTAGTCGTAGCCGACGATGCCGTCGGCGCCGAGCAGGTCGATGCACAGCTCGTAGGTCAGCTTGTTCATGTTCGCGAGCGCGAGCTTGGCGATCGAACCCTCCGGGCCCGGATTGCCCGCGCGCGCCTTCGCGGCGGCGCGTTGGTTCGTGTAGTGCAGTACTTCGCTCTCGATCCAGAGCCTTGCGATCCGGTCGCGGCTCACGGGATCGCGATCTTCGATCGGGCGCTTGCTCCACAGGTCGAGCGCCTCCTGGATTCCGGAGACGCGCTTGGCGCCCTTCCCGCTCCCGCCGCTGCTCCCACTCGCGGCGCCGATGGTCGTGCGTTCGTTCATCAGGGTGGTCATCGAGACGCGCCAACCGTCGCCGATGTCGCCGATGCGATCCGCGTCGGCGATGCGCGCGTCGGTCATGTAGACCTCGTTGAACTCGGCCTCGCCGGTGATCTGCCGGAGCGGCCGCACCTCGACTCCGGGCGCGTGCATGTCGAGCATGAAGTACGTGAGACCCTTGTGCTTCGGCAGGTCGGGATCGGTGCGCGCGACGAGCATGCCGCGATCGGCGAGGTGCGCGAGCGTGTTCCAGACCTTCTGCCCGTTCACGACCCACTCGTCGCCGTCGCGCACGGCGCGCGTCGCGAGCCCGGCGAGATCGGAACCCGCGCCCGGTTCGGAGAACAGCTGGCACCAGATCTCCTCGCCGGTGAACATCGGGCGCAGCGCGCGGCGGCGGAACTCGTCACTGCCGTGCGTCGCGACGGTGGGGCCCGCGAGCGAGAGCCCGAAGAACAGCGTGCCTTCCGGTGCGGCCGCGCCGGCCGCGCGCAACCGGCGGTCGATGTGGCGCTGGGTGATCGGCGCAAGATCGAGACCGCCGAACCCTTCGGGAAAGTGCACCCACGCGAGCCCGAGGTCGTACTGCGCACCCCGGAATGCGGTCGGGTCGGTGTGCTTCGGATCGTGGTCGGCGAGCAGTTCGTCGACCAGGGCGTCGACGCGGGCGAGGTCGTTGTCAGCCATGGCCCGAGCGTATGTCGCTCCCTCGCCCGCCGGGTTGGTACCGGAATCCCGCGCGCCGCAATCGCGTCGGGTTTTGGAACGGCGAGCAGTGGGCCTGACGCCTTCCCGATGGCTATTTCCCGATGGCTATTTCGCGATCGCTATTTCGTCGTGGCGATGCCGCCGTCGACGGGGATGACGGCACCCGTGACGTAGGCGCCGGCCCGGCTCGCGAGGTAGATCGCGACGCCGGCCATGTCGTCGGGGCGGCCGATGCGGCCGAGCGGTGACGAGCGCGCGATCGAGTCGCCGAAGTCGCGCAGCGTCGCAGCCATCATCTTCGACTCGAACGGTCCGGGCGCGACCGCGTTCACCGTGATGTTGCGCGGCCCGAGGCTCCGCGCGAGGTGGCGCGTCAGTTGATGGATCGCGGCCTTGCTCGTGGAATACGCGTACGTCTCGAGGATCGGCACCTGGATGCCGTCGATCGAGCCGATGTTGATGACGCGCGCGGGATCGTCCGCCGTACCCGCCGCCTCGAGCGCAGGCACCAGCGCGCGCGTCAACAGGAACGGCGCCTTCGTGTTGAGGTTCATCACCTTGTCCCACGCGTCGGCGGGGAAGTCGGCGAGCGGTGCGCCCCACGTTGCCCCCGCGTTGTTCACGAGGATGTTCAAGGCGGGTTCGCGTGCGGTCACCTCCGCGGCCAGGCGCTCGGGTTCGCCGTCGCGCGAGAGGTCGGCGGGGATGCTCACGCAGGTCCCGAGTTTCGACAGGTCGGCGGCGACCTCGTCGCAGACCTCGGCCTTCCGGGACGAGATGTAGACCGTCGCGCCGGCCTCCACGAAGCCGCGGGCGATCATCAGCCCGATGCCCCGGCTTCCGCCGGTGACGAGCGCGGATTTTCCTGCAATGTCGAAGAGACCGGCCATCGGCGGATAATACGGGTGATCCATGACGGCGGGCACGACGAACAGCAGATGAGAAAACCGCCGAGGAGCGAAGGCGACAAAAGAAAACATGATCGAGGGGACCGCATGGGAGCACGAGGTGAAGGCCCGCCTCATCGCGCGCGACCCCGGCGCACTCACGGAGATGTACGACCAGTTCGGGTCGTACGTGTTCGGGATCGCAGCCCGCGTGATCGGTGATCGGCGGGCGGCCGAAGACGTGACCCAGGACGTGTTCTTGTCGTTGTGGGAGCGACCGGATGCTTTCGATCCGGAGCGCGGCCGGCTGCGCACGTTCGTCGGCACACTCGCACACCGGCGGGCCATCGACCTCGTGCGCCGCGAGGAGGCCCGCCGCCGGCGCAACGCACGCGACGCGGCGTGTGTGCTCCCGATCCCGGACGTCGACGAGCTCGCGATCGCGATCGTCACCGCCGAGCACGTCCGGGCCGAGGTCGAGCAGCTGCCGGCCGAGCAGCGCGAAGCGATCGAGCTCGCGTACTTCTCGGGGCGCACGTATCGCCAGGTGGCGGAAGAGCTCGGTATCCCCGAAGGGACCGCCAAATCGCGCATGCGGCTGGGGCTGCACCGGATCGCCGACGCCCTCGCGTCGAAGGGTTTGGAGCACACATGGACCTGACTCCGAACGACTTCGAAGACCTCGTCGGTGCGTACGCGCTCGACGCGTGCGAACCCCACGAGGCGGAAGCGATGGAGCGCTATCTCGCCGCGAACCACGACGCCCGGGTCGAGGTCGAACGGCTGCGGGAGGTCGCGGCGGGCATCGGCGCGGCGGGCGCGTCGCGTCCGCCGGTGGCGTTGCGCGAGCGCTTGATGCACGCGGCCGGCGATCGGGTCACGGCGGCCGCGCCCGATGTCGCGTTGCAAAGGGAGACCGACCGTTTCGACGAGTTTCTGAACACGCTGGATGAAACCGACCTCGAGGTCGTCACCGAGAACGGGCTCACCGTGCGCGAGCTCGTGCAGCACGTCGAGGTAGTCGACCGCGCGTTGGTGGATTCGGCCGACGATCCCGCGGGCGCGTTCATCGGTGCGGACGAGGTCGCCGTCATCACCGAGCACGACCTGGTCGGCCGGGTCGATGAGCCGTTCGCGGAGACGGCCGCCCGATTTCGGCGCACGCGCCGGCGGCTCACCGACCTGCACGGCCGGCTTCCCGCCGATCAGCGGATTGCCGGGTACGGCCGCGACGACACGCTCGTGATCCGGGCGTTCGAGACGTGGACCCACCTCGAAGACAGCGAGCGAGCCCTTGGTCGCGCGCCGACGCGGCCGGATGCCGCGGTCATGCGCACCATGGCCGACCTCGCAATGAAGTCGCTGCCGCTCGCCCTCGCGGTGAGCGGGATGGCGCACCCGGGTGCGACCGCCCGGTTCGTCCTCGACGGCGCCGGCGGCGGCGAGTGGTCGATCGCGTGCGCGCCGGGCGAACCGGCCTCGGCCAATGCCGATGTGGTCGTGCGCGCGTCGGTCGTCGACTGGTGCCGGCGGTTCGCCGACCGGATCGCGCCCGACGAGCTCCCGGCGACAGTCGACGGCGACGCCGATCTGGCCCACGATCTCATCGCGGCCGCCAACACCTTCGCCGGCCTCTAGCGGGTTGCTCGGGCCCGGCTGTGGGCCCATCCGACCTGGTCAGAACGGTTCTTCGCGGTTTTGCAGGTTTCCGCTCAAGGTGTTCCCGACGCGTGTCGATAGTGCGGTCGGGCACGGCTATCTCTGGGAGGGGAAGACTTGGCGCCGCTCTGGCCACGCATGCGCACCAATGCCGCGGGCGCGTCGCGGGAGCTTCGCCTGTTCTTCCGGGAGGTCGACTCCGAGGTCCTGGCGCCGCGGGTCGCGGCGCTCGTGTTCCTTCTGGGCGGCTTGCTCGCGCTCGCCGTCACCCTCGTCGCCCCCGACTTCCACGGTGAGCCGTCGATCGGCGCGATCGCGAGTGTCGCGGCCGCGTTCGGGGTCGCCGCGATCGTGTTTCCCTGGCAGCGTTATCCCGCGCCCGTAGAACTCGTCATTCCCGTGTTCGCGTTCGTGCTCTTCGCATGGGGTGGCGTGATCGCGCAGGGCACGCCCGAGCCGTACCTTGCGATGCTTCCGCTTCCGTTCGTGTTCGTCGGCATCACCCAACGGCCCGGCACCGCGGCCGGTATCGCCCCGATCGCGGTGGCCGCGCTGATCGTCGCCGATCGTTTCCACTTCGACTCGACCTTCCTGTCGACGCTCGTCTTCGCGGTACCGATGTTGGTGCTGGTCGGCGAGGCGCTCGCGTTCGCGCAGGCGCGCCGGACCAAGGCCGAGGCCCGCGTGGAACGCCTCCTGGAAGCCGTTCGCATCCTTGCCCGCGTCGACGACCAGCGCACGGGTGCACAACTGGTCGCGTCGCTCTCGGCCGAGTTGCTCGGTGCGGATGCCGTGGCCGTGCTGCTCGCGGACCGCCCCGGGTCGCGCCGCCTCTTGAACCGTGCGTTCTTCGGGCACCCGGCCCTCGCCGATTCCGCGCCCCTGCTCGTCGACGCGCTGGGCGCGAGCGAGTTCGATGCGTACGCGCCCCAGTTCATCTCCGACCCGCAGCGCGTCCGGGCGCTCGCGCCCGCGGCCGCGTGCGTGCGGGCGGTCTCGACGGTGCCGCTCCCCGGCGACGGGCCCGCGCCCATCGGCGTGATCATCGCGATGTGGACCACGCCGCGCCGCCGCCTGCAGCCGTCCGCATGCCAGGCCGCGGAGCTGCTGTCGGAGGAGGCGGGCCGCATGTTCCGCCGGCTGCGGGAGTCGGCCGCGCTCGCGCACGACGCGGAGACCGATCCGCTCACCCAGCTGGCCAATCGCCGCACGTTCGCCCGTGCGCTGGCGACGATGCAGCCCGGCGACGCGCTCGTGCTCGTCGATCTCGATCACTTCAAGCAGGTGAACGACCGCTTCGGTCACCAGGTGGGCGACGACACGCTGCGCCTCCTCGCCCGGAACCTGCGCGATACCGCCCGCCAGGTCGACTGTGTCGCGCGCTACGGCGGCGAGGAGTTCGCGGTCGTGCTCCCCGAAGCGGGAATCGCCGGGGCGCAGGCGATGCTGAACCGTTTTCGCCGGGTGTGGGGCTCGCACCAACCCGTCACGACGTTCTCGGCCGGCATTGCCCGCCACGAATCGGGCCGCACCCCGCGCGAAACCCTGAAGCTCGCCGACGCGGCGCTCTACGCGGCCAAGGCCGCGGGCCGCGACTGCGACATGCTCGCGGCCGGCTCCGAAGCCGAGCTCGTCCTGCCCTGATCAGGAAGCGTCTTCGGCGGATTCCTCGGCCGCAGGCGGATCGGTGACCGCGTTCGCTTCCATCTGCTTTTCGATCTCCGCGATCTCCGCGACCTTGGCGTCGATCTGCGCGGGCGCGTCCTCCGGAGCCTCGTTCCGGCGCTGCGCAACGACGAGTGCACCGATCTCCTGGCACAGGTCGTTGATCTTCTTCTGCAGGCGGGCGTCGTCGAACTTCTCCTTGCCGACGGCCGTCGCGTGCTTGGCCTGATCAGCGGCCTTGTTCGCCGTTTCCTTGACCTTGTCGAGAAATCCCATGCGGGCGAGGCTACCGGAGGGTCAGGCCCTTGTAACCGTCCGCGAATCCGGCCGCGCGCAACGCCGCCGCATGCGGTGACGTGCGGGCTGGTTCGTCGTCGATGCGTTCGATCTGCACGCGCGTGAGGCGACCCTGCTTATGGGCCTCGACGAGTGCCTCCGCCCAACGCTCGTCGGTCGAGAACGTGATGACTGCCTTGCCGCCGCGTTCGAGGAACGCAATGCACTCGCCGTCGGCCAGGACGACGAACGCACCCGCCGACCGTGACGGCCGCGGCGACGCGCCGGACCGTTCCGGCCACGAGAGCGCAGCGCCGTACGGCTGCGCGGGATCGGTGGCGGCGAGGACCAGCACCCGGGCGCGGCTCTCCTCGTCGATCGTGCGGTGCGCGCGCAGGCGATCGACCGCGCCGGGCAGCGCGAACTGCGCGGCCCCGAGTCCGGCGACGAACCAACCGCGCCGCGCCCGCCCCGACTCCTCGAGTGCACGCAGGACCGGGTACACGCCCGCGAAGCCACCGCTCGCACCCTCGGCGCGCACGGCCTCGCGGGTGACGACCCCTTGCCGTTCGAGCAGCTGCAGCGCGGCCGCGTGCGCGCGTTCGGTCGACGACGGCTCGGGTTCGAGCAACGGCACCACGAGTGACCAACGACCCGCGCCCGCGGGCGGGCCGAGGCGGCTGAGCCGCCCCGGATGCGGCCGGGCGCGTGCCGACGGGCGACGCGCTGCAGTCCGGCGCGGGACGCGCAACGGGCCGAACGTGTCGTTCGTGACCTCGCCCGCCCATACGAGGTCCCAGAGCGCGGTGAGCACGACGGTGTCGTCGGCGATACCTGTCGCGGCGACGAGGTCGGGCCAGAAGCTCGCGCCGGCGCGCAGGAGTCGGTCGCGGATCGCATCGTGGATCTCGCCGTCGGGCGCGCCTTCGACCGCAGGCGGGCTCGCCAACAGACGCACGCGGTCACGGAAGAAGAGCCGAACGCGCCCGTCGTCGGAACCGAGTGCACCCGCGCCGATCCAGACGAGTTCGCCGGCCGCGCACAGCTCGTCGAGCATTCCCGGCCGGTAGCCGTCGATGCGGGCGGGCAGCACGTCGCGCTCGAGCACCGACGCCGGGATGGCGACACCCTGCAGCTGTTCGAGCGCCTCGACCAGCGCGTCGGTGCCGCGCCGGCCCCGACCCGCACCCTGCCAGGCGCACAGGAAGCGGGCGTAGGTGGGCGCGTCGACCGGCTCGATCTCGTGGCGGAGTGCGGCCAGCGACCGGCGGCGGAGGATGCGGAGCACGTTCGTGTCGCACCACTCGCGTTCGAGCCCGCCCGGCCGGAACTCGCCGAACACCACCCGCCCGTCGGCCTCCAACTGTGTGAGCGCGGTGCGGGCCCGTTCCGCGGAGATGTCGAACCGTGCGCACAGCTCCTCGATCGTGAAGGGCACGTGCGTTCGTGCGTAGCGCGCGACGACGTCGTCGAGCGGGCGAACGACCGGATCGGTGAATGCCGAGGGGAGTCCCTGCGGTATCGCCCATCCGAGTGCGTCGCGCAAACGGCCCGCGTCCTCGGCCGCGGCGAGGCGTCCGCCGATCTCGATCACGCGGCGTTCGGCGCGCAGTTGGTCGAGCCACGGCTCGGGCGTGTCCGTGCACCGGGCGCGCACCTCGTCGAGGGTGAGGGGCCCGAGATCGACGAACAGATCGTGCAGATCGTCGGCGTGACGCGCCTGGCGGGTCGGGATCAACCGCTGCAGCTCGAGCTCGAGCCCGGCGAGCGCCTCGGGATCGAGCAGCTCGCGTAGCTCCTCGGCGCCCATGAGGTCGCGCAGGAGATCGCGGTCGAGCGCGAGCGCGGTCGCCCGGCGTTCCGCGAGCGGCGCGTCGCCCTCGTACATGTACACCGCGATCCAGCCGAACAGCAGCGACTGCGCGAACGGCGACGCGCGCCGGGTCTCGACCGGAACCACCCGCAGCTTCCGGGAACGGATCTCGGTGAGCACCTCGCGCAACGCGGGCACGTCGAACACATCGCGCAGGCATTCCCGTGTGGTCTCCAGCAACATCGGGAAGGTGGGGAAGCCGCTCGCCACCTCGAGCAGATCGGCGGCGCGCTGGCGCTGCTGCCACAGCGGTGTGCGCTCGCCCGGCCGCCGGCGGGGGAGCAGCAGTGCGCGCGCCGCGTTCTCGCGGAACTTCGACGCGAACAGCGACGTGTTCGGCAGCCCGGCCACGAGCAGCTCGTCGATCTCGTCGGGATCGGGGAGGAGGAGGTCGGTGGCGACGTCGTCGATCGATTCGGGCAGCCGGAGGATGATCCCGTCGTCGCTCCACAGCACCTGCACCGGCAGATCCGCGCGCGCGAGTCGTTCCTCGATGACCAGCGCCCAGGGTGCGTGCACCCGCGAGCCGAACGGCGTGAGGATGCAGACGCGCCAGTCGCCGATCTCGTCGGGGAAGCGCTCGATGACGATGGTGCGGTCGTCGGGGATCGCACCCGTCGACTCCGCCTGCTCGTCGAGATACATGCGCAGGTTCGACGCCGCCCGGGCGTCGAGGCCGCCGTCGCGCAGCCGCGCCTCCGCGCCCGGGCCGTCGAGGCTGCGCAGCTCGCGTACGAGGCCGCCGAGGGCGCGGCCGAGCTCGAGCGGCCGGCCCGGACGATCGCCCTTCCAGAACGGGGTCTTCGCGGGCTCGCCCGGCGCCGGGGTGACGACGACACGATCGACCGTGATCTCTTCGATCCGCCAGGTCGAGGCGCCGAGCACGAAGCACTCGCCGACGCGGCTCTCGTACACCATCTCCTCGTCGAGCTCGCCGACGCGCCCACCGTCGGGAAGGAACACGCCGAACAGGCCGCGGTCGGGGATCGTTCCGCCGCTCTGCACCGCCACCGCCTGCGCGCCTTCGCGCCCGCGGACGCGTCCTTCGACCCGGTCCCACACCACGCGCGGCCGCAGACCGGCGAAACGATCGGAGGGATAACGCCCCGCCAGCATGTCGAGCGTCTCGCGGTACGCGTCCTCCGACAGGTCGGAGAAGTTCGCGCACCGCCGCACCAGCGCGTACAGGTCGTCGACGCCCCACTCGTCGATCGCGCACGCGGCGACGATCTGTTGTGCCAGCACGTCGAGGGGGTTGCGCGGATAGCGCATCTCTTCGACCAGGCCCTCGCGCATGCGCTGCACGACGATCGCGGCTTCGAGGAGATCGCCGCGGTACTTCGGGAAGATCTTGCCGGTGCTCGGCTCGCCGACCTGGTGCCCGGCCCGGCCGACGCGTTGGATGCCGCGCGCCACGGAGCCGGGGGACTCGACGAGCACGACGAGGTCGACAGTGCCCATGTCGATGCCGAGCTCGAGACTCGATGTTGCAACGATGCCGCGCAGCCGGCCCTCTTTGAGCTCCGACTCCACCTGCACCCGTTGCTCGCGCGCCAGCGATCCGTGGTGCGCCCGCACCAGCTCTTCGCCCGCGAGCTCGTTGAGGCTCGCGGCGAGCCGTTCGGCGAGCCGCCGCGCGTTGCAGAACACGATCGTGGTTCGGTGCGCGCGGATCAGTTCGAGGATGCGCGGATGCACGTGCGGCCAGATGCTGCTGTGCGACTCGGGATCGTCGAGCCCGAGCGCGCCCGCCGTCGCACCCGAGGCCGCCGAATGTGCGCCAGGTTCGTTCATGTCGTCGACGGGGACGATCACCTCGACGTCGAGCGACTTGCGCGACCCCGCGTCGACGACCGTGACCGGGCGTTGCCGCCCGCCCTCGGCGAAACCACCGAGGAACCGCGCGATCTCGTCGAGCGGACGTTGGGTTGCCGACAGACCAATGCGTTGGGGCGGCGCGTCGGTGATCGCCTCGAGTCGTTCGAGCGACAGCATCAGGTGCGCGCCGCGCTTGGTGGGGGCGAGCGCGTGGATCTCGTCGATGATCACCGTCTGCACGCCACGCAGCGTTTCGCGGGCCCGCGAGGTGAGCATGAGGTAGAGCGACTCCGGGGTGGTGATGAGGATGTCGACGGGGTTGCGCACCAGCTGCTGGCGTTCCTTGCTCGACGTGTCACCCGTACGCATCGCGACGGTCGGTGCGTCGAAGGTTTCGCCGAGTCGTTCGGCCGCGAGCGTGATCCCCGCGACCGGCGCCCGCAGGTTCTTCTCCACGTCGAATGCGAGCGCGCGCAACGGCGACACGTACAGGACCCGACAGCGCCGGTCTTTGGGCGGGGTGGGCGTGGTCCCCAGCCGGTCGATCGCCCAGAGGAACGCGGCCAGGGTCTTGCCCGAGCCCGTGGGTGCGAGCAGCAGGGTGTGGTCGCCGTTTGCGATCGCCGGCCAGCCCTTGGCCTGGGCGTCGGTCGGCGCGGCGAAACTCGTCTCGAACCAGGCCCGGACGGGCGCACTGAACCGATCCAGCGCCATGCCCTCACGGTATCCCCGAGGTGAGACGACCGAGTTTGGGCCAGGATCTCGGGAGTCGTGTCAACCAAAGGCGTCGCGCGCAGGTTGATTCGGGTGAGGGGGGCGCAGGATCTTGGCGACTGATCCGGAGTTCGAGGCGGCGTTCGACCGGCTCTTCTCGAACGCGTATCGCCTCGCGTCGAGGATGGTCGGCGACCGTGGCTTGGCCGAGGACATCGCCGCGGAGACGATGGCTCGCACCTATTCGCACTGGCCCCGGATCCGTCACTACGAGTTCCTCGACGCGTGGGTCAGCCGCGTCGCATCCAATCTCGCGATCACTGCGGTCGCGAAGCGGGGACGCACCGTCCCGGGCCTGTCCGAGGTGGACGCGGCCGACGACGTTGCCGTTCTGCGGATCGCTCTCGTCGACGCGCTGCAGCGCTTGCCGCGCCGCCAGCGGGAAGTCGTCGCGCTCCGCTACTTCGCCGACCAGAGCGAGGCCGCGATCGCGACACAACTCGGTGTCTCGGCCGGTTCGGTCAAGGCGCATCTCCACCGCGGGATCGGCGCGCTCCGGAGCGCGCTCGGCTCTGATTTCATGCTCGACATCGAGGGGGCGCAGTGAGCGCAGAGTTTCCCGAAGAGCTCGCCGGCAAACGAGACGACATCCTGCAGCGCGCGACCGCGCGCGGAACGAAGCTCCGCATGCGCCGTCGCGCCGCGGTCGTCGCCAGCCTCGTGCTCGTGTTCTCCGCGCTCGCCGGCACCGTCGCCGTGGTCGCGTCGGGCAGCCACGCGAACCGGGTCGTGACGTCGGAACCCGACGCGACCACCTCGACGAGCGACGAGGCCACGTCGTCGACCGTCGCCGCGGCCACCACGACCGTTTCGACGGAAGCGCCCGCGCCGCCGACGACGTCCGCTTCGGACACGACGTTCGTCCCCGTGACGAGTGAACCCGTCACCACGGTTCTCGTGTGTCACAACAGCAGTGACCCGCGCTGCGGCCCGATGAC
>Ga0075026_100000960_pt1 | contig 12159 bp, 11 predicted proteins | sample Str012_2_FD_71392 | JGI IMG/M metagenome (GOLD analysis project Ga0075026, IMG submission 71392) | Freshwater sediment microbial communities in response to fracking from Pennsylvania, USA - Straight Creek_MetaG_SC_2012 | ecosystem: Environmental > Aquatic > Freshwater > Creek > Sediment...
GTACACCGCTGCACGGCGGGCGCGGGTGCGAGTGGCGCGAGCCACCGGCGCGTCGTCGGTGCGCGTGCGCAGACTGCGGTGCACCACGGCGAAGTACTCGATGGCGTGCGCTGCCACGTAGCCCGCAACGCCGGCGATGGGGTCGATCATCACGGCCACGAGGATGCCCAAGGTGCCGAGCAGGTAGAGGCGCTTGGCCGGGCTGGCCTCAGCGCCGAGCGACCGCTCGGCCCGCCACCAGCGCACCAACATCACGATGCCCGCGGTCGCAGCGATCGCGAACACCACGCGGGACGGCGTGCGCAGCGGATCGAGGAGGTGCACGCTGCGGGCGTTCGTACCGTCGATGCCCAAGTGCTGCGTGAGGCCACGCAGGTTCACGAAGGCGCCGATATAGGCGATGGCGGCCACGAGCCACACGATGAGCATCGGCTTCTCGAGGTGGCCGTGGTCGTCGCCGGCCTTGCGGCCGTAGATGCGCAACACGCCGTAGCGCTGCATCAGCGTGTGCTCGGCGTTCCACAGACCGGCCATCAGCGCCACCAGCGTGAGGCTCACGTTGAGCCCGACGGCAATGAGCGCGACGGCGCCGAACGGCGCCCACCGGTAGAGCCGGCGGTGCGCGGCCCGTTGCACAGGGTCGCCGTAGACGAGTCCCAGAGTGAGCGGTTGGTGCGCGAACGAAACGAGGAACACCACACCCACCAAGGTCTGCACCAGCGTGAGGTGCGGCTCGGCGACGTGCACCGCAACGGCCACCGGCACGAAGCACCAGCCGAGCAGCATGTCGAGCATCGGCCCGTGCAACCACAGGTTGCGTGCAGGCGAGGTGATGTCAGCCGGCGACTGCGTCTGCATGGCGCCCGACATTACCCCGCTGGGTCAGTGGAGCAGGCCGGGGGCGCAGAGGCCGTCGAGCTCCTGCACGATGATGCGATCGCGGTTGGCGTAGGTGACCTCGTTGGCGGGATCGGCGCGCAGCTTGAAGGTGCGGAAGCTCATGTCGGTGGTGTCGACCGACAGGATGCGGCCGATGAGCGGCTCGCCGATGCCGAGCAGCACCTTGATGACCTCGAGCGCCTGGATGCTGCCCACGATGCCGGGCAGCACGCCCAGCACTCCGGCTTCGGCGCAGCTGGGGGCCAGCTCGGCGGGCGGCGGCTCGGGCACCATGTCGCGATACGTGGGGCCCTGCAGCGGGTGGAACACGCTGACCATGCCCTCGAAGCGGAAGATGCTGCCGTGCACCACGGGGATGCCGAGCTTCACGCTGGCGTCGTTGAGCAGGTAGCGGCTGGGGAAGTTGTCGGCGCCGTCGACGATGATGTCGTAGCCGGTGATGATGTCGATGATGTTGCTGGCGTCGAGCCGGGTGTCGTAGGTGACGACGTCGACGTCGGGGTTGAGCAGCGTGAGGGTCTTCTTCGCGCTGTCGACCTTGCGATCGCCCACGCGGTCGAGGTTGTGCAGGATCTGGCGCTGCAGGTTGCTGGCGTCGACCTCGTCCATGTCGACGATGCCGATGGTGCCCACGCCGGCCGCTGCGAGGTAGAGCGCAGCAGGTGAGCCGAGGCCACCGGCGCCGAGCATCAACACCTTGCTGCCGAGCAGCTTCGCCTGACCCTCGGTGCCCACCTCGGGCAGCAGCAGGTGACGCTTGTAGCGGTTGCGCTGCTCGGCAGTGAGGGTGACGGGCGCCTTCCACGGGCGGCCCTCGTCCTTCCAGCGGCCGAAGCCACCGGCCATCGACACGACCTCGCGGTAACCGAGGTCCTGCAGCGTCTTGGCGGCGAAGGCGCTGCGCACGCCACCAGCGCAATACACCACGACCGGCGCGTCCTTGTCGGTGAGCCGGCCCTCGACCTGTGCCTCGAGATGACCCCGGGGGATGTGCAGCGCGCCGGGCAGCGCGCCTTCGTCGTACTCGTCGGGCTCGCGCACGTCGAGGACGTTCCAGCCCTGGGCGATGAGGTCGGCGGCGCCAGCGGTGTCGACTTCGGTGATCTCGCCCTTGGCGGCGGAAAGGAGGTCGCGGAAGGTTGCCATGACAAGAAAGACTACCGCTCTGGTCGGGATTGCGTCACTGGTCGATGGGCGCCGGGAACGGAGACGTCGAAGGTGGGCTACCGTGCAGCACACGACGAAACGAGGGACACGATGAACGGCCCGACCAACGATGGGATCTCACGACGGTCGATGCTCGGAGGCATCGTTGCTGCGGGAGTCGGAGCGATGGTGTCGGTTCCGCTCAGCGAGCACTTCGCCGAGGCCGCACCGTCGGCGCTGCCTCGACCCGAAGCGATCGGGGCTGTCCCCGGCACGGTGATGAAGTCGGTACAGGCGTGGGAGGCCCTTCCGATCGGGACGTTCATCGCGAATGTCCCGCCCACCGCGGTGTACAACCCCTTCGGCGGCCGGTTCGCGATGTTGTCGAGCACCGGACGGTGCGCCGTGCGCCTCGATCTGCCGAACGGATCAGTGCTCCGACGGATCGACCTGGTCACCTACAACAGCCCCGACGTCACCGATTCCACGTTCCCCGTCTCCGTCATCTCGTTCGAGGCCGATGGAGCCCAGACGGCGCTCACATCGATTCCGGTGGTGGCGAAAGGCAGCACCGCGCCCGCGGTGGTCACCACCAGTCGCACCTATGCGCACCCGATCACCCCCGGCCGCGCGGTGATGGTCGCGGTTCCGGCCGCAGGCTTCTGGGGCTTCGTCAGCCTGGCCTACCACTACACACCGGCGTTGGGCGACGTGTTCCGACCGCTCACTCCGACCACGGTCTACGACAGCCGGAAGACGTCATCTGTCGGCAACGCCGTCGGATCACTCGGGCACGGACAGTCGCGCGCCATTTCGATGGCCAACGCCATCACAGCAACAGGGGCGTTGAAGACCGCGAACGTCGTGCCCGCCGGCGCGCGCGCCGTCGCGTACAACATCCGCGTCACCTCCGTGTCGGGCGCCGGCGGTGTCAGCGTGTACTCGGCTGCACTGGCCACGAGCACGGGCTATCCACCGGCTGCCAGTTGGTGGGCCGGCGGACAGGTGGTCTCGAACGGTCTGCTCGTCGGTGTGAACGCCAGTCGGCAGTGCAAGGTGACCGTGGTCGGCAACGCCCAGGCCCGCGCTCACGTGGCGATCGACGTGCTCGGTTACTACCTCTGACACTCGACGCGGTGCAGGTCGTGCTACGACCCGGCTGATGCCTCGCGCTGCTCGACGAGCGCTGGGAGCAGCTCGCCCAGTGGGCCCACGAGCAGGGCATCGGCAAAGCGGTCCATCCGGGTCGGTTCGCCGTTGACGATGACCACCCTCGCCCCGGCCGACTTGGCTCGGGGGACGACGTTGGCCGCCGGGAACACCGACAGCGTCGAGCCGGCCGCCAGCAGCAGGTCGCATCGCTCGGCCGCCACCATCGCCGCCTCGATCACCTGCGGGACGAGGGCCTGGCCGAACGAGATGGTGTCGCTCTTGATCACACCACCGCACAACTCGCATGCCGGGTCGGGGTCGCCCGCACGAACCCGGTCGAGCATCTGCTGCATCGGCCGACGGTCGTTGCAGCCCCAGCACCGCGACCATCGCATGGTGCCGTGCACCTCGATGACCGTGCGCGGGTCGTGCCCGGCCTGCTGGTGCAACTCGTCGATGTTCTGCGTGACCAGCGCCAGCAGTTGGCCACGCCGTTCGAGCTCGAACAGCGCGAGGTGACCGGCGTTCGGCCGAGCGTCCCACGCGGGCGAGTTGACCCGGTGTTCCCATGCCGCCTTCCGCACCTCGGGGTCGTTGAGATAGTGCTCGAGCGTCGACGCCTTCTCGGCCGCCGGGTTCTTCGTCCACACACCGTTCGGCCCACGGAAGTCGGGGATGCCCGAGTCGGTGGAGATACCCGCGCCGGTGAGCACCACGATGCGCACTGCGTCGCGTATCCAACCACGGGCGATGTCGACGTCGTTCACCGCCACATTCTCGCCGCGAACGCGCCCACGGCGCAGATCCTGCCGAAGGTGAACTGCCGGTCAAGATCAGATCAGTTCGATCAAGACGACCGCACCAAGTGACGAACCAGAGAGTGAACACACCTGGGCGCCTCATCCCTCCGCTCGGGAATCGAGGTCGTCATCATGAGCCGTCGGTTGATCCTCACCGCCACCATCGTCGTCACCGGCGCGTTGACCGTGCCCGTCGCCGCACTCGCGCTGCACGTCGATCCGACCGCCAGTTCGCGACCGTCGACGACGACCGCCGAGCGCCATGACGTCAACGGTGACGTCACCGGTAACGACACCGGTAACGACCCCAGTAACGACCCCAGTGACGACAGCGGCGGCGGCGACGCGATGAGCGTGAGGATCCCCTCGATCGTGATGGTGAAGCTGGACACGGGCGGACGGGTGACAGCCATCGCCACCAACAGCGGACACGCACCGCAGCACGGTGACCTCGTCTACGTCTACCGCGCCGACGGATCCGTGCAGCACACGACCACCCTCGACGTCGCCCACCGCCACTGGCGCGGCGACTTCAGCCGACCGGCCGTGTTCCAACCGCAGCCGACCGACTCGTCCGACGACTGAGCAACACGCTCGCGCCCCACACTCTGCCGATCCGGCAGCGTCGCTGTACCCAGTACAGGTGTGACTCCCCTTCGTCTTCGTCGCTCTCCACGTGCCCGAGGGGATGGTCATGCATCACGCCGCCCAGCAGTTCGCCCCCACTGACGACACCTTGATGGTGGTGCCGTGGCTCGACCCAGTGGTCGACTCGGTGGGCCACGACGTGCGCAGCCAATACGCCGAGTACTTCTGGTTGAACATCCTGGGGCCCACCGCACTCTGGGCGCTCAGGCGGCTCGTGCTCGGCTTCGACCGCTATCCGCTCGGCTACGAACTCGACCTGCCCGAGACCGCCAGCGCACTCGGGCTGTCGTACTCCGCCAACACGGCCGGCACCTTCGTGCGAGCGCTGCAACGGTGCGTGCTGTTCGGTGTGTCGCAGCCGGTTGCCGATGGTCTGGCCGTGCGCCGCCGCCTGCCACCCGTGGCCGCGCGTCACCTGGCACGCATGCCCAGCGGGCTGCAGGACCTGCACCAGACCTGGCACGTGCGCGAGGTGTCGCTCGACGACCTCTCACGCGGTCGCACGCTCGCCGCTGCCATGCTCGCCGCCGGCGACGCGTACGAGGTGGTGGAGCGTCAGCTGTTGGCGTTGGGCGTGTCGCCGGCCGCGGCGGTGGAAGCGGCGGCCGACGTCAACGGCAACGGCAACGGCAACGTCAACGAGCGAACGACAGTGCCAGGTCGATGAGCAGGCGCGTGCCGAACCCGGTGGCACCGCGCGACAGCCAGCCGTCGTCGCCGTCGGAGCTCATCGGGCCGGCCATGTCGATGTGCGCCCACGGTGTGGTGCCCACGAACTCGCTGAGGAAGAGTGCCGCGGTGATGGTGCCGGCGTTGGCGCCGCCGCTGTTCTTCATGTCGGCCACCAGGCTGTCGAGCTGCTTGCGGTAGGCCCTCTCGAGCGGCAACTGCCACACCTGCTCGTCGGTGTTGGCCGACGACGCGCGCACCTTGTCGACGAACGACTGGTCGTTGCCGATGACCGCCGCCACCTTGTTGCCCAGCGCCACCATCTGTGCACCCGTGAGCGTGGCGATGTCGACCACCGCGTCGGGCGCTTCCTCGACCGCGAGCGACAGCCCGTCGGCCAGCACCAGACGACCCTCAGCGTCGGTGTTGTTGATCTCCGACGTCGTGCCGTTGCGGAACGTGAGCACGTCGCCCATCTTCACGGCCGAACCCGACGGCATGTTGTCGGTGCACATCAGATAGGCGGTGACCTTGCTCTTGCACTTCAGCGCCTTCAGCGCGCTCATCGCCGACAGCACTGCCGCTGCACCGCTCATGTCCATCTTCATGGCGCCCATGCCGTCGGTGGTCTTCAGGCTGAGGCCGCCCGAGTCGAACATGATGCCCTTGCCCACCATGGCGAGGTGACCGGTGGGGTTGCGCGGCGTGTAGGTGAGCTTCACCATGCGCGGCGGCTCGACACTGCCGCGGTTCACGCCCACGATGCCGCCGCAGCCCATGGCTTCGAGCTGGTCGCGATTGAACACCTCCACCGACAAGCCGGTGAGCGCCGAGATCTGCACCGCCATGTCGGCGATGTGGCGCGCGTTGAGGTTCGACGGCGGCGTGTTGGCGAGATCGCGAGCGAGCGTGGCGGCGTCGGCGATGACCTGACCGCGCTCGGCGCCCGCTGCCACAGCCTTGCTGCGCGCCTCGCCGACGACGAGCACGAGGTCGGTGAGGGTGCTGGTGACGGGCTCCTTCTTGATGGCGGCGAAGCGGTAGGCGGCAAGCAGCGCACCTTCCACCACGGCCTGGCCCGCCTTGGCGGCGTCGACGTCGGCGAGATCGGCCAGGGTGGTGGCCACCACGGCGCGCTTGCCGGCGGCCCGCACCACAGCGGCGGCGGCAGTGCGCAGCGACGACACCGTGAGCGAGCCGGGCTCGCCCACGCCCACCGCGATCATCGTGGGGCCCGATGCCTGGGGCACCACGAGCACCTGACCGGGCTTGCCCTCGAAGCCATGCGCGGCGAGCGCCGCACGACCCAGACCGAGCGATCGAGGCACGGCGCCGCTGGTGGCGACCGGCACCCCCACGGCGTCGGCCGACTTCGGAACGGAACGGGAGATCTGCACGGTTGCGGACATTCGTACAGTCTGTCGCGGAATCGGGCATCCCGCCCTCGTGAAGATGGTTGAGCCTGCAAGAATCACGTGCACCCTCCCACCCCTCGGCCCGAATGGACACCACCCCCCGATGGTCAAGAAAGTCGTCCTCATCGTCGTCGCCCTCGCACTGTTGGTCGTCGCCGGTTCCTTCGCCTACGTCACGTGGTTCAACAAGGCCGACAAGCCGCTGTCGCAGACCGATGTGAACAACCGACTCGACGGCACCACCACAGCGGGATCGGCGGCACCGGGCGCCACCACCACACCGGGCTCGTCACCCGCCACCACTGGAGCACACCCCGCCAGCGTCGACGGCACGTGGAAGATCGGTGCCGGCTCCGAGGTGGGCTATCGCGTCAGCGAGACCGTCAACGGGTTCGACACCGTCGCCAACGGCCGCACCACCAAGATCGACGGTTCGGTCACCATCGCCGGCGCCAGCGCGCAGAAGGCAGCGTTCACCGTCGACATGACCTCGTTCGCCAGCGACCAGTCGCGACGCGACTCGCAGTTCAACGGCCGCATCATGCAGGTCGACCAGTTCCCCACCGCCACGTTCACGCTCACGTCGCCGATCGACTTCGGGGCCATCCCCGCGGCGGGGACGACCATCGATGTGAAGGGCTCGGGCGACCTGATGCTGCACGGCGTCACCCGCCCGGTCACCTTCCCGTTGAGCGCCACGTTCAAGAACGGCCGCATCGGCATCCTCGGCAAGATCCCCGTCACCTTCGCCGACTACGGGATCGTGAACCCATCGTTCGCCACCATCACCACACAGGACCACGGCGAACTCGAGTTCGTGCTCATCCTCGACCACGCCTGATCCGTCGACGACCCACCGATCAGTCGGTGACGGCGGGCTGCGAACGGGCCCAGGCATCAGCCAGCGCCGCGTAGCGACCACCCTTGGCCATCAACTCGTCGTGCGTGCCCAGTTCCACCAGGCGCGCGTGGTCGATCACTGCGATGCGATCGGCGCGTCGCACCGTGCTCAGTCGATGCGCCACCACGATCACCGAACGGCCCTCCATCAGCCGCTCGAGCGCGTGCTCCACGACGGCTTCGGTGCCGGGGTCGAGGTTGCTGGTGGCCTCGTCGAGCACCAGCACCGCCGGGTCGACCAGGGCTGCGCGTGCCAGCGACACCAGTTGTCGCTCGCCGGCCGACAACCGTGAGCCGCGTTCGCGCACCTCGGTGTCGAGCCCCTCGGGGAAGTCGGTGAACCGTTCGAGCACGCCGATCTTCACCAACGCGTCGGCCACATCGTGATCCGTGGCGGCGGGCCGGGCGATGCGGATGTTCTCGCGAATGGTGCCGCCGAACAAGAACCCTTCCTGGGGCACCACCACCACCCGTTCGCGCAGGCTGGCGAGCGAGGCGAGGCGCAGGTCGACATCGTCGTACGACACATGGCCAGAAGTGGGGTCGTACAGCCGAGACAGCAGCTTCGCCAGTGTGCTCTTCCCTGCGCCGGTGGGTCCGACGAGCGCCAGTCGTTCGCCCGAGGCGACCGAGATCGAGACGTCGTGCAGCGCGGGTCGATCGGCGCCGTCGTACGTGAACGTGATGTCGTGCGCCGTGAGTGCTCCGGTGAGCGGGAGGTCGACGGGATGCGGGTGCTCGGCCACGTCGGGCACGGCGTCCATCAGGCCGTACAGCTTGTGCAACGCTGCCGCCGCGCTCTGCACGGTGTTGTAGAGCTGCGAGAGCTGCTGCACCGGGTCGAACAGATTGGCGAGCAGCAGCACGAACGCCGCCACCGTGCCGAATGCCACCGAGCCGTTGTGCACCAGGAACCCACCGATGCCGATGATGAGCGCGATCGATGTGATGCCCGACCACTCGACGAGCCCGAAGTACCACGTGCTGATCTTCACGCTGCGCAGGTGCGACCCGTAGAGCGTGCGGTTCGATTCGACGAAGCGCCGGTATTGCTCGTCCTCGCGGTGATACGCCTGGATGACCCGCACGCCGGCGATGCCTTCCTGCAGGTTCGACAGGTTCTGACCCACTCGTTCGCGCACGTCGAGGTAGGCAACGTTCGACTGCCGTTGGAAGCGCACGGACGCGACGCCAAGGATGGGCGCCACGAAGAACACCACGATGAGCGTGAGCTCCCAGCTCAACACCAGCATCAGCACGAGCGACATCACCAGCAACAGACCGGCCGCCACGAACTGCAGCAGACCCCACTGGATCAACTCGCCCATGCTCTCGATGTCGGCCGTCATGCGCGACACCAACACACCGGCCTTGTTGCGATCGAAGAACGCCATCGACTGCGCCTGCAGCCGGTCGAACACCGTGACACGCAGGTCGCGCAGGAACCCCTCGCCGGCGCGGTTGATGGCCAGGTACTGCAGGCGACCGACGATGTAGCCGATCACGACGGTGGCGAAGTAGCAGGCCACCGCGATGTTGAGCATCGTGGTGCTGCCATTGCCCACGCCGCGATCGATACCCATCTTCACGAACACCGGACCCGACACCACGCACGCGGTCGACACGCCCACCAGGGTGAAGGCCCACCAGATGGTGCGCCGGTAGGGGCCGGCGAACTGCAGCGAGCGGCGCAGCACGCGACTGGTCTCGGCCCGATCGAGCTTCTCCTCGTCGCTGACCGCGCTGGCGTACATCTCAGCTCACCTCCGCGTCGATCTCATCGTCGGCGGCGAGCGCCGCCAACACCGACCGATAGCGCGCATCGTGGTCGAGCAGGAACTGGTGCGTGCCGGTGGCGGCGACCGCACCGTCGCTGAGCAGCACCACGGTGTCGGCGAGTGCGATGGTGCCAGGACGGTGGGCGATGACGATGGTGGTGCGTCCCTGCATCACCGTCGACATGGCTTCGCGGATCTCGTGCTCCTTCGACGGGTCGACCGCGCTGGTGGCGTCGTCGAGCACGAGCACGCGCGGGTCGGCGACGATGGCCCGCGCCAGTGCGATGCGTTGGCGTTGCCCACCGCTGAGCGAGTAGCCACGTTCGCCCAGCAACGTGTCGTAGCCCTCGGGCATCTGCAGGATGAAGTCGTGCGCGCCGGCCAGGCGTGCGGCGCGCTCCACCAGCTCGCGGGGTGTGTCGGGCTCGGCGAATGCGATGTTGGCCGCCACGGTGTCGTGGAACAGCAGGGTGTCCTCGAACACGATCGCCACGGCGCTGCGAAGATCGCCCAGCGCCAGGTCGCGCACGTCGACGCCGTCGAGTTCCACGCCGCCCTCGTCGACGTCGTAGAAGCGCACGAGCAGTCGAGCCACCGTGCTCTTGCCGCTGCCGGTGGCGCCCACGATGGCCACCGACGAGCCAGGCTCGATGCGGAGGTCGAGGTTGCGCAACACCGGCGACTCGGGGCTGTAGCCGAACCGCACGTGCCGGAACCGCACCGCGCCCACACCGGGTGCGGCGGCGGGCAGCGGCGCGGGCGACGGCGGATCGGCGACGGCCGGCACGGTGGACAGCACCTCGTCGATGCGCAGCAACGCGGCGGCAGCTCGCTGGCCGAACGCCACGGTCATGCCCAGGTTGCGCAGCGGGAAGATGAGCAGCCCGATGTATTGCATGAACTCGAGCATCTGCCCGCGAGTCATGTCACCCTGCAGCACCCGATGTCCACCCAGCGCCAGCACCGCCAGCAGCCCCAGTTGCGGGAGCAGGTCGAGCGCCGGCAGGAACGCACTGCGGATGCGGGCAGCCTCGAGCGACACCGTGCGGATGTCGTCGGCCTTGGTCTGCAGTCGATCGGCGGTGACCTGCTCGGCACCGAAGCCCTTGATGACCCGCACACCGCTGACCGATTCCTCCACCACGGTGGCGAGCAGTGCCTGCTCCTGTTGCACGGAGATGACCGCCGGATGGATGCGCCGCGAGAAACGAGTGGCCAGCACGTTGAGGAACGGCAGCGGGGCCAACGCCACCAGCGCGAGCATCGGCTGTTGCACCACCAGGATCACCACGATCGCCACGACCATGGCGAAGTTCGACACGGTGATCGGGATCATCACCACGAAACCCTGCACCTGCAACAGGTCGCTCGACGCACGGCTCATCAACTGACCGGTCTGGGTGTGATCGTGGTAGCCGACGTGCAGACGCATGATGTGCTCGAAGAGGCGCTCGCGCAGCACCGTCTCGGTGAGCCGGCTCTCCTTGAACGCATACCAGCGACGCCACGCCGTGAACACGCCGGCGATCACGGCCATGAGCGCGATGAGCATCGACCAGAACAGCAGCGACCCGGTGCCCAGCACCGCATGATCGATCGCCAGGCTGGTGAGCTTCGGCACCGCCACCTTGCCGGCACTCCAGAGCAGGCCCACCACCACGCCTGCGACGAGACCCGCGCGCTGCTCGCGCAACACCGCGCGCAGGAGCGGCCAACCGTTGGGGCCGGCGATGGATGCTGCGCCGTCTCGATCCCGTCTCCCCACGAGGTGCGACATTACGCCCCGACATCACCGTCGCCCGAGCCGACCGCCGCATTCGTCGAAAGGGCGATCATCTAGGGTTCCCGAGCATGAGTTTCCTGTCGTGGATCTTCGTCGGCCTGTTCGCCGGTCTGCTCGCCCGGTTCATCACCAACGACGACCGCAGCGGCTGCCTCTACTCGATCTGCGTCGGCATCCTCGGCGCGTTCATCGGTGGCGGCATCATGCAAGCGGCTGGAAAGAAGGGTGTGAACGAGTTCGACATCCGGTCCGTGCTGGTGGCCGCGCTCGGTGCGGTGCTGTTGTTACTGGTGCTGCAGGCGATTCGAGGCCGCCGCGGCTCGCACTGAACACGTGGGTCCGCGCTTCGCGGGGCGTCAGCCGCCCAGCAGTGCGCTGACGCGGTCCTTCGGGCGACCGATGATGGCCTTCTTCTTGGTGACCACCACGGGCCGCTGCAGCAGCTGCTTGTGGCGCACCAACAGGTCGACCACCTGATCGGGCGTGACGGCGTCGGCGTCGGTGAGACCGAGCTTCTTCCACAGGGAGTCGCGGCGCACCAGGTCGGTGACGGGATCCTCGAGCGTGGCGATGATCGACCGCAGGGTGGCCTCGTCGGGCGGGGTCTTCAGATACAGCACGATGTCGGCGTCGACGCCGAGTTCCTGGGCAATGCGCACGGCATTGCTACTGCTGTTTCAATTCGGGTTGTGGTAGATGGTCACGTCGGCCATGCCCGCACGCTAGCAACGACACCCCACCGACGACCGCCTCGGTGCCCTGTCACACCCCTCCCCTAGCGTCGGCGTCGGCTTCCCCCGCCCTGTCGTCACGCTCGGGAGGCTCCATGCATCCGTCCGCTCCATCCGCTCCTCCGGCTCCCATTCGCTGCGCCGCCGACGCCATTCATCTGCTGTCAGTGGCGGTCACCGATCCGCTCGAAGCCGAAACCCTCGCCTTCCTGCTCGACGCCAACGGCGTCGGTGGCG
>Ga0075026_100000962_pt1 | contig 12145 bp, 9 predicted proteins | sample Str012_2_FD_71392 | JGI IMG/M metagenome (GOLD analysis project Ga0075026, IMG submission 71392) | Freshwater sediment microbial communities in response to fracking from Pennsylvania, USA - Straight Creek_MetaG_SC_2012 | ecosystem: Environmental > Aquatic > Freshwater > Creek > Sediment...
CAAGAAGGTCTTCGCCGGCCTCGACGATCCGCTCAAGGTTCAGCTCTCGGTGGCCCTCTTCGGCGGTGTCGCCCTCTACCTGCTCGGGCACCTGCTCTTCCGCCGCCGCAACATGAAGACGTGGAACGTCCAGCGTGCGGTGGTGATGCTGCTGATGCTCGCGCTCATCCCGGTCGGCATCGTCGTACCCGCGTGGATGAGCCTGGTCGCGCTCATGAGCGCCCTGATCGCCTTGGTGACCTATGAGGCGCTGCACTTCGCAGCTGGACGTCGAGCCCTTCGGGCGACGCAGGACTGACTCCGTCCAGGGTCATCGGGCCATCAACGGCCCGATGAGCAGCTGCGATCCCTACGTGCGAAACGTCAGGCGGCGGGCTTGGGGTCGATGTCGCCGTGGAGCACGTCCTCGGCGTCGACGATGCGGTACGCGTAGCCCTGCTCGGCAAGGAAGCGCTGACGGTGCGCGGCGAAGTCGGCGTCGACGGTGTCGCGAGCGACCACGGCGTAGAACCTCGCCGTACGTCCGTCGGCCTTCGGACGGAGCACGCGACCGAGCCGCTGCGCCTCCTCCTGGCGTGACCCGAACGAGCCCGAGACCTGGATCGCGACACCGGCATCGGGCAGGTCGATGGAGAAGTTCGCGACCTTCGACACCACGAGCACGCGCACCTCACCGGTGCGGAACGCCTCGAAGAGCCGCTCGCGCTCGCTGACCGGTGTCTCCCCGGTGATGACGGGTACGTCGAGCCGTTCGCCGAGCTCGTGCAGCTGGTCGAGGTACTGACCGATCACGAGGATGTGCTCCTCGGGGTGGCGCGCGATGAGCTTCTCGACGATGCGGTTCTTGCGGTCCGACGACGCTGCCAGGCGGTAGCGCTCCTCGGGCTCGGCAGTGGCGTAGACGAGGCGCTCGCGCTCGTCGAGCGTCACGCGTACCTCGACGCAGTCGGCCGGCGCGATGTAGCCCTGTGCCTCGATGTCCTTCCAGGGCGCGTCATAGCGCTTGGGACCGATCAGCGAGAACACGTCTCCCTCGCGGCCGTCCTCGCGCACCAGGGTCGCGGTGAGGCCGAGACGACGACGCGACTGGATGTCGGCCGTGAAACGGAAGATCGGCGCGGGCAGGAGGTGCACCTCGTCGTAGAGGATCAGGCCCCAGTCGCGGGAGTCGAAGAGCTCGAGGTGGGAGTAGACGCCCTTCTTGCGCGTCGTCATCACCTGGTAGGTCGCGATCGTGACCGGTCGGATGTCCTTGACGGTGCCGGAGTATTCACCGATCTCGGCATCCGTGAGGGTCGTTCGCTTGAGCAGCTCGTGACGCCACTGCCGCGCCGACACGGTGTTGGTCACGAGGATCAGCGTCGTGGCACCGGCCATCGCCATCGCGGCCGCGCCGACGATCGTCTTGCCGGCACCACAGGGGAGTACGACCACTCCGGAACCGCCGTGCCAGAAGCCTTCTGCGGCTTCTCGCTGGTAGCCGCGCAGCTCCCAACCCTCTTCACGCAGGGCGATCGCGTGCGCCTCGCCGTCGACGTAGCCGGCATAGTCCTCCGCCGGCCAGCCCAGCTTGAGCAGCACCTGCTTGAGGTGGCCGCGCTCGGACGGGTGCACCACCACGGTGTCGGGCTCGATGCGCGCTCCGACGAGCGGCTCGATCTTCTTGCTGCGCAGCACCTCCTCGAGGACGGCGCGGTCGAACGCGTGGAGCACCAACCCGTGGGTGGGGTGCATCTGCAGCTGCAGCCGACCGTAGCGCCCCATGGTGTCGGCGACGTCGACGAGCAGCGCGTGGGGAACTGCGTAGCGCGAGTAGCGCAGCAGGGTGTCGACGACGCCCTCGGCGTCGTGACCGGCCGCGCGGGCGTTCCAGAGGCCGAGGGGGGTGAGGCGGTAGGTGTGGATGTGCTCCGGCGCCCGCTCGAGCTCGGCGAAGGGCGCGATGGCGTGACGGCACTCCTCGGAGAGCGGGTGGTCGATCTCCAGCAGCAGCGTCTTGTCGCTCTGCACGATCAAGGGTCCGTCGGTCATCGGATCAGTCTCCCACCCGGGGCACTGGTGCACGAACCAGCCGGTGACGCCGGTGGTGAACACGCCCGATGGCGGGTGCAGACTCCACCGCGGCCGGGTAGCCCTACGGTGTCTGTCGTGACGAGTCAGGGCACCGTGAGCGACCCGGCGCTGGTGGCGTCGGCGCAGCACGACTCCGAGTTCGCGTCGGCGCGAGCCGGGGTCGAGGTGCGCGCGCTGCACCTGCTCGAGGAGCTCACCGATGCGCGAGCCGTCTGGGACGCCGTGTGGCCGACGTATCCCGGCGCCACGGAGATCACGGGCAACCTCCTCCGGGCCATGGAGCACGCGGGCGGCTACGTCGGCGGTGCCTACGTCGACGGTCGCATCGTCGGGTCGTGTCTGGCCTTCGTGGGGCGCACCCCCGGCGAGCACGGGTGGCACACCCACCTGCACTCGCACGTCGCAGCCGCGCTGCCCGGCTTCGCCGACCGCGGCATCGGGACTGCGCTCAAGCTGCACCAGCGAGCCTGGGCCCTGCGCCATGACATCGACCGCATCGTGTGGACCTTCGATCCCCTGGTACGTCGCAACGCCAGGCTCAACCTGGTGAAGCTCGGCGGCGTAGGCGCCGAGTACCTCGTCAACTTCTACGGCGAGATGGACGACGCTCTCAATGTCGGCGACGAGAGCGACCGCATCCTGCTGCAGTGGGATCTCGGGTCCACGCGGGTCGCGGACGCGCTCTCCGGCAGAGCGGCCCCGCTGTCCCGGCAGGAATGGCTGGCGTTGGGAGCCACCGATGCCCTCGTCGACTCCGACGACGGCCCACAGCTCCTCGGGATCAACTCACCGGTGGTCCTCTGCGCCATCCCCGACGACATCGTGGACATCCGGCGTGTCGACCTCCCGCTGGCCAAGGTGTGGCGCCGACAGCTCCGAGCGACGCTCGAGCCCGTCGTCGCGGCAGGTGGACGGGTCGTCGCCCTGACGACCGATGGCTACTACGTGGTGGAGGTCGCATCGTGAGGATCGCGTCGGTCGAGGTGCACAGGTGCGCGTTGCCCCTGGTGCGACCGTTCCGGACGTCGTTCGGGACGGAGTACACGAAGGACGTACTCATCCTCGAGCTCACGACCGAGGACGGGGTCGTCGGCTGGGGTGAGTGCGTGGCAGCGCCGGATCCGCTCTACAGCCACGAGTTCAACGACGCGGCTCTGCTGGTCTGGCGTGACTTCCTGATTCCTCGGGTGATGGGTCGCGAGCTCACGGCCGAGGACGTTCCGGCGCTGCTCGGTCCGGTCCGCGGGCACCCGATGGCTCGTGCGGCACTCGAGCTCGCCGTGCTCGACGCGCAGCTTCGGTCGGCTGGTCAGTCGCTCGCCGACTACCTCGGCTCGACGCGTACGGAGATCCCGTGCGGTGTCTCGACCGGGATCCCCGACGACGACTCGCTCGACACCCTCATGGCAGAGGTGGCCGGGTATGTCGATGACGGCTACAAGCGGATCAAGCTCAAGATCCAGCCCGGGTGGGACCTCGTGCCCACCCGTCTCGTGCACGAGACCTGGCCCCACATCCCGCTCCAGGTCGACGCCAACCAGGCCTACAGCAGGGACGACATCGACCACCTCGTCAAGCTCGACGAGTTCGGCCTGCTCCTCGTCGAGCAGCCGATCCACGAGGAGGACTACCTCGGCCACAAGCTGCTCGCGGAGAAGATGGTCACCCCGGTCTGCCTCGACGAGTCGGTGCTCTCCGTCGACAACGCCGAGTCGCTCATCGACTACGGCGCCTGCGAGATCGTCAACATCAAGGCAGGTCGAGTCGGCGGCTATCTGTCGGCGAAGGCGATCCACGACATGGCGATGTCTCGGGGAGTGCCGGTCTGGTGCGGTGGCATGGTCGAGACCGGCCTCGGTCGCGCAGCCAACGTCGCGCTCGCGTCCCTGCCCGGCTTCACCCTGCCGGGTGACACGAGCGCGTCGGACCGCTTCTACACCCAGGACCTCACCACACCGTTCGTGATGGACGACGGGATGATGACGGTGCCTACCGGCCCGGGACTCGGCGTCGAGCCCATCCCCGACATCCTCACCGCGCTCACGGTGGGTCGCCAGAGCCTCACCTGACGGAAGGCCGGACCCGATCCGGCGTTGCGGAGCGCATATGTCCTAGCACCTGAGGTCACTGCCGTGTTGACTGCACCAGGGTCGATGGACGACCCGCGGAGGTGGTGTGGTGCTCAAGGGTCGTGAGGTCGCGCTCCGCGCGCGCATCGAGTCCGACGTACCGATCCTGCACTCGGGGTTCTACGAGGACGTCGAGACGCACGCGCAGTCAGACGGGCGTGCGTGGCGCCCCATCGGAGTGGCCGCCGAGGCGAGCCCGTTCCGGGTCCGCGAGCCGTCGCCCGAGGTCGCGGGGTTCACCGTCGTGGCGATCGACGACGACCGGGTGCTCGGTGATGCGCTCCTGTGGAACATCGACCTGCACAACCGGAACGCACACATCGGGATGGGCGTGCTGCCTGAGGCGCGCGGTCGCGGTGTGGGTCTCGATGCCACCGAGGTCTTGTGCCGCTACGCCTTCCGTACGCTCGGGCTGCACCGTCTGCAGATCGAGACCAACGTCGACAACGCGGCGATGCTCGCCGTCGCACACCGAGCCGGCTTCAGCCGCGAGGGGACGCTGCGCCAGGCCGGCTGGGCCAACGGCCAGTTCGTCGACGAGGCGGTGCTCGGGCTGCTCGCCGCCGAGTGGTCGGGACCGGCACAGCCCTAGCGGCGGTGCAGGTGACTGCTGCTGCGCCCCCAGGTGATCTTGAGAGTCCTTGATCATCAACGGTTTCTGAGATCGTGGCGAAGAAGCATGCCACCTCCCTCGGCGATCGGCACCTCGTCCTCCTGCAGTCCGGCGTGTCGTCGTCGGACGTTCACCTTCGTGATGCCTCGAATCGAGTTTCGGGCGACAGCCTCGGGTCATCCCGATGCCACGAGCCGCACCCCACGGAGGACATGCGATGTCACACGGCCACAGCCACGGACCGGATTCGGACGGGCACACCCACGACCACACCCACGAGGTGGACGCTCTCGACCCCGTCCTCGACCTGCATGTCGAGGACGGCGCACTGACCCAGGCCCAGCTCGGTCGCCGTGCGTTCCTGCGTACGGCCGGCTTGCTCGGTGCCGGCGCAGCCGGGATGAGCATCCTCGGCACCGCGTCCCCTGCCGCCGCGGCAGACACGTCGTCGAGCCGCAGCCGTATCGGTGGCTACCAGTGGCTCGCGGGCGACCACCACATCCACACGCAGTACTCGCCCGACGGGCAGTACCGAGTGATCGACCACGTGCAGCACGCGAACGCCTTCGGTCTCGACTGGATGGTCATCACCGACCACGGCTCCGCGCAGCACGCGAAGATCGGCGTCGAGAAGGTCAACCCCGACATCGTTGCGGCGCGCGACGCCGTGCCGGGCACGCTGGTCTTCCAGGGCCTCGAATGGAACATCCCCGCCGCCGAGCACGGCACCGTGTTCGTGCACCCGGGCAAGAACGAGGTGGCCGTCCTCAAGGCCTTCGAGAACAACTACGACGGTGTGGTCACGTCCACGACCGCCAGCACCAGCGTCAACGAAGCGGTGGCGGTCAGCGGGCTGCAGTACCTCGCCATGGCCGTCGCCAACCGCGACGTCAAGGATGCCCTGATGTTCGCCAACCACCCGGCGCGCAAGGGCATCGACTCACCGCACGAGATCCGCGGCTGGCGCGACGCCGAACCCACGATCGCCGTCGGCTTCGAGGGTGCGCCCGGCCACCAGGCAGCGGGCCTTGCGGCACCGTTCGGTCCCGGCTCGGGCCGTGGCTTCTACGACAACAGCCCGACCTCGGCGAGCTTCCCCGGATACCCGCTCGCCAGCTACCGCACCTATGGCGGCTTCGACTGGATGACCGCCACCGTCGGCGGGCTCTGGGACAGCCTCCTGGCCGAGGGCAAGCCCTGGTGGATCACCGCCAACTCCGACAGCCACCAGATCTGGGGCGACACCTCGGTCCGCGGCGCGGGGAGTGACTTCCCCGTCAACGGCTTCTACAACGACCCCGAGCACACCACCGTGCCGGTGTTCGGCAACGGCGACTTCTGGCCCGGCTACTACAGCCGCACGCACGTGGGTGCCGAGGACTTCACCTACGCCGCCGTCATGCGCGGACTTCGGGCCGGGCGTGTCTGGGTCGACCACGGTCGTCTGCTCAGCGGTCTCGACGTGCGCCTGCGCGCAGGTGAGCAGGAGGTGCCGCTCGGTGGTGTCCTCACCGCCCGTCGTGGCACTCCGGTGCGACTCATCATCCGGATCCTCACCGCCCAGTTCCCGAACTGGTCGCAGGCCCTGCCGAAGCTCGCGAAGGTCGACGTCGTACGCGGCAAGGTGACCGGACCGGTCAGCGACCGCGACACGTTCACGACTCCCGACACCTCCGTCGTGACCACGTTCGACGTGACCGGAAGGACCGGCGTCATCGAGCTCTCGTACGACCTCGGTGCGCTGGACGACGGCTTCTTCGTTCGGCTTCGTGGATCCGACGGCAACCGCCTCGCGGTCGGCCTCGGCGGAGCCAGCATCGATCCTGCCGGCCCCGCCATCGACATCGTGGGCGACGCCGACCCGTGGAAGGACCTGTGGTTCTACACCAACCCGATGTGGGCGCTGCCGCGTCGATGAGCCTGCCCACCATCAGCAGCATCGACCAGAGCACGGCGACCGGTGCGGGCCTCCTCCCGTCCGCACCGGTCGCCGGGCTCGACGTCCTCAGTCATTCACTGCGCGACGCGGACTCGGTGGCGCACGCCGTCGTGCACCGGCTCCACGACCTCGGTGCACTGGATGCTCTCGTCGCCACCCACGTGGTCGCGACCGGTCACGAGCCGCACCACGTCCTCACCGTGTCCGCGACTCAGGTGGCGATGCACGAGCTGCAGGATGTCCTGCACGAAGTCGGTGCCGGCTTCGACGTCGCGAGCATCCTTGTCGGCAGCGACTACGCCGGCCCTCCCGAGCTGCGCGCCGGCCTCGAGGCAGCCATCACCTCTCACGTGGATCAGACCGGCGGTCGTGTCGTGGTGTTCCCGGGTGACCACCTGCTGGTGGGGACTGTCGACACGCACCAGGTGACGTCGCAGTCCGACGTGGACCGGGTCGTGCTGGTCACCGGCGGCGAGGTCGCCGACGCCAGACCCCTCGTGACCCGCAACTTCCTGCGGCCTTTGTGGCACGACGGCGATCTGGTGCTGCACGTCCAGGAAGCCATCGGCGGGACCCTCGTGCCGTTCGAGACGCCGTCGCCGACTCCGTGCTGCGCCGATCACGCGTGACCGCGCGTCGAGCTCGACGATGTGATTCTTGAGGCACGGCGGCGGGGCGACGAGGGCGTAGTGTCAGTGGTGCACCTAGGAGGTGCCCGATGCGCGCTCTGATCGTCTTCGAGTCGATGTACGGCAACACCCACGCAATTGCCGACGCTCTGGCGTCCGGCCTGCGAGCCCACTGCGATGTCGAGGTCGTCCACGTCGGGAAGGTGACACCAGACCAGGTGGTCGCTGCCGACTTCCTGGTCGTAGGCGGGCCGACCCACGTGCACGGGATGACCTCTGCCACCACACGCAAGGGAGCGGTCGACACCGCCGCGAAGTCCGGCGGCGCCCTGGCCATCGACCCCAGCGCGTCCGAGGTGGGCCTCCGAGACTGGTTCGAGGAGCTCCCCGACGTACGCGGTCACGGCACTCCTGCCGTCGCATTCGACACCCGCACCGACGCTCCGGTGCTGCTCACCGGCCACGCGTCGAAGGGCATCGCGGCACGACTGAAGAAGCACGGCTACGCCCTGGCGGCCGAACCGGAGAGCTTCCTCGTCGACAAGACCAATCACCTGCTCGTAGGAGAGCTCGAGCGCGCGACCGCGTGGGCCGAGACTGTGCTCACGACGAGCATGGCCGCGCACTAGAGCCGACCGCCCGAGGCGGTCAGGTCCTGCAGATCAGCGGGTGGGATCAGCCACGGCGGCGACGCCGGTGATGCGCGCAACCGTGAAGGTACGCACCTCTGCTGTGCGCAGGTCGTAGGCCGTGAGGAACCCGCCGTCGAGGCGCAGCGGTTCCACGACGCGCTCCGTGGTCGTGCCGGTCGAGTCTGCGTAGCCGATCCAGATCGACTTCTGCGCGTCGAGTGCCGTGCGAAGCGCTCCGATGGTCTCGCCGGTTGACGACCGGGGCAGCCGTCCGCTGCCGTTGCCCTCGGGCATCGCCGGGGGTCGGTGCGCGGCTGCGGTCTCACCGGCTCGCAGTGCTCTGACGGCTGCAGCCACCATGGCGTCGCTGGGCGGCGGTGGTTCGCCGGAGATGCGGGGCGGTCGCGGCCTCGGTGGCGTGCGGCGCTCGTCCGGGCGTCGTACGACGACGGCGCCGTCGCTGTTCTCGGCGCTCGGTGAATAGCCGGCGGCCCGCAGCCGTTCCAGCACGGCGTCGACGGGTGATGACGCCGCGATGACCGTGTCAGCGAGTCGAACGAGGCGCAGCGTCGCGAACCGCTTGTCGGCGAGGATCGCCGACACCGTCGTGGGATCGTCGCAGCGCAGGTAGGCCGATGCGACTCCGACGCGGATCGCGCCGTGGCGTCGGGCCACGTCGAGCACGAGGTATTCCAACGGCTGCGGCACGGGAGTGCGCGAGCGAGACGACAGCAGCGCGAGGACGTCGGTGGCGCTGCGTCCCGCGTCGAGCGCACGCCGCAGCGAGGAGTCGCTGAAACGGTAGACGGTCGCGCCGCCGGTCGACTCGATGTCGGCGATGAGGCTCATCTCGCGCGCGAGCTCACCCTCGAGCGGCCCCGGGGCCACAGCGGTGAGATCGGCCTGCAGGAGCACGTGGTCGAGCGGCTTGGGAAGCAGCGGCTCGAGTGCATGCACGATCTCCGGCGACACCGGCGTGCGACCGGGCATCCGGGTCGCGGCGCGCGCCTCGGCTGAGGTCTCCTCCGCAGTCGTCGACATGAGCAGGGCGCGGCCGTGCGACGAGAGCGCTCCGAGCCCGGTCACGCCGATGCGCTCGGCCTCTTCGGGTGTCACCTCGACGACGGTCGTCCAGAGCGGAGAGGTACGCCGAGGGCGTCGCCACCTCAGACGGTGCAGCAGCGACGTGTGAGCCGGCGACTGTCCCGGAGCGAGTCCGAGCAGCTCCTCGAGAACCGCGCGACGCGCCTCGGGGGTCAGCGACCGGTCGGTGTCGCGGGCGAGTGCGTTGACTCGGGACCCCGCGTCGTCGCGGCCGGAGACCAGCACCGGAGTCCGCGTCATGAGCAGCCAGGTCTGAGCGAGCAGCGCCCAGCGTTCCGCCGTCGAGCGCATGCGCCACGCGTCGAAAGCCGGTGTGGGGCACCACGTCTCGTCGACCTCGCCGTCGGCGGCGAGCAGCCCGGCAGCGTAGGCCGTCTCGATGACGAGTGCTGCGCCCTCCTCGTCGAGGTCGAGCGAGGCCGCGGTGCGTGCGAGGTCGCGCACCGACAACCCACCGCTGCGGAGGACGCCGGGGGGAGAGGTCGACCAGGTCTGCAGCAGGTCCTCGACGAGGCGTACGAAGGCGAAAGCCTGCTGCCCCGCCGTGCGGTCGACCATGTCGGGTGCACGGTCGGTGTGCTCGACCTCCGGCGGCAGCGGCTCGAGGTCGCGCACCAGCGCGCCGCCGCGAAGCGCCAGAGCCACCTCGCGAGGGACCACGACGGTGTCGCTCGCGGTGGGCTCGAGGAGGTGGTGGGCGAGCAGCCATTCGACCGGTGTCCGAGGAACATCGATGACGCGGTCCGCACCCTCGACCCGACCGACGGGCGGTCCCCACACGAGACGCATGAGGGCCTCGCGGGCTCCGTCGGGCGCAGTTGCGAGCACCCGCTCGACCTCGGCGGGGTCGGCGGCGTAGGGAGCCACCCCGCGGCGCGACTCGGCCATCGCGGGACCGAGGCCTGCCGGGTAGGCACCGAGCGCCTCGCGCACGGGACGGATCAGGTGCAGCTCCGAGTCGTCGCCCCACAGGAGGGCGAGGCTGCGCAGCCGGTCGAGCACCGGGCGAAGGGTCGTGTCCTTGACGCCCGGAAGCCCAGCACGAAGGTCGGCGAAGGACGCGGGGTCGGGCAGGGCGCCCAGAGCGGTGACCACAGCGATCGCGAAGGCATCCAACCGGTCGAGCGCGCGCGAGGTCGACGGTCCGGTGGTCGCCCGGGTGGCCAACGCACCGAGGTCTGCCGGCACCGGGTGGACGAGGTCGGGTCGCAGTCGCAGCAGCTCGGCAAGGGCCTCGTCGTCCCGGACGCGGAGATCCTCGGCCAGCGAGCGCGGACGCTGCGCGCTCGTCGTACGTCGCGAGGACGTCGACGAGGGCTTGCGCGGCGTGGCCATCCGCACGAATTTACGCGAGTGGGGTGTCCAGGGCGAACCGGTGCCCCGCGCAGCCGTCGGAACGGCCTTAGGGTCGAGCAGTGACCGTGATCGGCTTCGACCTCGACATGACCCTCGTCGACTCGGCAGATGCCATCGTGGCGTGCGTCGCTCACACCTGCGCGGTGTACGGAGTCGAGGTGGACGAGGCCGCGGTCCGGACCACGGTCGGCCTCCCGCTCGACCGGGTCTTCCCGGACCTGATCCCCGGGGTCGAGTACGCCGAGGCGCTCGAGGTCTACCGCGACCACTACCTGTCGCACGGCCTCGCGATGCAGTCGCTGCTCCCTGGCGCCGAGGAGGCGCTCGAGGCGGTCACGCGTGACGGTTTCGGTGTCGTCGTGGTGAGCGCCAAGAAGGACTCCCACGTGCGCGCGGTGCTCGACACGGTCGGCCTCTCGCACTTCGTGGGCGAGGTCGTCGGCGAGCGCTTCGCCGAGACCAAGGCCGACGCACTGCGCGAGCGCGGCGCAGTCGTCTACGTGGGCGACCACGTGGGGGACGTCGTCGGCGCGCTGGGTGCGGGAGCAGTCGCGGTCGCGGTCGCCACTGGGCCGACGAGCCGCGCTGACCTTGAGGCAGCGGGCGGAGACCCGGTGCTCGACGACCTCACCGGATTCGTCCCGTGGTGGGAGTCGTGGCTCCTCGCACGACGCGACCCCGTGCTCGGCGGCAGCCAGGAACCCATGAGCGACAAGCGATCTACTCAGGAGACGGGCGCATGAAGATCCTCATGATCGGTGGCACGCGGTTCGTGGGTCGGCACATCGCCGAGGCGGCGCTGCGGCGCGGGCACGAGCTCACGCTGCTTCACCGCACACCCACCGAGCTGTTGCCACAGGCGGAGCACCTGCTTGCGGACCGAGACGGCGATCTCGCCGTGCTGGCCGACCGCTCGTGGGACGCGACGATCGATGTGTCGGCCTACCTGCCGGGTCAGGTGCAGTCACTCCACGACGCGCTGGGAGGTCGTGGCGGGCGCTATCTCGTCATCTCCTCGACCTCGGTCTACGCCGAGCCGGCCGGCCCGAGCTTCGACGAGACCTCGCCGACAGTGCCGGCCGCGGCGCAGGACGTCACGGAGGTCACCAACGAGACCTACGGCCCGCTCAAGGTGTCGATCGAGATCCTGACCCGGCAGCTGTTCGGCGACGGCGCGACCGTCGTGCGGCCCACGTACGTCATCGGGCCGTGGGACTACACCCGGCGGTTCACCTCCTGGGTGCAGCGGATCGCCGCCGGCGGGGAGGTGCTGGCACCGGGCAACCCGCGCGACCCGATCCAGGTGGTCGACGGACGTGACCTCGGCGAGTTCTGCGTGCGCCTGGTGGAGGACGGTACGGCGGGCACCTTCCATGCAGTGACGCCAGAGCCGCCGTACTCCTTCGGCGACATGCTCGCGGACATCGCCGCGGTGGTGGCTCCGGCAGGTACGACGTTGACGTGGGTCGACCAGCAGTGGCTCCTCGACCAGGGCGAGTCCGACTCGACGATCCCGCTCTGGGGAGGCGGCGACCCGTGGATCGGCGCCAACGCGGCAAGTCCGGCGCGCTCCCGCGCGGCCGGACTTCCCGCGCGCTCCGTGCAGGCCAGCGTGCTCGAGCTGACTCAGCACCTCGCGCTCGTCCCCCTCGAGGGCGACGGTCCGGGCC
>Ga0075026_100000963_pt1 | contig 12143 bp, 11 predicted proteins | sample Str012_2_FD_71392 | JGI IMG/M metagenome (GOLD analysis project Ga0075026, IMG submission 71392) | Freshwater sediment microbial communities in response to fracking from Pennsylvania, USA - Straight Creek_MetaG_SC_2012 | ecosystem: Environmental > Aquatic > Freshwater > Creek > Sediment...
GGATACACTACCAACGGAGTCCATCCTATTTCCTTAAAAGAGCTGTTTTTTAGGACTGCAAAAATAGGGATTGCAATCTAACTTAAAAATATTTTTTCTACTTATTTATACTGCGGCGTGTACAGCGTATTGCTGGGCACATTTACGTCGGGCCGGCCCTTGTAACGGTGCGCCCACAAACCAAAACTGCCGCCTACAATAAAGGCAACAATACAAAACACCTGCAGGTAAAAAAGAAAAACAGAAGAGTTTACCCAGCTGTATGCAAAATCTTGTTCTTTAGGATCTTTATATTCAATTGGCTCTAAGGCTTCCATACAATTTATTTAATACCCGCAAAAATAGCGGTTAGCATTTATATTACACAGGTTTAGTCCCCACAATTTCTGAAAATTTTCTTTTGCCCAGCACAAAATAAGCCCATATTATACTCTTGCTTAACCAGCCATTGGCCCTGCCCTTTCTTTCTACCGCCATGGTGCTTAGTTTTTGTTTAAAAAACACCCAGTTCATAAACCCAAAATGGGCTTTCAAAACAGCTAAAAAATAGGCCCCTTCGCCCGATAATAAACCCTTCCAGGCTGTTATAGCATCCAGCAAGAACCGCAAAGGCAGTTTCCAGGCCAATTGACGCGCCGGCAAGTTTTTGTACAGCATAATCAGGTTGTTGCGGAAATTGAGGTACACCTTGCGGGAATTGCCTTTGGGTAATGTACCGCCTCCTACATGGTATACCACCGATTTTGGGCAAACCATGATGGTATATCCCGCCAGCTGCATCCGCCAGCACAAATCAATCTCTTCCATATGGGCAAAAAAATATTCATCCAACCCGCCGCAATGCCGGTAAACAGCGGCCCGCACAAACATGGCGGCCCCGCTGGCCCAAAAAACAGGCGCCGCATCATCGTACTGCCCCAGGTCTTCTTCACAGGTATCAAATACCCTTCCCCTGGCAAACGGATAACCCAGGCAATCTATCCAGCCACCAGCAGCTCCCGCATATTCAAACAGGTTGCGTTGGCGCTCCATCTTTATTTTTGGCTGGCAGGCCGCAATACTGGCATTCGCTTCCATCAATTCAATTACGGGCTCCACCCAACCGGCACTTACTTCCACATCAGAATTCAGCAACACAAAATAATCGGCCGTTACCTGTTTCAGCGCATCGTTGTACCCTTTTGCAAATCCGCCATTTTCTGGTAAGCCAATAACCCGTATGGAAGGATACTGCAGAACCAGCCAGGCCACAGAATCATCTGTGGATCCATTGTCGGCAACAATTATTTCTGCATTGCTGTAGCTAGTGGCCAGCACAGAAGGCAAAAACTGCTGCAGGTATTGCTTACCGTTCCAGTTAAGAATTACAATGGCTACTTTTGGTCTCAATTGGTATTAATATGATTTCAAAAATAGGCATTGAAAAACGATTTTCTCCATCATAATTATTACCGGGTCAATTCACAATAGCGGCTATGCAACTGGCACGCAGCAGCATGCCCGTACCGGGGCAAAAAGCTAAAAGCCTACCGCTAACAGCTATATCAGAAAATCAATTTACATTCGGTACATGATAGCATCTTTCTTTAACTGGCGCACAGGGCTGGCGTTGATTGCCATTGTTATTGTAAGCAGTTCCGTTTTCTATTCGCAATACCTGGCAAAAAAAATTATTAAAGAAGAAAGATTGCGGGTAGAGCAATGGGTAGAAGCGGCCAAATTACTGGTAAACGATACTACCGGCATAAGCACAAAACTGGTTACCTTAATCATTCCGGAGAATAAAACCATCCCCATTATTGTTACCAATGAAAAAGGTGAAATTGTAACAGCCGCCAACCTCGATCCTTCCAAATCCGCTACTGACGCGGGTTACGTACAGGCACAATTAAAATTGTTTAAAAGCCAGAACACACCCATTGAATGGATAAACCCGCTGGATTCCACGGCCCGTGATTATTATTATTATGGCCATACCAAGCTGTTAAACGAGGTGCAATATTTTCCGTTGATACAGTTGTTCATCGTTGCGCTATTTATCATCATTACCATATTTGCCATCAGTACACGCAATAAATCCACGCAAAACCAGGTATGGGCGGGCATGGCAAAAGAAACGGCACACCAGCTGGGTACCCCCATCTCTTCTTTGGAGGGATGGGTAGAAATGCTGAAAGAAAATCCTTCTAACGACAGCATTACGCCGGAACTAAAAAAAGATGTGGACCGCTTAAAACTGGTATCGGACCGCTTCGGGAAAATTGGCAGCAAACCGCAACTGGAACCCAACAATATTGTGGAAGAGATTGACAAAATGGTGGAATACATCCGCAAACGCGCCACCGGAAAAGTACAGTTTGCATTTAACCATTACGACAAAGCAAACATCAGCGCTGCTATTTCTCCCCCGTTGTTCGACTGGGTAATAGAAAACCTGTTGAAGAATGCACTGGACGCCATGGATGGCAAAGGCGCTATCAGCATTGATATCCGCGAAAATGCAAAAGATATTTTTATTGATGTAAGCGATACCGGCAAAGGCATTAGTGCCGCCAATATCAGCAAAGTTTTTAAACCGGGTTTTACAACCAAAAAAAGGGGTTGGGGCCTGGGCCTGAGTTTGTCGAAACGCATTGTGGAGCAGTTTCACAATGGAAAACTTTTTGTAAAACAGTCAGAGCCCGGCAAGGGCACCACGTTTAGGATTGTGCTGAATAAGCCACTCACCTAGCCCGCCTGCAGCATACCGGCCGGCCGGTCAGGCTTTTTTTATTGGCCACGAATGGTTCTGCGGGTTTAGAGATCAACCGATCAACAAATCAACTATTTACCTACATTTGCAGCCTGCTGCGGAGGTGGCGAAACTGGTAGACGCACTACTTTGAGGTGGTAGCGCCTTTTACCGGGCGTGGGAGTTCGAATCTCCTCTTCCGCACACAAAAAGCAGCCGTTTACTGGCTGCTTTTGCTTTTTCAGCCCCCCGCACTTAACAAAATCATAACCGATTTTTCAGAATAAGCGCCAACTCCCGGCAAGTAATTCATCCATACTTGCGTAACTTTAACGTCTGTTTTAAGCAGTACAGCACAGTACAAAACACCATGGGCGAACACATCAATAAGGACGAAAATGTTTTATCAGATATTCTGTCTGCCGCAAGGTCTTTGTTTGAAAAACAAGGGTTAAAAAAAACGACCATGGATGATATTGCTTCGCGTATTGGCAAATGCAAGGGTGCATTGTATTATTATTTTGCCAGCAAGGATGAAATTTTTGAAGCGGTGGTAGACCAGGAGATGACAGAATTTTTTAAGCAACTTACACTTGAAATAAATGCGGTGTTTGGCGCCCGCGAAAAGCTGATAGCTTATTGCCGCACCCGGCTGAAAAAGATAAGAGAACTCTGCAACCTGAATGAAGTGCTGAAAAAAGATCTGATTGATTTTGCAGGCAAACTGGACATCATTAAAAAGAAATACGATACCCTGCAGGTCTCCCTGGTAGAAAACATCATCCTGGAAGGCATCAACAACGGCGAGTTCAGAAAAATGGACAAGATCTATCTTGAATCGCTCGCCTGCCTTATAGTAAGTTCCTTTAAAGGGCTTGAGCTGCCGCTGAATGTAGACACGCAATACAACAGCCTGAATAAAAGAGCCGAATTTATTGTAAACGTAATGGTAGACGGGTTTGGCTGCCAGAAGATGGCCATACCTGCACTGGCGCCCTTTAATTAAGCTCCGCCGCCGCCTGTTTTTCCAGTTTCTCCGGAAAAAATTTTCTCCTGATCACATTGAACAGCGATATGCCCAGGGTGGCACAGATGATACCTGCAATAACATCCAGTACATAATGGTGGTTGGTGTACACTGCCGCGCACCAGATACCACACATCACCGTTGCAAATACAATATTCATGTACCCCAGTTTATTTTTGAGTGCATAGTAAAAAACAATAACAGGGTAAGATGAATGCAGCGATGGCATGGCTGCAAATACGTTGGAGCCCTTTGTATAAAGCGATTGAAAAATGTTTGCATGTACCAGCGCATCAAACTTTGCCAGGCCGGCGGTATTGCCCGGTGTATGAGCGTTGAAAACAAACCCGTATTTGGTAACATACCAGGGCGGCGCCGCCGGGTAGCTGTAATACACCACAAAGCCCAGCAGGTTGGTAATAAGAAAAGTAAAAGCAAAATAAAAAAACTGCTGCCGCTTTTTAAAATATAGGTAGAAACCAAACAGCAGCGGTACTGGTATCCAGCAGAGATAAAAAATACCCGCCAACAGGTCAAGTGTTGTATACTGGTGCATTTGCCAGTACTCGTTGGGCGTAATGATTTTTCCGGCGGCTGTTGTTATTCCAAAAACACTTTTTTCGGCATTGTAGATACTTTCTATGTGTACCGCATTGTACCGGTAATTCGGAAAGGCTTTCATGTAATCGAAAATGATCCAATAGATCACAAACACAGAAAAAGCGGTTACAAAATTGCGGGTAGCCAAAGATCCAAAAAACAACCCGTTGCAAAGCACCACCAGGAACAATTGTTCGGGCCGGAAACCAATTAAGAAATAAGAAACCAGCATGTACGCTGCCGAGATAGCAGCCATTGTAAGCATCAGTCGTGTGGTAAATAATCTGGGTGGCATTAATGGCCTGTTACTTTTTATTTTTAAAACCTGACTGAAAGAAAATATCCCAGAGAGAAGAGCTTACACCGTATCCTTTGCTGGCATCAGAATAATGGTGCAACATGTGGTGCTGTTTGATGCTTTTCATAATGCTGCTTTTGAAGTTTGCATGATGAATGGCATAGTGCGTCATATCATAAAACAGGTAGCCAATTAAAAAGCCTGCAAAAAAAGCATTGGCCATGCTGGCCGGCAATAACCACAGGAACAGCAGGTAGAAAAGAAGGGCCAGTGGTATGCTCACTGAGGGTGGCATTACCAGGCGTTTTGCATCCCGCGGAAAATCGTGGTGCACCCCATGAAATATAAAATGCAGCCGCAGTCCCCATTTTGATTTTGGTACAAAATGAAAAATATAACGGTGCAGCAGGTATTCTGTAATGGTCCAGATAAAAATACCGGCCAGCAGGTAAAGAAAGAACCGGCCAACGGTATTTTGTGCCACCGCAAACGAACGGTAAATAAACAGGGCTATCACCGGTACATAAATAAACAGGGGCACCGTGTAATGCACTTTTGAAAGGCTTTCCATAAAGCCATTCTTAAACATTCGTGTAGATGCAGAATCGTTTGAAATATAGTTTTTAGCCATGGTACTTTAATTAAATTTTTAACCGGTCTGTTATTTCTTTGCCATTGCTGGGGTCTGTACCCTTAATCTCCACATACTCTACTTTTGGCGACCAGAAAGAACCCCCGTTAATTTTAATAAAGATTCGGTTCAGCACCACTGTTTTTGAATTTACGGTGGTGTATACCCGGTATTTATTGTCTGCGGCTGACTTTACGAGGTAAAGCAGGTATTTTTTATTCGATACAAAGTGCATTACATACCCGCCATTATTGGCCAGCGCGGTGGATTTAATACCGTATGCAAAAGTACGTTGTATATAAGAAAGTTCCTGCCTTTGCCCCTGATCTGAATATCTTATCCAATACACATGCACCGGGTCGTCTTGGTCAAGCGATCCGTTTACCAGGTTCAAATCATACACAATGGTGTTTTTATTAGAGGTGCGTTGCAGGTAAAACAAGCGGTTGGGGCTTATAGGCGGCACCGGAAAAGTATCCATTATGGCTCTATCCACTACTTTTACAGCGGCCATTTGCTGGGCACTCAGTGTTGCGGGTGCCGCTGAAAATAAAACAGCCAGCAATACCACGGTAGCCGCTGCAGCCGGTGCTGTTTTTCTCCTGTCGGCCCTGTCTTTCTCGTCCAGTGCTTTTTTGGCATCGCGGAGGCGCCGTATGGCGGTGATATTGGTGAGCACGGCCATGATGCTGATAGGAATGGTAAAAATAGACATGGTCTCAAAAAGATGAAAAGGAATGCCTTTTACAAACAGTTTGTAATCTCCCCCGATAAAATTGGAGGCAATGCCGCAAAGCATGGCGGTAAGGCCCACCAGTACCACCCTTTCGGGTCTTTGCATCAGCCCACCTTTTAATGGCACCCCCAATCCTTCGGCCCTTGCGCGGGTATAGCTCACCATCATAGAACCAATCAATGCTATAAATGCAAACAATGAACTTAAAAAATAGTGATGGGCCACCAGGTAATAACAAATGCCCAGGAACATAATCATTTCGCTATAGCGATCCAGTACCGAATCGTACATGGCGCCAAAAGAAGAAGCCATATTGCCCAGCCTGGCCACCTGGCCATCCAGCATATCAAACAGGCCTGCAAATAAAATAAGCGCACCGGCCCAGCCCACATAAGAAAGATCGCCGCGGTTGGTTTTTTCTGCACCGGCAATAAAAATGATGGCCACACCAATGTTTAGTACCAGACCAATGCTGGTAACCCCGTTGGGCGTAAGCCCCAGCCTGATCAGCACCCTTACAAAGGGGTTGATGATTTTATAAATAATTTGTTGAAGTGTATCCCGAAAACTCATAGCAGCTCAATTAAAAGTCAAATTTAATCCTTCCCCGGATACCCCACTGCGGCACATTGGCATGATCCAGGTAACTTAATCTTTTTACCACATCTATCCGAAGCAATTTGAAAATATTGGCAACACCAGCGCTAATCTCAATATAGGGTTTACCCGCAAGACTGAAAGTGGAGGTTGCCCCATCCGTAACCGGAAACCGCAGCTGGTCGGGCGTTTTACTGGGATCGTTTTCGCTCCGCAAATCGCCCATCAGCAGTTTCCCCGTAATCACTTCTCGCCATTTCAATTTCTTCAGCAGGGGAATCTTATTAAAAATAAACCCGTTAAAATAATGATCCACATTCAGCGATGCATACCGGTCGCTCACAAACTCCAGAAAGTTCATCATGTTATAGGAGTTCAGCTGGTAAGTGTACGCTTGGTTGGCACGGTGTATATCCAGCAAAGGAAAAGGCACTTTACCAATTAAATACCCCCCTTCCAGCGATACATCCGTATAACCCAGCTGCGAGACGTAAAACCGTTTCGCAATGTTTATATTGATGTTCTGGTAATTGTATTGGCCTCCAAACAAACCTTTAATACCGGCAATATAGCGCAGCCGGAAAACAGGGTATTTATTAATGATGGGTATACGGTACAATTTACCCTGGTAAAATTGTTCATGCGGGGCATAGCGAAATTCCAGGGCCAGTTCTCCGGTAGTAATGGCGGCAATGGTATCGGCAGCTGGGCCCGCAATGTCTGTTTTGGCAAAAACAAATTCCTTGCCAGCTGCAGCCTGTTTCCAGTACTTGGCATTAAAGGTATAAGAAAAATGATTGCTCAGTTCATGCACATAATCGAACCTGAAAATATCATTGTACAACCACTTGTTGTTATCGCCGCGTTTAAAAGAAAGCAGGAAATTGTCTTCCTGTACAAACTGCAGTTCCTGCCCGGGTATTTTGGTATCCCGCTGAAAAGAAGCACGCAGGTAGTGCAGCGGAAATGCATAAATGCTTTTATTGTTGATGGAATAAGTAGCACTTAAAAAATATTTCCATTTCTCGTCTTTAAATCCGTACGCACCATAGGCTTCTGTATAAAAACGGTTGCTGAGTTTGGGCGTTGTTCTGCCACCAAAACGCAGCCTGAATCCTTCTACCGGGTTAAAGCTGTAAAAGGTACTCACGGGTCCTATTTCGGCCGGGCCGGCTGCTTTATAACCGGCAAGAAAAAGGGTTGCAATGTCGAGCGTTCTTTTAAAAGAGGGCATTTTGCGCAGGCTATCGATGTTTGAATATACTTTGGATTCTGAGCGGCTGAGCGAATCGTGCCGGCTCTTGTCCCAGTACTCGGTGTTTTTATCGAGCGCATCTTTTGTATATTCTTCCCTCGGCCCTGTAAAAACGGTATCGGCAATATTTACATCGGTTAAGAAATCCTTGTAAGAAACACTCCGCTCTCCCACCATGCCACCGCCGGTTTTCGACAAACCAAAATCTGCAATGATATCACTCTTGGAAACATGGTAGCGGCCATTGCTTCCTTTTTCAAAATCCTGGTTAATTTTTAATTCGCGCACAAAATTGATATTGGCGTATTTGCTTACCAGGATGTTCAGTTTCTGAATGGCATACTTACCATCGAGTGTAATGTAAAGTGTTCCCCTCAGTAAAAGATCATTGGGATTGCGGGGAGAGAAATACAGGCGGATGAGTTTTTCGCCGTTTACTTCCACCGTATCTTTTATGAAATACATGTAAAACGCAGGACCCACATCGGCCAGCGGACTCAAAAACTGGTTGGTGAGCAAAGACAGGTTGTTATTGTAAATGTCTACATCTTCGTACAAACGGTTCAGATAGGTACTTACACCACGGCTGTCTATAAATTCACCAAAATCTACTTTTTTCTGCGCTATGATAACGGTTTTGTTGCGCTCTGGTTTTTTCTGGTAATAATTTTTGGAAAGGGTTTCTTCCAGGTAAACGGGCGAAATGGACTTGCCTTCTATCTTGGCAGTGTCGCCGTTTTCAAATACAAAACCAAATTTGCGGGTAAACCTGCTTTTCTTCAATTTTTCGGTAAGACCGCTGAGCGAGACCTGCAGCTTCTCGTATTTTTCGTAAGTGGCAGAGGTATACCCTTCCAGCCTGTTTTCAGATTTGTGATCAATTACCTTGCGGATAAGTTCTACCGAAGGATTGTCTTTGTTGCGGTATTTGGCCTTGTTCTTTTTTGTAACTACAACCGTGCTCAGTTCATTGTAGAGGGGCCGGAGCAATACACTGATCTCAAGTGTACCCGTGTCCTGCTTAATGGGTATCCGCAGTTTTTTATAGCCTACAATTGAAAACTCCACATAAGTAACGGCCTGGTCTGACTGTAAAAAATACATACCGGCAGAATCCGTCCTCACCCCCTTTGCGTTCTTAAAATAAACGCTCACATTGGATATAGTAAGCCCCGATGATGAATCTTTTACAGTACCGGTTACAATAAGCCCCTGCTGTCCCAGTGCCGTAATGTTAAACAATGCCAGCATAACTATTAACAATGCCCATCCTCTTCTTCTTTGCCCTTTTTTCAGTGCCATTCTGTTTCTATTTAAAAACAAATCTCTTTTGCAAAAAGTAATTGTAAAATACGCCTACCAGTATGCTTACGAGAATCCTTGCTATTATGTAATGAACCGGTGTAAAATAAGTAAGCAGGTACATGCCGGCTGCGTTTAACAGGATACTGCCTGTCCAAACCAGTATATACCTTGCCACCTGTACCGTTGTGCTGCCCTGTCCTTCGTTGAAAACCCATTTACGTGCAATGATAAAATTGACGATACCACCGCATACCGCGCCTTCTGCCGTTGCCAGCGAAACCATTGCGGGCGAATGACCCGTTAGCTGCACCAGCAATGCATAGATCAAAAAATCTGCGATAGAACCGATAATGGCCGCCAACTGAGCTTTCAGAAATGTAAGCATGCTAAAAAATATTAGTCACCAAAACCAACTGCAGTACAAGGTTGGCGCAAATACCTGCCGCAATATCATCTGCCATTACCCCCCAGCCACCGGGCAGCTTTTCTGCCGATGCTATAAAAAGTGGTTTTACAATATCAAAAAACCTGAATGCTGCCAGGCCAATCATTGCATATGGCCACTGGTGCGGTATAAAAAGCAGGGTGCAGCACATACCGGCTACCTCGTCAATTACAATTTTACTGCTGTCTTTTCCCCAGGCCGTTTCAAGCCGGTTAGAAATCAACACCCCGGCCAGCACCAGTACCAAAAACAGGACTACCTGTGCCGGAGTACTAAGAGGAGGACGAATGAACCACCACAATATTGTATACAATACCGCAGCAATCGTTCCGCCACCCTTTATTTTTCCTATTCCGCCACAGGTAGCAATCATTTTATAGAGAATCATACAGTCGCCAGTTCTTCCTCGTAGTAATCCAGCCCCAGGTGTGTTATCAAATCTTCACCCATTAGGTAGCGCAGGGTATTTTCCAGTTTAATCAGTTGTTTGAAAATATCATGCTCGGTACGCAGCTGGGGCAGCGTTTGCGGAGACTTGAAATAAAAACCCAGCCATTCCTGGATGCCCGCCAGCCCGGCACGTTTGGCAAAGTCTGCAAACAGGGCCAGATCGAGTACCACGGGTGCCGCCAAAATAGAATCGCGGCAAAGGAAATTGATTTTGATTTGCATCTTGTAACCCAGCCATCCAAAAATATCTATGTTATCCCAGCTTTCTTTATTGTCTCCGTGCGGCGGGTAATAATTGATCCTTATTTTATGGTACACATCGCCGTAGAGTTCGGGATTGTCTTCTGGTTTTAAAATGTCTTCCAGCACACCCAGTTTGGAAACTTCTTTTGTTTTAAAATTATCCGGTTCATCCAGCACATAGCCATCCCTGTTGCCCAGTATATTGGTAGAAAACCAGCCGGTAATACCCAGCGACCTGGCCTGTAAACCCGGCGCCAGTATGGTTTTCATGAGGGTTTGCCCTGTTTTGAAATCTTTACCACCAATGGGTGTTTGGGTGATTTTGGCCAATTCAATCAGTGCCGGAATATCGCAGGTTAAATTGGGTGCGCCATTCATAAATGGAATGCCCAGTTTAATGGCAGCGTATGCATAAATCATACTGGGTGCAATGGCCGGATCGCTGCTCCGCAAACCATCTTCAAACGCTGCAAGGCTTTGGTGTACTTCCGATGCTTCAATGTATTTTTCAGTAGAACCGCACCATACAATTACCAGTCTGTCCAAATCGTGCAGGTCTTTAAAATTTTCAATGTCCTGTACCAGTGCTTCGGCCAGTGCGTATTTGCTGGCAGCTTTTTTTACATGGGTGCCATCCAGGTTTTTAATATAGCTCTTGTCAAACACCGCTTTCATGGGTTTGATGGCTTCCAGTTCGGGGCGTACCGCGTGCAGCAGCATCGGCTCCAGCACTTTTGCCTTGCTGGCTGCTTCAAATACATTGTCTTCGTATACATCCCAGCCACCAAAAACAATATCATTAAGTTCTGCCAGTGGTACAAATTCTTTTACTTTGGGAAAACGGTGTTCCGTTCTTTTGCCCAAACGTATGCTGCCCATTTGCGTTAGTGATCCAACCGGTTTTGCCAATCCTTTTTTTACTGCTTCCACACCGGCTATAAATGTGGTAGCCACTGCACCCAAACCGGGTATCAGTACGCCCAGTTTGCCTTTTGCGGGTTTAATGTTGTTTGCCATGTCCATGTTTTTTGAAATGAAAAATTAAATCCAGTTATTCAGTTTATACCAAGCTATTGTTTCAGTCATTCCTTTTTCCAAATCATATGCAGGTTCAAATCCTTCGTTCTTCTTAATTTTTTCGATGCTGCACGACCAGTCTTTCGCCGTAAGCTCTTTTACTTTGTCTTCATTCAGCACTGGTGTTTTGCTGCTTCTGCTGTACAATGTATCCATACCCGCCGCCACTTTCTTTATCAGCCCCAATGGCAAATGCAGGCGGATCGTCTTTTTGCCGGTTGCTTTTTTTGCTGCGTCAGAAAAGGCATACTGGTCATATACATTTCCATCGCTCAGGTTGTAAAATTCACCATTAATTTTACTTTCAAGACATTTCACTGCAACGGATGCCACATCTTTAACATAAACAAAACTTAATTTCTGTTCGCCACGGCCAATGTATACTTCCAGTCCTTTTTTTACAGATTTTACCAGCAGGAACAAATCTTTTTCACGCGGACCGTATACTGCAGTTGGCCGCAGCACAATAAATGGCAGGTCAGGAATTTCTCTCAGGTAATTTTCGGCAAGCAGTTTACTTTTTCCATACCAAGTCAGCGGCCGGGGAAGGGTTTCTTCATTTACCGGTTGGCCATCTGCAGAGGGGCCCAGTGCCGCGAGGCTGCTGATAAAGACAAATTTTTTTATGCCTGTTGCTGCGGCAGCCATCGCCAGGTTACGGGTTAAGAGGGCATTCGAAAAATTATACGCCGGTTCAGTTTTGGCCCTGGTCAGCGCGGCAGCATGAATAATATAATTGATACCATGC
>Ga0075026_100000964_pt1 | contig 12128 bp, 10 predicted proteins | sample Str012_2_FD_71392 | JGI IMG/M metagenome (GOLD analysis project Ga0075026, IMG submission 71392) | Freshwater sediment microbial communities in response to fracking from Pennsylvania, USA - Straight Creek_MetaG_SC_2012 | ecosystem: Environmental > Aquatic > Freshwater > Creek > Sediment...
CTCGTTTGGGCACGTCCCAACGTGCTCGAACGAGCCATGGGGGGTGGGGTCAGATGGGGCGAGCGGGTTGGGCCGACACGTGGCGACCGGCCAGGAAGCCGAACACCAGGCCGTTGCCGAGGGTGCCGCCGCCGCTCGGGTAGGCCACCCCGAACACGTTGGCCGCGGTGTTGCCGGCGGCGTAGAGACCGCCGACCACCCCACCGCCGAAGCGCAGCACCTGGCCGTTGCGGTCGAGGCGCGGGCCGCCGTTGGTGCCCAGCATGCCGGGGTGGATCTCGATGGCGTAGAACGGCGCCTGCGTGATGGGCTTCACGGCGCCGGGCGACATGAGCCCGTGTGCGGTGCGGCCGAAGTCCGGGTCCTGGCGGTCGGCGGCGTGGGCGTTGAACCGCTCGACGGTGGCCTCGAGGGCCGCGGGGTCGATCCCGATCTTCCCGGCCAGCTCGCCGACGGTGTCGGCCTTGACCACCCAGTCGGGGTCGGGCTCACCGGGGAACAGCGACAGGATGCGCTGCGAGTCGCGCACGGTCCTGTCGAAGATCTGGAAGGCGGGGCCGGCGTTGGGGAACTCGACGGCGTCGGCGTCGTAGACACCGAACGCCTTCGGGAAGTCGTTGTAGGGCAGCGCCTCGTTGGCGAAGCGGTTGCCCTTCCGGTTCACCACGATCGACGCGGGCGCACCGCGGCCCCACTCGAACTGTGGCACCGGCCGACCGTCACGGGTGATCTCGGGATCGAACATCACCGGCGTGCCCCAGTAGGACGGCATGTTGCCGAGCTGGGCCTTGGCCTCGACCGCCATCATCAGCCCGTCACCGGTGTTGCCGCCGGGGCTGAGGGGGAAGACCTCGTAGCCGAGGTGGGCCTTCACCAGGGCCGGGTTCCACTCGAAGCCGCCACAGGCCAGCACCACGCCCTTGCGGGCACCGATGCGGGTGCGCACCCCCTCGTGCTCGACCACGATGCCGATCACGTCGCCGGCGTCGTCGGTGACGATCTCCTTCGCCGGGGTCTCGAGCAGGGTCTCGACGCCCCGCTCGAGCAGGCCCTTGAACAGCCGGGCGATCAGCGCCGCGCCCTTGGGGCGGATGTCCTGCTCCTCCCGCCGCTTCAGCTCGGCCTCGAGCTCCGGGCCCTGAGGCAGGAGGTCCTCGGCGAGGGTGGTGGCCGCGCCCAGCGACATGAGCGTGCCGCGCTTGACGATGCGGTCCTTCCAGTCCGGGAGCTCGTCGCCCACCGGGTAGGGATCGGCCTCGACCGTGCGGCCCGGCTGCACCTTCGTGCCGGGGAAGCCCCAGGGCCAGTAGTAGTCGGGCAGCGGCTGGATGTGGGTGGACAACGGGGTGTTGTCCTCGAGGTAGCGCAGGACCTCGGGGGCGGTGTCGATGTAGACCTCGAGCAGCTCGGGGTCGGGCTCGCTGCCGCCGCACACCCGGCGCACGTAGGCGAGGGCCTCCTCCTTGGAGTCGTCCACCCCGGCGGCCTTCATCACGTGGTTGCCCGGCAGCCACACGCCGCCACCCGACACGGCCGTCGTGCCGCCGAGCATGGGCTCCTTCTCGACGATGAGCACCTCGGCCCCACCGTCGTGGGCCAGAGTGGCGGCGGTCAGCGCCGCGCCTCCCGTCCCGACGACGACGACGTCGACGACGCGATCCCAGGACTCGGCCATGGCACTTCCCCCTCGATCCGGCACGGGACCTCCCGTGCCCTTCGCCCGTGACGTTGTCACACTTCCCGGGGCGGGAGCCACGCCCATGGAACCGGCTCAGGGCCCAGGGAACACGTCCACCGGATCAGGCGGTGTGGCGGCGGACGAAGGCCGCGAGCTCGTCGACGGCGGCGACCGCCTCGGGGAACGCCGGGTAGCTCATCTGCCAGATGTGGGGCATGTCGTCGTAGACGTGCACCGTGACGTCCACCCCGGCAGCCGAGGCGACCTCGGCCAGCTTGTTGGCGTCGTCGAGCAACGTCTCGATCGAGCCGACCTGGATCAGCAGCGGCGGTGCGCCCTCCCAGGAGCCGAAGACCGGCGAGGCCTGCGGATCCGTCGGGTCCTGGTCACCCAGGTAGAGGGAGCCCGCTTCCTCGGCCGAGGTGCGCGACCACAGCTTGTCGACATCCGCGTTGGTGTCGTAGGTGGCACCGGACGCCGTGAGGTCGACGAGCGGCGAGCAGCACACCAACGCGGCCGGCGTGGGCCCGGTGGCCAGGGTGCGCAGGGCGACCGACGCGGTGAGGCCACCGCCGGCGGAGTCGCCGGCGATGGCGACCTTGGCCGGGTCGGTGCCCTGGGCGATCAGCCAGCGGTAGGCGGCCGCGGCGTCGTCGACAGCGGCCGGGAACGGGTTCTCGGGGGCGAGGCGGTAGTCGACCAGCAGCACCCGGCCACCGATGGCCTTGGCCAGGTGCGAGCCGTACGAGCGGTACGCGAGCGCGGAGGCCATGCGGAAGCCGCCGCCGTGGTACCAGACCATCACCGGGGCGTCAGCACCGGCGTCGGCCACCCGCACCTCGATGCAGGGCACGCCGTCGGCGTCGAGCTCGACCGCCTCGGTGCCCTCGGCGAGGGGCAGGTCCTTCATGTTGTCGTCGATGCGGTCCCGCAGCTCCTGCAGGTTCGCCGGGGGCGGCGGCACGGGCCGCTCCGCCATCGCCTTCTGGAACGCCTGGTATTCCTCGCTAGCCATGGCCCGGCACCCTAGAGCGGGTCGACGGGCTCCGCTCGCGCCGCGGTGGCCTCGGGCTCGGCCTCGGGGTCGACGACCTGGCCGGTGTTGCCCAGCCAGCTGCGGTAGAGCTCGGCGTAGCGCCCGCCGAGGGCCACCAACTCGGCGTGGCTGCCCTCCTCGACCAGGTGCCCGGCGTCGAACACCAGCACCAGGTCGGCGTGCTCAGCGGTGGAGAGGCGATGGGCGACGCTCACCGTCGTGCGCCCCTCGGCGAGACGATGGAGGGCGGTGGTGAGCGAGCGCTCGGTGCGGGGGTCGACGGCGCTGGTGGCCTCGTCGAGCACGAGCAGGCCGGGGTCGGCGAGCTGGGCCCGCAGCAGGGCGACGAGCTGGCGCTCCCCCACGCTGAGGCCCTCGCCGCGCTCGCCCACCTCGGTGTCGAGGCCGCGGGGCAGGCCGGCGACCCACTCGCCGAGGCCGAGCTCGTCGATGGAGCGGCGCACGTCGTCGAGGGTGGCGCCGGGGTGGCCCATGGCGATGTTGTCGCCGAGGCTGGCGTCGAAGACGAAGCCGTCCTGGGGGACCATCCGGATGCGCTCGGTGCGCGAGCGGGGGTCGACCTCGGGCAGCGGCACCCCGCCCACCGTGACCGATCCCTCGGTGGGGTCGGCGAGGCGGGAGAGGAGCTTGGCGAACGTGGTCTTTCCCGAGCCGGTCTCGCCCACGATGGCGACGCTCGCACCTGCGGGGATGTCGATGTCGACGTCGGCGAGCACGGGCCCGCCGGTTCGGTAGGTGAAGCCCACGCCGGTGGCCTGGACGGCGAGGGGGCCGACCGGCAACGCCTGCCCGTCGTCGGGCTCGACCAGGGTGATCGGGGTGTCGAGCAGGTCGAGCACCTTCGACCAGCCGGCGATGGCGGTCTGGGTCTGGTCGAGGATCTCGCCGAGCTCGCCGATGGGCCCGAGGATGAGCTGCACGAGGAACAGGCAGGCCACCAGGCCGCCGGCGTTGAGCCCCCAGCCCGGGCCCCACCACACGCCGACCATGGTGACGGCGGCCAGGGCCATCCCGCCGAAGAGGTCGCCGAGCGGGAACATCAGGGCGAACCACTTGGCCGCACCCATCTCGGCGCGGAACTGGCGCTGGATGGCGTCGTCGAGTCGCCGCGACGCCCGCCGCTGCATGCCATAGGCCCGGATGGGGGCGGCGCCCTGCACGGCCTCGGACACCTCGGAGAGGGTCTCGCCGACCCGCGACCGGACCTGGTCGTAGGCCTTGAGCTGGCGGCGCTGCATCACCCGGAAGAGCGGCAGCACGGGGGCGGCGAGGACCATGGTGACGATCGCCAGCTGCCAGGCGTACACGGCCATCAGGGCGAGGGTTCCGATGATGACGACCGTGTTCACGATCCATGCCACGCCGCCGTACTGGGCGAACCGGGCGATGGTCTCGATGTCGCTGGTGACGCGGGAGGTGAGCTCGCCGCGGCGGGTGGCGTCGTGGTCGGCCATGGGCAGCTCGTGCACGTGGGTGAACGCCCGCACCCGCAGGCTGCGCAGCATGGCCTCGGCGGCCTTCACCAGGCGGACGTAGGTGATCCGGCTGAGCAGCATCACCCCGATGACGATCACGGCCGCCCCGCCGCAGGCCAGCAGCGTGAACGCGGGACGGAAGCCCTCGTCGGCGAGCAGGCCCTTGTCGATGACCTGCTGCACCAGCACCGGGATGGTGAGGCGGCCGACGGCCACCAGCACGGCGAAGAGCACCGTGAGGCGCAGGCCCTGGCGCAGCTCGGGGCTGTCGGCCAGGCCCCGGCGCAGCACGGCGATCGCCCGGCGGCGCTCCTCCTGCTCCTGGTCCTGGTCGGCCTGCTCCTGCTCGCGGGCGAGGTCGCGCTCGATGGCGGTGGGGTCGTCGAAGGCGGCGCCGTGCTCGAGGGTGACGAGCTCGTCGTGGGCGGCGTCGACCACGCGGTCGCTCATCGCTCGGCCGCTTCGGCGTAGGCCCGCACCAGGCGCCCGTAGGCGGGCACGGTGGCGAGCAGCTCCTGGTGCGAGCCCTCGGCGACGATGCGGCCCTCGTCGAGGAACGCGACCCGGTCGGCCAACTCGATCGTGGAGATGCGGTGGGCCACGACCAGCGTCGAGGTGGCGAGCGAGGCGCGCAGGTCGGCGAGGATCGCCGCCTCGATGACGGGGTCGACGGCACTGGTGGCGTCGTCGAGCACGAGCACGCGGGGCCGGCGCAACAGGGCCCGGGTGAGGGCGAGGCGCTGGCGCTGGCCACCCGAGAGGGTGACGCCCCGCTCCCCGACGACGGTGTCCCAACCCTCGGGCAGCCGGTCGACGAAGTCGGCGGCGTGGGCGATGGCGGCGGCCGAGCGCAGCGCCTCGTCGTCGACCTCCTCGCCGAGGGTGACGTTCTCGCGCACGCTGTCGGCGAACAGGAAGGTCTCCTGGAAGACCAGGGCCACCGCGGCGCGGACCTCGTCGGGATCGAGGTCGCGGAGGTCGACCCCGCCGAGGTGCACCGAGCCGGTGTCGGGGTCGACGAGGCGGGGCAGCAGCTCGCACAGCGACGACTTCCCGGAGCCGGTGGCGCCGACGAGGGCCACGACCTCCCCTGCGGGCACGTCGAGGTCGAGCCGGTCGAGCACCGGAGGGTCGTCTCCGTGGCGGTAGCTCACGTCCCGCAGCTCGACCGACAGCGGACCGGCCGGCAGATCGGGCGACTCGACCGGCGCGCCCGCGGCCTCGCGCTCGTTGTCGACCACGACCGCGAGCCGGGCCGAGGCCACGACGCTGCGCGGCAGCTCCTGGAGGAAGAAGCCGACGACTCGCATCGGGAAGGCCAGCAGCGCGAACAGGGCGGCGGCCTGCACGACCTGGCCGGTGTCGAGGCGACCGATGGAGACCTGCCACGACCCGATCAGCAGCAGGGCGATGATGCCGAGGTTCGGGATGGTGTCGATCATCGGCTCGAACGTGCCCCGGATGCGGCCGACCCCGATGCGGGCGGACTGGAGCCGAGCGGCCGCGGCGTCGAGGCGCGCGATCTCGTCGGGGGCGCGCCCGAGGGTCTTGATGACGAGGGCGCCGTCGAAGCTCTCGTGGGCGACGCTGCTGACCTCGCCCACCCGTTGCTGCACCTCGCCGATGGGCTTCTCGACCCGGCTGGTGTAGAGCCGGTTCACGATCGCGAGCGTCGGGAACAGCAGCAGCGCGACCAGCATCAGCATCCAGTCGACGGTCGCCAGGCTGATGACGGCGACCACGACGAGCGTGAGCACGCCGATGGTGAAGGGCAGGGCGTTGACGACCTCTGTGGCCGCCAGGATGTCGGCGTCGGCGTGGGCGAGCAGCTGACCGGTCGAGGTGCGGCGGTGGTAGCGCAGCGGCACCTCGAGGTAGGTGGCGCTGAGCCGGCGGCGCCACCCGGCCTGGGTGCGGTAGGTGAGCATGGCGGCGAAGTAGCGCCGCAGGGCGATGGTGGAGGCCCGGATGAAGCCGATGATCAGCAGGGTGGCGCCGGCCGCCAGCACCGTGCTGGCCGACACCCGGCCCGTCTCGAACGACGGCACGATCACGTCGTTCGTGATGCGGCCGAGCGCCATGGTCATGGCCACCGCGGCGCCGGCGTAGATCGCGGCCCCGGTGATCGAGACGATGAACGGGGCCGGGTTGGCGCGCACGTAGCCCCACAGCACGCGCGCGCCTCGACGGGCGATGCCGCCTGACTGCACCGGCTGGTTCTGCTCCACGTCGCTCCTCGAGCCGTCCCCCTGCGTGGCCCCCGGGGCCACCGCGGAGGATACCGGTGTGGTGGTCGCCCCCGCGACGGCCGTCGGTTCGCACGACCGCTCAGGGGCCGAGGACCCTTCCCTGCGTCCGTGCGGCGCCTAACGTCTCGGTCATGCGTCGACACTCCGCCGTCCTGGCCGCCATCGCCCTCGCCACCCTCGCCCTCGTGGCGTCCGCCTGCGGTTCGAGCACCTCCAGCTCCGGAGGGTCGGCGTCCACCACGTCGACCACCACCTCCACCGGCGACAGCATCGACGGCGCCTGGACCCTCACGTCCTACCTCACCGGATCGACCCAGACCCCGGCCGCTGCCACCCCCGCGACCATCACCCTCAGCACCGGCGGCAGGTTCGCCGGCACCACCGGCTGCAACAACCTCGCCGGCACATGGACCGGCTCCGCCAACGGGGCGTTCACGATCACCCCCGGCCCGATGACCCTGATCGGGTGCAGCGACCCCGCCGTCACTGCTCAGGAGACGGCGCTCACCACGGGCCTGGTGAAGGTCACCGACTCCACCCTCAGCGCCAGCACCCTCACCATGCAGGACTCCGCCGGGAACGCCCTGTTCACCTGGAAGAGGGGCCCCGACGGCATCCAGGGCAGCTACAAGGTCACCGGCGTCAACAACGGCAACGGGGCCGTCGTCGGCTCGTCCGCGGCGGAGAAGGCCAGCATCACCTTCGGCGCCGACGGCACGGTCAGCGGCAACACCGGCTGCAACTCCTTCTCCGGCACCTACGACGTGACCGGCTCGAACATCACCATCAACGGCAACGTCGCCTCCACGATGATGGCCTGCGAGGCCGACGCCCAGGCGTTCGAGCAGCAGTTCCTCGCCGCCCTCACCGCCTCGGCGACGTGGGAGCGCAACGGCCAGACGGTCACGCTGCGCGACGGCACCGGCGCGACCCAGCTCACCCTCATCCCGGCCGCCTGACCCGGAGGGTCGATCGGCACCGTTCGCGGGCCCTCGGCCCCTCCCGGCTGCGGCGGGCCGCGCTCACACTGGGTTCATGAGGACGACCAGCTGGTCCGGAGTGCTCGCTTCGGCGGCGGTCGCCCTGCTCGTCCTTGCGGGCTGCGGCCATGACACGCCACGGGCGTCGGACGACCTGTCCCCCACCCCCACCGCGACGGTCGCCGAACCGGCATCGACGACCAGCGCATCGGTGCCTGCCGCCGGCGCGATCCCGTTCATCACATCCCCCTCCGGGGACACGGTGACGACAGGCCCGGAGGGGAGCGGCTGCTCCCCCTCCTCGGCGATCGAACTGCCCGACGGCCTGTGGTTCGGCTGGGTGAGGAGCGTCGATCCGGTCGGCTCGACCATGGGCCTCGACCTCGCGTGCCTGTACTTCGGTGACGCAGCGAACGCGGCGGCGGCCGCCGCGGGCGTCACCGAGATCCCCGTTCCCGACGGCACGTGGATCGGCGACGTGAGCAAGAACGTCTACACGCTTCGGTTGGTACCCGACGTGACGGTCGGCGTGGTGCCGGAGTCCTTCTCCAACGGCGAGAACCTGGTGCCGGGAGGGAGGGGTGCCGCGGCGTTGACCCCAACGCTCGGCAGGGGCGTCTGGGTCGAGGTCACCGACGGCTGGGTCGTGGCCGTGCAGCAGCAGTACTTCCCCTGAGACGGGCTGTCGCCGGCCGCGAGGCCGGCGTGCCCGCACGGGCCGGCCGGCTCAGGCCGGGTGGTCGAGGCCCAGGTTGGTGGCGATCTCACGGGTCGCGGTCGAGCGGTTCAACGTGTAGAAGTGCAGGCCCGGCACGCCCTCGGCCAGCAGGCGCTCGCACAGCTCGGTGGCCAGCTTCACGCCGAGCCGACGCACGGCCTCGGCATCGTCGGCCACGGCCTCGAACCGCTCGGCGAGATGCCTCGGGAACTCCGCGCCGGCGAGTTGCGCGAACCGGGCGACCTGGCCGGCGTTGGTGACCGGCATGATGCCCGGGATCACCGGCTTGGTGCAGCCGAGGGCGGCGAGGTCGTCGACCATCGACAGGTACGGCTCGGGCTCGAAGAAGAACTGGGTGATGCCGAAGTCGGCGGCCTCGAGCTTGGCGGCCAGGTGGCGGCGGTCGGTGTCGAGGTCGGGCGAGCGCGGATGGCCCTCGGGATGGGCGGCGACGCCGACCGAGAAGCCGTGGTGCTCGCGGATCAGCTCCACCAGCTCGACGGCGTGCAGGAAGTCGCCCGTGTCGAAGGCGTCAGGCGCGTCCGGAGGCGGGTCGCCGGCGAGGGCCAGGATGTTGGAGATGCCGGCGTCCCGGTACTCGTCGAGCAGCCCGGTGAGCTGGTCGGCCGTGTGGCCCACGCAGGTGAGGTGGGCCATGGCGGTGACGCCGGTGTCGCGCTCGATGTGGATGACGATGTCGCGGGTGCGCTCCCGGGTGGAGCCCCCGGCGCCGTAGGTGACCGACACGAACGACGGGTTCAGCACCTCGAGCTCGGCGATCGTCTTCTCGAGCGAGCGGGCCGCCTCGTCGGTCTTCGGGGGGAAGAACTCGAACGAGCAGGTGCGCCCGGCGGCGAGGAGGTCGGCGATCCGCGTCATCGTCGAGAGGCTAGGCGAGCCCGGAGCGGGCCCGACCAACCGTGAGGTGCTACGACGCGCGGGCCTCGGCGGCCTCGACGGTGTTGACCAGCAGCATGGCCCGGGTCATGGGTCCGACCCCCCCGATGCGTGGCGACAGCCATCCGGCGACCTCGCTCACCTCGTCGGCCACATCGGACAGCAGCTTCTTCCCGTCGAAGGAGACACCCGCGGCCACGACCGCGGCACCCGGCTTCACCATGTCGGCGGTGATGAGGCCGGGCGATCCGGCGGCGGCCACGATGATGTCGGCCTGCCGGGTGTAGGCGCCGAGGTCCTTCACGCCGGTGTGCACGACGGTGACGGCGGCGTTGGCGTTGGGCCGCTTGAGCGTGAGCAGGTTGGCGAGGGGCCGGCCGATGGTGAGGCCACGGCCGACGATGACGACGTGCTGGCCCTCGATCGGGACGCCGTGGTGGACGAGCAGCGCCTGGATGCCGGCGGGCGTGCACGGCAGCGGGCCGTCGACGCCCTGCACGAGGTGGCCGAGGTTCACCGGGTGGAGGCCGTCGACGTCCTTGGCCGGGTCGACCGCCAGCAGGGCCGCCTCGAAGTCGAGGTGCTTCGGGAACGGGTACTGCATCAGGTAGGCGTCGACACCGGGGTCGGCGTTGAAGCGCTCGACCACGTCGAGCACGTCCTGCTGGGTCGCGTCGGCGGGGAGGTGGGCGTGGTGCGACGTGATGCCCAGTGCCTCGCAGTCCTTGTGCTTCATCGACACGTAGTTCGCCGACGGGCCGTCGTCGCCCACCAGCACCGTGCCCAGCCCGGGGGTGATGCCCCGGTCGATGAGCGCCTCGACCCTGTCGGCCAGCCGGGCCTTGATCCCAGAGGCGACCTGTTCTCCGTCCAACACCTGCGCAGCCATGCCCCGACCCTACCGGCCGTCGATAGCGTGGTCGGCCGTGACCCCGCCCCTCTCCATCGGACCGCTGACGGTCGACCCGCCCGTCGTGCTGGCGCCGATGGCCGGCGTCACCAACGCCGCGTTCCGCCAGCTCTGCCGCCGCTACGGCGCCGGGCTCTACGTGAGCGAGATGGTCAACGCCCGAGGCCTCATGGAGGGCGGGGAGAAGAGCTGGCAGCTGGCCCACTTCGCGCCCGGCGAGACGCCCCGGTCCCTGCAGCTCTACGGCACCGACCCCCGTGTCGTGGGCGAGGCCGTGCGCCGCCTCGTCGACGACGACCACGTCGACCACATCGACCTCAACTTCGGGTGCCCCGCCCCCAAGGTGACACGCCACGGCGGCGGCGCGGCGGTGCCCGCCCGGCCGCGGCTGTTCGCCTCGGTGGTCGCAGCTGCCGTGCAGGCCGCCGGGCCGGTGCCCGTCACGGTGAAGATGCGCATCGGCCTCGACGACGACCGCGTCACCTTCGTCGACGCTGGTCGCCTGGCCGCCGGCGCCGGCGCCGCCGCGGTCGCGCTGCACGCCCGAACCGCCGAGCAGCGCTACTCGGGCCGGGCCCGCTGGAGCGCCATCGAGGAGCTGGTCGAGGCCCTTCCGGGCACCCCCGTGCTCGGCAACGGCGACATCTGGACCGCCGACGACGCCGTCGCCATGGTCGAGCGCACCGGCTGCGCCGGCGTGGTGGTCGGTCGCGCATGCCTCGGCCGACCGTGGTTCTTCGGCCAGCTGGCCGACGCCTTCGCCGGCCGCCCGGTGCGGCCCGAGCCCCCGCTCGGCGAGGTCGCCGCCACCGCCGCCGAGCACGCCCGCCTCCTGGTCGACGCCATCGACGAGAACCGCGGCCTGCGCATGATGCGCAAGCACCTGGCCTGGTACCTCACCGGCTTCCCCGTCGGGCCGGCGGCCCGCAAGCGCCTCACCTCGGTCTCCACCCTCGCCGAGCTCGACGACGCCCTCGCCGCCCTCGATCCCACCCTGCGGGTCACCCCCGAGGCCGCCCGCCAGCCGCGCGGCACCCAGACCGGGCCCCACGCCGTCGTCGTGCCCGACGGCTGGCTCGACGCCGAGGCCACCGCGCCGCCCGACGCGCTGGCCGATGCCTCGGTCAGCGGCGGCTGAGCCCGTGGCCGAACGCCTGGTGCTGGCGTCGGGCTCACCCCGCCGCTTCGAGCTGCTGGCCGGCCTGGGGCTGGCCTTCGAGCTGCGGCCGGCCGACCTCGACGAGTCCGTGCTGCCCGGCGAGGCCGGTCCGGTCTACGTCGAGCGCCTGGCCCGGGAGAAGGCGGCGGCCGTCGCCCTGCCCGGCGAGCTGGTCATCGCCGCCGACACCACCGTCGACCTCGACGGCGACCTGCTCGGCAAGCCGGTCGACGAGGCCGACGCCCACCTGCTCCTGCGCCGGCTGTCGGGGCGCACCCACCACGTGCACACGGGCGTGTGCGTGCACCGCTCACCGGCCGCTCCCGGCCACCCCGTGGTGTGCAGCACGGTGGTCACCACCGCGGTGACCTTCGCCGAGCTGACCGACGCCTGGATCGACTGGTACGTCGGCACCGGCGAACCCCTCGACAAAGCAGGGGGCTACGGCATGCAGGGCTCGGCGGCACTGTTCGTGGCCCGCATCGACGGCAGCCCGACGAACGTGATCGGCCTCCCCCTCGACGCCCTGGCCGGCCTCGTCGAACAGGCAGGCACCGACCTCTTCACCTTCCGCCACCCCTGACCGGCAAGCTGGCTCGTCTCGCACGGCCCCGACCGGGCCGGACGAGCCACCTTCCGGCGGGGTCGTCAGCGGGGGGCGGGGGCCACCAGCTCGACGGAGTTGCCGTCGGGGTCGCGGAGTTGGAGTGACGGCTTGCCGAGCTCGTCGACGATGCCGGGGTGCTCGATGCCGGCGGCGGTGAGGTGGTCGGTCCACGCCTGGAGCGACGGCCCGTCGGGCACGCCGAAGGCGATGTGGTCGACCGGCGAGGCGGTGACGTCGATGCGCTCCGCCGCGCCGATGACGATGACCAGGCGAGCGGCGCGGTTCTGGAGGGCGGTGACCTCGGGGCGCTCGAGCATGACGTCCATGCCCAGCACCGTGCGGTACCACTCCACCGAGCGGGCCACGTCGGCCACGTTCAGCTGCATGTGGCTGAAGCC
>Ga0075026_100000965_pt1 | contig 12118 bp, 11 predicted proteins | sample Str012_2_FD_71392 | JGI IMG/M metagenome (GOLD analysis project Ga0075026, IMG submission 71392) | Freshwater sediment microbial communities in response to fracking from Pennsylvania, USA - Straight Creek_MetaG_SC_2012 | ecosystem: Environmental > Aquatic > Freshwater > Creek > Sediment...
GGAGCGCCGGGTTCGTCCTCGACCGGGGCTCGATGCAAGGTGTCGGACGCATCTCGTACGGCTGGTATCTCTGGCACTGGCCGATTCTCCTGCTGGCCCCGGCCATCCTCGGCCGCACGTTGTCGTGGGTGCACGACGTCGAGCTCACCCTGCTGGCGCTGTGGCTCGCGTTCCTCACCTATGTCGTCATCGAGCGGCCGACCCAACGCGGTCAGCTCCGGTGGCGGACGTGGGTCCCTCGCGGGCTCGCCCTGTCCGGAGCCGGTGCGCTCGTGGCCGGTGCGGTCCTCGTGACGTCGCCGACGGTCGCCGGCAAGGGGGCGTTCGCCTCCCCGCTCGACCTGCGGACCGACCCGGCGGCGACGCTCGCGGCGGCGCTCGCAGCGTCGTCGACCGACCGCAGCGTGCCGGGCAACCTCACGCCCGCGCTGGAGACGGCGGGCGAGGACGTTCCTGTCACCGAGAGCGGCTGTCACCTCGGCTTCCTGCAGGTCGACCAGGGTCCCTGCGTCTACGGCGACCCGCACAGGACCCGCACCGTCGTGCTCTTCGGCGACTCGCACGCGCAGCAGTGGAACGGCGCTCTCGACGCGGCCGCGAAGGCGGCCCACTGGCGGCTCGTGTCGTGGACGAAGGCGGCGTGTCCGGTCGCCGACGTGACCCTCGTGAACCCGACGCTCAAGCGCACCTACACCGAGTGCGACGCGTGGCGGACGGCGACCGTGGCACGGATCAACGCCCTGCACCCGTCGGTCGTGGTCGTCAGCCAGAGCGACTCCGTCCCCGGCCGCACTGTCAGCAACGACCACTGGGCCGCACAAACTCTCGCGACGCTTCAGCAGCTGCGGCAGCCGGGCACCAGGGTGGAGTTCCTCGCGGACACGCCGTACCCGAAGGGGGACGTGCCGACCTGCGTGTCGGAGCACCTCGCCGACGTTCGCGCCTGCCAGACCTCCCGGTCGCAGGCCTATCACGGCGCGGCTCTCTACACCGACCGGCACGCGCTCGTCAGCTCGACCGTCCGCGGCGCCGGGCTCCCCGTGGTCGACCCCATCGACTGGCTCTGCTCACCGACCACGTGCCCGGTCATCGTCGACGACACGCTCGTCTACCGCGACGACAGCCACATCAGCAACACGTACTCACGGGCGCTGGCGCCGGTGGTGGCACCTCTGCTCGCCACGACACCCGCGCGCACCAAGTAGGAGATGGACCGCCTCATGACCCGCAACCAACGCATCGCCTACGGCCTGCTGCTCGTCCTGGCCGTCGGCTCACTTCTGGCCTTCCTCGGCTGGTGGCTCCAGCCGTCGCACGTGCCGACGAACTTCACCGGCCGGCACCACGCGATCGACTGGGTGCTCTTCGTCGCGCTCACGCTCGTGTTCGGCCACCGGCTGTTCATGGACGGCTTCTCGTGGATCGTCGCCTGGGGCATGCGTGGACACAGTGCGCCAGGGCCGGCGGAACCCGGCCTTCGCGTCGCGTTCATCACGACGTTCGTGCCGTCGTCCGAGCCGATCGACCTGCTGCACCGGACGTTGCCGGCCATGGTGGCCGCCGACTACCCCCACGACACGTGGCTGCTCGACGAGGGCAACGTCGAGGAGGTGCGGCTGCTCTGCGAGCAGTACGGCGTGAAGTACTTCAGCAGGTCCGGCGTTCGCCGCTACAACCTGGTCGCCGGACCGTTCACGGCGAAGACGAAGGGCGGCAACCACAACGCGTGGTACGACAGCGTCGGCGACGACTATGACGTCGTCGCGCAGATCGACACCGACTTCATCCCGCGCCGCGACTTCCTCACCTCGACCCTCGGGCACTTCCGCGACCCACGCGTCGGTTTCGTCGGCACGCCGCAGGTCTACGGCAACGGGGACCAGTCGTTCGTCGCGCGTGGCGCGTCGCAGCAGCAGCTCATGTTCTACGGCGCGATGCTGCGTGGTCTCGCGTCACGCGGCCATGCCAACATGATCGGCGCCAACCACGTCGTGCGCGTCGCCGCACTGCGCGATGTGGGGCTCTACGCGGGACATCTCACCGAGGACCTGCTCACCGGAATGCGCCTGCATGCTTCGGGGTGGCAGAGTCGCTACGTCCCGCAGCCGCTGGCTGTCGGGGAGGGTCCGTCGACGTGGTCGGCGTACTTCACGCAGCAGACGCGGTGGGCCTTCGGCTGCATGGACATCCTGCGCGGGCACTCACCTGCGCTGTTCCGTGCGATGCAGCGCCGGCAGGCGGCTCTGTACTGCGCCCTGCAGCAGCACTACTTCACCGGACTCGCCGCAGCTCTCGGCGTCGTCCTCCTGGTGACCTACTTCGGGCTCGGGCTCGCACCTGCCCGGGTGGGCCTGGTGGAGATGCTCCTGTGGGTCACGCCGCTCGTCGTGGCGCGCCAGCTCGTGGCGCTGTGGTTGCAGCGGTTCAACCCCGACCCTGACAAGGACCGCGGACTGCACCTCGCCGGCAAGTACACCGCCGTCGTCACCTGGCCGATCTACCTGCTCGCGACGATCGGCGTTCTTCGGCAGAAGCGCCTGGTCTTCAAGGTGACGCCGAAGGGTGACGACCAGGTGGACCGCACGCCGCTCAGCATGATCGCGCCGCACATGGTGATCGCGGCGATCGCTGTCGCGTGCCTCGCGTCGACCCTCGTGACCCACCGGTTCTCGCTGCCCATGCTGTTCTGGGCCGCGTGCACCGGGGCCCTGATGCTGTCGTTCGTCGTCGTCGTGCTGGCTGCGCGGGTCCCGCACGTCACTGCGACGAGGAACGCCGTCCTCGGGGCGACGTCCTCGGCGCGTCGGGCCGCACTGGACCTGACCGACTCCGGCTCACGTGTCCTGGTACACGCGCACGTAGTCGACGACCATCTGCTGCGGCCAGGTGGTGACGTCCGAGGGTGACCCCGGCCAGGTGCCTCCGACGGCGACGTTGAGAAGCAGGTAGAACGGCTGGTCGAACACCCACTCGCCGACACGCTCGAGGTCCGCCTTCGTCACCGCGTAGAACTCGTGGTCGTCGAGGCTGAACGAGACGCGGTCGGCGGTCCAGCTCACGGCGTACACGTGGAAGTCCTGGCCGAGGTCCTGGGCAGCCGTGGCCGTGCCGGTCAGGCTGAACGGCGTGCCGTCCGACTTCGGGCCGTGCACGGACCCGTGGTCGAGGGTGTTCTGGCGGCCGAGGACCTCGGTGACGTCGATCTCGCCGCAGAACGGCCAGCCGGCGGTGTCATGGTTGGATCCGAGTGCCCAGAACGCCGGCCAGATGCCCACGCCCGTCGGCACTTTCGCTCGCATGGTGAGCGTGCCGTGGGTGAATTCGCGAAGCGACTTCGTCGTCAGGCGCGCCGATGTGTAGTCGTTGACGCGCCCGTCGGAGCAGGCGTGGCCAGGGGTCTTGCGCGCGGAGATGACGAGGAAGCCCTTGCCGTCGAGCGCACTGTTGTCGCGGCTGGAGGTGTAGCACTCGAGCTCCTGGTTGCCGAAGCCGTCGCCGCCGGTGACGGGTGTCCAGCTCGAGCTGTCGGGCGCCGACCCGGCCGGCCCGGAGAACTCGTCGGACCACACCATCGTGCGACCTCCGGACGAGCCGGCGCCGCACGCAGTCATCGAACCGGCGACCGCCACGCAGGCGAGGGCCAGGGCCATCCGGGTCCGTCGGGGTCGCTGCATCCCTTCGACACTACGCCGAAAGACGGCTCCTGCCGACCGTCTCAATGTTCCATCGACGTGACGATCGGCGCACCGGAGACGGGAACCCTCGCGCGGTCCCAACGTCCCGGGCGCACGCACGTTCGGTCGCGTGGCCGCGCAGCTCACGGAGTTCTTCCTTGGCACGAGCGGACCAGCAGTCGAGGATGACACCATGCTCGGACCGGCCACTCCTAGGAGGTCAGGATGACGGCGACCCGCGGGTTCGTCCGCCGACGGGAGAGCGACCCTCGCCTCCCGCCCGGCCAGTACGACGTCGGCTCGGACTGGCCGATCCTCACGGCCGAGGTGACGCCGAACCTCGGCCCCGAGCGATGGAGCGTCACGGTCGATGGCCATGTGGCGTCACCGATGACGTGGACGTGGGATCAGGCGCACGCTCTCCCGCAGTCGGAATACCGCGGCGACATCCACTGCGTGACGACCTGGTCGAAGCTCGGCACGTGGTTCGGCGGGGTCAGCGTCGATGTCCTGCTCGACGCGGCCGTGCCGTTGCCGTCGGCGAGGTTCGTGATGGCGACGTCGGCCACGGGCTACACGACCAACCTGCCGCTGGAGGACGTCAGCGGTGGAAGGGCCTGGATCGCCTGGACTCACGAGGGCGCGCCGCTGTCGCCGGGGCACGGTGGCCCGGCCAGGCTGCTGGTCCCGCACCTGTACTTCTGGAAGAGCGCGAAGTGGGTGACTCGGCTGACTCTGATGGACCACGACGAGCCGGGGTTCTGGGAGCGCAACGGCTATCACGACCGAGGAGACCCGTGGCTCGAGCAGCGGTACACGGGCGATTGAGGTGGACCCCCTGACGATCAGCAGCATCGCCCCGAGCGGTGGCTGGACGCGCGCCACCGTCCGTTCTGTCACCCGGCCCTCGCCGCGGTTCGTCGTGCTGCGCCTCGACGTCGAGGACCGCGTGCCGCACCTGCCGGGCCAGCACTACGTCGTACGGCTTCGCGACGAGGACGGCTACACCGCTTCACGCTCCTACTCCGTCGCCTCAGCCCCGGCCGACGAGGCCGTCGAGCTGTGCGTCGAGCGACTGCCCGACGGTGAGGTCTCGAGCTTCCTCGCCGACGTCGTCGAGGTCGGCGACGAGCTCGAGGTCCGAGGGCCGATCGGCGGGTGGTTCGTCTGGGACGGAACCGCTCCGGCATTGGCGATCGGCGGCGGCACCGGCGTCGTACCGCTGGTGTCGATGCTCCGCCACGCCACAGGGCACGGATCGCGCGACGCCGTCTGTCTCATCGCAGCCGCGAGATCCCTCGCCGAGCTGCCGTACAGCGACGTGATCCGAGACGGCTGCAACGTGCTGGCCCTCTCACGCGAGATCAGCCCATCCGGACGCGCGCCCGGCCGCTTGACGGTCGCCGACCTGCAGCCCCACGTTCGCGACGGGCAGGGCTACTACGTCTGCGGATCGGCGGGTTTCGCCGAGTCGGCCAGTCGGCTGGTCGTCGGGCTCGGCGTGCCGGCGACCGACATCCGCGTCGAACGTTTCGGACCCACGCGCTGACCGAGCACGGGAAGCGCCGAGCAGGAGTGCGGCGCGGTCTACGTCACCCGGGACGACGCAGTGTCATCGGTAGGCGACGGGCGTGGCGAATGGCCGCCTCAGCCTGGCGAGCGCGCGGGCGGAGGCGCCTCCACCGGGCAGCTGCGCAGTGGCACGGTTCCTGCCTCCTCGGCCGTGCGGTTGTTGCGGATCGCGATGAGGGCGACGACGGATGCGGAGAGCAGCAGCCCGGTGGCCATGAGCATCGCGGTGCGGAAACCGGCTGAGAAGGCGACGGCATCGGAGTAGTCCTGCCCGGAGATGCCGGCGAGCGCCGGCAGTGCGGCGACGGCGAGGAGACCGGCCGCGCGGGCGACGGCGTTGTTCACCCCGGACGCGACGCCGGCGCGGTTGACGTCGGCGGCTGCCAGGACGGTGGCGGTCAAGGGCGCGACGAGCAGGGCAAGCCCGAGACCGAAGACGGTCACCGCGGGAAGGACGTCGGTGACGTAGTGGGCGCCCGGTTCGATGGTGCGCATGAGCAGGACGCCGACGGCGCACACGAGCGGGCCGAGCGTCATGGGCAGGCGCGGACCGATGCGCTGGGCGAGCTGACCGGCCCGCGCCGAGAGCAGCAGCATGATGACGGTGATCGGCAGCAGCGACATGCCGGCACCGAGCGGGGTGTAGCCGGCCACGACCTGCAGCTGCACCGCCAGCAGGAAGAAGACACCGGCGATGGCGGCGTAGACCAGGAAGGTCACGGCGTTCGCGGCGCTGAACTGCCGTGACGCGAACATCGACAGCGGCATCATCGGGTGCGCCTCGCGGGCTTCCGCGACGACGAACCCGACCAGTGCGAGGACGCCGACGACAGCGGACGCCAGCACCGGCGCGGAGGTCGGGCCGAGGACCGGTGCCGCGATGATGGCGTAGGTGATCCCGCCGAGCCCGACGAGTGCTAGTGCTGCCCCGCGGACGTCGATGCTGTGCGCCGCGTCGGGGTCCTTCGTCTCCGGGATGTGGCGCAGGGCGACGAGCACGACGACCACGGCGAGCGGGACGTTGACGAGGAAGACCCAGCGCCACGAGGCCACGAGGATCAGCCAGCCGCCCAGGAAGGGGCCGAGCGCCGTGGCCACGCCACCGAACCCCGACCAGGCACCGATGGCCCGGGACCGGTCGTCCGGCGCGAAGCCGGACTGGATGATGGCCAGACTGCCCGGTGTCAGCAGTGCGGCGCCTACCCCTTGCAGCGCCCGCGCGGCGATGAGCCAGCCCGCGCCGGGCGCGGCGCCGCAGAGCATCGAGGCGACCGCGAACCAGACGACACCGATGACGAAGACTCGTCGTCGGCCGAAGCGGTCACCGAGCGACCCGCCGAGCAGGATGAGCGCGGCGAGGGTCAGCGTGTAGGCGGTGACGGTCCACTGCAGGGTGGCGAAGCCGACCCCGAGGTCGTCACCGATCGAGGGGAGCGCGAGGTTGACCACGGTCGCGTCGATGCCCGCCAGCCCCGAGCCGAGCACCGTCGCGAGCAGCACCCACCGCCCTGGTGCGGACCCGTAGCGGATCGACGGCGCAGGGACGGGTGGACGTGCGTCGTGGTCGGTCACCCGAGGGCTCCTCGCTACTGCAGGTAGGACTCGACCTCGTCGACCGGCCGTTCGGTGGCCTGGCTGGGGTCCTCGCCCGCGAGCCGGCGGGCGTCTCGCTGGCGCAGCAGGTCCCAGAGCTGGTCGAGATGCGTCTCCAGACCAGCGAGCCGCTGCCGGGCCTCGTCGTCCATCGGCCCTTCACGCAGCTCGTGCTCCGCGGCGATCAGGTCGGTGATCTGTCGGTGCAGGTCGTCCATCGGATCTCCCTGGTGGTGTGTAGTGGCCGAGCCGGGCCTGGTCCGCCCAGGCATGAGAGCACCGTAGGACGAATCAAGCGGATGCGATGAGTCACGGTGGGCCGGGCGGGATTCGGTGGTCAGCGTCGGGGACGAGCGACTTCCAGAAGACGATCTTGTCCTCGCCAGGTCCGTAGAACTCGCGGATGACGGCCTCGCGGTCGAAGCCCCGGCTCGCGTAGAAGCGCCGTGCACCGTCGTAGGCAGCGCTGCTCGACGTCTCGACGATGAGGACGCGGGCGACGTCGGCCCCCGCCTCCCGCAACGACTGCTCGACGTGCTGCACCAGTGCGGAACCGGCGCCTCGTCGATGCCGGCTCGGACCGGCCGCGAGGAAGTACAGGTTCCACACCCGGTCCCCGAACGGCTCAGGAGCGACGTACGCCGCACCCTCGACTCGACCTGTCACACCGGCGGCCACGAGCCACGTGTGACCCTCCGCCGAACCACTGAGGTAGCCGTCCAAGCCCTCGTCGAACCCGCTCATGTCCTCGGGCTCGAACATGCCGTTGCCGATGGCCAGCGCTCGGATCTGCTCCACGTCCGCCGCGAGCGCGGCGCGGACGGACAGCGCCCCGGTCATGTCGTCGCTGTGGTCCACCCGAGGATGGTGCCTCGAACTCCCTGCCGACGCGAGCGAGATCCCGAGCCGCTCGCGGCTCACGGCATCGACATGGTCGCGGCAGCCGCGGCGAGGGCGGGGGGAAGCGTCGTGGGTCGTATCCGAGTGAGGACCCGGTGGTCGCCCGTGACGGCCACGCCCGCGGCTGCGGCCTTCTTCGCGTCGATCATCCCGGTGAGCAGGCCGAGGATCTGGTCCGGGCCGCCGACCAGGGTGACGTCGGGGTGGGGGGTCAGTCCGGACCGAGGTGTGATCGTGCCGTGGTCGACGGTGAGGACGATGGGCTCGTCGTCGGCCACGATCTGGATCGTCTGCACGGCGGCCGCGGGCCGGTTGTCGTGGAGGAACCAGCGCAGCGGATAGCCGAGCCAGTGGGCGCGGAAGGCCTCGTCGGGTGACTGGGCGGTGGTGTAGCGGACGCCCCAGATGCCGAGCGCCTCGAGGACGGGTTCGAGCTCGCGCCCGTCGGTGGTGAGGTGGAACAGCGTGGTGGCCACGGGCGGGGGAGCAGCCTCGCGGTAGATGAGCCCGGCGTCCTCGAGCTCTTTGATGCGGGTGGACAGCAGGTTCGTGGCGATCCCCGGCAAGCCGTTGCGCAGGTCGGTGAAGCGGCACGGTCCCTGCAGAAGGAGCTCGCGGACGATGAGCAGGGTCCAGCGGTCGCCGACGACGTCGAGGGCCTTGGCGATGAAGCAGTGCTGTCCGTACGTCCGCATGGGAGAACCCTAGCCGACCCCTAGTTGAGTTACAAACATTAATGGTTGACTTTTTCTACCACATGCTTTTACGGTTCCACCCATGTCGACCTCATCGCGCTCGAAGACGCTCGCCCTGGTGGCCCTGCTCATCGCGTCGTTCCTCATCAACCTCGAGACCACGGCCGTCAATGTGGCTCTCCCCTCCCTCGTCCGCGAGCTGGGCTCGTCGACGACCCAGCTGCAGTGGGTGGTGGATGCCTACAACCTCGCTTTCGCCGCGCTGCTGCTGACCTTCGGCAGCCTCTCCGACCGGTTCGGCCGCAAGGGCATGCTGATGTCCGGGCTCACGGTGTTCGGGCTCGCGAGCATCGCCGGCGGTCTCGCCACCACCTCGACCGGGCTCATCGCGGCCCGCACCGTGATGGGCGTCGGTGCCGCCATGACGTTCCCCGCGACGTTGTCGCTCATCCGCAACATCTACGACGACCGCACCGAGCGGGCTCGTGCGATCGGCCTGTGGGGAGCGACCGCGGGGATGGCGATCGCCGCCGGCCCGATCTTCGGCGGATGGCTTCTGGAGCACTACTCGTGGTCGAGCATCTTCTACGCGATGGGCCCCGTCGCCGCCCTCGGCCTTCTCCTCGCGGCCGTCGCGGTACCCACGTCGCGGGACAACCACGAGCACCCGATCGACCTGCCCGGCCTCGTGCTGTCGACCCTGACCATGGCCACCGTCGTCTACACGATCATCGAGGCGCCGACGTACGGATGGCTCGCCGGACGCAGCATCGCCGGGTGGGTCGCCACGGTCGTCCTCGGTGGCGTGTTCGTCTGGTGGGAGCAGCGGGTGGAGCACCCCATGCTCGACGTGCGGCTGTTCCGCAACATGCGGTTCACCGCCGCCAGCGGGACCGTGACGATCGCGTTCTTCACCCTGTTCGGGTTCAGCTTCCTGATGACGCAGTACTTCCAGTTCGTCCGCGACTACAGCCCGCTGTCCACGGGGCTTCGCCTGCTGCCGATCGCCTTCTCCGTCGGCATCGGCTCCGTGCTGGGAACGCAGTTGGCGATCCGCCTCGGCACCAAGCTCGTCGTGACCGCCGGGATGGTCCTGATCACCGCGTTCTACCTCTGGGTCGGTCTGTCCATCTCCACGACGCTGCCCTATCCCACGATCGCCGCGCAGATGGTCGTGTTCGGTCTGGGCTTCGGTCTGACCTCCGCCCCGGCGACCGAGTCGATCATGGGCGCGGTCACCGCTCGCCAGGCCGGCATCGGATCCGCCGTCAACGACACCACCCGACTGCTCGGCGGGACCCTCGGCGTCGCGATCATCGGCAGCGTCGCGTCGTCGGTCTACTCGGCCCGCCTGACGGACTCCCTCCCGTCCGCCCTGCCACCGGGAGTCACGGACACCGTCACCGAGTCGCTCGGCGGCGCGCTCGTCGTCAGCCAGCACCTCGTCGCCGCCGGGCAGTCCGAGATCGCCGGCCTGCTGCAGTCCGCGGCCTTCGAGGCCTACGTCCACGCGGTCAGCATCGGCTGCTACGTCTCCGTCGGCCTTGCAGCCGTCGGCGCCCTGCTGGCGCTGACCTTCCTGCCCGCGCAGCCGCCGTCCGACCTCGCGATCCTCGACGAGGACGACGACCGCGACGAGGAGGTCCTCCTCGCCAGCCTCGCCGCTCTGCCCACCATCGCCAACTGAGAACAGAGACGGACCCCACATGACCCACCTGCAGAACGAGAACCCGGCGCTCACCGCCTACACCGAGCGAGACGTCCTCGCCACGGTCCAGCGCATCCTCGACACGATCGGCCTGCACGCTCCGTACGACCCGCTCGCCCTCCCGGTCGACCAGTACCACAGCGGCGGTCATGACGCGGTGACCCGCCTCGCCGATGCCATGGGCATCTCCGCGGAACAGCGCGTCCTCGACGTCGGGTCCGGTCTCGGCGGACCCGCCCGCATGATCGCCGCCACCAGGGGCGCGCACGTCGACGGCGTCGACATCACGGCCGAGTACGTCGAGGCCGCCCAGTGGCTCACCGAGCACACCGGGCTCGGCGACCTCGTCAGCTTCACCCACGCGGAGATCGCCGAGTTCCCCCGCTCCGCGCCGTACGACGCCGCGATCACCATCCACGTCCAGATGAACGTCGAAGGCAAGACCGCCTGGTACGCCAGCATCGCCGACCACCTCCGACCCGGTGCCACGCTCGGCGTCTGGGAGGTCTGCACCACCACCGGAGCAGAGCTCGCCTGGCCGATGCCGTGGTCCGTCACCGGAACGGACAGCCACCTCGCGACATCGGACGGCCTTCGCTCCGCGATCGAGGACGCTGGATTCACCACCACCGAGTGGGTCGAGGACGACACCTGGCTCCGAGAATGGTTCACCGCGCTCTTCGCCACGGTCAGCGCACCCGCCAACGCAGGGCTCAGCGTCATCGACAACGGCCCCGTCAGGGCCGCCAACTTCGCCGGCGCCTTCATGTCCGGTCAGGTGACAGTCGTCAGAGGGACCCTCACCCGCAACCACGGGTAGGCCGCGCCGCCGATCGTCACCGGGCGACGGAGCGTTGCCACTCCTCGCGGACTGCCGAGTCGGGCCAGACGTGGGGGACGTCCCCATGGCCCGATCGGGCCACCGGTGCTGCTGGGGTGTCACACGGCTCGTCAAACGCGGCCGCTGTCTTCTTGCTCCGTCGATGACCGACACCGCCGGACGGCGGGCGATCACAACGAGGAGCTCACATGGCCCTGTTCATGGATGTCCACAGCATCTCCGGCGGCGTCACCGAGGCGGACGTCGCGGGCGCGCACGCCGCCGATCTCGCGACCCAGGGGCCGCACGACGTCAACTACCTGAAGTACTGGGTGGACGAGGAGGCGGGCAAGATCTTCTGCCTCGTCGAGGCACCGGACGCGGACGCAGCCAACACGGTGCACCGCGAAGCACACGGACTCGTCGCCGACGAGATCTACAAGGTGTCCGAGCACTCGTGACCTCAGGCCGCCTGGGGTCCGGTCGTCGGTGGAGTGGGGCCGCCGGCGACCGGACTCGAGGTGTCGCGCGCGGATGACGTGCGACGATCGGCTGCGATGACCACCACTGTGCGCCTGCTCGGCCGGCCCGAGATCGTCGCCGGCGATGAGCCCACGTACCGGTTCCGCAGCCAGAAGAGCTGGGCGGCGCTCGCCTATCTGCTCCTGGCCGACCAGCCACCCTCGCGGCGGCGTCTCGCCGAGCTGTTGTTCGACGCCACCGAGGACCCGCTCCGAGCGTTGCGGTGGACCCTGGCCGAGGTACGGCGCGGGCTCGGGCCCGACGCCAGCGTCGAAGGCGACCCCGTGGTGCTCGTGCTGCCGCCCGGAGCCGTCGTCGACGTCGACGTCGTCATCCGCGGGTCCTGGCCCGAGGCGCTGCAGCTGCCCGGCCTCGGCGACGGGCTGCTCGAGAGTCTCAACGTCCACGGCGCGGCCGGCTTCGAATCCTGGTTGCTCAGCGAGCAGCAGCGGGTCGCGGCGGCCTCCGAGGCCGTCCTGCACGAGGCCGCGCAGGCGCTCATGGCGCGGCACGAGCTCGCCGAGGCCGTGCGCTGCGCCGAGCGGATCGTCGAGATGAGCCCCCTCGACGAGAACAACCAGGCGCTGCTGATCCGGCTGCAGCGCATGACGGGCGACGAGGCAGCGGCCGAGCG
>Ga0075026_100000966_pt1 | contig 12110 bp, 21 predicted proteins | sample Str012_2_FD_71392 | JGI IMG/M metagenome (GOLD analysis project Ga0075026, IMG submission 71392) | Freshwater sediment microbial communities in response to fracking from Pennsylvania, USA - Straight Creek_MetaG_SC_2012 | ecosystem: Environmental > Aquatic > Freshwater > Creek > Sediment...
CTACTGCCTGCTTGTAGCACAGAATTGACCTTGCAATAATTCTTCTGATGGTTCTGTATCCATATCCAAACCGAGTCGCAAGCTGTTTCATCGTGTAGTTTCCACTGGCGTACAATTCTCTAATTTCAACAACATCTTCCTCGCTTGTTTTGCGGGAAAATTGATTTCTTGGAATTCTTCCACCGCTGGATCGGCCCTTCTGGTTCATGTCTCTTACGTTGTCTTGAAGGGTTCCAATGAAAAGGTGTTTTGGATTTACACATGGAGGATTGTCACACTTATGCAAAACACAAAGACCATCTGGAATGAATCCGTTTTCTAAAATCCAAGAAACTCTATGGGCTTCAAGTTTTCTTTTGTCTGATCCCCCAACCCGAATCATTCCGTATCCAGACTCAAGGCTTCCACCTGTCCATATCCAGCAGGATTCGGTTTTTGAAACTTTACTCCAAAATCTTTCAGCGAGCGTGGGATAAAAGTCTTGAATTTTGGTTGGCAGTGGTGAAGTGTTTGTTTGCATGTTAAGTGGTTTTTAATGTGCCGCGCTCTGGATTGTTTCAGCAATGCCAGAGTAATTATTTATACGTTCAAAACGCAAAATCAACAACATGAAACTTGATACCGCTATTGTAATTTCAAAAGGTGCTGCTTACACGCTGACTGGTTTTTTTGCTCCGTGGTCAGCCGCTTTAGCTCAGTGGCAAAATAGCGAGACTTGGCCCCCTAAAATAGCATGGGTAATCCTGCTCACGATAAGCATCTCAAGCGCCTGTACATCGTGGCTTGCATTTTGCAGTGGGTCATGGAAAGAATACAGACAACAAAAGCTGGCGAATGATTCAGGGCAAGACGTGGTTGAAACAGTCGAGCCCCAATCGTCAGCGGAAAAACCGAAAGCACAAACATGAAAAATAAGACGATCATCATCCTCACCATCCTAGCATTGGTTTCCATCATCGGAATCGTGTCCTCTGGCTGCGCCAGCAATGGCAGGCCAGCGCCGATTACCTTGGCAATGGTCAAAATCGCGGCCAACTCCGGCGCGTCCGTCGCCATCGCGGATCATCCCGATTGGCGTCCCGCCTTCGTGATGGCGCACGATGAGTTGGGCATTTATCTAGCCAACGGGAAACTGACCGGCGAACAGCTTGCCGACATTATGAACCGGCTGCCTGTGAAGGAACTGAAAAGCAACACAGCCAGAATTATCATCAGTAGCGGGGTGATTCTGTTTGACGTTTATATCAGTCAGGCAACCGACGTGAACAAGGTGGCTGCGATTGCGGATGTTGGCAGGGCGATTTATGACGGGCTCGACGTGGCCATCAAGTCATCTCCCGAACAGCTTCAGGCCGTTAAGGCCACGCAGTTAAGATGAATTTCTTACGCTTGGTCAAACCCCGCTGGCTCACGTCAGCGGGGTTTTTTATTGCGCAATTACTTTACGAAAATACCTCGAAGCGCGAGATAGTAACGCTGCAATGGGGTGAGTTTTACGGTTGCTGTCGGCCTGCCCGGAGCGGGAAGGTTCCCGCCCGGTGGCGATGCCATTTGCGCGACGGCACCATTGGCAATCAGGATCATTACAACAGAAACCATCATTGCTGTATTTGACTTTTTCACTGTGTCCTTTTTCTGGGTTGAGGGGTTTTAATCTCAACTCAAGATTGGTGGACATTGTGCGCAACAGATTCAACATTTGAACCTCGTCCACTTGCGCAGTTCCAAGAGTTCTTGGTTTAACTGGGTCTAATTCCCAAATCCATTCTAGGATTGATTGAGTTTTCATAAATTAAATCACCACCCTTTCTTGGTTCTCCCCCTTCGGAATCACTCCGGGGATCAGCATGGTTCGGAATGCGGATAGCGCATCCTTCAACTTCTTCAATTCGAGTGTTACCCGCTGCGCTGCTCGGTCTTTTTCACCGGCTTCTTTGAGCATCTCCTTTCCCTTTTCAACTTCCTCCTGATTTCCAAAACGAATCATTTCAAGCGCCTTCGCTTCAATTTCAACGCTCTGCTTCAGGAAGTTTTCAGATTTCGCCTGAGCTTCTTCAATGGCGGCAATGATCTCGTTTTCGTTGTTGTATGTCGTTTGCTTTTTCATGGCTGATGCTTCCAGTGTATCACCGGATGGCCTTTTATCACAAACCAGTCGAGCCCGCTCGCTTTCATTATCAGGCGAAGCAGTTTCTTTGGTATTTTTCTTCCGGTGTTGATTGGCGTGTTGATTGAATGATGGTTCCGAATGAGTTGTTCGCGCACGGAATCCATATCATTGATCGCGAAGAAGGCGCACATTTGCTTGACGGTATTGTGGGGGACATCCGCCAATGCCGGTTGGGTTCTTTGCCCCATGTGCCGGACATAAAACTCCGAGCATGTCCGCACGGATCGAACGGACTCTTTGAAATGCTCCGCCGTTTTCTTCCATGACTTTGATGCCAAGTGATGCACATGCACAAGTCGGCACTCGGTAAGCTTCTGGATGAATTCACCGTGGGTGGGGTTTTTGAGGCGTGGTCTGCTCATAATTAAATGTGTTTCCAGTTTTTCCTTTTTACGATAAGCCAAATCATCCCTTGACTGACCCCAAATCTTGACGCCAACTGCTGCTGAGAAACATTTCCAATGCTGTATTTTTCTCTGATTTCCAGAACATCTTCATTTCTTAGTTTGTTCATTCCGTGGTTTTCTCCGAGTTGTTTTGCCGTTCTCCCCTTTGCCGCTGCGTCCATTCCATTAGTTCTAAAATCGCCCGCAAATAAGTGGTCTGGATTAACGCACGCCCGGTTGTCGCACTTGTGACACACAAGAAGTCCGGTTCCTATTTTTCCAAAGGCCATCGAATACGACACCCTGTGCGCTCGAACCATTTTCTTGATCCCGCGTGAGGATGTGTATTTCATCACCCCGTAGCCCCATGTTTTAGAAGCCTTCCAGTTCCAGCACGTTTCTGTTTTTTCAACATTTGACCAAAATCTTTCGTTTTGTTTTGGAGATAGAACCAGTCGGCCTTCCACCCAGTTTCCCATTACTTCTGCTGGCGCGTTTTTTCTTTGCGCTTGTTTTTCCTTTGCTGGCTTTTCCGCCAAGCCTTCCAAGGGCAACCGCGTGAGGGTTTTTATTCTCATTCATAAAATATGCTATTGCGGTGTAGGTTTGTCAATTAAAGTTTTTCAAGCATTGGGTCTGATTGCTTGTTTCCGCCATATTTTTCAACCATCTGGCTCCAATATCCCTCCGCCTGCTTCTTGCCCCACCCGAATTCGAGCATGAACTGTTCAACCGTTTCGCCCTTGTTGAATTTGACGGCTTTCCAGACGGCGGCGATTGGAAGGCGCAGTTCATCGGACAACTCGCGGAAGCAAGCCGATGCGTTTTCGATGTAAGGGGTCACCCTTCCGGAGACGAGAGTATAACCGAGTTCCGCAAGCTGATCCTGCGGGACTTTCTTGAGGCGGTATTTCACTTCGTCAAGAATCTTCCCAATGACAGTTGCCCGGGAGTGGACAAGGGCGCAGTCGGCAAGGCTCATGCGGGAAACCAATTCGGCGGGCTTGGCCAACTCTGGATTGATGGCGATTGGTCGATTGAGTATCGAAAACTGTGCGCCTCTGGCAGCAATTACCGATGGTAGCAAGGCCCAAGCTTGAGCCTCCGCACAAATGCCTTTGGCGGGACACCAGTTGCAGTGATTTCCCGGCACACGCTGGGCATCTGGCTGCTTTGATTTCCAGATGCTTTGAAGGATGTCCTCCTTGGCCCGCCATGCGTCCGTCGGGGTGTAGTCAACGCAATCGGTGCGGTTGCCCTTGGCGATTGGCTTGACGAGAACGCCACGAAAAGACGCGGTGCCTTCGTATTCCATCGCCATGAGCGCAACCAGTACGCGAATCTGCCAGTTCATGTAAGCCGGGGTGAGTGACCTGCACCACAGCGATTTGAAGTCACCGATTAAAATGTGTCCGGCTGATGCTCCGGTGGAAATGAAATGCCAGTCCGTCATACCGCTTGTGACAGGTTTCATCGTCGCCGGATCGTGCATCCAAAGGCGGAGTTCTCGCTGGCCTTCCTTATATTCGGTGATGCCGTAAAACTCGCACCACTCGCGCACAGCCTTGGCCTTGTAATCAACGCCCGCCTTGTAGATTTCCAAGTCATCGCTGCTGAGATTGTCGGTGTTATCCGTTTCCCAAGCAGCATGAAGGCGCGTGCCAGTGGTGGCATCTTCACTCTCCGGTTCCTTCTCTTCCACTGCAACAACTGGCATGTCGCGAAGGATGTTCTCGCTGCCGGGGCAAGAGTAAGTGATGTTGAATTTTGACGCGGAGGTAAGCCCTCGGCGAACGTCTTGTTGTGGTGTGGTGGTCATTTCTTTGAGGGTTGTGCGCGTGGCGGATCAATGAGGGTTTGGTAGCCGACGGACTCCATGCCACGCCTTAGAATGGTGGCGCTGTACCAGTTATACACTTTCATGCTGAATGGTTTTTGGGTGGGATGGGTTCCGGAAACAGTGTAGATGCTGGGCTCGGGGCGCTTCCATCCCTTTTTCTTCTTCGGCTTTTCGTAAATGAACATGCCAGATTGGAACATGCGGAGAAGAACGTCTCCGGACTGGTTCATCACGAACGCCGCCGGGCGAACGCCCCAGCAATGGGACGATGGAACGTGGACGCTTTTCTTTTCAGCCCTTGCTTGGGCCAATTCTTCGAGGGTTTTAATTTGCTTCGGTTTCATGCTCTTGCTGCTTTCTGTGATGGCAAATCTCGGTGGGATTTGACTCTGGTTTATTGTCCTTGTTCTCTTCCTGAACTTCGTCCAGCGGGCGGAATCGGTCTGAGTTGAAACCGCGCTCGCTCAGCGATGATCCTGCTTTGGCTCCTTCGGCGTGCGGATTGTTCAGCCCTATAAGGAGAAGTGAGACAGCGCCAACCTTCTGCTTGCCCCGGAAGGCGGCTCCAAGCCGGATGTCACGGATTACGTAAATTTGGCCTTCCTTGGGAAGCTCGGTGTACAGGGTTAAAACCCATGTCGGGAAATCTGAATTTATGCAAACGCACTTTCCTCCGATTTCAAAATTATTCATTGTAATCAATTGACCATTTTTTAAGCGTTAAAGCCTCTTTCGCGGTCAGTCCTGCTTTCAATCTGGCTGTAATTGTTGTTCTATTTACGCCTATTTTTCTAGCCCATTCGGACTTTGAAAGCTTTAATCCACCAAGTTCCAAGTAACAGCATCTTCGAGTGTTTTGGGCCTGCTGTGATCGCGTTGCCCAAATGCAATTAGACGGTGAGTACCCTTTGTTGTTATTTTTTCTTTCCAATGTTGATTTGGGCGGTTTGGCTCCCATGTCTTTTAGAAAATTTGCAAAACTGTTCCATCTTTTGCACACTTTAATCCCACGTCCTCCGTAGTTTTTATACGACTCCCTGTTTTGGTTGTTGCATCTGGTTTTCATTTCTGCCCAAGAAGTGTATTCCGGAGAATGCCTTCTTCCGCATGTCGCTCCGTGGGTTTTGTTGACTAACGCAATGGCATCATTTCTAGCGCATCCGCACGATATTGTTTTTCCAGCTTTAACGTGTTTTCTCCTGATTGTTTTTATTTTCCCGCAGTCACACATGCAAGTCCACACACTCAACGCTGGATCGGATATTAAGGTAAGCCTTCCAAATTTCATTCAATAAAAGTAAAGACATAACGTGGTTTGTCAAATAAAAAACAAACAACCTTTTGTCCATTACTCATCGCTCAAATCAATTGGCCTGCGCTTGGTTTCAAGTGGGGACACGAAAGGTTTCTTCTTCGGCTTGGATTTTTTGTTGCGAACTTTCTTGGCGGAAGTTTCAACAAGACCTTCAACAAGACCGGCTGTGTATGTGATCGCATCAAGGAAATCTCTTTGCGCTCTTCTTTTCCCAGCTTCGGAGGCTGAATCTTTTCCCAAAATGTCGCGGACTGTGCCAGTGCGAATGAACATCTTCCGGTTGGCATCATCAAACCTTTTCAACTCCGGAAACTCTGGATATGGTGTTGGGTCACTCACAAAATTGGTGGGGTGTGTCAGGATTTGAACCTAAAATGTGGGCTTGGGGAATCGAACCCCGCGCCTTTCGTCATCATCGGACACCAGCCGTTCCCTCGAAGGGACTCACACCCCGGATTCTTACCCCTGTTTAATCAGGGTGGCAATCGTCGGCCAAGAGGTATTCAGCCCCTTGATCTTCGACGTGTGCATCTGGCCAAGCCCGGTCTGTTCCGGCTTCAGTAAGACGTACTGGTGGGCGTAACCAAGCATCTTCGCTTCCGTGATGTCGGAGTTGTGCATGTTGAGCCGGAGTTGGGTCAACTCGGCACTTTCTGCCGGGTTGGGCTTGAATTCAGCCTTCGCGCCCGGGGCTGGTTGCTTAACTGGCTCAGATTTTGACCCATCCTGAGGCTGGCTGGGCGTACCCGGGGCTTTTGTGGATTCCGGCTCTCCTTGCGCTGTCGGAGGCTCGGGCGGGGCAGGCGGGGCAGGCTGTGCGGGCGCGGCAACGTCGGACGGGCTCTCGGTCATCTGGCTGGGCGCTCCTACGAAAGAAGGGCGGATCGGCTTCGCGGCGATGGCGCGGGCTTCCTCCCGAGCGGCGTCCAAGTCGTCATCCGTCAACACCCCCATAACAACCTCCGGGGTGTGGCGGCGTCCCCACTTGATCGCACCGGAATAGATAAGCTTCTGGTGTGGGTCTTTCGTCCAGATGGCGTTGTCGGTGCGGCCCTGCGCGACGGTCATCGTAACCGTGCGTTCTTCTTCCTCGCCTTCGATGTGGCCGTGAACGGTGACTTCAAGGGCATCGCCGGTCTTGTCGTTGAACGTGTACCAAAGGCTTCTTTTAAGCCCGGCACGGACATTGATTACGGCAGCGACAAGTTTGCCCTGAAAGCCAAGCTTCCCGCCGACGGAATAAGTCTCCGGTGCCACGGCGAACGGGTCAAAGCCCCAGCGGATCGCTTGGTTGACAACGAGGAAACAGTTGGCAACGGTTTCGTCTTGGGTTTTCCCAATCAGATGTTTTGGAATCAGACTTGCCCGCGCCATCGTGGTAGCGATGCGGTAGAGATGTTCAAACCGCGCCGTGTCCATGAGATAAGCAATGGCGGAATCATCTTGCACCACCATGCGCTGACGGGCCGGAGACTGTTGAACTGGCTGTGGAATTACTGCGTTTTGATTTTGGTCGTTCATTTTATTTGTTTTGGTTGCTGGTTAAATTGGAGGTAGCGCATGGATTTGAACCACGACTTTCAGCATTAAGGGTTTGACGAAATACCGCGAATCTTTCGTGCTATCTTGCTGCCTGCGTTCCCTTACGCACGCTACCATAAATCAATGTTCGTTTTGGATGGCTTCCACCACAACGTCATGCTCGCCGGGCGTTGGCGTTGGCGCTGGTTGTTGATCCATCGGAGCCCCAGCCTTCTTGGCCATGCTCTCAAGCATCGCCGTGAAGCCCGCCTTGCCTGCCTTGCTCTTGGCTTCCTTGCTCCCCCGCTTGCCGCCCTTGCTGCGGGCCTTGCGGAAAAGCTCCGCTCTGGCCGGGTCTTTCATGTATTCGCGGTAGGCCCGCTTCGCCGACTTGACGCGCCGTTTGTTTTTAATTGGTGTGTCCATGTTGTTAGCTACTTGACAAGTTATCATGTTGTTTTTGTGTGTCCAGATTTATTTTCCAAGTCCTGCAAAAAATCGTGAGCGGCCACGATTGCTTTGAACCGGGAACGGCGCTCCGCTATAAGGCCAAGGGTCGTGTGGAAAATCCGCCACAGCGGTTTCTTGGCCTTGCTGCCAAGGGTGGTTCCAAAACAACCCGACGGCAAATTGCGCTGGGTCATTCGCTTGGGTCTGCCTTCGTGCTTTCTCATATTCTTGGGGCGAACTTTACCATGTGGCCGCAAATCATTCGTGAATCGGTTTGCCCCGCTCCGATGGCGCGGCCTTCGCATGTCGCGCAGACGACTCCGGTTTCGGGTGCGGCGGAATACAACTTTCCTTCCCGGTTTCTGGTCCCAGCGAACCCGACTCCATCGCACCAGAAATTGAAACTGATGTGTGTCATCTTGAGTTCCATTGGTGTCCGGTTTCGGCAATCCCAGTCTGTGAAGTGAATCGTTCCCGAGCGTACGCGGTGAACGTAATGGCCTGCCCCTTTCCAGAAGTAAGGGAGCGTCCTGCTTATCTTTGCTGAAACTTGGATCGAATCTCCGTCAACGCCAATAGGTCTAACTCCGTAATGGCGCGCAGTGCTTTGTTTTGGGAAGCATTCAACTTTCATGTCAGTTGGCTCCAAAGACAAATTCATCAATTTTCCTGAACCCAAGAAACCCATTCCCATCAAGCGTAAATGAGAACTGGGTTCGAGCGTAGTTTTCAGTATCAATTTCGCAACTGGAAATTGAGATATGGGGCTTCCCCGGAACGGGCTCCGGGGTCATTAAGTAATCAATCCACGGATCGGGCAGATATGGAATGTGAATCGGTGTGTTCATTTCAGTTGCTTGAATGGTCTGGGGTTTCGTCTGGGGCTTCTTTGGGCTTCTCGTATTTGGAAAGTTCTTCGCTGGCCTCAAGAACTTCCTGCATGATCGCTTCCAATATCTCGGTAGCTTTAAGCTCGTCAGTGTTTGCCAACACGGAAGCCTCTTTCACGCTTGAGCAAATTAGGATCGCTCCCGCATAGAAAGCTTGGCGGAGAGCCAGCTTTTGATTCGCTGTGCAATTCGGATAGCAGGACTGGGCGTACAGTTGGAAGCTTTCCTCTACGAGTGTGGATTTTTGTGGCATAATTATTCCGGTGGTGTGAGTCCGATTTCTTTACTGATCGCTGCTGTCATCCCGCCAAAGGCGCTGAATCTTTCATCAAACACCTTACGGTAGGGAAGGCGGTTGTCGAAATACGGATGGCCCGCCGCCGCGAATCTGAATAGCGTGGCCATTTCCTTATGACTCAGTGAATTGATTTCAGCAATCACCAAGTCAATTTCGTGCTGGGGCGGATACTCCGGCGCGGGCGGCGGTAGTACTTCCGTGAAGTTGGAAAGCCACAGGTCGCCGTGTTCCTCTTTACATTTCCAGCAAACATCTGGCTTTAACTCTTGCTCAGTGATGTGTCCCCTGCTGTTGCATTTCCATTTTTTCATCAGTGAATGTGGGTTTCGATTCTTGTTTCGGTTGGGCTTGCAAATGTTCAGTTTGTACCCGATGCGGCGAAGCTCTTGGGCAAGCTCTTTGTATTCCTTCGGCCTCGCCGGGGCTGTTGTTTCGTTAATGTCAGCGCAGAGCGTGGCGCTGGCGTGCTGCCCCGTGTGCATATAGCTGTTGCATGTATGCGGGTTGCTGGTTCCAAGGTCACGCGGGAAAAGTGCGATGATTTCCCCGCCCTTTTTGAACTTCCTGAAAATGACTTTTGTTTTCATGGTGTGGTTTTCTGTGCGGCGTAACGGTCTGACATCTCTTTGTCAACCAGTGCGATTGCCGCGTCCTTCTGCTTGAGCAATGAAGGTTCTACGGTGTCCAGTTCGCAAAGCGTCTCCCGGATCATCTGGGGAAGATACCCAGAAATGTCCGGGTTGCTTTTGGCTGGGTCTTTTCCCCGGCGTTCCCACGTTGCGCCAAGATAGGCGTGGCCTTTTATCAGCTTCCCGTTACTGATGGCAGTTGCCCGCACTTCGGATTGCCACGGAAACCAGTTCTTAGCCTGCTGGCCTTTCGTCCAATGTCCGGCATCTCGCCAACTGGCGTTTGTGTCTTGGCTCCATATCGTTTCGATGGCGATACTGGGGGCAATCTCATTAAGCTTTTGGATTAGTTCTTTGGCGTTCATGGTGGCTATCCTTTCCAGTATTCCAGAATTTCCTTTCTGGTGTGTTTGATTCCAAGTTCTTTGCACGTCCGCTTGAAAGCGTGGCTGTCCACGCTGGCGCTGCCGGTGTCCAGTGCGGCAAACATGCGGGCCGATACCTTCTCGGCGTCGGTCACTGGGTAGGCGTAAGTCTGCGGCATCTCCACGATGCACGCCTTCAAGTGCTTTAAGTAAGCTTCTTGGAATTTTAATCGGTTGGTTGTTTCACTCATGGTGATTTTGGTTGGTGGGTTAAATGCTTTCGAGGGCTTGGCTGGCAAGGTATTTGATCCGTTCCGCGTCGGTTCCTTTCATTAACTTTGCGTAATCCTGAATTCCAAAAATCACCCCTTCCAACTTCGCTATACGGGTGCGGAGATTTTGCATCTCCACCATGCCCGCGTCATCGCCGGGCGTCTGGGGCTGAAAACTGATCGGGATGCTTTGAGCCTTCGGCGGCGGGTCGTTAATATCCCAGCGGCACACTGGGCAAATGAAGCTTTCGTATCCAAGCGCCCCGTCATAGTACACGGTGTTGCACTTGTGGATCGGGCATTGAACAAGTGATTGTCCTGCGGGTGCTGACTTGGCGACGATGGCCGCAACTGTCTGTTCGGGTGTTTTTTTCATGGTGGTTTAGTTGTTTTGGAATTTGCTTTTAGCCTTCTGGCGCTGTTCAAATTGGCGTCTGTGGTTCGCGTCTCCTGTTGCCATGAGAAGCCAGATGATTGCTTTTCCGTACTCGCCAAAAGCGGCACAGCAAACAATTACTGGCGTGTAGGTAAAGAAGTCGAACCACGCGGGCGCGTGCTGCCCTTGCTTGTGGGTTTTGATTATCTCTTTCGTCACTGTGTCTGTGAGTCCCACAAGATAGGCAAAAAGGGTTATCCACGTTAAGAATGCCCACACGTTTTGAACCCAGTTTGTGGGCTGAACATAGGAGTAAAAGCAAAGTGCGAACAATGCGGCTGTAACTGCTGAATGTTGAATCATTTTCATGGTGGTTTAATCTTCCGGCGGTTTGTGTCGGTTGTGATGGTCTTGGAATTCTTGGCTGCTGGAAAAGACAAGCTTGGTGTTTTTGGGCAAAACTAGGTGAATTGGATCACGGCAACTTTTCAGGACGTTTGCCCGGAATATGGCTGCGCCTGCGCACTGCTGATTCGTGGTGCAATGACATTCCAGATACGCTTCTCCGTGCGCGTCTCGTGTGAATTCTTCCGGGGTGCGGAGTCCAGTCCAGCCCGGAATTGCCGTGCGTGCAAAAGGGCAATCCGCGCATGGCTTGCGGTGCTGGGTCTTGGTGCGGATCGCTTTGCCTGAGGTCACAAAGCGGCGGGCAAGTGGCGATTTCATCAATCCCACCAGATTCTTGTTTCGCCTTTTTCGTTGTGCCATTCATCGGCCTTCATGCCGGGAATTTTGGTGATTGTTCCGGCAACGTAAATGCACGGCGAACCTTCCCGGGCCAGTGTCACCATTGATTCGGGCGGCAGCTTTTTAATCAGGCTGGCTTTGAATTCGTTGTAACCTCCGGGGCAGGCGGCTGCCATGATCTCGGCGGCTTCGTCGCGGGTCACTGGGGCGCTGGCGCGAAAGTTCAGTTTGCGCTCCTTTTCGTATTTCTCACAACTGGCTCCTTGGTTCCAACAATCCCAATAAGCTTGCTTGGTTTCAGTGGTGACGGTTTTGGTGATGGTTTGTGTATTCATAATTCTGCTGTGTTTGGTTTTGGTTATTTTGTGAAGCCGATGTGTCCTGCCTTTTTCAGGCATTCCGATGCGCTGCGGATCGCGGGGGCATTGTGTAAAAATCGTGGGGCCTCTCGCTCCTTGGAATTTTCAATTGCCTTGTGGCTTTCGATAGCTCGCAACTGAATCAAGCTTTCGTGCAAAGCGTTTATGAGTTCCTTCTTGGTGACTCGGCGTGGGGTTTTGCAGTAATCAAAGGCGTGACTCATAAGCTTAGGGGTGAAGCGGCACCATTGCGTTTAATGCTGGCTCGAACCTGCACCGGCAAGCCATATCTTCGTTGGGGCGCAACACACAAACGGGCAATTGTGCTGTGTTGGTGGCAACTGCTTTAACTACGCGGTGCCAGCCGTCAATCAAAACCAGATGCGCGGTCTTATCTTCAAACATCAGGACGGCAAAGAGCGGCTTGGTCAAGTCGGTGGTCATCGCATATTCCCGGTTGAATTCCGGGGCGTTGGGGTTGTTGGCAAGCAA
>Ga0075026_100000968_pt1 | contig 12097 bp, 14 predicted proteins | sample Str012_2_FD_71392 | JGI IMG/M metagenome (GOLD analysis project Ga0075026, IMG submission 71392) | Freshwater sediment microbial communities in response to fracking from Pennsylvania, USA - Straight Creek_MetaG_SC_2012 | ecosystem: Environmental > Aquatic > Freshwater > Creek > Sediment...
GAAGAGGTCGGCTACGACTACGGCCGCTCGATCGCGGCCCGCATGGAGCCGACCGAGGGACACCGCTCCGTGAAGGCGGCGGTCGCGTCGGTGGCCGACGCGCTGACCGCACACGGATTCGCCGCGCACGCCGAAGCCCGGGGCAATCTGCTCACGCTGGTGTCGGAACACTGCCCGTTCGGTGAGGCCGCCCAAAAGTGGCCGCACGTGCTGTGCGCGGTCGACACCGGCATGGTGCGCGGCATGCTCGAGGGCCTCTACGGCGAGACGCAGCCGCAGCTCACCGAGAGTCGTCCCGGCGGCGACCAGCACTGCGTCACGCGCGTCTGACGGGCGTCGGTCTCGTGCGCGCCTACCTCGATCACGCCTCGACCTCGCCGTTGCGTCCGGCGGCCTTCGCCGCGATGCGGCCGTATCTCGAGGCCTCGTTCGGCGACGCCGGACGCCTGCACGCGGAAGGACGCGCGACGCGGGTCGCGTTGGAGAACGCGCGTGAGCAGGTCGGGTCGTTCTTCGGGGCGCGGGCCCGCGAGGTCGTGTTCACGTCCTCCGGCACCGAGGCGGTGAACACCGCGGTTGTCGGTGCGTTGGCGCGTGGTGGACACGTCGTGACGACCGCGGTCGAACACTCCTGCGTGCGTGACGCCGTGGCGCGACTCGGTGCAGAGGTGACCGTTGTCGGGGTGGATCGGTTCGGTCGGGTCGACGCGGCCGACGTCGTGGGCGCGGTCCGCGCCGACACGGTATTGGTCAACGTGCAGCTCGCGAACCACGAGGTCGGCACGGTGCAGCCCGCGGCCGAGGTCTGCGCGACGTTGCGCGAGCACGCGACGCTCGTGCACGTCGACGCCTGCGCGGCCGCGGGGCACACCTCAATCGAATTCGGCGTGCTCGGCGCCGACCTCTGCTCGGTGACGGCCCACAAGTTCGGTGGACCGTTGGGCGCGGGGGCGTTGCTCGTGCGCCGCGGCTTGCGCATACCGCCGTTGCTCGTCGGCGGCGCCCAGGAGCGGGCCCGGCGCGGTGGGATCGAGAACATCCCGGCCTGGGTCGGCTTCGGGGCGGCGTGCGCGGCCGTCGACCTCGCGGGTGAGGGCGGGATTCAGCGCGCCCTCGTCGAGCGGGCGGCGACGGTCCTCGACCTCGTCGGCGACATCGAGCGGTTCGGCGACGGATCTCTGCCGAACGTGCTGTGTCTCGGGGTCGGGGGCGTCGAGGCCGAGCCGATCCTGCTGGCGCTCGATCAGCACGGCGTGGCGGTCCATTCCGGGTCCGCGTGCTCGTCGGAGACGCTGGAACCGTCGCCGATCCTCGACGCCATGGGCGTCGACGCCGATCACTCGCTGCGAGTTTCGGTCGGGTGGTCGTCGACCACGGCCGACGTCGAGCGCTTTGTGGAAGTGTTCCCGGGAATCGTCGAACGTCTGAGGGGGTTGCGAACCGTATGACAGCCACAGTTCGAGGACTCAACCATGCAGTGCTCTACGTGCGCGATGCGCGCCGATCGGCTGCGTTCTACAGCGAGGCGTTCGGGTTCGAGGCGATCGCCGAAGCCGGCAACGGTGCCGCGGTCTTCATGCGCGCCGCCGAGACCGAGAATCACCACGATCTCGGCCTCTTCTCCGTCGGACCCCAAGCCCCGTTGCCCGAGCAAGGTCGCGTCGGCCTCTACCACCTCGCCTGGCAGGTCGAGACGATTCAGGATCTCGTGGAATTGCGCGACCGGCTGATACGGATGCAGTCGCTCGTCGGCGAGAGCGACCACGGCGTGACCAAGTCGCTGTACGCGAAGGACCCGGACGGCAATGAGTTCGAGGTCATGTGGATGGTTCCCAAGGAGCAGTGGGGCGCCATGGAGCACGACGCGATCACCAAGCGCCTCGACCTCGCCGCCGAACTCGCCCAGCACGGCTAACCCGCATTCGGGATCCCCGGGTTGGCAGGAAATTCGTTGCGGAGCAACGATTTCCCTGCCAACTGTTGGGGGAAGTCTGGGGCTCTAGCGCTTGGCGGCGAGCAGGTTGAGGGCGGAGCCGGCCTTGAACCACTCGATGTGCTCTTCGGAGAGCGTGTGGTTCGCGGCGAACGTGTCGACGGTGCCGTCGGCGTGGTGCACCACGACCTGCACGGCGCGGCCGGGGGCGAGTGCGCGCAGATCGTCGACATCGACGACGTCGTCGGCGCGGATCTTGTCGTAGTCCGCGGGGTCGGCGAACGTGAGCGGCAGCACGCCCTGCTTCTTCAGGTTGGCCTCCGCGATCCGGGCAAAGGACCGAGCCAGGATCGCGCGTCCACCCATGTAGCGCGGCTCCATCGCCGCGTGCTCACGGGACGACCCCTCGCCGTAGTTCTCGTCGCCGATCACGATCCACTCGATGCCGGCGGTCTTGTAGCTGCGCGCGAGGTCGGGCAGTGACGTGAGCGAGCCGTCGCGCGCATCGATCCCCTGTCCCGGTTCGGAGTCCGCGAACGCGTTGACCGCGCCGAGGAACAGGTTCTGCGAGATGTTCGTGAGGTGACCGCGGTACGTCAGCCACTTCCCGGCCGGCGACACATGATCGGTGGTGCACTTGCCCTTCGCCTTGAGCAACACGCGCAAGCCCTTGATGTCGTTCCCGTCCCAGGCGGGGAAGGGCTCGAGCAGTTCGAGCCGCTCCGAACCGGGCGCGACCGCGACGGTGACACTCGCGGGGTCGGCGGCCGGCGCCGAGAATCCGCTCGCACCGCGATCGAAGCCGCGCGCCGGCAGGTCGTCGGCGACGGGCGGGTCGAACTCGGTCAGGAACGAACCGTCGAGACGCCCGCTCAGGGCCATGCCGACGACCGTCTCCGGTGAACCGATGAACGCGAGGGTGTTCTTGTTGCCGTCGTTGCGGGCCGGGAAGTTGCGGTTGAACGACGTGACGATGACGTTGGGTCCTTCCGGCGCGTCGTCGCGCTTCCACTGGCCGATGCACGGCCCGCACGCGTTGGCGAGCACCGTTGCGCCGATGGCTTCGAGGTCGGCGAGGAGACCGTCACGCTCGATCGTGGCGCGCACCTGTTCGGAACCGGGAGTAATCATGAGCGGCGCCTTCACGCGCATACCGCGCGCCGCCGCCTGACGCGCGAGGTGTGCGGCCCGGCCGATGTCCTCGTACGACGAGTTGGTGCACGAACCCACGAGCGCGGCCGACACCTCGCGCGGGTAGCCCTCGCGCTCGGCCGCGGCCGCGATCTCCGACACCGGGCGATCGAGGTCGGGTGTGTGCGGGCCGACGAGGTGCGGCTCCAGGGCCGACAGGTCGATCTCGATCACCCGATCGAAGAACCGCTCCGGGTCGGCTTCGACCGCGGGATCGTCGACGAGAAATTCCGCGTAGCGATCGGCGAGATCGGCGAGCGCCTCGCGCCCCGTCGCCTTCAGGTACTTGGCCGTGTTGTGGTCGTAGCCGAACAGCGAGCACGTCGCGCCGATCTCGGCGCCCATGTTGCAGACAGTCGCCTTACCGGTGGCCGAGATCGACTGCGCGCCGGGACCGAAGTACTGCACGATCGCACCGGTCCCGCCCTTGACGGTGAGGATGCCGGCGACCTTCAAGATGATGTCCTTGGCCGCGGTCCAGCCCGACAGCGTGCCGGTGAGGCGCACGCCGATCAGCTTCGGGACCCGCGTGTTGTACGGCCAGCCCGCCATGACGTCGACCGCGTCGGCGCCGCCGACTCCGATCGCGACCATGCCGAGGCCGCACGCGTTCGGGGTGTGCGAGTCGGTACCGATCATCATCCCGCCGGGGAACGCGTAATTCTCGAGCACCACCTGGTGGATGATCCCGCTACCCGGCTTCCAGAAGCCGATGCCGTACTTCGACGAGACGGTGCGCAGGAAGTCGTAGACCTCGCGGTTCGTGTCCAGCGCGACCTGCATGTCGGCGTCCGCGCCGACGCGCGCCTGGATGAGGTGATCGCAGTGCACCGTCGTCGGCACCGCGACCGTCGGCATCTTCGCGAGCACGAACTGCAACAACGCCATCTGCGCGGTGGCGTCCTGCATCGCGACGCGGTCGGGCCGGTAGTCGGCGTAGTCGACACCCCGCGTGAGTCCGACGGTGCGCGGATCGTCGGCGTGCGCGGCGAGAACCTTCTCCGCGAAGGTCAGCGGCCGGCCGAGGCGTTCGCTCGTGATCGACACCGCCTCCGGGTACTTCGCGTACGCGGCGGCGACGAGCGATTCGGGCGTGGTGGGACCGATCTGGTCAGGCATGTTGCAGGGCTCCTGCTCTCAACGAGAACTCGATCTCGAACGTGGTGCGGTCAGCGGGATAGCGGTGCTCGGAAACGAGCGTGGGGACTCCGGACGCGTCGAGCGTGACGCGCCGGCAGAGCAACAGCGGTGCGCCGGGTGCGCACGCGAGCAACCGCGCGGTGGCGGCGCTCGCGAGCTCGGCGGTGATCGTCTGGTGCACGGTGCCGAGCTCGACACCTCGTAACGGCAAGAGGTCGTAGAACGGAGACCGCTCGACATCGGCGCGCGACACGTCCGCCCCGACATCGGCGCGTACCCACACGGTGACCAACGCGAACGGCTCGTCGTCGGCGAGGTTCACCCGCTCGACGCGCAACACGTCGGAGCCGCGGTCGACCTGCAGCGCGTCGGCGACGTTCGCGGGCGCGTCGACGAAACCGAAGGCGAGGATTTCGCGCCCCGGCCGGGCGCCTGCGGCTTCGAGGGCCGCCTCGACCGTCGTGACCCGCCCGAGCGGCTGGCGGACGGGGTCGACGGCCGCGAACCAGCCCGCGCCCCGCCGGCTCGTGACGAGGCCCTCCTGGCGCAACAGGTCGAGGGCCCGGCGGACCGTGACCCGGCTGGTGCCGTACTCCCGGGCGAGGTCGAGCTCGCCGGCCAGGGCTCCCCCGGCGCCGACGTCGCGGGCCGCGATCCGGGCCCGCAGGGCATCGGCGAGGTCGAGGTAACGCACGAGATGTATTGTACTTGTCTACGTCCGACCTGACAAGTCCACCGGCGGCGGCCCGGCGCCCCTGACGATCGGATCGAGCTCGAAGTAGGGCTGCACCGTGAATTTGAACCAGCGGGCGACGAGCATCGCCGGGAAGGTCTGCACGAGCGTGTCGTAGGCCCGGACGTTCGCGTTGTAGATGCGCCGGGCCACCTGGATCCGGTCTTCGGTGTCGGACAGCTCGCGCTGCAGCGCGAGGAACTGCTCGCTCGCTTTGAGGTCGGGATACCGCTCGGCAACCGCGAGCAGCTGCGTGACGCCCTGCGCGAGCGCTTGCTCGCGCGGTCCCTGCTGATCAGCCTCGCGGACGCCGCTCATCGCGTCGGCACGCTGCGCGGTGACGGCCTCGAACGTCTGCTGTTCGTGCGCGGCGTAGCCCTTCACCGTGTTGACGAGATTCGGGATCAGGTCGTAGCGGCGTTGCAGCTCGGTGTCGATGTCGCGCCACGACTCGCGCGTGACGTTGCGCAGCCGCACGAGCCGGTTGTAGATGAGCAGCGGCCCGGCCAGCGCCAGGACCAACACGATGACGAGGACGATGAGAGCTGCGTTCATCGGGCCATCACGTGCTGCACGGTCCCGGATCGTACGCGATCAACGGGGCGGGTAGGAGGAGTACACGACCGGCGGAATCTGGCGGTGGAACTGCTCGAGCCAGCTCCCGAGGCCGAGCCATTGGGAAGGGTCGACCTTCGGGAACGCGAGCAGTACCCACGGCCCGTCCACCTCGACACTTTCGAAGCCATCGGCGCCGAGCAACCATTGCATCATCTTGCCGTCGAACAGTGAGAACGCGAACTTCTGATCGTCGCACTTCACCCGGAAGCGACGGTTGAAGTCGTCGTACTCGAACACGACGTCGTGCAGTCCGACGTGATCGCCGAGCCGGGTCATGAAGTTCTCGTGCCCGAGCCGAAGACGGGGGCACGCGGCCGGAATCGTCACGATGCCGCAGGTGAAATAGTGATACGTGCGGCTGCGATTGCCGTGCGAGTCGGAGGTCTCGTCGTAGTACCAGTAGTCGAACAAGCGCATCGGCAGGCCGTCGTGCTCGCCGCTGATCACGAGCTCGACCGCACGCTTCTCACCCTTGGAGAACAACCCGAAGGGCATGTCGACGACGCGGTCGGCGTCGTTGAGCGAGAACGTGAATCCGACCCGTCGGGCGAGCGCCATGACCGCCTGGATCCGCGCCTGTTTGTTCCGGTACTGACGATACGCAAGGCCGCCGGCGACCGCGATACCAACGACGATGAAGACGACGACCAGGGCCATGGGACTAGTGGGCCTTCCACGCGTCCTTGGGCCGCGTCCGATCCTTCACGGCGGCCGGCAGCCGCCCTCGGGCGATGTCGGCGACCGTGACGTGTTCCAGCACGTCGCGGAGACTCGCCCGGAGCGCGACCCACACCTCCGGCAATCGTTCCGCCGCGCCGCCGTAGGCCAGCTGATCGGGGCGAATGCCCTGCACCGCCGCGAGTGGGCCCTCCACCGCGCGGAGCACGTCGGCCACGGTCACCTCGTTGGCGGGACGGGCGAGTTGGTAGCCGCCGTCGGCCCCCCGCCGGGTGTGGACGATCCCCGCCCGCCGGAGCTCGGTGAGGATGTTCTCGAGGAAGTTCTGCGGAATCCCCTGCGACCGGGCCAGGAACTCGCCCTTGACCGGTTTGCCGGTCTTTTCCGCGGCGGCGAGCTCGACTGCCGCCCGCACTGCGTAGTCCGCCTTGGCCGTAATCCGCACAAAGGGGATTCTTACCCGCCCGGAACCCCTACCTGCGCCTTGACGACTCTTGGCCAGTTACCCTATCTTGTCGACTGCTTTAGTCGGGATTTCTCTGGAGGACTCCACAGTGCATATTCGGACCGGCCGACCGTTGCCCCGGCAACGCGTCGTCGCTTCCCTCGCAATCGCAGTCGCGCTCTCGCTGGCCCTCGCCGCGTGTGGTGGCAGCTCGAAGAGCAAATCCTCGAGCGGCGGCGGTTCGAACGCCAAGGTCACGTTGCGACTCGGGTACTTCCCGAACGTCACGCACGCGCCGGCCATCATCGGCGTCGAGAACGGGTCGTTCGCGTCGAAGCTGGGCTCGAACGTCAAGCTCGAGCTGCAGACGTTCAACTCCGGTAGCGAAGCAACAACTGCACTGCTCGCGGGCGCGATCGATGCCTCGTTCGTCGGTCCCAACCCCGCGATCAACGCGTACCAGAAGACGAACGGTGATATTCGCGTCGTGGCCGGCACCGCGTCGGGCGGCGCGTACTTCGTCGTCAAGCCGTCCATCAACAGCGCGGCCGACCTGAAGGGCAAGAAGATCGGCACGCCCGGGGCCGGCAACACCCAGGACGTCGCGTTGCGCACCTGGTTGAACAAGAACGGCCTGCACGAGACGAAGGACGGCGGCGACGTGACCATCGTCCCCGAAGAGAACTCGGTCTCGCTGACTGCGTTCCAGTCCGGCGCGATCGACGGTGCGTGGGTTCCCGAACCGTGGGCGACGCGCCTCGTGACCGAAGGCGGCGGAAAGGTCCTCGTCGACGAGAAGACGCTGTGGCCCAAGGGCCAGTACGTCACGACGCTGTTGATGGTGAAAAGAGAGTTCCTCGACAAGCACCCCCGCGTCATCCACAACCTGATCAGCGGACTCGCCGACTCGATCGCCCTCATCCGGTCCAACCCGACCGAGGCGAAGAAACTGGTCGGTGCCGGCATCCTCAAGGTCACCAACAAACCGCTCAAGCCGAGCCTGATCGATGCATCGTTCTCGAACATCCTGTTCACGCTCGATCCGATCGCATCGTCGCTGCAGACGAACGCCGACAACGCGAAGGCACTCGGCTACCTCAAGTCGAGCGATCTCGGGAACATCTTCCAGCTCACGACCCTCAACAACGTGTTGAAGGAGCGCGGCGAACCGCCGGTGAAGTCGTGACCGCGCCGACCGAGCTCGAGCCCCGCGTGCAGCCGATGGCCGCCGTTTCCATCGCTGACGTGTCGAAGGTGTTCGGGAACGGTCGCGCTTCGGTCACGGCACTCGATCACATCAGCCTCGATGTCGCGCCGGGCGAGTTCGTCTGCCTGCTCGGCGCGTCAGGCTGTGGCAAGAGCACGTTGCTCAACATCATCGCCGGCCTCGACCAGCCGACCTCGGGCGGGATCAGCGTGCGGGCGAACCACACCGGGTTGATGTTCCAGGAGGCGGCACTGTTCCCGTGGCTCACCGCGCGGGGCAACATCGAGCTCGCACTGAAGCTCGCCGGAGTGAGCCGCGACGCGCGTCGCGCCCGTACCGATCAGCTGCTCGAGATGGTGCACCTCGGCGAGTTCGCCAAGAATCGGCCGCACGAGCTGTCCGGCGGCATGCGCCAACGGGTCGCGCTCGCCCGCGCGCTCGCCCAGGACGCGGAAGTGCTGCTGATGGACGAGCCGTTCGGTGCGCTCGACGCGATGACGCGCGATCGCTTGCACGACGAGCTCGAAACGGTGTGGCGGGACACGAACAAGACCGTGATCTTCGTGACGCACAACGTGCGCGAGGCAGTACGACTCGGTGACCGGGTCGTACTGCTTGCCAGCCGGCCGGGCCGGGTCGCCGAGATCTTCCCGGTCGACATCCCGCGGCCCCGCCGTATCGACTCGACCGAGGTGGCGACGCTCGCGGCCACCATCACGGACCGTTTGCGACTCGAGGCGACCAATGGCCGTTGACGTCGACGACCGCGTCCTCGCCGTCAAGCAGTCGAAGCCGAGGCGGGCCAAGATCTGGCCCGCGGTCTGGCCCAAGCTGGTCGCCTGCGGAATCTTCATCGGCATGTGGCAGATCGTGGTGTGGATCGGCTGGAAGCCGGAGTACGTCATTCCCTCTCCGTTCACCGTCTTCGACGCGCTATTCCACGATCTCGGATCGATGAGCAGCGCGATCGCCGTCACGCTGCGCCGCGCCGCGGTTGGGTACGGACTCGCGATCGTGATCGGCGGCGTCATCGGCCTCGCCGTCGCCCGAGTGCACGTGTTGCGCGTCGCGATCGGGTCGATGATCACGGGACTGCAGACGATGCCGTCGGTGGCATGGGTGCCACTCGCGATCGTGCTGTTCCAACTCAGCGAGAAGGCGATCCTGTTCGTCGTCATCCTCGGCGCGGCACCGTCGATCGCCAACGGCATCATCGACGGCGTCGACAACGTGCCGCCCATCTTGTTGCGCGCGGGACGCGTGCTGGGCGCGCGCGGCTTCACCGCGTTGCGCTACGTCGTGGTGCCGGCCGCGCTGCCGTCGGTCGTGAGCGGCCTGAAGCAGGGCTGGGCCTTCGCCTGGCGCAGCCTGATGGCCGGCGAACTGATCGCGGTGTTCCCCGGCCATCTCGGCATCGCACAAAAGCTCAACGTCTCGTACCAGAACTCCGACTTCGTCGGCGTGTACGAGGCGATGATCGTGATCTTCGTGATCGGGGTCGTGATCGACGCCGCGTTCTTCGGCACGATCGAGCGCGCGATCCGCAAGCGCTACGGGCTCGTCGACGCCGCCGCGGTTTAGAACACGGCGACCACTGCGCCGGTCTACCGGTCGCGCTCTTCGATCTCGACCTTGTTGAACACGTCGCCCACCTTCGTCGCCTGCGCGACATCGATGCCGGAGACGACGTGACCGAACAGGTTGTAGTTCGGGGTGAGCTTGCGGGTGCAGTCGTCGATGCAGATGAAGAACTGCGACCCGTTGGTGTCCGGCCCGGCGTTCGCCATGGCAACCGCGCCGAGGGTGTACTCCCCCTGAACGGGCTCGTCGGCGAACTTGTAGCCGGGACCACCCCGACCGCTCCCCTCCGGGCAACCACCCTGGACGACGAACTCGGGCACGACCCGGTGGAAGGTGAGGTTGTCGTAGTAGCCCTGGCGCGCGAGCCCGATGAAGTTGTTCACCGTGTTCGGCGCGAGCTGCGGGTCGAGATCCATCACGATCGGACCACGATCGGTCGTGATCGTGACTCGGTAGATCTTCGACGCGTCGATCTGCTGTTCGGGCATCTTGTTGGCGGCCACGACGGGCTCCTTACGGCTTGGTGGTTGGTGTCGTCGGAAGGGTTGTGGGGCAGTTACCGGTCTTCACGGCCTCGGCCAGCGCGTTCAGAACCTGCGGTCGTAGCGGGTGGTTGTCCGGCGCGATCGTCAGGAACTCTTGGAACGCGGCTGCACCCGCACATTGCTTGTTCTGGATCTGGGTGAGCAGCAGCCCCTTGAAGACATACGAGTCAGGGTAATTGGGATCGACCGAGATCGCCCGGTCGAGACTCGTCGCGGCCGCGTCGAAGAGCTGCGTGCGCGTCGTCGCGTTCGTCTCCGTGCGGGCGAACAGCGCCGTCAGCCAACCGGTGTACGCGAGGGGTTCGGCCTGCGTCGGATCGAGCTTCGCCGCCACGAGGTACTCCTGGAGCGCGGGCGGATACAGGGTGGACAGGTACAGCGTCCGGGCGTAGCGGATGCGAGCGTCATAGCTCTTCGGCGCGGCGGTGGCCGCCGCTTTGGCCGCCGCGATCGCCCCGGCGGCCGAGACCGTCGTGGGGGTTCCCTTCGCTTGTGCGTCGCCGGTGATCTGCTGACCCGGCTGCCGTTGCCCGATGGTCTTCGCCAGCAGCACGGCGGCGAGCACCGCGAACACGACGATGCCGCCGATGGTGAGCACCCGCATGACCGGCGGAACGCGGGGCGCGTCGGACACCTGGCGTTCGACTCCGTCTTCGATCGACTGGATCACGGCCGACGCGCGGGCGGTGTAATCGTCGTGCAGGACCCGGTACGTGTCGGGGTCGATGTTGCCGGCGAGGAGCTCGCGGTCGAGATCATCGAGCGAGCGCAGCAGGAACTCGCGCTCGTCCTCGAGCGATTCGCCGCCGGGGTCCGAAGCACGATCGTCGGTCATCGATCCCCGGCTTCGGCTTCGGCCTCGCGGGCGCGGCGAACGATGTCCTCGTCCGCTTCGGTCGCGGTCAGGCGCGGCGTGTTGCTCCATCTGCGGACCGCGAGGACGATCGCGACCGCGCCGAGGATCACGGCGAGCGCGGGGACACCCCAGGCCACGATGCCGAGCCCCGAGTTCGACGGCGTCTCGAGCACGCGCTCACCGTATTTCGACACGTAGTAGGCGCGGATCTCGGCGTCGGACTGGCCCGCCGCGATCCGGCGGGGAATGTCCTCGCGGATGGAACGGGACTGGGGCGAGTTGCTGTCGGCGACCGACTGGCCTTCACACACGGGGCACGCGAGTTGCTGCCCGAGCCGATCGGCGCGGGCCGTCGGTGAGTTGTCGGGCCGGGACCGCACCAGGAGCACGACGACGGCGATGACGACGACGACGCCCAGTGCGAGCCACGGCACAACCTTGCGCGACTTCATCGGCCGCCGGGGTTCACACGCACTGTTGGCCGTTGCGCGCGGCCTGGAGCCAGGTGTCGAGCGCGGCCTGCGTGGACGGACCGAGCGTCCCGCACACCGCAACTCCGTCCGGAGAGATCACGTACGTCTCGGGTTGACCAGTCGTGCCGAACCCGAGCGACGCGGTGCCGTGTGGATCGACGGCGACCGGCCACGAGATGCCCTGCTTGCGGACGTAGCCGCGCATCGTCGCGGCGTCGTCGTCGATGATGATCCCCACCATCGCGAAGTCGGCCTCGGCCTTGTGCTCGGCGTAGAACGCCTTGAGCGCCGGGGTCTCCTGCTCGCACGGTATGCACCAACTGTTGAAGAAATTCACGACGTACGTCTTGCCCTTCAACTGGTCCGTGTTCACGGTCTTGCCGTCGAGGGTCTTCATGTCGACGTTCGGCACCTGTCCGTGCTCGAGCACGAGTCGCGGCACCGATGGTTCCGAACGATGCTGCACCGCGAGCACCACACCGAACCCGACCAACACCACCGCGACTCCGAGCGCGATCCAACGAACTCGTACGCGAGTGAGCATCAGGTGGTTACCGATTCGAGGGGCGCGGGCTCGGGATCGTCTCCCGCGACATCGGTGACGGTACGCGCGAGCACGTCGCGTTTGCGCGCGGGCACCAGCGCGAGCGCGCAACCGAGCGCCATGATGAGCCCGCCGATCCACAAGAACATGACC
>Ga0075026_100000969_pt1 | contig 12095 bp, 10 predicted proteins | sample Str012_2_FD_71392 | JGI IMG/M metagenome (GOLD analysis project Ga0075026, IMG submission 71392) | Freshwater sediment microbial communities in response to fracking from Pennsylvania, USA - Straight Creek_MetaG_SC_2012 | ecosystem: Environmental > Aquatic > Freshwater > Creek > Sediment...
GTCTCTTACCGTCCATAACCACGTGGATAAGGACAGTAAGCTTCACCCGATCCGCCCCGCCCTGCCAAGACGCCGAAACCGCAGTCGTGAGGAGACGCTTACCCATTGGCGCTGGAGGCCGTCCGGCGCATCGACGCCCTGTTCGAGATCGAGCGCGGCATCAACGGCAAGTGCGCCGACCAGCGCCGTGCCGTCCGCCAGGAACTGAGCCAGCCGCTGGTCGACGCTCTAGGAGCCTGGATGCGCGCCGAGCGGCCGAAGCTGCCGCGCGGCAACGATGTCGCCAAAGCCATGGACTACATGCTCAAGCGCTGGCCCGCCTTCACGCGCTTCCTCGACGATGGCCGCGTCTGCTTGTCGAACAATGCCGCCGAGCGTGGCCTGAGGGGGATCGCACTCGGACGAAAATCCTGGCTCTTCGCCGGCTCCGATCGCGGCGGAATGCGCGCCGCCGCAATGTACGGCCTGATCGTGACGGCCAAGATGAACGACATCGATCCGCAGGCCTGGCTCGCCGACGTGCTCGCCCGCATCGCCGGCCAGCCGGCCTCGCAGCTCGACCAACTGCTACCGTGGAACTGGCGCCCGGCTGCGGCTGCGCTCAGCCGGGCCGCCTGAAGACCGCGCCACCTGCGGTTCTCACCGAATGCTTACCCTGAACTGAATCAATTCAATTTTCTTACCACCTTCTGACTGCAAGTATAAAGCCCTTCAACTGGTCGGATTTCGCAATCAATGGTCGTCGCAGTCTTCCGAGATTGTGAAGTGAAATCGAACACAACACGATCATGTGGTCCCGGAATGCCCTGGGGAACATAGTAAACTGACCGTATCAATTGCTCGCTGCCAATACATTGGCCATTATGTCCTTCGGGGAGATAATTAAGTGGCTTTGTTTGCTCGTGAATTTCTATGGTGCCGTAATCCGGGTTGGTCATAATTTGAATTGGTGCAGCTCCAAGCGAGCGACAGGTTCCGTCAAAAGTAACAAATCTACCCAGAACTATGCCTTCCGAGAGCTGGGCCGTCTTGACATGTGAATATTGTCGAGAGCGTTGCGCAAGTATATCCCAAAGCGCCGCCGCTTGTTCGTCCAAAGATGGTGGCGGGGGTGGTGCCTTGTTTGGATCATTGAAAGGCCAGAGTTTCATTGCATAGCACCAACGAGGCACTTCGGTTGCGAGATGAAACTGCTGGCGTTGGTCCGGTGTCAGGCAACGACCCAGATTTGATTTTGCTTCTCGGATCAGAGAGTCTGTGCCTTGCAACGGCCAGACCTGAAGTTTTCCATCAAGCGAGCCACCGGCCAATTTCTCGGCCCCTAAGAATGCAACTCCTATTATGAAATCTGTAGGTCCCGCGAATGTCGCAAGAGACTTTTCGGTTGCTGGATCCCAAAGTCGTACCGTTCCATCGTTTGCGCCGCTTGCCAAGAGTTTGCCATCGAATGAAAATGCAACTGCCCTGACCGGGCGGTTGTGGCCTCGTAGCGTGGCTAATAATTTACCATACTTTATGTGCCACAATTTAATAGTGTTGTCAGAAGATGCGGCAGCAAGTTGTTCGCTGTTGGGCGAGAAAGAAATAGCATGAATTTGTCGACTATGACCTATTGGTGTCGCGACAATATCGCCATTTTCAATTTCTCGGACATGTATTGAGCCATCAAACAGAGCGCTAGCTAATAGCTTGTTGTCGGAGGAAAACGCTACGGCGTAAACATCGGAAGGGTTGCCTGAGAAAGTTTTGACTAGCCTTCCAGTCGTCACTTCCCAAAGGCGTACCGTCTTGTCTCGCGATCCCGATGCGACGAACTTCCCATCAGAAGAAAACGCAACCGAATAGACCGCGTCGGTATGGCCAGAAAGGATCACTTTTGGCTTACCGGTCTCAGCTTCCCAAAGCCGAACCGTCTTATCAACGGAGCCGCTGCCGATTGTTTTTCCATCAGATGAAAAGGCAACAGAACTGATCGGACCGTTGTGCCCAGAGAGCATGGCCAAGGGTTTGCCGGTTATGGCCTCCCATACTGTGGCGGTATTGTCTTGGGAACTCGTGACAATTAATCGGGCGTCTGGCGAAAGCGCGCCCACAATACCCCGTTTTACATTGTCTGACATCCCTATTTCGAACGGCTCAGCTGTTGCTTCCCATAACCGCGCCGTCCCATCTGCCGATGCTGTCAGCAGTAGCTTTCCATTCGGCGAAAACGCAACCCTTTGAACAGGCCCGCTATGGCAACAGAGGGTTGCCACAAGTCTGCCGTTCGTCGACTGCCAGATACGTGCGGTTCTATCAAAGGAATGGGTGGCCAGCCGCCTGCCGTCAGATGAGAAAAGAGCGCCAAACACTGAGTTCGTGTGTGCCGTAAGTGTTGATATAGCCCTGCCAGTAGCCACTTCCCATAATCGTGCAGTCCTGTCCTCTGCCGTGGTTGCGATGAGCTTGCTATCAGGGGAAAATGCGATCCCGTGGCCTATTCCGGTGTGGCCGGCAAGAGTCGCTGCGAGGTTTCCGGTCGCTGTTTCCCATAGCCGCACCGTGCCGTTTAGATCGGCAGTAGCTAATAATCGGGCGTCGGATGACACAGCCCGCGCCGCGAAGGGATCGCCGGAAATTGTAAATGTATTAACTTGGCGTTGCGTTGCAATATCCCAAAGGCTTATCGTTCGGTCTGCGGCTTCGCTTACCAATTGTTTTCCATCGAGCGAGAATGTGATTGGCTGCCGAACGGAACTGGTATGGTTCAGCGTGACGGCTAATTTGCCGGATTTTGCATCCCATAGCCGAACTGTTTTGTCCTCCGAGCTTGTCGCAATTGCTTCGCCGTCGGGAGAAAAGGTTATTCCATTGACGCGAGCTGAGTGCCCAATCAAGGTCGTCACCGGATTTCCCGTTTCCGCGATCCATACTCGTGCCAATTTGTCGGCGAATCCAGTAGCAAAGAAGCGTCCATCTGGCGAAAATGCGCCTCCGTTATAAGCCCGGAAATATCGCTAAGCGTTCCCCAGTTTCGACATCCCATAATATAGATGCAGTAGTAGATCCCGTGACAAGTCTCTTTCCGTCTGGCGAGAACTGAGCGTTAAGAACAATGCCCTCGTCGATCGTAAAAACTCTGCGCTCTATCCAAGTTTCTCTGGCGTAATTTGTGTATGCATCGTGCAGGGCCTGTTTGCTCGTTCCATCGAACGGTATTAGCCGCTGAGTAATTTGTTCGCTTTCGACATCCGGCAATCCTTCGAGCGCCAGTAGTTCAGCTGTGACTCGGTCGTGCTGCACATAGAACTGATCAAGCGATTGGCCGGCAATAAACTCGGACCGACCAAGCATGACCCGGTTCCAAAATTGGTAAACCCCCCACGACGCAACTGCGACGCCGATGGCCACCAATCCTAAGACGACAGCTGTGCGTCGTTGCGCGCTTCGAGTTCGAGCCTGCGCCTTGTCTACCTCGGCAATTCTTGCCCTCTCTTGATCCAATCGTCGTTGCTCACCTTCGTGGCTTGCTCGTAGAAACGAGAGTTGTAGTTCGGTGGGGTGGGGAGCCTCATATGGGCGCTCTAATATCCAATGCTCTGCGCCAATCAGAAGAGCACCACGAAGAAGTGGTTCGTCCGGCTGCCCCCGTCGCTGCCAGTCCTCAGCAAGTTCACCGAGCCTAGTGTGTTCACGTATCCAATCGATATCAGTCAGCAATGCTGATTTGAGCTTCTCAAGGCCTCCGGCCCATTCCGAAGAATTTCGCATGAAGATATAGTTGAGTCGCTTGAGGCGGCCTGGCACTCTTTCGGCATCGGCATCTCGCATCACAACGGGTAGAATACGCTTCGAGAGCCGTTCTGCCTCGTTGACTTCCCAATCGACGACCTCGGAGGCAACCGAATCCGGTGAAAGTGCAAACACAACCGTGTCGGCGCTTGCAATTAGCACTCCCAGGCGCTCTTTCCAGGGTTCACCGGGAAGGATGTCATGCAAATCCAAATAGGCCTCGAAACCAAATTCAATCAGCGCGTCCCGCAATTGCTCGACAGTTGCGAGATCCTTTCGTGCGTACGACACGAAGACTTTGATCTGGTACCCTACCTGGACCTCGTCTCTCGGCGACATCCGATGCGGATTCCGGTGAAGGCGGACAGGGTTTCCATTTGAAGGCGGCCACCGATTACGGTCGAAGGCGGACACCAGTATGGTGATTGCGGACAGCGGTTCCCGTCGACGGTTTCATGGGGTCATGCATCCTGCTTAACGTCAAGTCCGGCACGCTTGGCGGCACCCTTGCGCATGCTCTCGCCGGTGAGGTTCATGCGGTGAGCGTTGTGCACCAACCGGTCGAGAATGGCGTCGGCAACGGTCGGATTGGCGATCATCTCGTGCCAGTGCTTGACGTCCACTTGGCTGGTGACGATCGTGCTGCCGCGTCCGTGCCGATCGTCGAGGATTTCGAGCAGGTCACGGCCCTGATCCGGCGTCAAGTTGGCAAGCCCCCAGTCATCGAGGATCAGCAGCTCGACACGGGCAATGCTCTTCACGAGCCGGGCGTGCCGGCCGTCGCCGCGCGCGAGCGCCAGGGCATCGAACAACCGTGGCACCCGATGATAGAGCACGGATCGATCGTCTCGGCAGGCCTTGTGGGCTAGCGCGCATGCGATCCAACTTTTGCCGAGCCCGGTTTTACCGATAACGATCAGGTTCTGCTTCTGTGCGATCCAGTCGCCGACGACGAGCTTGGCGAACAGCGCCTTGTCGAGGCCGCGCGCCGCCTTCAGGTCGATATCCTCGACGACGGCATTCTGCCGAAGGCCGGCGAACTTCAATCGGCTGACCAGCCGCTTGTTCTCGCGCTCGATGGCCTCCCGGTCGACCATCAGGCCGAGCCGTTCCTCGAACAAGAGTGCCGCGACATCTGGCTGTCGTCGCTGTTCTTCCAGCGCCTTGGCCATGCCTGTGAGGCCAAGCGCGACGAGCCGTTGTTCGGTTGGATGTGTCAGCATTGTCGTTCCTTTCGTTTTGTCCGCTTGAGGGTTCGCCGTCCGTTGCACCGGTCAGTGGTAGTAACCGGAGCCACGGATGTTGCCGTGCCGGATCGGGGACGCGTCCGGCATCGGTTCGGTTGCGTAGGCCTTGTCCAGCCCAAGCTTGAGGATCGATGCGATCGAGCCGTAGCTGGTCGCGCCAATGTCGTTGCCGCGCCGGCATGCCGCCGCAACGCGCTCTGGCCCATAGCTCTTCACGAGGCTGATGATGCCGAGGCACGAGCGAAAGCCCTGCTCGGGATGCGGCTTTGCTTTCATGATGGCTTCGAACAGCGCGACCGTCGCCGGCCCGACCTTGGCCGCCTCGCTCATCATCTTGGCGGGCGTCCATTCCGCGTACCGCCGGTGCGAACTCGGCATATGCTCGGGAACCGTCGTGTGCCGGTTGCCAACCGCCGAGAAGGCGTGGCTCGCGATCCGCTGGCCCTTATGGAAGATCTCGACCGTCGCGCTGGTGATGCGGGCGTCCACGATCTCGCGGATCAGCTTCGATGGTACCGAGTAGTAATGGTTCGCGACCTCGATGTGATAATCGGGTGCGACGCGGGCCCGCTTCCAGTCCGCATAGCCGTAGGGTGTCATCGGCAGATCACCGAGCGCAGGGCGGTCGAGTGTCTCCAGCAACTCGTCGCGGCTTTTGCCGAGGCGGCGCATGACCTTGGCGTTGATCGTGGCGACGCACACTTTGATGTCGGCGTTCAACTCGGCGAGTGAGAAGAAGCAACGATCGCGCAACTTCGCCAGCACGAAGCGCTCGACGATCTGTACGGCCACCTCGACCTTGGCTTTGTCGCGCGGCTTCACAATGCGCGTCGGCAGCACCACGCAACCGTAGTGATCGGCGAGGTCCTGATAGGTCCGGTTGATGCCGGGCTCGTACCGTGACGGCTTGGTGATGCCGGCCTTCAGATTGTCGGGCACCAGCGCCTTCGGCACGCCTCCGATCGCCGCCAGCGCGTTGACGTGCGCGCCAACCCAATCCGGCAGCGTCTCCGTCCAGCGCGCCTCGGCATAGGTGTAATTGGAGGCACCAAGCGCCGCGACGAAGATCCGGGCGCGATGCTCCTCTCCGGTTGCAGGATCGAACACGGGGGCCGTATCGCCGGCCCAGTCGACGAACAGCTTCTCGCCCGCCAGATGCGTCTGCCGCATCGTCGGCGAGACGCACTTTTTCCAGGCGCGATACCGTTCGCAGAACCAACTATAGGCATACCCCTGCGTGTGTTCGGTGCGATATTCCTGCCAGAGCAGCGTCATCGTCACGCCGCGCCGCTTCAACTCGGCATGGATGTAGGACCAGTCCGGCTCGGGGCCAACTTCGGATGCGGACGCATCCGGTGGCGGGAACAGGCGTCGCTCAAGCTCGGCATCATCCATCCCATCGGGCAGTGGCCAGGCGAGCCCCGCAATCGCCGCGCGCTGCACGTAATCGCTGACCGCCGTCCGGCCAATCCCGGTCGCCTCGCTGACCCTGCGCCGGCTCATTCCCATCGTGTGCGTCAGCCGTAGCACGTCACGTATCTTCTTCATCGACACTCTCTCCGCCGGCATCGGTCACCCCCTGGTTGCCAGGGAGTCCGATCAGCTGATTCGAATGTCGACGGGGGCGCTGATTACGCCGCCATCACCTGCTGTCCGCAATCACCATTGCAGTGTCCGCCTTCGCCTGGAACAGGTGGCCGCGTTGCACCGGAATCCGCATGCTCGCCTTTGGCCTCGTCGATAGCGGTCAAGATTTGTGCGCGTCGGATTCTATCGAAGTAGCCATCGGCGGTCGGCGTATACCATGCGGTCATGTCGAGCTGCAGCGCCTGTGCGAAGTGATTGCCGTGGATCAGTCGGGATGCGTTGGGACGGTCGGTCTTGCGTTGCACGACATCGACGGCAGTCGCAGCCATGAAGGCAAGCAGGCTCAGCAGCTCGTCGCGGGACCGTTCGAGGCACCAATTCCAGAGGTCGGCAGGGTTTCCTGGAAGCTGGTCACCGAGGCGATCCTGTTCTTGTGCGAGGGCTGCAAGCGCCTTTGACACATCCGGCTTCGCAATTGCAGCACCTAATCCAGGCGGGCTCAGTCTCAGCCGGAGGCAGCTATCGTGGCCGTGACCGGAGTAGAGGCGGTCCAGAGCGAGAGCGTGGACAACAGCCGCGAGTGCGATATCCGGTTGCCCGATCAGCTCGGCTGCAATGGCGGCGGATTTCTCGGCCGTGAGATCCTCGATGAGGCGCGGTGACAGTGCCGTGTCGGTCGAAACATCGTCGTCCTCGGAGGACGCAGGCAGCTCCCCGGAAGGACCAGCCTTGCGGATGTCCTCTTTGCGGACGAGGCCGCGTTCGATACGGACGCTTCCACTATGATCGATGGTCACGATTGCGCCTGCGATGGAGAGCGTCTCGGAAGGCCAAGCCTCGATCTTCGCTGTCAGCGCATCGATCCGTTGCTCGATCCTGGCGAGTTGTTCGGAATCGGATTCGTCTTCGGAGTCGGCAAGCGTGTCGTATTCCTCGGAGAGGCGATCGCATTCGGATTGATCATTGTCGGATAGCTCGGTCCGGTCGGGATAGCGCCGGGCGAAGCGCGAGAGGGCTTGATAGTCAGCGTCGGCGGCGGTCTCGACCCAACGCCAGCCTTCGATGGACACCTGGGCGGCAATCGTGGAGAGCTTCGCGGTGACCAGTCGGTCCAGCAATGCCGCGTCCAGCAGATAACCGGTATCTTCGTCGCTGAAGAGGTCCTGACGGATGGCACCACCTGCGGCGAGGTATGCGTCCGTGCCGACAAAGCGGACACACTTATCAGAGGTCGGAATCTCGTCAACGGTCAATGCACGGCGGATTATGTGCGGTTGGCGGTTCCAGGATGAGAGCTGGGAGAACACGCGATCCTGTGCCTCGTGATCATCGGTCACGGTGAAGGCCTGTGCGGCGTCGAGTCCGATCTCGCCCTCGCGGTAGGCTTCAAGGATGGATGGGCTCAGGCGGCCGAGTTTCATGCGTTGGGTTACGGCCAGTTCGGAGAGGCCAAACCTTGCGGCGATTTCTGCCGCGGTCGCACCGTCGTCGATGAGGGTGCGGAACGCCTCGAACTGGTCGGCGGGGTGCATCGGTGCCCGGATGACGTTCTCGGCCAAGCTCAGTTCCGTGGCGGCGGACGTGTCGTCCACCAACATGCACGGCACCGGGTAATCGGTATCGATGGTGTGACCCTTGGCGAGGGCGGAGAGGGCGAGGTAGCGTCTCTGGCCGGCGACGATCTCGTATTTGCCGCGTTTGCCCTTGCGGACGACGAGCGATTGCAGGAGCCCGTGGGCGGCGATCGATGCGGCCAGCTCGGAAATCCCGTCTTTGACGCCGGTCTTGCGGACGTTGCCGGTCCAGGGGGTGAGCTTGCTCAGAGGGATGGTGATGGTGTCGGTCATTGTGGTTTCCTTCGTCGGTTGATCGGACCCGCCGGAATGGAGGTCTCGATGCCGGACGAAAGCGACGGGGTATCAGCGGGCGCGGAACCGGCCCCTGACCGCAGGGAATGGACGGCGGCCGGCGCAGCCGAAGCCGAGGGCTGGCCCTTGAAGCGTTCGCGCCCCGGCGCATAGTCGGCAATTGAGAGACCGCAGGCGGGGCCGGCGGCGATAGGGAACCGGGCGCGATCCAAACCTTCGCGGATGCATCCTCCGCCGGGCGGATGTCGGCAGGCGTGATCGGGCGAACCTGGATTGGAGAGGCCATGAAGGGCGTTCGGTTGATCGTCCTGCACAGCGGCACGGCAATCATCCCCACCAGTTCAGGCAGCACCCATACGGCCTTTCTTCGGGCCAGTTCGGCATCTTCGTCGGCTGTGCGCCGCAAGTGCTCGGTGCCCGAGCACTCCGCCACTTCGTTCCGGTCGCGAGGCGATGCGTCCGCCTCCATGGACGCCAGTCCGGAGTTCATCAAGGCCGCGATGGGCGCGGCCGATACGATGGAGGATAAAATGAGATTGCTGACCTACCTTGAATTGACCCGATGCACGAAAACCCAGCTCTGGCATCTGTACCAACAGGTCATGCGCTCGCTGTCCGGCTTGAAGGAGGGCTCACCCGAGCGGGCGCGTGCGATGCTGAACATCCAGCACATCCGCATGTTCCTGGCGCGGCGCGACTACACGCCGTGCTGAGCAGGGCGGAAATGTCCGCTTCAACGCAAGGGATCGAAGCCCGAAGGGCCGAGACCCGGCACGGGGCTTGGCTCGCAAGAGCCCGACCACCGGTATGGCCGGTGGATGCGACAGGCCGGACTTGCGTATATTATCAGTCTGTGATAACATAGTGATATGGCCAAATCGAGAGACCCCACCCTCGACACATTGCTCGACCTCGACGGGACGACGTTCTTCGCGGACAGGGACGGCATCTATCGGGTCCAGTTTGTCGTCAAAGAAGTCGAAGCCAGTCCCGAACGGCCACATGGGCTGAGCTACAGCCTGACGCTCCACGACGAGAAGGGCGCTCGCATTGTCGGGTTCGACAATGCCCACCCGGCGCCTGAGCGGAGCGGGCCGTCGGGACGCCAGCGGGTCGAGCACGACCACAAGCACCGGTTCCAGACGATCCGGCCCTACGATTACACCGACGCCGCCACGCTGCTCTCGGATTTCTGGGGGCAGGTCGACAGCGTTCTACGAGAGAAAGGGGTTATCCTATGAAGACACTGAAGGTAGGCATCGCCAGTTACGAGGACTTCAAGGCGCGCACGATGGCGATTGCGCGTGGAGAGCTGAAGCCAGGCGCGGATGATCCCAAGGTCTGGTTCACGTCGATCGAGAGCCTGGCCAAGGTCCTGTCCGACAAGAACCGCGAGCTGCTGGCCATGATTTCAGAGAGCAATCCAGGCTCGCTGCATGAGCTGGCCGAGAAGAGCGGACGAGCGCTCTCCAATCTCTCGCGGACGCTGAAAACGATGGAGAGATACGGCCTCGTGCAATTCGACAAGGGGGCTGGCCGCGCCCGCATTCCAAGGGTGATGTATACCGATATCGAATTTGGCTTACCGCTGAGAGCCGGACGTGGGTTGGCGAGACAGGTGAAGCGCACAACCGCCAAGCGCGGTGCGGCAGCACGTTGAGAAGACCGCTCCAGCCCCCACGTGCCGTGGCGAGAGCGTGCCGGGTGACGAGGGCAGCAATAGTCAGCGGCGCAGCGGAAGATTGCGGTCTGACCGCCTGTTGCGCCGGCTGGATTCCTCAAATGATGGATGCTTCGCGTGGGAGATCGTGTCCGCGATGTCGAGATCGTGGACACGATGTCACGAGGCGGCAAGCGGCACGGCTAAAATGACCAAAGCCCCATATTTCAGGGCAACAGCTAATTGATGGGACGCATCGAGCGATGCGATACGGTCAACTGCATCGGAGGCCAGCCCCTTCAACCGCTCCTTGCAACGCTGAATCGCGGCGAAGCGGATATCGAGTTAATTCGCAATCGGGCAAGGGATAAATGGCCCGGCGGGTTCCAATAGGAAGAGGTCCGCGATGCGGCTCTCGTGCGGTGCGAGTTGGGCAACTGCGGCAGGTCGAAGTTCATCTACTGAGCGTTGCCAGTCGTCCAACTTGATCGCGGGCTGGAAATTCGGCGGATCGACGCGCACCACCTGTGGAGGGCCGAGGAGGAGCCGGGCCTGGTTTGTGGCCGCGAGAGATTGAAGCCGCATGGCAGCCATCATGATGCGCCGCCAATGCAGTATACCGCCGTATGTGATTTCGGGCTTCGATACAACGTAGCGTTCGTCGCCGCACCCCACGGTCAGGACCCGGATTTGATCGCGCGAAATATCGAAACACGTCATGGCCTCTATAACCGCCAGCATGACGGGATTGTTGGCCCATATGCCTCCATCGACAAGCGTGTAGCCGCCGTGCTCAAGGGGCCGGAAATACGTCGGCGCCGCTGATGTGGCCAGTCCCACATCGACCATGCGCTCGAAGCGGTCCGTCTTGTAGTCGGGATGATGTGGCGTCTTGAATACAAACACTTCGCTGTGCTTGCCCTCGAATGCCGGTACGCAAACTCGCGTCGTGGAATCGCCGAATAAGCGATCACCGAGCGTGTCGGTCAGCAGCCGGACGAGAGCGTCGCGATCATAGAGGTGCGAGACGAGATGCCAACGGCCACGGGCCCATGCGCGGAGCTGCCCAAGGGCACCGCCGGTGGCAGGCGGGAATACCTCGCGCCCGCGTCGGGTGTAGAGTTCGAGCATGTCTGCTGCAGTGAGGCCGGCGCCGAATCCGAGTGCGAGAATCCCTCCGGTCGAGGTTCCGGCGATGAGGTCGAAGCAAGTGGTGATGGGCTTGCCGCCGAGATGGCGTCGCTCGAGTTCGGCGAGAATGGCGGCCGGGAAGATGCCGCGTATGCCGCCTCCATCCAGAGATAAGATCCGAAATGGCCGATCCTTCGGCCAAGGCTGTGGAACGCGGCGTTGAGGGATCGATCCTGACGATCGCGGCTCTCCGGGTCCAAGGCGGCGGGTGTCGGGCATGGCTCAGTCCTCACAATCGGATGACGGCCGCCACCCTTCCATTCGCCGGTGCGAACCCATTCCTCGTAGAAATAAAGCCAGTCGATGGCCCAGGGGACTATCGTGGAGGCGATGTGTTTGTCCGGCGACCAGTCGTCGCCAACGGGATCGTAGAGGCACAGACGCGGGAACGCAGGGTGACAATCGAGACCGTAGATATGCGGTACGCGTTCGCCGGTGCTGCGGGGGTCGGGTCCAACCGGAGGGTCGATCACGACCACGCTGACGTACGGATTGACCAGTGACCACGTCGGGAAATACCGGCGCGAGAAATAAGTGATGCGGACGCAGTACGGCTGCGCGATCGGACAGATGATGCCCTCCCAGATTCCGATCCAGTCCGTGTCGAGACACAGCCGGAAAGTCGGCAGCTGCGCCTTGATAGCGTGGTCCTGTTGCCGGACGGAAAGGGGTGTCATGCACGTCAGTCTCCGAAGAACGTGTTGCGCGGAGCGGCACGGGCGATGGCCGGCGCGGCCATCGTGCCCAAAGGTGGGACAGCGGCCGTGCGCG